>OFMD01000909.1_pt1 | contig 20969 bp, 20 predicted proteins | sample 1541211 | NCBI WGS metagenome assembly OFMD01 (sample SAMN04209231, study PRJEB22552) | human gut metagenome | biome: gut; material: feces | host: Homo sapiens | place: USA: Oklahoma | reverse complement strand
GCGCCCGTGACGCACTCGAGTGCACGGTCATAACTGCTGCGCACGAACGAGAGGCGTGTCTCCTCGTTCAGACCGGCGCCGGGGCAGGTGAGCTCCACATGGCAGCGCACCGGGTGTGCCGCGCGGTTGACGGCCAGCAGCAGCGCCTCATCCTCGGCCTCAGCGCCGAAGGCGTCGTGCCCGCCCGTGATGATGCGCAGGATGCACACCACGTCGCCCGCCGGGGCGAACACGGCGATCTCGCCGCGCTGCAGCGCCGGATGCGCATGGCGCAGCGCCGAGAGCTTTGCGTACCATTGCAGCGTCTGCGTATCGCACATCTGCAGCGGTGCGCGGTTGAAGGGGTCGCACAGCCCCTGCATCCCCGCCTCGTCACCGTAGTAGATCGACGGGATGCCCGGCAGCCAGAACTGCACGGCCGCCGCGAGCAGCTGCAGCTGCGCACCGCGCGCTGCCATGGCGTTCGTAACGTCGAGCGCTGCCAGCTGTGCGCGTGTGCGGCTGCGGGGGTCAAAGTCCAGCGCCAGCGCCGAGCGCGTGCGCGCCACGTCGTGGCTTGCCGTCAGGTTCATGAGCGCATAGTACAGCGGCTGCGGATAGTTCAGCCGCTGACTCAGCAGCAGGTCTGCGAGCGCACGCGCCGTGCTGCGACCGGTCAAAAACTGGATCAGCGCGTCGCGCAGGGGATAGTTCATGACGCTGTCGAGCGCATCGCCGAGCGCGTATTGCCGCCGTGCGCCGTAGCTGACCTTTGTCACGGCATCCTCCCACACCTCGCCGAGGAGCACACTGTCGGGATCGGCCTGCTTGGCGGCGGTGCGCAGGTCGCGCAGCACGTCGTCCGGCAGCTCGTCGGCCACGTCCAGCCGCCAGCCGGACGCGCCGTCGTGCAGCCATGCTTTGACCACGCTGTGTTCGCCCGTGATCATGTATTTGCGCCAGTCGGGGTTGGCGGTGTTGATGGCGGGCAGGTCGCGGAAATTCCACCAGCACCTGTAGTCATTGGGGTAGTGGGCGAAATCGTACCAGCGCGCATAGACGGAATTGCTGCTGTTATACGCGCCGCAGCCGGGATAGTGCCGGAAGCGGTTGAAGTAGCGGCTGTCTGCGCCCGTGTGGGCAAACACGCCGTCAAGCACGATGCGGATACCGCAGTCCGCCGCGGCAGCACACAGCTTCCTGAAGTCCGTGTTCGTGCCGAGGATCGGATCGACCTTCCGGTAATCTCCGGTGTCGTAGCGGTGGTTGGAGGCGCTCTCGAAGATGGGGTTGAGATACAGCACCGTCACGCCGAGCTTTTGCAGATAGGGCAGCCGGTCCGCGATGCCGCGCAGCGTGCCGCCGTAGAAGTCGACGGGTGCATATTCGCCCTCGGGGGTGTTGGCCTGCCACTCGACCGGCTCCTCCCAATCGGCGTGCGCATGCACGGTCTGCTCCATGCGGCGGTGGTGCTCCATGCCGCGCTGCGCGGTGGCGGAGCTGTCGCGCGCAAAGCGGTCGGGGAAGATCTGGTACATCACGCCGGTGCGAAACCATTCCGGGGTCATAAAGCCGGCGCGGTAGACCGTCAGCCGCCAGCCGTCCTCCGGCTCGTCACAGAGGCGGGCGTGCCGTCCGTCCGGTGCGGCGCAGAGGTAGCGGATCCCGCCGTCGCTGCACGCGACGCGGAAACGGTAGCGCAGCGCCTGCGGTGCTGCGGGCACGGTCACGGACACGGCAAAGCCCGCAGCCGTCTGCGCCATGGCGATGGTGTCGCTGTACGCATCACCGTAGAGCTCAACGGCGGCATCGAACACGAACGACTCCGTGTCCGTGAAGGCGAGGCGCACGGCCGCGCCGGTCTCCAGCGCGCCGAGCGGACGGCGGAACGCCTCATCACCCGCGTCGTGCTTCGGCGCGGTGTCCTCCGGCAGCAGGAGCAGATACAGGTGCGCATAATCCTCCGCCGAGCGCGTGAAGCTGAAATCCTGCGCCATGGCCTGCCGCTGCACGCGGAGGTAGGCATCGTGCTCGTTGTGATAGAGCGCGAGCGCGCGGCGAACGGTGTCGGCGAGCTCATAGGCGTTGAAGTTTGCAAACGAGAACCCGGTTCCCTCACCGGTGAAGCGGTTATACGGCTGCACGCTGTCGCGCAGACCGCCGGTCTCGCGCACGATCGGCAGCGTGCCGTAGCGCATGGCGATCATCTGTGACAGGCCGCACGGCTCAAAGCTTGACGGCATGAGCAGGAAATCACTGCCCGCGTACACGCGGTGCGACAGCGCCTCGTCATAGCCGATGTAGGCGCACAGACGACCCTTGTGCCGCCACTCGGCGCTGCGCATGAAGTCCTCGTATTCGGCGTTGCCCGTGCCGAGGAGCACGAACGCCATGTCCTCGCTGTCCATGAGCTCATCGAGCACGCACTGCACGAGATCGAAGCCCTTTTGCGGCGTTATGCGCGTGACCATGGCGACGATGGGCGTGTGTTCGCCGATCTCGAGCCCGAGCTCCTGACACAGCGCGGCGCGGCAGACCGCCTTGCCGCTCATGTCGTCCATGGAGTAGGGCGCGGTGATGCCGGCGTCGTGCGCGGGGTCAAATACGGCGGTGTCGATGCCGTTGAGGATGCCCGACAGCTGATGCTGCCGCGCGTTGAGAATGCCCTCAAGCCCCTCGCCGTAGGCCGCCGTGCGGATCTCGCCGGCGTAGCTCGGGCTGACGGTATTGATGTGGTCGGCAAAGACACAGCCCGCCTTGAGCAGGTTTGCGCAGCCGTTGAGCTCCATGAACTCCGGCGTGTAGTAGCGCGCGTCGATGCCGAGCAGATCCTGCACGAATTCGAAGCTGAACTTGCCCTGATAGGCGATGTTGTGGATCGTCAGCAGCGTCTGCATCCGCGACTGCATCCGACCGGCGTACTGCGTTTTCATCAGCATGGGCAGCACGGCGGTATGCCAGTCATTGCAGTGCAGCACCTCGGGCGTGAAGTCCAGCCTTGGCAGCGCCTCCAGGATCGCGCGGGCGAAAAAGGCGTACTGCTCGCCTTCGGCCTCGCCGCCGAGGTAAATGCGGTCTCCGAAGTAAAACTCGTTGTCCACGAGGTAGATGACGATGCCGTCGAGCAGCAGCCGCTCGATGCCGACGTACTGATGCCGCCAGCCGAGGTCGATATAAAAATCCGTCAGATGCGTGACCTGAGCGGCGTATTTTTCCTTGATCACACGGTGATACGGCGTGATGATGCGCGCGTCAAAGCCGAGCGCCGCGAGGCTCTTCGGCAGTGTGCCGACCACGTCTGCAAGACCGCCGGTCTTGGCCAGCGGTGCACATTCGGCGGCTGCCAGCAGCACGCCGGGCAGGTCGCAGCGCCCCTTTTCGGCGAGCGCTGTGCGCAGTTCGGGTTTCATGGCGTCCCTCCTTTACCGGTTCGTGAAGGTGAAGTATACGGTCGAAAGCGGCGGCAGCGTCACGCGCGCGCAGCAGGGCAGCGCGCCGAAGGGCGTGTCCTCACTGCGGATCTCGGGTGCGTTGCGGATGCCTGTGCCGCCGAAGTCTTCCGCGTCGCTCGAGAGCAGTTCGCGCAGAACGCCGCGCTTGGGCAGACCGATGACAAAGTCGTCATAGCGCACGGGCGTGAAGTTGCACACGCATACGACCCGGCGTCCGTTTCGCGCCGTGCGCAGGAAGGCGATGGCGCTGCGCTCGGCATCGTCCACGTTCAGCCATGTGAAGCCGTCCCAGCCGTCATCGATATCCCAGAGCGCGCGGCTGCCATGGTAGCAGGCGTTGAGCGCGCTGCACCAGCGCTGCATGGCCTTGTGCATGGGGTAGTCAAGCAGCAGCCAGTCGAGCCCCTGCTTATAGTTCCACTCAATGAACTGGCCGAATTCCGAGCCCATGAACGTGAGCTTCTTGCCCGGGTGCGCAAACTGATAGCCGTAGAGCGCGCGCAGCGCGGCAAACTTCTGCTCATACGTGCCGTACATCTTATCGAGCATCGACTTTTTGCCGTGCACGACCTCATCATGGGAAAAGGCAAGGATGAAGTTCTCGGAAAAGGCGTACATCATCGAGAACGTCAGCTTGTCGTGATGGTACTTGCGGAAGTAGGGGTCAAGCTCCAGATAGTCGAGCGTGTCGTGCATGAAGCCCATGTCCCACTTGAAGCTGAAGCCGAGACCGCCGTCATAGGGCGGCTTCGTCACGCCGGGGTAGGCGGACGACTCCTCCGCAATCGTCATGCAGCCGGGCCATGCCGTGAGCAGGGTCGTGTTGAGCTTTTGCAGAAAGGCGACCGCGCCGAGATTGATATTGCCGCCGTCGCGGTTGGGCGTCCACTCGCCGTCGCGCCGGGCGTAGTTGAGATACAGCATCGAGGACACCGCATCCACGCGGATGCCGTCGATGTGATAGCGGTCGAAAAACGACATGGCCGATGAGATGAGAAAGCTCTGCACCTCCGGCATGGCGTAGTCAAAAATGAGCGTGCCCCACTCCGGGTGCTCGGCCATGCGCGCCTCCTTGCACTCGTAGAGCCGCGTGCCGTCAAAGCGCGCGAGTCCGTGCGCGTCCTTCGGAAAGTGCGCCGGGACCCAGTCCATGATCACGCCGATACCGGCGCGGTGGAGCTTGTCGACAAAATACATGAAGTCCTGCGGCGTGCCGTAGCGGCTGGTGGGGGCGTAGTACCCCGTCACCTGATAGCCCCACGACCCGTCGTAGGGGTATTCCGTCACAGGCAGCAGCTCCACGTGCGTGTAGTGCATCTCGCGGCAGTAGTCTGCCAATTCATCCGCGACCGAGCGGTACCACGGCAGCCCGGTCTCCGGCAGCCGCCAGGAGCCGAGGTGCACCTCGTAAATGCTCATCGGCGCGCGGTACACATCACGCTCGGCGCGGCGGCGCAGATAGCTCCGGTCGTGCCAGACGTAGCCCTCGAGCGACCAGACCTTCGACGCCGTGGCAGGTCCTGTCTCGCAGTGCGCGGCAAAGGGGTCGGCCTTGAGCACCGTCTGCCCGTCTGCACCGGTGACGGCGTATTTATACAGCGCCCCGTCGTGCAGCCCGTCCACGGTCTGCACCCATGTGCCGTCCGGCAGCCGGTCCATCGGCGTCGCCGCCGTGTCCCAGCCGTTGAAGTCGCCCACGAGCGCGACGCGCTGCGCGTGCGGCGCCCAGACGGCAAAGCGGTGCCCCGTTGTGCCGGGCAGGGCGTGACAGCCGAACGTGCGGTAAGCGTGCGCGGCCGTACCGGTATGGAATTCCTGCAGCTCCGACTTCGTCAAAAAGCCGGGCGCGCGTCCTGTCGTATTCATGGCGCGCCTCCAATATCCCAGTCTGATATAAATATTATACCGTGTGCGGCATGAAATTCCAACAGTTTTTTGCGCGCATACTTTGACAACGCGCGCGCCGGACGCTATACTTGTGACACAGAGATTCTATTTGGGAGGCGCAGTATGTTTACCTTCAACCACTTCAATTTCAACGTCCTCGATCTTGCGCGCAGCGTGCAGTTTTATCATGATGCGCTCGGCCTGGAGCCCGTGCGCACGAAGGATGCATCCGACGGCTCGTTCCGGCTCGTGTTTCTGGGTGACGGGCACTCGCCGTTTCAGCTGGAGCTGACCTGGCTGCGTGACCGCACGCAGCCGTACGATCTCGGCGAGGGGGAGTTTCACCTCGCGTTCACCGTGCCGGATATGGATGCCGCGCACGCAAAGCACGCGGCCATGGGCTGCATCTGCTTTGAAAATCCCGGCATGGGCATCTACTTTATAGAGGATCCGGACGGGTACTGGATCGAGATCGTGCCGGAAAAGTGAACAGCGCATCAAACACAGAAGCCGCTTCCTGACTTCTGTGTTTTTTTGGTAAATCAATTGACAAATACAGGCACATGCGTTATTCTGGAGCTGGAAGCGAAATGGAATTTGCACGTTTTTCAGAAAGGAGCGACCGAACATGACGCGAAGAAAACGACTCTGTCTGCTGCTGGCGGTGCTGACGCTGCTGCTGGCGCTGAGTGCCTGCGGCGCGCAGAGCAAGCTGGTGCTGGCGACCACGGGCATGGAACCGACGCTGAATCTCACGCTGCCGGATACGATCACGCTCCCGGATAAGGGAAGGGATACGGTTTACAAATGCTATGTGGACAAGGCGTATTCCATGGCACTGGCGGCCGCGCTGCTGGATATGGACGCGGACACGATGCAGACGCAGCTGGCCGGCCGGCTCTCGTATGATGCGCAGACCGGCTACATTCAGTACTACACGCCGACCGAGGAGCTGACGCCGGGCGACCTGAGCGAATTCCCGACGGACGCGCAGCTTGAGCAGACCGTGCGCGAGCGGCTGAAAAAGTTCGAGCCGGAGCTCGCCGACACGTCCCGGATCGTCTTCAGCAGCACAACCTACAGCAGCACAACCTATGAGACGAATGTGAGCAGCAAAACGGTCGATGTGACGCCCGAGGTCAACGGCCGGATGGTGTATGGAAAGTATCACATCTCCGTCTCCTTTGACCGGGACGGCAATGTGACGGCGCTGACGCAGCAGTATGCTCCGCTCAAGGAGGGCGGCACCAAAACCGTCCGCCTGGCGGATGCCAAGACCGTACAGGCACGGCTGGATGCGCACGAATTTTCGGCGAATATCGCGCAGCAGCTCACAGGCTGCACGATCACCGGGGTTGAGCAGGCGTATTACATGAACGCCGGGTTCAATGCCGAGGGCGACTATGCGCTCTATCCGTTCTATGTCCTGCGTGGGCAGGGCACGGCGGCGGACGGCAGCGTGCAGAACTTCGAAGTGCTCGTGTACGCGCTCGCGGGATGATAAAACGGAAGAAATGACCCGCGCCCCACAGAAAAATCTGCGGGGCGCGCTTTGCCGGGGCGGTATGTGCTCAGTCGCCTGGCGGCGACAGGCGGCAGATGTCGAGCACGGACACCTCGAACGCGGTGCGCTCGACGGCGCCGGTGTCCAGCACCTTGATGTAGCTACGGCTTTGCAGCCGCCCTTCGAGGGACACGCGCGTGCCCACGTCCCAGAGCGCGGTCTCGCACGCGCGCGCGCCCCAGGTGATGCACGGCAGGTAGTCGCTGCGGCCGTAGTGTCGGTTCACGGCCAGCATCAGGTCGCAGATGTCGCGCCCCATCGGCGTCGTGCGCAGGTTCGGCGGCTTGCAGAGTGTGCCGCTGAGCAGGATCAGGTTGCGGTCATACGGCTCGTCACAGGGCGCGATGTCGCGCGCGAACACCGTGATGACCAGCTTTGCGCCCGGCCCGCGGCGGTTGTTGAACGAGCGCACATCGCCGGTAACGCACAGCCGTGCCGGTTCCTCCAGCGGCATCTCGGCCAGCAGCCGCTCGCGCACGACAACGTTCACGCGGTCGATCGTGCCCGAGAGCCGCTGGATCTCGAGCGGGAAGGTGAAAAAGCGCTCCTGCCTGTTTTCGTGCGACAGCGCGGGCGGCGCAGCCAGCGTGCCGCAGAGCTCGGCATAATTGTTTCGTTCCAGTTCGTCCATGTGCTGCACCTCTCTTGTTGGGTATCACAGCCTATGTGCCGGCGGCGGAAAATATGCGTCTTGTACAAAGCTGCCGGACGCGGTATAATATAACCAAATATCATTTGTGCCTCATCAGAAAGGATGAACGATCATGGAACTTCGAGAGATTCTTTCCCGCTGCGACCACACGCTCCTGCGCGTGGATGCCACTGCAGCGGAGATCCGCGCCCTCTGCGATCAGGGCATGCGCTACGGCTGCGCCAGTGTGTGCATCCCGCCGTGCCATGTCGCCGGGGCGAAGAAATATGTCGGTGACCGGCTGCGCATCTGCACGGTCATCGGCTTCCCGAATGGGTATCACACTCCGGCCGTCAAGGCGTTCGAGGCGGCGGAGGCCATCCGCAATGGTGCTGACGAGGTGGATATGGTCGTCAATCTGGCCATGGTCAAGGACGGTTGCTGGGACGATGTCGCAGCCGATATCCGCGCCGTGCGTGAGGCCAGCCGCGGCTGTATCCTCAAGGTCATCATCGAGTGCTGCCTGCTGACCGAGGAGGAAAAGCGTATGCTCTGCCGCATCGTCTCCGACAGCGGTGCGGACTATATCAAGACCTCCACCGGCTTTTCCACCGGCGGCGCCACGGCGGACGATGTACGTCTGCTGCGCGCCTGCTGCCCGCCGCACGTGAAGGTCAAGGCTGCCGGCGGCATCGCGAGCCTCGCCGATGCGGAGGAGTTCATTCGCCTCGGCGCCGACCGTCTCGGCACGAGCCGCGTCGTGAAGATCGCCATGGCGCAGGAGCAGGCTGCACAGACCGGTGCCGCTCCGGACGCGCAAGATACGCAGGACACGACTTACTGAGCCGGCATAAGCAGGGGAGCGGCACACCGGTGTGCCGCTCCCAGCCGCTTTGAGCGCATTTTTGCGTTTTGACACAGAAAATACTTGACAGACCGCGTGGAGACTGCTATAGTATAAAAGCTGACAACAAAGTGGGCGTCCTATGGACTGCCTCACCCGGCCGCAAAGGCGGTCCGCGGTCAATAAAACCTGCTCCCCACGGGGACTGTATGTGTTTTATGCGCGCGGATGTGTTTGGCATCCGTGCTTTTTTGTTCTGGAGCGATCGCTCCCGATGCAACCAATGGAGGTGTGTTCGTATCGCAACTGCAAACTATCAGATCAACGAAGAAATCCGCGATAAAGAAGTCCGCGTCATCGGCGCCGACGGTGCGCAGCTGGGCATTATGTCCTCTGCTGCCGCGCTCGAGATCGCGATTGAAAAGGACCTCGACCTCGTGAAGATCGCTCCGGGCTCGAATCCGCCGGTCTGCAAGATCATGGATTACGGCAAGTACCGTTTTGAGCAGGCCAAGCGCGAGAAGGAGGCCAGAAGGAATCAGCATGTGATCGAAGTCAAGGAGATCCGCATGTCGCCCGGCATCGGCGAGAACGACTTCAACACCAAGCTGAAAAACGGCCAGAAGTTCCTGCAGGGCGGCGACCGCCTAAAGGTGACCATCCGCTTCCGCGGCCGTGAAATGGCACACACCAACATCGGCGAGCAGCTGCTGCGCGACTTCGCTGCCAAGTGCGCGGATATCGCCAACCTCGACAAGCAGCCCAAGCTCGAGGGGCGCAATATGTCTATGTTCCTGTCGCCCAAGGCGCAGAACACTAATAATAAGAAGTAAGCAAACCAAGGAAGGAGCCAATACAATGCCCAAACTGAAATCTCACAGTGGCGCGAAAAAGAGATTCAATCTCACCAAGAACGGCAAGGTCAAGCGTGCCCATGCGTTCAAGAGCCACATTCTCACGAAGAAGGACACCAAGCGCTGCCGTCGTCTGCGTTCCACCACTTATGCGGATGCGACTACTGAAGCGACCATCAGAAAAATGATTCCTTATAAATAAGGATTGACCGCACAATAGGAGGAAACAACAATGGCAAGAGTCAAAGGCGCGATGATGACGCGCAAACATAGAAAAAAGATTCTCGGTCTGGCTAAGGGCTACTGGGGCAACAAGTCCCGCCACTACAAGATGGCCAACCAGCAGATGATGAAGTCCGGCCGCTATGCTTACGTCGGCCGCAAGCAGAAGAAGAGAGACTTCCGTCAGCTCTGGATCACCCGTATCAGCGCCGGCTGCAAGGCCAACGGCATGAACTACTCCACCTTTATGCACGGCCTGAAGCTGGCCGGCATCGACATGAACCGCAAGATGCTCTCTGAGACTGCGATCCATGATCCCGCTGCGTTCACCGCTCTGTGCGAGCAGGCGAAGGCTGCCCTGTAAGACTGTGTCAAAAAACCCGCCATCCGATCGGATGGCGGGTTTTTGCTGCATAAGGGACCGGATCCCGTTCAGTCGATCTGCCGTGCCACGACCAGAAAGCGGCCGTTTGCAGTGTGGTATGCACAGGTGGACAGCGTCAGCAGCCGGTCGCCGGGCTGGATGGTGATCCCGGTGTCGTAGCAGCGGTTTTCTTCAATGAATGCGCAATACTGCGCAAACTGCTGCGCGTCCGTGCCGACGCAGTCATAATATCGAAAGGCGTCAGAGCCCTCAGCGGGGATTTCCGTTTCGATCGCGGCCACGACCTCATACGAATGGGAGGCGTAGAGCGTGTCAAACTGCACGATCGGGTGCGCAACGCGAAATGCCGCATCCTTGTAGGAGATCAGGGAGCCGAACATGCTGCCGTCTTTCATGTGGTGCCCGTAGATGAGGATGTTGTCCGCCGTGCGCACATCGCAGTTTTCGGCGACATACAACGTACCGCGGTACGACCACTTGCCGTAGAAGTCCATGTGCAGGTACTTGCCCGGCGTGCCAGGGGCAAACATGACGACGTTGTTGATGTTGGTGCCGTCGATGCGCAGCCAGCCGATCGTATCCGCATTGTCGGCGGCGACTGCGCGCACCTGCTCAATGGCTGCTGCGCTGGCCGCGTCATGCGCGGCGGCGAGCGCCTCTGCGACAGCGCGGTCGCTGCGGTCACTGTGCCAGTACCAGCCGAGCACGCCAGCGCAGACCAAGAATCCGACGATGCAGACGACGCGGACCACGATGAGAACGGTTTTTTTCATACAAAACTCCTGATAAGAAAATGGGCAGTGTCATTTGACGCTGCCCATTTTAACTGCATGAGAGTGAAGATCAGGCGCCGTGGTGCTTGCTCTTCCTGCGGTTGTAGTAGGTCGCAGCGAAGGTCGCCACGAAGATCACTGCCAGCGCAATGACCAGCCAGATCAGACGTGTGTCGCCGGTCTTGGGGGTGTTCGACTTGCTGCCGTCCGGATTATTGCCGTCCGGATTGTTGCCGTCCGGATTGTTGCCATCCGGATTATTGCCGTCCGGATTATTGCCGTCCGGATTGTTGCCATCCGGATTGTTGCCATCCGGATTGTTGCCATCCGGATTATTGCCGTCCGGATTATTCCCGTCAGGATCATTGCCATTCGGGTCTTTGCCGCCCGGATTGTTGGGGTCGGTGCCGTTGCCGTTATCGCCGCCGCCATTATCGCCGCCGCCGTTATCACCGCCGCCGTTGTCGCCGCCGCCGTTATCGCCGCCGTTGTCGCCGCCGCCGTTATCGCCGCCGTTGTCGCCGCCGTTGTCGCCGCCGCCGTTGTCGCCGCCGCCATTATCGCCGCCGTTATCATTGCCCTCGCCGAGGATGACAACGATATTGATGTAGTGCAGACCGAAGTTCGTGGCAAACGCCTTGATGGTATTCGTGCCCTTGACATGGATGCCCGTGCCGCCGGGGTAGGTGATCCCGCCGACGCCGACGATGGTGGCCTCCTGAACATCGGCATCAATGCTCCAGTCGTAGACATGGTGGTTGGTGCAGGTGATGGTCACGGGGGACCACGCCGTCACTTCCATGCCGGCATGATAGGGCTTCGTGTGCGTGCCGAGCGCGTCCGTGTAGGTCACGGAGAAGGCCGCATCGTGGTCATAGTCGCGCAGGACTGTCAAAAACAGGTGCGTGCTCACGCCCGCCACGTCGCCGGCGGCCGCCGGGGTCGTGCCGAACGAAAACAGTGACAGCGTGAATGCCAGCAAGAAGATGGCAATCATGAGTGCCTGCTTGCGATGAGTTGCTTTTTTCATGTTGATTACATCCGCCTTTCACATTAGCTTGTGATCGATAAAAAGAGATCGCGAGGGAGTGCGGGGGAACGGTTGCTGTGGGTGAAAATTGCATTGTTTACAGACTATTCATAAAATAACATATTGATAATCGCTCGTCAATAACTATAATGCATGAGACGCGGAAAATGTTGCATGATTTTGCAAATGTGCCAAAATTTTTTTCCGTTTGCGCATTTTTTTCACAGAGCGGCGCCATGTGTCCGGCAGTGGTGCAGCGCGTGAAAATAAGCATCGGATCAAAAGCACAGAAATCCCACAAATTAGGTTTGACAATCGCCGGGCGGAGTGTTAACATTACGAAATGCTGATTAACGGGGTTAACAAAAAGGAGGCGGCATCATGGAACTGCAGCAACTGACCGAGCAAATGCTGCTTGCGGTCACTTCTCTGAACCGTTCCTGCATCCCGCAGAGTGTGCAGGAGCCGCTTAAGGGCGAGAATTTCCTGCTGGACTATCTCAGCGCGCAAAACGGCTGCAGCACGCCGGGTGCACTGCGTGAGGTTCTGGGCGTGAGCGCGCCGCGCACGGCGGCGATGCTGCGGGCGCTCGAGGAAAAGGGAATGCTGCGCCGCTGTACCGATTGCTGCGACCGGCGGCGTGTCGTAGTGCATATGACAGATCTCGGCCGGCGAACGGCGGAGAAGGCGCGCGCGTCGCTGTGCGCGCATGTGCAGTGCGTGCTCAAGCAGCTTGGCGAGCAGGATGCACAGGAGCTGATCCGGCTTCTGGGCCGCATCACGGAGATCGAGGCAGGCGTCTGAGTCGCGGCTGCGCGCGGATATGAATAAGGAGACGGTTTTGTGAAGAAGTATATTCAGGAACATAAATATGTATTACTGGTGCTGTACGTGCCGGTCTATCTGATCTGGTTCGCTCTGGCAGAGCGTATGGTCCCCACGACCGACGGCTGCTGGGTGTCGTATCTGCCGCTGGACGATAAGATCCCGTTTTTGCCGGGGTTCATTCTGGCGTATGTGCTTTGGTATCCGTTTTTGATCTTCCCGGTCGTCGTGATGCTGCTCAAGAACGACCGCCGTGCGTTCATCCGTTACGGCGCGTTCATCATTGCGGGCTTTTCCATCTCGCTGACCATCTGCATGATCTGGCCGAACTGCCAGCTCCTGCGTCCCGCGGTCGTGGACACGAGCAATCTCTGCGGCTGGCTGGTCAATGCGATCTATACGGCCGATACCCCGACGAACGTTCTGCCGAGCATGCACGTCGTCGGCTGTATGGGCGTGCTGGCTGCAGTGTTTGACAGCCAATATCTCAAGAAGGCACGCATCCCGTCGGTCATTGTTGCCGCCGCTATCTGCGCGGCAACGGTGTTTGTCAAGCAGCACTCCATTCTGGATGTGTTTGCAGCGCTTGCGCTGTCGCTGGTGCTGTATCTGGTCATCTATGTCGCGGCGCGCCGCGGCGTCGACCGCCGGCATGCGCCCTCCGCGGCGTGACGTGGCCGAGATCATGTGAGAAATAGAAAAGAGAGGATAGCGCGTATGGATCGTCGGAAGATCGTAGAGAAGCTGGAACAGGCCGAGCAGGAGAATCTGAATACCAAGCCGAAGCGGGCGGTGGTTGCCGTCTACTGGATCCTGCGTCTGATCGTCATCGGCGTCATGGTCATGACGATCATTCATAAAAACTATGAGAGCACGTTCGTGTGCGTGCTGGTGCTGATCCTGTTCATGCTGCCGCGATTCGTGGAACGCAACTTCCGCATCGAGCTGCCGAGCACGCTGGAGATCATTATCCTTGTGTTCATTTTCGCCGCGGAGATCCTCGGCGAGCTCAAGAGCTATTTTATCACCTACCCGCATTGGGACTCCATGCTGCACACGACGACGGGCTTTATCAGCGCGGCGTTCGGCTTTGCGCTTGTCGATCTGCTCAACCGCAACAAGCCGCAGCATTTCAAGCTCTCGCCGGTGTTTCTGGCGCTGGTTGCGTTCTGCTTTTCCATGACGGTCGGCGTGCTGTGGGAGTTTTTTGAGTTCTCGATGGACTACCTGTTCCACATGGATATGCAAAAGGATACGATCATCCACGCCTTCGCCTCCGTGACGCTCGACCCGACGAACAACAATATTCCTATTTTGGTGGATAATATCACGGACGTGGCTGTGAACGGCAAGTCGCTTGGTCTCGGCGGTTATCTGGATGTCGGTCTGTATGACACGATGCAGGATCTGTTTGTCAACTTTGTCGGTGCGCTCACGTTCAGCATCATCGGCTACTTCAGCGCCAAGTCCGGCAAGAATAAGATTGCCAAGCAGTTTGTGCCGGTGGTCCTGCCGGAGGAGACTGCGGATGCAGCGCCGGAAGAGACGCCCGAAGCAACGGAATAACGCCCAATACGAAAAGATCCCCGCCGGATGCAGCGCATCCGGCGGGGATCTCGGTTTTCTCAGAAGCGGAACTCAAAGTCAAGGTCGTAAATGCTCACTGTGTCGCCCTCCTCGATGCCCATGGCCTCGAGCCGGTCAAACAGGCCGGACTGGCGCAGCACGCGGTCAAAATACATCCGCGACTCGTAGTCGCCGAAGTTGATCGAGCCCATGAGCCGCTGCAGCCACGGCCCCTCCACGACCCAGAGATCATCGAAGTGGCGGATCTGCAGCTCGTCGCTCGTGCCGACCTCCGGCTCTGGCGGGACGTAGTCGGCCTCATACGGCTGCACCGGCGGGATCTCGGCGAGCTTTGCGGCGCACGCCTGCACGAGCTCACGCGTGCCGGTGTGGGCGGCGGCGCTCATCTCGAAAAATTCATAGCCCTGCGCCTCGACGTGTGCGCGCAGGCGGTCGATGTTCGTGCGGTCGTCGCCGAGCAGGTCGCACTTGTTGGCGGCGACGATCTGCATCCGTGAGCCGAGCACGTCGCTGTAGGCGCGCAGCTCGGCGTTGATGGCCTCAAAGTCCTCGACCGGGTCGCGCCCCTCGCTGCCGGACACATCCACCAGATGCACCAACAGACGGCAGCGGTCGATGTGGCGCAGGAAGTCGTGACCGAGTCCCGCGCCGTCGCTTGCACCCTCGATGATGCCCGGGATGTCTGCCATGACGAAGGATGTGCCCTCCGTCACGTACACGACGCCGAGGTTGGGGAAGAGCGTCGTAAAGTGGTAGTTTGCGATCTTCGGGTGCGCCTTGGACACCACCGACAGCAGCGTGCTCTTGCCCACGTTCGGGAAGCCGACGAGGCCCACATCTGCCAGCAGCTTCAGCTCGAGCAGGATCGTGTGGCTCTCGCCCGGCAGACCGGGCTTGGCAAAGCGCGGCACCTGCCGCGTCGGGGTGGCAAAGTGCTGGTTGCCCCAGCCGCCGCGCCCGCCGCGCGCCGCCACAAACGGCTCGCCCGAGGACATATCGTGCATGATCGCGCCGCTGTCGGCATCGCGCAGCAGCGTGCCGCGCGGCACACGGATGCGCAGACTCTCGCCCACGCGGCCGGAGCAGCGCTTATTTTGACCGTCGGCGCCGTTGGCGGCCACGTATTTGCGCTTGTAGCGAAAGTCCATGAGTGTGGACATGTTGTCGTCCACCTCGAAGATGATGTCGCCGCCGCGTCCGCCGTCGCCGCCGTCCGGGCCGCCGGCAGCCACGTATTTCTCGCGGTGGAAGGTCACCGCGCCGTTACCGCCGTCGCCCGCGCGCACGGTGATGGTCACTTTATCAACAAATGGCGAAGCCATGGTCATTCCTCACTTTCGTTGCCGGCAGGACCGGCGGGGGATAGAAAAACGGGGCAGGCGCGATGCCCACCCCGTTTGCGATTACTGTGCGATCTCCTCGTAAACAGAGACCTGCTTGCGATCCTTGTCCTTGCGCTCGAACTTCACGACGCCGTCCACGAGGGCGAAGAGCGTGTCGTCCTTACCCTTGCCGACGTTGATGCCGGGGTGGATCTTCGTTCCGCGCTGTCTGACGAGGATGTTGCCGGCCAGAACGAACTGACCGTCGGCTCTCTTGGGGCCAAGGCGTTTCGACTCACTGTCGCGGCCGTTCTTGGTGGAACCCATGCCTTTTTTATGTGCCATTTCGAATTACACCTCCATGTGTCAAAATCAGTTGCGGAAATCAGGCCTCGATCTTCGTGATCTCGACCTTGGTGTAGGGCTGTCTGTGGCCCTGCGTTCTGCGATAGCCTTTTTTCGGCTTCATCTTGTAAACGCGGATCTTCTTGCTCTTGCCGTTTTTGACGACGTTGCCGGACACGACGGCGTTTTCCACCACGGGGGTGCCGAAAACAGCCTTGTCCTCGTCGATGACAGCCAGAACGCGGTCAAACTTCACAGTCTCGCCGGCCTCGACATCCAGCTTCTCGACGAAGATGACGTCGCCCTCGGCCACGCGGTACTGCTTACCGCCGGTAACGATGATAGCGTGCTTCAAACTCGTTGCACCTGCCTCTCTGTAGAGTCTCGCTCTTGTGGGCGGGAGGAGACCTCCGCTTTGTACCCACTCAATGCGGCCTTGACAGTTTACCATTGCACCGCATATTTGTCAACGGTTTTTCCGCGGGAACGGCGAACTTTTTTCTGCCTATGCAAAAACCACGGCGCCGGTCGGCGCCGTGGCTTTGAAAACTCGGAAACTCAGCCGCAGATGGCCTTCGTGTCGCGTGCGATGACGAGCTCCTCGTTCGTCGGGATGACGAACACCTTGACCTTGGAGTCGGGGGTGGAGATCATGATGTCCTCGCCGCGCTTGCTGTTGGCGACCGGGTCGATCTTCACGCCCAGATAGCCGAAGTACTCGGCGATGGCGGCGCGGGAGGACTTGCTGTTCTCGCCGACGCCGGCGGTGAAGATGATGGCGTCCACACCGTTCATGGCTGCGACGTAAGAGCCGACGACCTTGGCGACCCAGTAGTGGAACATATCGAGCGCGAGCTGGGCACGGTCGTTGCCGTCGGCAGCGGCGCTGTCGAGATCGCGGAAGTCGGAGCTGACGCCGGAGACGCCGAGCACGCCGGACTTCTTGTTGAGGATGTTGAGCATCTCGTCGATGCTGATGCCGTACTTGTTCATAATGAACTGGATCACGCCGGCATCGAGATCGCCGCAGCGCGTGCCCATCGGCAGACCGACCAGCGGGGTGAAGCCCATGGACGTGTCGACGCACTTGCCGCCGTCGATCGCGCAGATGGAGCTGCCGTTGCCCATGTGGCAGGAGATGAGCTTGAGCTCCTCGATGGGCTTGCCCATGAGCTCGGCGCAGCGGGCGGACACGTAGCGGTGGCTCGTGCCGTGGAAGCCGTAGCGGCGGATGCCGTCGTTCTGGTAGTATTCATAAGGAATGGCGTACATATAGGCCTTGCCGGGCATGGTCTGGTGGAACGCGGTGTCAAACACGGCGACCATCGGCACGTCGTCGCCCATGACGGCGCGGCAGGCGTTGATGCCGGTGATGTTGGCGGGGTTGTGCAGCGGCGCAAACGGCGTGCACTCCTCGAGCGCGGCCATGACGGCGTCGTCGATCTTGACGGAGCAGGCGAACTTCTCACCGCCATGGACGACGCGGTGGCCGACGGCGTCGATCTCCTTCATGGAGGTGACCACACCGTACTCGGCGCTGGTCAGCTTGTCGATGACCGCGGCAATGGCCTCGGAGTGGGTGGGCATCGCCAGGTCTTCGTCAAAGACCGGCTTGCCGCCGATGAGCGGGGTGTGCTTCAGGTGACCGTCGATACCGATGCGCTCGCACAGGCCCTTGGCCAGAAGGTGCTCGGTCTCCATGTCGATCAGCTGATATTTCAGCGACGAGCTGCCGGCATTGATGACAAGAATTTTCATACTTAGATTCCTTTCTCGTATTAAATATTGTAATTCCTGCAAAATCAAAGTATTATGATACCAAACACTCTTATTGTAATCATTTCGTAGGAAAACGCAAGTATTTTTCGAAAGAAGGTGCAAAAATGGGCAATGTTATCGGTATTGTGGCCGAATATAACCCGTTTCATAACGGGCATGCGCGGCTCATCGAGCAGACGCGCGCGCAGCTCGGCGCGGTGTGCCCGGTCGTGTGCGTCATGTCGGGCGACTTTGTGCAGCGCGGCAGTCCGGCGGTATATTCCAAGTTTGCGCGCGCGGAGGCAGCCGTGCGCTGCGGGGCGGATCTGGTGCTGGAGCTGCCGCTGCCGTGGTCACTGTCGTCGGCGGAGGGCTTTGCGCGCGGCGCTGTGGGACTGCTGGGCAGTCTCGGCGTCGTGACGCATCTGAGCTTCGGCAGCGAGTGCGGCGAGGTCGAAGTTCTCGAAACGATAGCGGAAACACTCATCGATCCGCTCATCGGCGCGGATATACGCGCAGAGCTTGCATCGGATGAGGGCATAGCCTTTGCCGCCGCACGGCAGAGAGCCGTGGCAAAGCGCCTGGGCGAAATGTCCTGCCAGCTCGAAACGCCGAACAATATTCTTGCCGTCGAATACATTAAAGCGATATACAATCTCGGACTCAACCTGAAGCCTGTGACTATACAGCGCTTCGGCTCGGGGCATGATGAGCTCTCCGGCGAGGGCTATAAGTCGGCGGCGGAGATACGCCGCATGATATCAGGCGGCAAGGATATCGCTTCAGAGCTGCCGGAGAGCGCCTGCGCCGTCTATCGGCGTGAGGAAAAGCTCGGCCGCGGCCCGGTGACCCCCGAAAGCCTGGAGAGCGCAATAATATCCCGCCTGCGCATGCTGCCGGACAAGGCTTATGCCGCACTTCCCGACACCGGGGAGGGACTGCACAACCGCATAGCCCGGGCGGCGAAGGAGGAGTGCAGCCTCGACGCGATACTGGCCGCGGGAAAGAGCAAGCGCTATGCCCTCAGCCGCATACGCCGTATTATAATGTGCGCCGCCCTCGGCATAAGCGCACAGATGTCGGCCGAGACGCCTCCCTATGCCCGCGTTCTGGCAGCAAATTCACGCGGCTGCTCGCTGCTGCGCGATATGGGCGAAAAGTCGCGCATACCGGTCATAACAAAGCCCGCTGAGGTAAAAAGCTGCGGGGATGAGTGCCGCGGGCTCTTTGAACTTGGCAGTGCCGCACACGATCTGTATGTCCTCGGCTATGCCGCACGCGGAGAACGAAAGGGCGGCGCGGACTGGCGAACGAGCCCGAAAATAATGTAAGCTTTATTTCATATTCAAAACATTGTCAGAATTATATTAATAAAATATTCAAAAAACAGTTGCAATTTGCTTTTTCGTAGTTTATAATGCCAACTATCAACATAAAGACAAATGTTCGCCTTGCGCGGACACGGAGAAAGTTGAAAGTTGAGATTTATTTAGGAGGAAAACCCAATGAAGAAGTTTTTAGCACTTGTTCTTGCGATGCTCATGGTATTTTCGCTGTGCGCATGCGGCGACGGCGGCGACAGCAGCGGCGATAAGGTCGTCAAGATCGGCGTCTTTGAGCCCATAACCGGTCAGAACGGCGCAGGCGGCAAGCAGGAGGTTCTCGGCATGCAGTATGCAAATGCTCAGAATCCCACCGTTGAGATCGGCGGCGAGACCTATAAGGTCGAGCTCGTCATAGCTGATAACGAGTCTACCACCGATAAGGCTGCATCCGCTGCCTCCCAGCTCGTTGCGCAGGGCGTATCCATCGTTCTCGGTACTTACGGCTCCAACGTTGCGATCGCCGGTTCCAATACCTTTAAAGAGGCCGGTATCCCCGCACTGGGCGTTACCTGTACCAACCCTCAGGTCACCGAGGGCAACAGCCACTACTTCCGTATCTGCTTCCTGGATAACTTCCAGGCCGACGTTCTGGCCAACTTCGCCGTGAGCAAGTTCAGCGCCAAGACCGCCTACTGCCTGGGCGAAAGCGGCAACGAGTACGACCAGGGTCTGATCGCCTTCTTCACCAAGGTCTTTGAGGCTGCGGGCGGCAAGGTCATCACCGACTCCTTCCCCACCAACAACTCCGACTTCAACTCCTACCTGAACAAGGCCAAGGACCAGGGCGCCGACGTTATCTTCACCCCCGTGTCCATCGCCTACGCCACCCAGATCATCACTCAGGCCGCTTCTCTGGGCCTGGAGATCCCCTTCGTGGGTTCTGACACCCTGGACGACAACATGGTCCTGGAGGCCGCCAAGGGCACCAACATTCAGCTGTACGTGTCCACCTTCTATCAGGAGGGCGGCAACCCTGACTTCGACGCGGGCATCAAGAACTACATCAACACCGCCTCCGGCGCTCTGGAGTCCAACGGCGGCAACGACACCGTAGCCGCGGTCACCGCCATGGGCTATGACGCCTACTATGTGGCGCTGGAGGCTCTGAAGGCCGCCGGCTCCACCGATCCCGCCGCTGTAAAGGCCGCGCTGCCCGGTGTGACCTACACCGGCGTCACCGGCGACATCGCCTTTGACGACATCGGCGACGCTATCCGCGACACTGCCTACATCAAGGTGGCTGACACCGCCAACAACGCCTGGGCTCTGGAAACGATGCAGAAAGCCGGTTGATCCGATCCTGCCGACCTGCCTAGCGGGGACTCCCCCGCCAGGCGGTCTTACCGTTTACAGACGGTTCGTGTGAACGCGCCAAGGCCGGGACCGCCCCGAAAGCAGCCGCTCCGCGGCTTTTTTCAAGACGGCTCCGCCGCGTGCTTTCCGCGTAAAACTTGAAAGAAAAGGGAGGGATCCCCGTGCAATACGGCATCTCCATTCTGCTCTCCGGCATATCGCTGGGCGGGCAGTACGCCCTCATCGCCATCGGCTACACCATGGTCTACGGCATTTTGCGCCTGATTAACTTCGCCCACGGCGACGTGTTCATGGTGGCCGGCCTCTTGGGCATCTACCTGAGTGCCACCTTCCCCCTGTATGTGGCTATGCCCCTGGTGGTCATCCTGACGGTGGTTCTTGGCTTCTGCATTGAGCGTGTGGCCTATAAGCCCCTGCGCTCCGCCCCCCGTATGAGCGTCATGATCTCCGCCATCGGCGTGAGCTACCTGCTCCAGAACACCGCCACCTACGTCACCGGCGGTCAGCCCATGATCTACCCCTCTCTCCCCTTCCTGTCCGACACCATCACCGTGGCCGGCACCTCCATCAAGTGGGTGGTGCTGCTCACCCCCGTTCTGGTGGTGGCCCTGGTCATCCTGCTCACCCTGCTTATCAACCGCACCAAGGTGGGCATGGCCATGCGGGCGGTGGCCAAGGATTTTGAGACCAGCCAGCTCATGGGCATCAAAATCAACTCCGTCATTTCCATCACCTTTATCATCGGCTCGGCTCTGGCTGCCATTGGCTCCATGCTCTACTTCACCACCTACTCCTCCGTGGTCCCCACGGTG
>OFMD01000906.1_pt1 | contig 21043 bp, 12 predicted proteins | sample 1541211 | NCBI WGS metagenome assembly OFMD01 (sample SAMN04209231, study PRJEB22552) | human gut metagenome | biome: gut; material: feces | host: Homo sapiens | place: USA: Oklahoma | reverse complement strand
TCTGCGCGTCCTCTGCGGCCCTCTTGGCAGCCTCGGCGGCGGCCAGAAGGTCCTCTAATTCCTGGTTGCCCCGGTCGGAGCAAACCACGTCGGCCCGGTTTCGAATCCGAATCCGGGGGAAGGGTCCCTCAGGAGCGTTAAAGGTATCGTCATAGGAAGCCAGGCCTGTGGCAGAGATGGCGCAACCCACCTTCAGGTTTTCCACATCCTGAGACGTGGTGATGTAACCGTCAATGAAGACCCGGGCGGTGTTCCCCTGCTCATCCTTCACCAGGATGGTCTGAACCAGACCGTTGGCCAGCTCAAAGCTCTCCACCGTACCCTCCAGGGTGACCAGGCTACCCAGCACCCTTCGGTCGTTGATTTCCTGCGCCGTAACCTTCCGGGGCGTCACCGGCTGGGTGTGATCCAGCTTCTGGATGCTTGTCACCTGCAGCTCCATCTCCCCCTGGTAGAAGTCGGTGGTACCGGTGATCTGCACCACATCTCCAATCTGGTATTCCCCCGCCACAGGGAAGCAGCAGATACCAGCCGTATCATCCTGGACGTAGATGCAGTCAAAGAAGGCGGTGTCCTTGTCAAAGCCAGAGGCATTGGAGGTGACCACACCCTGAATGGTGAACTTATAGCCCTTGTCCGTCTGCTTCTGAACCGTGGCAATGTCTGTGATTGTAACCGGATTCAAGTACCGGGCCAGATTCTCACAGATGTTGTAGTTGGAGTAATTCTTCTCGGCGTTGGAGTCCGAAATCGTGGCCTGGACCTCAAAGTTGCTCATAAAGGCTGCGCCAGAAACTATGATGAGGCCCCGCCCGGGAAGCTCCTCCGTACCCAGCACCATGAGGCGGCTGTCTCCCTCCGCCACCGGATACTTGGGAACATCGCTGCCTCCCAATCCGTCGCTGTCGGAGTCCTTGGAATACGTACTGGCGTGGCCATAGACCACCGGGGTCACCGTGCCGGGGACAGTAGAAGCAGGGTTCCCCTCCTGGTCCACCACATAGATGGACGCGCCGCCGTATTGGCTGAACAGCTGAGAATACATGCTGTTATTGGGATGATCGCTGTCACACTCCACCCCCTCCAGGAGGAAGCTGTCCCAGTTGTAGGTGCTGAAGTACAGCCGCTGAGACTGGCCCCCGTTGAGGTTGTCGTCATGGGTGGCGTCGTCGGCAATGCGAAGAGAAGAGCCCAGGGCTTGCAGCACCTTGTTCTGCTGCGCCGCCATGTGATTCTCCGCCGGGAAGGGGGCGTAGCTCTCGTAGTAATCCGACCAGCCAGCCAGAACCACGGCGCCGCCGGCCTGATTGAACCGGACAATGGCCGCAATCTCGTCGTCAGAATAGGTGGCGTAGGGGTCCCGCAGAGCCGTCCCGTCCCGGCGGGAGGGGGCGGTGAGAATCAGCATCTTGTACTTGCTGTTGCTGCAGGCGGAAATGAGATCTTCCCTGGTTTTCAGCTCCACGGTGCGCAGGGAGTACCCGGCAGCCAGGTTGCCGAAGTTGCCCATCGAGTCTTTGTAGTTACCGGCCACATACTCGTTGTAGTGGGAGGCGTCAATGCCCACATACAGAAGCTCTTCGGCGTTCAGTACATCCAGCTCCACGTCCATGGTGAATTCATACTCCACGCCCTCCAGCTCCATGCCCACGGTCACGGTCACGGTCATGACCTTGGCGGCAGTGGGCGTGTAGGCAAAGGTGACGGTCTGGGAGCCGGAGGCGGGCACCGTATAGCCAGTGGTATCGGAGCCCAGGACCACGGAGCCATCGGTGGTGTACGTCACATAGGTGACCTTGGCGTCTGTGGCCTCGCTGTTGAACAGGGTGGTGGTGAGCTCCAGCTCCTCGCCGGTGACCGGGGTGGAGGTACCGCATACCACGCTGGAGATCCCCAGCTTCAGGGTCTCGCCCACCCATACGGGAGCCGTGACGGCCAGGTCGCCGTCGCCCTGGGTGACGCGGATGTAATAGTAGCTGTAGGTAGGCTCCAGGGTGCAGGCAAGCTCCCCGGTGGCCAGGACGGCGGGATCGTCCCAGGTGTAGGCCACCTTACCGGAGTTTACAATGACCTCCACCTTGGAGATGGAGTCCGAAGCGTCCGGATCGGAGACCTGTACATTCAGCTCCAGGGCCTCGGGGGCCTCCTCGATGACAGAGCCCAAAAGCAGGCCGTTGACCGTGTAATACAGCTCCAGGTTCTTGTCCTCAGTGGAATAGACCCGCAGATCCCGGATGGCCTGGTAGAGGCCTTGCTCCGAGAAGTCGTCGGTGAGGATGACGTCCCGGGCGTCGTTGGCGTTGCCCCAGCGGCCCTTGTGGTTGTCCTGGTTGTTGGTGGGGGCCACGTGCCAGCCCTTATCCAGAGCCAGGGTGTACTGCTCATAGCTGGGGTAGTAGCCGCCGGCTCCGATGGCCCCTTCGCCGTTGCCCACCTCCACCAGGAAGATGCGGCTGTCGATGAGGGCGTCCCAATAGCTGAAGTCGGAGAAATTGCCGAAGGTGGTGCCAGGGTGGTTGAACTGGCTGATGGAGTCCGCCCCCTCCGGCTGGCTCAGGAGGCTGTAATAGGCCTTCATACCGGCATCCGCCGTTTTGTTGTTCAGGGTGGCGTTGTTCCGGGAGACAATGCCGGGGGTATTCCAGGTGTTGATATGGCCGGGGCCGCCGGACCAGGTCATCTCAAAGCCGCCCAGGGCAATGACGTCGGAGTGGGTGGCATTAAAGTCCGCTACCTTGCCCTTGAACTCGGACCAGAGATTCTGGCTGTAAGCGGTAGCCAGGCTCATGTCGTAGAGGGCCCCCTCCGGGTTGGCCTCGCCGGACTTGTCAAAGTAGTTGGAGTGGTCCGTAAAGGCCACAAAATCGATGTTGGCGCTCTCCGGCAGGTTTGCAATATACTCCAGCGCCGTATCCAGGCTGCCGGAGCCATCGGAATAGGTGGTGTGGGAGTGAAGCTGGCCAAAATACAGCTGCTGTGCAGCCACGCCCACAGTGAAGGACCAGGTCTTGGCGGCAGCTTTGCCATCTGCCCGGGTGACCGTGACGGTGACGCTGGTGCGGCCCTCTGCCAGGTCCTCCAGCGGGGTATAGGTGACCGTTCCATTGGCATAGACCGCATCCACAGCAACCCCGGCCACGGTCATCTCCACCCTGGGGTTCTCTCCGGCGTTGGCAATGGCAGCGGAGATGACCGGGCGCTTGTTCTCCCCGGTCTGGCTTCCGGCAGCGGGAGTGAGGCCTGTAATCACCGGCTCATCCTTCACAGAGATGTTGGCCGTGGCAGTAAACGCCACATCCCGGGTATCCGTTCCCGATACCACCACCTGGAGGCTCTCCCCTGCCACGGAGGCGGCGGGAATTTCCAGGGTATAGACCCCTGCTGCCTCGGTGCAGGCCAGGTCCGTCCCGTTCAGGGAAGCCCGAAGCTCCTGAACGCCAAAGACTGCGTCCACGGTAAAGGTCAGGGTATAGGCCTGGCCCACATAGGCATCGGTGAGAGCGCCAAACTGCACCGTAGGTTCATTGACCACACCGCCAGTGAGCCCGGTGTTGGCGCAGGGATAGAAGTGGAAGGTGTAGATGTCCTTGTCCGTCACATTGTACATGCTGTAGGTCTTATAGGCCCCGGCGTAGTACTCCAGATACTGGGCGTACTTGCCGTTGAACTTGGCGGTGCGGCTCTCCATGGTGTAGCCGCCGTTGTACGCCGCCAGAGTCCAGTCGGCGTCCTCGTTGGCCTCCTTTTGGTAAAAGGCGTTGTTCCCTGTGCCATTGGAGCAGAGATAGCCGAAGGTCTCGTTGACAAAGCGGTAATAGGCCCCGTTTTTCTCCACGGTGAACACCAGGCCCCCGTTGGCCGCCGTGGCGGCACCCTCTGCCACCGTGGCGGCGGCGTTGTTCAAAGAGGGGCTTTCCGTGTTGCCGTCCTGGGTGGACAGAACGCCCTGGGCGGACTGGTTGAAAATCACAACCGAATCCCCGGCAGCGGGCAGACCGCTTTCCCCGGTGGGCTGCTCGTCGGTGAGCTTGTAGAGGTTGAAGCGGTAATAGTCGTTGTCCTTCTCCGAGAAGGTGGTGAATAGGCTGTTATAAACCTCCAGGGCCTGGGCATTTCCATTGTACTGGGCGTTGACGCTCACAATGTGGAAGCCGCCTGTCACTGTCTTCAAGGTCCAGAGGCTGTAATCAGAAGGAGCGTCCCCAAAGGTCAGGCTGTTGCCCGTCGCCCCCGTGGTGAGGTACTGGCCCGCAGCATTGGTGAAGGTGTAATGGCCGTTCTCGTCCAGCTTGGCCGTCAGCACAGCCATACCCTCCGTCACCTCCAGGAAATCCCCCTGGAGGGCGGCAGCCACGCCGGTCAGCTTGTTGCCGGAGGCGGTATCCGACATCACCAGGCCGTCCTTGTCATAATAGACCACCAGCCGGTCCCCATCGGCCACTTCGCCGGTCCGCTTGGCGTATTGCTTCAGCTCCACCTTGTAGAACGCCTGGGCAAAGAGGGCCTCGTCAGTGACGCGGGTGTAGGAGCTCCAGTTGTCCTTTGCGCCGTACCACTCCAGGTAGTTGCCCCGAACGGCGTTCTGGATGTAGTAGCACCCTTCCGTGGCGGCGGGAAGCACCTTCCAGCCGGTGTTTACATCATCCAGGGGGGTACTGGTATATTCCGCCCCCATGGAGAGCTTCTTGCCGTCTGCTGTGGAGAAGGTATAGTTGCCGTCCCCGTCCACGCCCACCGTCCACACGTCGCTGGCCGGGAAGCCGGACAGTACGCCGCCGGAGAGAGTCACATCGGTGCCCTTGTTGTAGAAACCAGTATAGCTGGTGGACAGGGCCTTCCCATTGGCCGGGTTGTAAATGACCACATGGTCCCCTGCAGACAGCACCGGCTCCTCCGGCTCCGTGGGATCCGTCGGATCGGTGGGGTCCACTGGATCCGTGGGATCTATTGGAGTCCCACCAGAGAGCTTGTACAGGGTAAACTCCGAAGGATAGCCTGCCGGGTTACCGGAAACGGTGGCCGACTTATAAGCCCGGAATTTATTTTCTGCGCCCTTATTGCTGGCCAGGAGGACGGTATCCACTCCCTGCCCGGCGAACTGGAAGGTCCCATCGGTGCAGGTAACCAGCCAACTGTAATCGCCAGCAACAATGCCATTGTTATTGCCACCTTTGGGTGCAGCGGCAACGCCGTTGCTGTCCGTCAGCTTGACTGTGTCCCCGTCTACGGTGATGGTCCAGGGGAGAACCGAACCGGTCACTGTATCGCTGCCGGCGTCTATGGCCTGAGCTGTAATCCAGCCGTTTTCATAAACGCCAGGGCCGTAGCCTGTGTTTACCACCATTACGTATTGGCCGGAAGTCAACTCTTCCATGGTGGTGATTTTGGTGTAGGTCGCAGCCTCCGCAGCAAAGGCCGCTGTGGGCAGCATGGTCAAAACCATGGCCACCAGCAGCAGCCACGCCAGGAATCTGCTCCGGGTGTGTGTGTTCATATACATCCTCCTTTTTTGTTCCTGCCGTTTGGCAGCGTGTGGGGTGACTGTTTGAATTATCATACCACAAGCTCCGGAAACGCGCTACTACCTGTCTCTACTTTTTACCAGAATCTTACGCTTTTTGTGAGAATTGGCAAACATATCATGAAATTTGCCCTCTCCTGGCCGCAGTCTATATTTTGCGGCCCTGGAAGAAAATGGCCTGGGATTTTGCCGCTTTCTGGGAAATACATTTTGACAAAGCATATCCAATCGCTTATAATGGAATGGTGTGGGTAGCCTTCCCCTGCCCGCTTTCTACGTCCCCAAATCCAGAAATGAAAGGATCAGGATTATGTATAAGATCGTCCGAAAGAAAGAGCTGAATTCTGCCGTTACCCTCATGGAGATTGAGGCCCCCTTCGTTGCCAGGAAAGCCAAGGCTGGCCAATTCATCATCTTCCGGGTAGACGAGCAGGGAGAGCGGGTGCCTCTGACCATCGCCGGGTATGACCGGGAGAAGGGCACCGTCTCCATCATCTTCCAGAAGGTGGGCTTCTCCACCAACGCCCTAGGCGCCCTGAACGAGGGTGACTACATCCAGGACTTCGTAGGCCCCCTGGGCAAGCCCACCAACACCGAGGGCGTGAAGCGGGTCTGCGTGGTAGGCGGCGGCGTAGGCTGCGCCATTGCCCTGCCCTCCGCCGTGGGCTTCAAGGAAGCCGGCTGTGAGGTGGATGTGATTGTAGGCTTCCGGAACAAAGACATTGTCATTCTGGAGGACGAATTCCGGGCCTGTGCCGACAACCTGTACTTAATGACCGACGACGGCTCCTACGGCGAGCACGGCTTCGTCACCGTAAAGCTCCAGCAGCTGCTGGAATCCGGCCGCCAGTACGATGAGGTTCTGGCCATTGGCCCCATCCCCATGATGAAGTTCGTCTCCAAAACCACGGAGCCCTTCGGGGTCAAGACCATTGTCTCCCTGAACCCCATCATGGTGGACGGCACCGGCATGTGCGGCGGCTGCCGGGTCACCGTAGGCGGCGAGACCAAGTTTGCCTGCGTAGACGGCCCCGACTTTGACGGCCACCAGGTGGACTACGCCGAGCTCATGAGCCGGAACAGTGTCTACCGGGACCGGGAGGCCCAAGTCTCCAAAGAGCACGTCTGCCGCATGGAAGCCATGGGCAAGGCCCTGATTTGAGAAGGAGGAAGCTGCAATGGCAAATATGACTCTGACTAAAACCCCCATGCCGGAGCAGGACCCCAAGGTCCGCGCCCGGAACTTTGAAGAGGTGGCCCTGGGCTACACCGCCGAGCAGGCCATGGAAGAGGCCGGCCGCTGCCTGGGCTGCAAGAAGCCCAAGTGCGTGGAGGGCTGCCCCGTCAACGTGCGCATTCCCGAATTCATCGCCAAGGTCGCTGAGGGCGACTTCCAGGCCGCCTACGAAATCGTCACCTCTACCAACGCCCTGCCCGCCCTGTCCGGCCGGGTCTGCCCCCAGGAGAGCCAGTGCGAAAGCAAGTGCGTTCGGGGCGTCAAGGGCGAACCCGTGGCCATTGGCCGCCTGGAGCGGTTTGTGGCGGACTGGTACCGGGAGCATGTGAACGCCATGCCAGAGAAGGCCCCTTCCAACGGCGTAAAGGTCGCCGTGGTGGGCTCCGGTCCTGCCGGTCTCACCTGCGCCTCGGACCTTGCCAAGAAGGGCTACGCCGTTACCGTGTTCGAGGCGCTGCACACTGCCGGTGGCGTGCTGGTATATGGCATTCCGGAATTCCGTCTGCCCAAGGCCATTGTGGCCAACGAGGTCAAAAAGCTGGAGGCCCAGGGCGTGGAGGTCATGACCAACATGGTCATCGGCCGGGTCCTCTCCATCGACGAGCTGTTTGAAATGGGCTACAAGGCCGTATTCGTAGGCTCCGGCGCCGGTCTTCCCATGTTTATGCACATCCCCGGAGAGGCCCTCAAGGGCGTCTACTCCGCCAACGAGTACCTGACCCGGACCAACCTGATGAAGGCCTACACCGAGGAGGCCGACACGCCCATCATCCGGAGCAAGGCTGTGGCCGTGGTGGGCGGCGGCAACGTGGCCATGGACGGCGCCCGCTGCGCCATGCGCCTGGGGGCAGAGCACGTGTACATTGTCTACCGCCGGGGCGAAGCGGAGATGCCCGCCCGGAAGGAAGAGCAGCACCACGCCAAGGAAGAGGGCATTGAGTTCAAGACTCTGTGCAACCCTGTGGAAATCCTGGGGGATGAGGACGGCCGGGTGTGCGGCATGAAGTGCATCCGCATGGAGCTGGGCGAGCCCGACGCCTCCGGCCGCCGCCGTCCGGTGGAGATCCCCGGCAGCGAGTTTGTCCTGGACGTGGACACCGTGATCATGGCCCTGGGCACCAGCCCCAACCCCCTGATCCGCTCCACCACCCCGGGCCTGGAGACCAACAAGAAGGGCTGCCTCATCGTAAACGAAGACGAGATGACCACCCGGGACGGCGTATTTGCCGGCGGCGACGCCGTCACCGGCGCAGCTACCGTCATCCTGGCCATGGGCGCCGGCAAGAAGGGCGCTTCGGCCATTGACGCATATCTCCAAGCGAAGGGATAAGCCGGGCCCACGAATATGCGGCATCAAACCGCCGCATTCCTGGCTTGATCTAAGCATTTCTGGCTGGGAATCAGGAAAGCTCCTGATTCCCAGCCAGATTTTCATCGCAGCAGAGGCTGTCAGCTCCGCCGTCTGCCAGTCCGGCGCCTGCCGTCTTTTCCCGGCGGGGCTGATATTTTGGGGCGGTTGGGGAAAACTGTCTGCGAGGTGATTTGGATTGAAACGGTGGAACAAACGCCTGGCCCTTGTGTGCCTGGCGGGATACCTCCTGGGCATCTCCCGGGGGTATGTGGCCATATGGCGGGACGAGGATCCCCAACCCTGGCTCATTACGGATATGCCGGTCTCGGCACTGCCTCCGGCGGATCAAAAGGCCCTGAAAGAGGGGATCTCTCTGCCAGAGGACTACCCCCTAACCAAGGCCCTGGAAGATTATTGCTCCTAGCACAGATTTCCTCTTGATTTTTCAGGCAAAAACGGTTACTATAATGGTACCAAAAACCCCTGCCCGTCAGGGGCTGGGAGGATTGCACAAGATGGAAGATTTCGGTTCTGATTTTATTACCATCACCGATGAAGACGGCGTCGAGTACGAGTTGGAGATTCTCTCCGAGCTGGATTACCAGGGCGCCCACTATCTGGCTGTGGTTCCTGCCATGGATTCTGAGGAGGAGCCGGAGGAGCTGGAGGTAAGCCTTCTCCGGGCTGACGAGGAAGAGGGCGAGCCCATTCTCTCCGCCATTACGGACACAGAGGAGCTGGAGGCCGTCTATCAGCTGATGATGGATCAGCTCTATGAGGACGAAGAGGACCAGGAATCCTGAGACAACTTCATATCCCTCCCTGCTTGGTTCGTGACGCATCCATTTAAACCCACAGTTTATTTTCGGGATGCAGGACTTCTTCATTGGATTGCAGGCCTCCCGCCGGCGCCGAGACGATCGGTGGACGTTGGAAGCAGTGAACATGCAAGAGCGGCAACCCACCTGCCCTTTTGTGCAGGTTATAAACGGGTGTGCACGGCTAAAGCGGGGTTTGACAGGGCGCGCAGCTTTGCGCGCCCTGTTCAGTTTGCCGAAAAATCCTTGGGTTTTTCCGGCAAATCCATCACGCCCCCGGGTACTGCCAACATGTACGCGGGGGCGTATGCATTTAAAGCTTCCGGATGATGCCCATGGGAGTCTGCTGGTCGTCCTGCCCCAGGGGATTGTCCTTCAAAATCCGGGCATAGAGGTGCTTGTCCAAGGCCTTGGAGGAAACGCCCAGAATCTGACCCTCCAGGTCGTTGATGTCCACAATGCAGGTCTCAAAGCCAATGCGAGCCTTGATATCCCGGGCCACCTGGTCGGGGTTCACCGGTCCCAGCACCACATAGTGGTTGTAGGGCGGGATGGTGTTGTGGCAGGGGCCGTCGATGGACCGGGCCTTGTAGCCTGCCACCTTGTAGAACCAGCCCTTTTTCCGGAACACCTTCTTGCCAATGACGGAGACAAAGGCGGCAAAGAGAATCCGCAGGGTGCCGCACTCCCGCAGGGCATACTCCATGGTCTCCGGCATACCCAGGCCAATGCCATGGGGCGTCTTGGTGACGTATTTACTCAGGGTGTAGGCCAGCTTCCGGGGGTGAATCTCCTCCATGGGAATGGCCCGCTTCTGGGTACAGGCTACGCACTTTTCCGAGATGAAAAGCACATCCCCAGGCTGCAGCAAGGGCGCGCCGTACTGCTGGGCCACATCGCAGATGTTGTCCTGGTCGGTGATCAGGTGGGTGGGAATGGGCAGGCGGAGGTACTGCACCCCGTCCACCTCAATGACTCCCTTTTTGCCCTCGTTGGGCTTCAAATCCGTTGCCATAATCATGCCTCTCTTTCCCTTACGCCATCTCCAGGGGCAGCGGACGGCCGCCCAGCAGGTGGAAATGCAGATGGGGCACCGTCTGCCCGGCGTTGGGGCCGCAGTTGCTCACCACCCGGAAGCCACCCTCCAGCTCCTTGCCCAGCTGGGCAATCACTTCCATACAGTGGGCCACCACCGCGCTGTTGGAGGCAGTGATGCAGGCGGCGCTTTCGATGTGTTCCTTGGGAATCACCAAAATGTGAACAGGGGCCTGGGGATGGATATCCCGAAAGGCCAGAACCGTGTCGTCTTCGTATACCTTTTGCGACGGAATCTCCTCAGCCGCAATTTTGCAAAACAGGCAATCAGCCATGGCAGCAATCCTCCCGCGTAAATAGGCAGTCGGTCCAAACCGGCTGCCTCTATTTTTTGTTATTATAACACAAACGGGACCTTTTTCAAGACTTTTGCCGGTTTGCCTGGAAATTCCAGCATTTTCAGAAAATCTGCCTCTTTGCTTCCCGCCGTCCGGGGAGAATTTGGTAAAATCAACAACATCCGTAAGGGCTTCCCAATGCTACGAGCCTAGGGCTGGTAGCACGCTTTGATCCTGCACTGGCGCGGCAGCGCCAATGCAAAAAACAGCCGTTAGATCGTCCATCTCAAGCCTGGTCTCTGCCCTCAGATTTCCCACCAGCATTCACCGGCGCCTACCGTAAGAAAGCCCAGCTTTTCATACAAAGCACGGGCACGCAGGTTGCTCTCGGCCACCTGAAGCTCCACCGTCTCCCCCTGCATCACCGAAATGAGAGCCGCCGCCACATCTCGCCCGGCCCCCCGGCGGCAAGAGACCAGAGACAGGAGCGTATCCCCATTCACCTGGCCAATTCCCAGAAGCGCTCCATCCCTGTGGACAAAATATCCACCCCCCTGGTCCAAAAGCCGGGGCAAATCCCCCTGGTGCAAGGACATCGCCGCCGGAACGCCGGACATGCCCTCGTTGTAAATCCGCAGAAATTCTTCTCCGTTTTCCGGCAGAAGGGGCCACAGCGCTGCGTCCGTCTCCGGCACGCCGGACCGCAGGCAGGCCATACGGAGCAGCCGGACTTGAGGAGGAGCCGCCGGGGGCTCCGGCAGATGGGAGGCCAGAACCCTCCGGGCTCCCGCCATCCGGCAAAACCGGGCGCACTCGGCCAGAAATTCCCAGGTCTTCCCAGGCTGTACCCACTGCACCACACAGTAGGCCTCTCCCCTTCCGGGTATTTCCTGCAAGATCAAGGTTGCGGCTCCAAACTCGCCGGTAAAAACCGGAATATTTCGCATAACATTCTCCTTCTTCCGGCTTGACCGTTCAGAACCCGGGCATACTACCCTCATCAAAGGAGGGTGCCCAATGGACTACGAACTCATTGTAATTGGAGCAGGACCTGGCGGCTGCAGCGCCGCGCTCTACGGCGCTCGGGAGGGGCTGACCACCCTCCTGGTGGAGCCTGCCGCGCCGGGCGGGCAAATGTCGGTCACCGCCTGGGTGGAAAACTACCCGGGCGTCCCCGGAGCATCCGGACAGGACCTGGCAAACGCCATGCTGGCAGGGGCAAAGGCTGCAGGAGCCACCTTTCTTCAGGCCCAGGTGACCGGGCTGCACCTGACTGGAAGCCCCAAAATTGTGGAAACCACCCGGGGCGCTTACACCGCCGGAGCCGTGGTCCTCGCCATGGGGGCAGCCCCCCGGAAGCTCGCCCTTCCTGAGGCGGAGCGCTTCCTGGGCCGGGGCCTGTCCTACTGCGCCACCTGCGATGGCATGTTCTTTCGAAACAAGGACGTAGCCGTGCTGGGAGGTGGCAACGGAGCTGCCGCCTCCGCCCGGAGCCTGGCCCGGCTGTGCCGCCAGGTCCATGTGATCTTCCGGAAGGAACACATGAGCGCGGAAGCCCGGGAGCAGGAGGCCCTGGCGGCCTGCCCCAACGTCATCCTCCACCCGGGGACGCTCCTGGCCGGTCTGTCCGGCGGAGAACAGCTGGAAGCCCTGGCCCTGGAGGACCGGGCCACCGGCAGGTGGCAAGAGCTGCCATGCCAGGGGCTCTTCGCCGCCATCGGCCGCATTCCGGAGACAGTCCTTCTCCAGGGGCAGGTAAAGCTGGACTCCCAGGGCTATGTCCTGGCCGGAGAATCCACCCAAACGAACCTCCCCGGCGTCTACGCCGCAGGAGACATCCGCACCAAGCCCCTGCGTCAAATCGTCACCGCCGCCGCCGACGGCGCCACCGCCGCCCACCTGGCCGCCCAATATCTGAGTAGCTTTGCTTCCCAGGAGACTTAAGGGTACCAGCAAACTACTTCGATGCTGCGGGCTCAGTCCCCGCATCTTGTGTTCTATTCCGTTCAAATACATTGTCCTCATAGCAGTATTTGAACTTCAGATAGGAATAATGCCAATATCGGATCAACATCAGAAGCATAGCGCCGTAGACCACACATCGAACAGGGAGTTTCGCCATTTGGGTCTGTATGAGGCTTCCCAGCTCCCCCTCTCCAGCAGATGTATATGCATGCAAAAAAATGAAAGCCAAGAACAGATTCCGGGCCGATGACCGGAAACCGTCAAACAAATTCCGCTTTCGCTGGGATTCCTTGTCCTGTTTGGCGTGGGAGTAATACTCCGCGTCCCCCTCAAGCACCCGCCTCATTGCCTTGATTGTATAACCTTCATCGCCGGAACCAGTTGGAAAGCGGTCCCGCAGCATATACACATCAGTCACATAGAGCACAACCGCTAAGGCAATTCCCAATATGGCGCCCCATTCCAGTGGCAGCATGTGTGCCGCCACAAGTAGCACAGTGATCACAGCGGCTGCCAGAAGCGGAGAAAACACACACATCTTCCACTCCTTCCAGACCGATTTCACTGTGTCACAAAATTTGTAGGAAACGGCTTGATTCCATTTGATTGCTCCGCTGATTCGCTTTGCCTCTCGCTTCCAGAGCTTCGTCGTACGAGCCGCATACAGGCGGGGGTTCAGGACGGGAACGAGCCACAGGCACTTCTCCATCCTGTCCCCCAACTCATGCAGCAGCATTCCTATCACATACCCCACCACTAAAACCACCGTAATTCGCAGGGAAAGGCTGAGCTCACAGCCAATTGCAGTTTCCAAAATCTGCCAGGCTCCGGGGTGCTGGATGCTGAGGCACAAAGCCACAAAGGCCCCAGGCAGCAGCATCCCCAAGAAATCAATGATATTCAGGTCCTTGATAAAATCCCCCATATGAACGTTCCCTCCTCATTTCCACGGGCGTGCCAGGGTCACAGCAAGGAAACACTGCCCGCATGCCCAGGTCCTGCAGGTTTTTCAGATAGCGCAGAATGTCACAGGTCTGATATCGCTTTTTCCCGTCGGCATCCAGCTGCGCGTCCAGCGTCCGGAATAACAATGCGTATTCAAATTCCAGGGAGGTGTCAAAGATGCCCAAGTCATCTGTGTTGACGCACACCTCCATTTGGCGGCAAAGCTGCCGGTCTGCAGCAACTCCAAGACCGCTGTCATAAAAGCGGAAAATGGGGTGCTTCTCATAGGTTTCGAAGGTGCCAATCAGCACATTGGAGGTGGGGTTGCACTCCACAACAATGCCCCGGCGCTCAATATGCTCCTGCATAACGTCCTGGACCTGGCGCATCAGTCGGATATACTCCGGTGAAATGGTCACCTCGCATACCTCCGCCCCTCGCCTTTTTACCTCGCTACCATAATGATAGTAGGAATACATGCCGGCCATTGCCGGATTCTTACGGTAGGTGTCCCATTCATCCCGGCCAAGGAAATACCGATCATAGGGCCCGTATCCCAATCCTGAACGGGAAAATTTGGTATCCCGGTACAAAGAGGGGTCGTCCCCCCGGAGCTGCATACAGCAGTGGTACTCCGTCAGGGTGATCATCCACCGGTTGTTCCGGATCACATCGCCGTAAATCTCCAGCAGCAAAATTTCCGCTTCCTTCTTCAGCAGTCCATACATGTGCGGGTCAATGTGGGTTCCAAGCTCCCGGCCCCGATACAGCAGCCAAACCAGATCGTCCAGGCGCTGCTGCTTTGGCATGAAAATGCGGCTGCCCTTCTTGGCATAGTGCACCTCCGGCGCAATGCCCAAGCCCAAAGCGTGGCCCAGCCGGTCGCCCCGGCGGTAATCCAGAAATTCTATGGTTTCATCCATGGCCCGCAGCGCGCCGGCAATGTCCAGGAAATCCTCCCCCACATGGTAGGTGACGGACAGCCTGGGGGAGGCCGGCGGGAGAAAGCAGCTCTCCTTGGCAAGCTCTTGGCTCTTGAAGTTCCGCAAAAAGCGGAAGGCCGGAGCAAACACTTCCGGCGGGCAATGGACCTCGTTGTTTGCAGCATCCACACCTCGAATTCGGCTGCACAAATATGGGGAAGTGCTCAAAGCCTGGGCCAAAGCCAAAGCCTGACGCCGGACGTCTCGCCGCAGGCCCTCGTGGCGGCAGCGAGACAGGAGGGGCAGATCTTTGGGGTCCACATCGGGGCGCTTGATAAAGTGGAGAACGTAAAAATAAGGTTTTTCCTTCCAAGGAGGCTCTATCCCCGGGCTGCCAAACTCCTGCCGGATTCTGCCCCGGGAACGGGCGTCCTCCTGGTCGGCAAATTCCTTGTACCAATCCTGCTCCTGTATCTTTCTTTTGAGCTCCCGGGGCGTGGCCTTCGGCCCGATCCGGGCCTCCAGGGAGGTCACAGAGCCCATGGACAGTGGGCCGTTCAGCCCCATCCGGGTAGCCTCCACCCAATAGCAGTTACGGCCCAGCAGCTCACCCTTGCGGACTTCATAATCGGCAAAGTTTGCGAAGCCCACCTGGCCGTTCACCTGTATCATTTCGCTTCGGAACTGAAGCTTCAGCTGCAGATAGAGGAAGAAGACCAGCCTGTCCTTCTGGGTGAATTGGCCCTCCAAACAGGCCTGGAAGCAGCAGTACAGAAGGCGCCGCTCCCCTGCCAGGCTGCGGTAGGGTGCATGGGGCGCGGCGTGGAAGGTGCTGTGGTCCAGGGCATAATCCAGGCAGGCGGTCCCACCTTCCGGCTGGGGTACCTGGGCGCCATAGACAGCCCGCAGAATGGCAATATCCTTATAAGCCCGCAACTCTGGCGCAAGGCCGGAGAAATTGGTCCATTGGTCCCCCTTCCCGTCATCTCGTCTGCAGTCTTGCCTTGTGCCATCTTGCTCGCACAAATCCTTCCGTCTCCCATTCCGGATGCAAAACCGCCGGAAGAGGTAGCTGCGGCAAAAGGCCGCATAGCGAACCCGGTCTTGCATGGTCAGGAGACTGTCCTCCGGTCCCCGGACCATAGCCGGGCGGAGGAAATGGGGAAAGGCCTTCACCAGCTCCCCCAGGGCCTGCGGATCATTCATCAGACTGCACCAGGACAGGGCGAAGGTCTGGGTGGAGCCAAAGAGGTGGCAGTGGTTTTCCGCTATCCCCTGCTGAAGCTGCAAATTCAGGGCGGCATAATTGGTCCGGATGACCGCACGCCAGGTGAAATCCCTCCGTGTCACCCGGTGCTTCAGGTCTTCAGAAGCCAAATAGGCGCACACAAATACGTCCTGGCCCAGGGTGTGGAACGCTTTTCGCCACTCCAGCACCCGCTCCACCTTGCACTGAGGCTCCTCCCCAGCCTGGGTCAGGAGCCGCCGGGCCGCGCTCAGCAGCAGGCCAATGGTCATGGTGGGCAGATCCAGGTCCTTCCGCTCCGCCCCACCGCCAATCAACCCAGCCGCCTCCTCCCTGAGGCGGCTGAAAATCAATCTGTGTTCATCCTGGGAGTACTCCGGCAGGTTCCCGGCAGCAAATTGGAGAAATGCCTCCTCCTCTTCCAATCGGGCAGCCGGAGCCCAAGCGCTTGAGCGAATCCATTGCAACACCCGCTCCGAGGGAATCCGGCGGAGGAGTACTTCCAGGGCTTTGGTGTCAATCTCTGTCATATGTATCCCCCGTGAGATTTATTCGGAGTCAGTTGACGCTCCTGATGACCTGGTTTCCTGGGCCGAGGACTGCCCGGTTGATGGAGCTGCCTCTGCCCCAGAAGATCCATCTGCAGAATCCGATCCTCCCGTAGACTCTTGTGATAGCGGAAAGTCATTGACGGCATTGGCCAGTTTGTCTCCATCACTTTGCCCTGACGGTTCTTGAACAGTTGCAATCCATTGGAACTCTGCCGTCCGGTTGTTGCAATTCAATCGAAGCAACTTTTGCATCCACTCCTCCACAATATCCGACATCATCGCACCAGGGTAAGCTGCATATTGGAAGGACTCTCCGATCCCATTAAATCTGGCGGCCACGCTATCTGGACTGTTATGTATAAAATTGTTCAGATCCTTTTTGAGCATATTAGAGTTAAGTTCTTCCAAATACTCATCTATTTTATCATAGATCCCTTGCAGCACCTTTCCTATCTGAAGCTTCCCATCTGGGGTATCGTCAACCTGTATCGTAAACTCATCCCGCATTTTTTTGTAGATATGATCCTGCACATCCCAATTTGCAGCAATACACAGGGCCCTTTCTTGCATCTCATAAAGGCGGTACTGTTGCGTGCCATAACCCGTAGCCTTGTTATCCCTTGCCCCTCCAGGGACCTGCTTGTCCACTCCCTTGTTCTGCACTGATTTCTGCAGGCACAACAGCACAGAAATAAAATTCATAAAGCTAAACTCCAGCTGATCCTTGTTTTTCGCAGAAGGTCGCAGCATGCATTTTACAAAAAGGTCTGTTAGTTGGCTTCGCTCTTGCTCTGAATTGCGCATAGATTTAACTTCTTTGTGTATCTTCTGGAAACAGCTTTCTTCTACGGGAAAGACAAGGTTGATCTGCCCTTCTCCCACTGTAATTGACTGTGCCGTTCCCGGAACCCGATATGTATCCGGCAGGTAAGTACGCTCAGGCGCATAGTCAAATACCAGCAATTCATCGGGCGTCGCCTCCTTGTTCCGAATTGCTTTCTCCCTTTCCTGGACGGCTTTCCTCTTCTGCTGCCAAATGGCGCGGTGGTTCCCCAGGGTAAACACCGTATGAATGGCGAAGAAGAGGCTGAAGTCCTCCTGGGTGCGGTGCTTCAGATGGAGGTCCGCCATGAATTCCTCCAGCAGGATTTGGCTGCTCTTGTCCAACTTAGCCATACTTTTAGCGTCGAAATTTTCCGGCAGCGCCCCCTCATACCGCTTCAGCAGGTAGTCTATCGTCAGCTGCACCTGTACAGACCGGGCGGAACTGCCCAGATGGCGCAAAAAGGCCAAATCATCCAGCCTGGTCACCTTGGCATTGAGCCAATCCTCCCGGAAGTACCTGCTAAACCGGGAGAGGTTTTCCTCCGCAATGGGAAGCTGCTGCTCCACCAGCTCTTTCAAGCCCTCTGGCGTAAGCTCCCCATCTCTGGAGTGGCTGGGAATATTCTCCATTGGCGTAAGCTCCCCATCTCTGGAGTGCCTGGGAATATTCTCCATGGTGGACAGGAGGTACAGCAGGTGCATAATCCCCCGCATGGTAGTGGGGATAATGTTGTTCGCGTAAGCCGTATGGGTGACAAAGATGATGCCGGTCTTCTGATAAATGGCCGTCAAGAGGAAATCCTGAAGACCCAGTCCGGCATTTTGAGACCAGGGAAACACATACCTGGTCTCTGTGGATTGGTCTTTTCCCACTGGTTTTGACTTCAGATAATGCAGCTCCAGGTTGTCCCCCTGCTGCACCACCATCTGATCCAGAAGAGGCTTTGACTTCAGATAACGCAGCTCCAGGTTGTCTCCCTGCTGCACCACCATCTGATCCAGAAGAGGCAGGGTCACCAATTGAATGGAGGGAATCAGCTTATCCAGGTACTTGCTTCCCATTCGCCGGAGGTCCGCCCAGAGAGGCTGGCGCTCTTCCTCCTTACTTCCGAGAGCCGGAAACTCCTCCGCATACTTTTCCAGGACCAGCTGCCGGAAGATGCTCACATCTGCAGACATCAGGATGACCATCTTGGGCACAACCAGGTACTTGCGCACATCCTCCAGCACCTGATAGGAGTGGTCAATCTGGGAGTCCGCATCATCTAGCTGCAAAACCAGATAGGCCTCCTTGCCTGTGGCGTTCCGGTAGCAGATCTCCTTCTGGCCCCGGTAATAAATCTCCTGATCTCTCTGACCCCCATGAGACGCCAACTGCAGCAAATGCTCTACAAGATCAGAAAAATACTGCCGCAGACGTGCGCCATCGTTGATGTCTTGCAGGTCACGCAGGTCCTGGGGCGCTGCGTCCCTTTGGTATTTGACGCCCCGGATGCCAGACAGGCAATTCTGAAAGTCCCGCGTCAAGTTACGCTGCACGCATTCCAGCCATTCCGCGTCACCGCCTCTCTGGTTCGCCTCCCACATGAGCCGCTCCCCATATGCGTACAGGCGAGAGAGCACCACAGAGAGGATGCTCTGTTGCCCCTCCAGGACAGAAGGCTCCAGGGGCGACAGCACGATGAACGAAACGTTTTGGAGCTCCTTCCATGCGCTCTGGAGTTCCTGGTCATAGTCCCACTTCCTCTCCTCTCCGATCCGTTGCATAATCTTGGAAAAGGATAGCATGGTGCTGGTTTTGCCGCCACCTCGCTGGCCGGAAAAGGCAATGATGTTGCTGCTATACCGAAACAGCCTCTCCTGCTTACAGAAGTCTCCCTCCCGTTGACCATACATATCAAACTCCCGGGCCTGCCGGACAATGCCAGCCAGAGCCTGCAACGCCTGCTTGAACACCGGAAACATCATATTTTCCGGGTTTTCCAGGCTTTCGGATATATAAACATTCAACTCCTGGCCTTTGATGACGTCAATGTACATCGTATCGTTCCCCTCTCTTTTTCTAAAAAAGCTCCCAAAACGTCGTTTTGCATTCTCCAGGATTTCAGGGTTTGAGATGCTATGGGAAAGCTTCTTTCCAGAATCTAAAACGCCAAAATACCCCCACTGGGAAATACAAAACTACCATTTTGGGAGACTATTTACAGATAATATAACACTTATTTTTACTGCAGGTACAGAAATTCCTTTGCCCGGTTCAGCATGGTTGCCCGAATTCCTTCTTCCTGTACCTCTTGCTCACGCCGTTGCTCCAAATTGTCGAAATCCCAACCTCGGTAGCTCTGCCCGGCATGGTATAGCTTCTCCGTCCACGCTAAGAGACATCTCTGCACATCTGCCACTTCAAACTTCTTCTCCTCCAAATGCTTTGGGAGTTTATCTCCTGGCTCAAAGGCCTGCTCCTTTAAAAATCGGAGAACTGCCTCCTTCTGCTCCATGTTCTGTCTCCAGCAGGAGCGCTCCACCAAGGCCAAAGCGGGGACATACACAGACAATTGCAGCGGCCAGTAAAAGGTTGCCAGCTCTCCCACTTTGAGAACTGTCTGCAGCTCCTTCGTTTCTGAATCCTGATGGAGCCGCAAGCCTACGACGCCATCGTCCATCAGCTTCAGAATCGTTGTCGTCCCCTCCACTACAGAGATGGACGCCTCTACCAGCTCTGACATCTTCTTAAAAAAGCTGGAAAAGGAAATGATCCCGCCGTTGTGGCGTTCCGGCTGAAAGCTATAGGGCCGCTCTTCCAGCGCATAGGCATCCGCCTCCTGTCTCATTCCCTCCTCAGAGGCAACTTGACTGGCGGCTGCATCAATGATGTGTTTCGATCCATCTAATATGTGTCCAACGGGCTGCAGCACGAAGGGCTTCATTTCCACATTTAAAATGCCTTGCACAGCCCGCTGCAGCACCCGGTCGCAGCAGAAGCGGTACAACTCCTCATCGGTACGCTGGTCATTCCTTCCGCGCTCCTCAATTCCCCGGAAGTTGGCAGAAATCTTCTTCCAATTGCTCCCATCAACCAATGCCCTTTGGGCCGCCTCATCCTGAATTGGCTGTCCCTCATAAGCCTCATAAAAGTCAAAAAAATCGGCGACAGAAGCGAAAAAGCTCACCAACTGCCACCGGACTTCCTGCAATTGCGGCGTTTTTTCTTCTCTTAAAATACTTCGGAGCTTCTGATATTGCTTTCCTCTGGCCTGTTCTTCTTCCAGGTGCGAATCAATCTGTCGGCAAATGCTCTGCAATCTCTCCAAAGAACAGTCTTCAAAAATAGGCGCGCTGGTAATCCATTGATTTTTCTCTTCACCAGGATAATAGCGTACAGTTGAAATCCAGCTTTGCGGCCTGCCTTCACAAACTGTCCGAATATAGGAAATCATCCTTCGGTTCGGCGCGCTCTCATTTTCGTTGACACACCCATACAGATTTCGTTCGCCTCGCTTCCAGTCTCCCACGTCGGTCTCAACCTGTCTGGTCAACACGGTCTTGGGGAAAGAAATCACAAAGCTGGTGCTGGTTGCCCCAGAGCGGTTCAAAAAATCAGTAATCTGTAGGGAAATATCACGAATTTCCATATCCGAGCAAGCATGATCATACTCTATTTTTTGAATATAGCCATACTCCAGCAGAAGTGGATGCTTGCTTCTCACATACGCGCAAATATCAACGGCATCCATCAGTCTCCGGTGCAGCGCCCGTCTTTGCTCAAAGGCAAATTCGTACCCTTTGGCTTCCAAGATTCCCACTATTTCTTCTTCCAGCCCATAGAAAAAGCGCGCAAGATTTCGCCCGTGAATCACAATGTCATCACAGACTAACATGCGAGGAAAGTCATAGTTTTCCTCGTAATACCTGGCAATTTCCTTGCCCATACAGAGCAGTCCATTGGATGTGACAACCCGATCTAGCAGCTCCGGCGAAAAACGTGCTACAAGATTAAAGCAGCGGCGTTCCATCACACAGACATACTGATATTCACTGCCCTTCTGCACGGCATTCCGAATATGGAGCAGGTAATCGGCCAGGTGGTCCAAAATCGTATAGTTGCGAACCGATATGGCCACCATCAGCCCCCCTCTCTCTTGGTGTGGTACTAGCGAGGTAAACTAAGCACCACCGACTCTTATTGAGCTTATCATACTGAGCCCCAAATGTCAAGGTCGAAGCCATTGCGGACACGGAAATCAATTTTCAAATTACGAGAACTATGCTATACTGAAGGGCATGGACA
>OFMD01000896.1_pt1 | contig 21225 bp, 15 predicted proteins | sample 1541211 | NCBI WGS metagenome assembly OFMD01 (sample SAMN04209231, study PRJEB22552) | human gut metagenome | biome: gut; material: feces | host: Homo sapiens | place: USA: Oklahoma | reverse complement strand
CCACCTTCAAGCGCCCCGAGGGCCACTTTGCCGGCAAGCTCATCATGGATGCCGGACTGCGCGGACACGCCGTTGGCGGCGCGCAGGTGAGCGAGAAGCACTGCGGCTTCATCGTCAACGCCGACCACGCCACCGCAGCCGAAGTCGACGAACTCATCCACCACATTCAAACAACCGTTAAAGACCAGTTCGGAGTAGACCTAGAACCCGAAGTCCACCGAGTCGGCGAATTCCTCTAAAAGAGAAGGCCCCGAAAGGGGCCTTCACCATATTTATTCAGATAACCCAGTCCGGTGTGTCGCGCTTTGGACCCGGAAGGTCCGGGGCTGGGGGCGAGGCATAAGGTTGGTCGCGAGTTCCGCACGCAAAGAAGGCCACTTAATGTGGCCTTCGTCTTGCGCAGGACTGTAGAGCAGGCAACCTTATGCCTCGCCCCCAGTCCCGGACCAACTTGCTTCAAACCGCAGCTACGACAGCGCAATACCGCCAAGCCAGCCCCAACGCACGCCAGAGCCAGTGCCATAGAAGCTAATAAACGAATCAAGCGACTTAGACGTAATGGCACCCTCGTTGCTCATAACGATGCCGCCGCCAACGTAGATACCCACATGACCGTAGATAAGGCCCGGAGCACCCGTGCCGCTGTGCGAGGAATCGGCCACGATCATGCCCACCTGCAGCGCCGAGCGGTCGGAGCTATAGCACCAGGCGTTGAACATGTCGCAGGCGTTGCCGCCAAAGTAGCCAACGCCGGCGTTACGGAAGACATTGGTAACCCACGCCGCGCACCAGTTCTGGCCCGGCGAAGGCGTGGAGTAGCACGCGTTGACGACGGCCTGTTGCTTGCCCGAGCCGGCATTCTGCTGCGGAGTTCCGGGCGCATACGATCCGCCACCCGAGCTCGAACCACCCGAGTAGGAATTGTTCTTGTTCGCGGCGGCCGCGGCGGCGGCCTTCCTAGCGGCCTCCTCGGCCTGGGCGGCAGCGAGAATCTCGGAATCACGCTGAGCCATGAGCTCCTTGACATCGTCAGAGAGGCCGTTCAGAACCGTCTGGACTTCCTGCTGCTTGGCCTGCATGTCCTGCATCTGGGCAGTCTGCTGGTCCTTGAGCTTCTCTAAGTCGGCCTTCTGCGACTCGAGCTCGGTCTTTTGCGCATCGAGCTCTTCCTGGATGGTCTGAATGTCCTCGATGGCGTCGCGGTCGCTCTTGTTGATCTTCTCAACGTAATGCGCATTGGCGACGAGTTCCTCAAACGAGCCAGAGGCCAGCAGCAGCGACAGGATGTTCGTGCCGCCGGACTTGTAGCTGGCGGCCACGCGATCGGAAAGGTCGTTGCGTTTCTTCTTGAGCTCGGCCTTCTTTTCATCGATCTGGGCCTGCGTGTCGTCAATCTTGCCCTGGACATTCTCGATGTCGTTGAGGGTCTGGGCATTCTTGTTGGCCAGCGCCGCATACTCATTTGCGATGCTGTCGAGCTGGGCCTGAACCTCGTCGAGCTGGGCCTGGGCGGCATTCAGTTTATCGGTTGTTTCTTTGGAAGCCTCCGCCGCATGGGCGCGAGCGGGCAGGCCAAAAAGAACTGCCGCAGAAGCGGCGCCGAACAGGGCCTTGAGGGCAGTGCGGCGCGAGAGCTCCTGGGAAAGGATGGAATCGCTGTTTGGTGACATATGTACTCCGTTACATGTTTATTTATATGTCGCTCAACTCATACATATTAGCGTACATATGGCGCGTCCCAACGATTTCCACGAACGGCAGGAAACTACAAGGTCAGCGGCTCGTAAGCAAATGTCGAAGATCAGGTTATGCGTACGCAAGCTCTTCTATGAGTACGTTGGCACAATCCTCCGCTTTTCCTACAGCGCACGATTTGGGCGTCCCTGCCTGCGCTATACTCCCCTGAAGAAGTGTTCCTGATTCGATAGGAGACTACATGTCCAAAGCACTCGACCCCAAAGACACCTGTGTCCTCGTTACCGGTGGCGCCGGCTTTATCGGCTCGCACACCGTCGTTCAGCTGCTCGAGGGTGGCTACCAGGTCGTCATCGTCGATGATCTCTCCAACTCCAGCGCCGTCGCCGTCGACCGCGTCAAGACCATCGTGGGCGACGAGGCCGCCAAGAACCTCACCTTCTACGAGGCCAACGTGCTCGACCGCGATGCGATGAACAAGATCTTCGATACCCATCAGATCGACCGCGTCATCCACTTTGCCGGCTTTAAGGCCGTTGGCGAGTCGGTGAGCAAGCCCGTCGAGTACTATCACAACAACATCGAGAACACCCTGGTGCTCATCGACGTCATGCGCAACCATGGCTGCAAGTCCATCATCTTCTCGAGCTCCTCGACCGTCTACGGCGACCCGGACAACCCGCCCGTCACCGAGGAGGATCCTAAGAAGCCCGCGACCAACCCCTATGGTTGGACCAAGTGGATGATCGAGCAGATCCTTATGGACGTCCACACCGCCGACCCCGAGTGGGACGTCGTGCTGCTCCGTTACTTCAACCCCATTGGCGCTCATCCGTCGGGCCTGATCGGCGAGGACCCCAAGGGCATCCCCAACAACCTGGTGCCTTATGTCGCCCAGGTCGCCGTGGGCAAGCTCGAGGCCGTTCAGGTCTTTGGCAACGACTACCCCACCCCCGACGGCACCGGCGTGCGCGACTACATCCACGTGTGCGATCTGGCCTCTGGTCACGTTGCCGCCCTTAACTGGATGAACGGCAAAACCGGCGTCGAGATCTTTAACCTGGGCACCGGCACCGGCACCTCGGTACTCGAGGTCGTTGCCGCCTTCTCCAAGGCTTGTGGCAAGGAGCTGCCCTATGTGATCCGCGAGCGCCGCGCCGGCGACATCGCTGCCAACTGGTGCGATGCCTCCAAGGCCGAGCGCATGATGGGCTGGAAGGCCCAGTACGACATCGCGGACATGTGCCGCGATAGCTGGAACTGGCAGAGCCACAACCCCAACGGCTTCGCCGACGCCGAGTAGCAAAAACCTACATACCGCTCTTGCCCCGATCTCACGTTGTGAGGTCGGGGCTTTTTTTCATGGCATGTAACCATTCGCCGAAAATCGACCAACTTTTTTATCTTGCCTGTACATGTTTAAACAACATGTTTTACAATAGGCGTACCGAATCAGAACATCGGAGGCGGACTGCACACCCATCGGCAGGCCGACCCCACAACAAGAAGGTTGGTGAGCGCATTCATGGAGCGTGCAAGCGGCGTCCTCATGCCCGTCTCATCTCTGCCCGGACCATACGGAATCGGCGGCTTTGGCTGGAATGCCTACGACTTCGTCGATTTTCTCGCCTCGTGCAAACAACATTACTGGCAGATTCTGCCCCTTACGACGACCAGCTATGGCGATTCGCCCTATCAGTCGTTCTCGGCCCGCGCAGGCAACCCCAACTTTATCGACTTTGCCGAGCTTATCGAGGCAGGGTATCTGGAGCAGCGCGATATCGATGGCGTGTATCTGGGATCCGACCCCAGCAATGTCGACTACGGTGCTATCTTTGACGGCCGCCGTCAGATTCTCGACCGCGCCGCTGAGCGCTTTGCTGCCGACAAGCCGGCCGATTTCGATGACTTTACCCAGGCCAACGAGGACTGGCTCATCCCCTACTGTGAGTTCATGACCGTCAAAGAGGAGTGCGGTCTCAAGGCGTTTTGGGAGTGGCCCGCGGAGCTCCGCACCCGCGGCGAGGCTTCCGCCAAGGTCTGCGCCGACCATCCGGCGCATATGCTCTACCACCAGATGACGCAGTACTTTTTCGATCGCCAGTGGAGCCGCCTCAAGGCCTATGCCAACGAGCGCGACATTCTCATCATCGGCGACCTGCCCATCTATGTCTCGCGTGACTCCGTCGAGATGTGGGCGACACCTGAGCTCTTTAAGATCGACGCCGCCGGCAATCCGGTGAGCGTCGCCGGCACGCCGCCCGACCAGTTCTCGGCCACCGGCCAGTACTGGGGCAACCCCATCTACGACTGGGACGCCATGGAGTCCGACGGCTTCTCCTGGTGGGAGGGCCGCATTCGCGCCGCCCTCGACATGTACGACGTCATCCGCCTGGATCACTTCCGCGGCTTCGAGGCCTATTGGGAGGTGCCGTTCTCCTCACCCGATTCGTCCTACGGTTCGTGGACGCAGGGTCCCGGCCTCAAGTTCTTCAAGACGCTCGAGGAAAAGCTCGGCACGCTGCCCATCATCGCCGAGGACCTGGGCTTCCTCACCCCCGGCGTCATCGACATGCGCGACAACTCGGGCTTCCCCGGCATGAAGATCCTGCAGTTTGCCTTTGAGGGCACCAACTCGTACTACCTGCCGCATAACTACATCGCCAACACCGTCGCCTATGTGGGCACCCACGACAACGAGACGGCGCGCGGTTGGTTTGAGGGAACGGCCACCCCGCGTCAGCGTGAGCAGGCAGCCCTGTACACCCATCAGCAGGCCGGCGAACCCATGGCAGATGCACTCAATCGCACCATCGCCGCCAGCGTGAGCGACACGTGCATCTACACCATGCAGGATCTGCTCAACTTGGGCAACGAGGCGCGCATCAACACCCCTGCCACGCTGGGCGGCAACTGGACCTGGCGCATGCTCGACGGCGCCATCACCCGCGAGCTCGAGCACAAACTCACCGACTGGACCGAGACCTACTTCCGCATCCCGTCGGAAGCCGAAATCGAGCTTCCTCAATAGGAGCTACCGCGCCCGACCCCTCCCCACCGTGCGGACGCGCTTGCTTTTCCCGCGCGAGGCCACCCCAATCCCCTCGCGCGGGCTTCTTATGAATTGCAGACATGAAACAACCCATCACAGGAGAAAACATGCCCCAAATTAACCTCATGGAACTCGCCGAGCAGTCTTTTGGCACCTCGCTCGAGCAGCTCGACGACCGTCGCATTTACAAGCTACTGGTCAAACTCGTGCAGGAGCGCTCCGCCGCCCGCCCGCTCAACAACGGCAAGAAAAAGCTCTATTACATTTCCGCCGAATTTTTGATCGGCAAGCTGCTCATCAACAACATGATCGACCTCGGCATCTACGACGAGGTTAAGGACCAGCTCACCGCCGCAGGCCACGACCTCAACAAGATCGAGGAATTCGAGGTCGAGCCGTCACTCGGCAACGGCGGCCTGGGCCGCTTGGCCGCATGCTTCCTGGATTCCATCGCCACGCTGGGCTTGACCGGCGATGGCGTGGGCCTCAACTATCACTACGGTCTGTTCCGTCAGCGCTTTGTCGACAACCAGCAGAAGGCCGTCCCCGACGAGTGGCTCGGTGAGCAGGACATCCTAGTCGACGATGACCACTCCTACACCGTCGAGTTCGGCGATTTTGCCGTTACCTCCAAGCTCGTCAACATCGATGTGCCCGGTTACGGCCAGTCCACCAAGAACCGCCTGCGCCTGTTCGACCTGGCGAGCGTCGACGACGGCCTGGTCCCCGGCAGTTCCATCGACTTCGACAAGACCGAGATCGCCAAGAACCTCACCTTGTTCCTCTACCCCGACGATTCCGACGAGCAGGGCCGCCTGCTTCGCATCTACCAGGAATACTTCATGGTGAGCAACGCCGCCCAGCTCCTGATCGACGAGGCCGTCGAGCGCGGCAGCAACCTGCACGATCTGGCCGATTACGCCGTTGTCCAGATCAACGACACGCACCCCACCATGGTCATCCCCGAGCTCATTCGCTTGCTCACCACTGAGCATGGCATCGAGTTTGACGAGGCCGTGACCATCGTACGCTCCATGGTCGCTTACACTAACCACACGATTCTTGCCGAGGCGCTCGAGAAGTGGCCGCTCGCCAGCCTACAGAAGGTCTCCCCTGTCATCGCCGACATTATCGTCAAGCTCGATGAGATCGCAAAGGCCGAGCACGATGACCCGCGCGTTGCCATCATCGACGAGCACGACACCGTCCACATGGCCCACATGGACATCCACTTTGGCTTCTCCATCAACGGCGTAGCCGCCCTCCATACCAAGATCCTGGAGGACACCGAGCTTCATCCGTTCTACGAGATCTATCCCGAGAAGTTCTCCAACAAGACCAACGGCATCACCTTCCGCCGCTGGATCCATGGGGCCAACCCCGCGCTCGCCAGCCTGCTCGACGATGTGATCGGCACCGACTGGCGCAGCACCGGCGATCTGAGCAAACTCGCCAAGTTCGCTGACGACAAGGACGTTCTTGAGCGCCTGGCCGCCACCAAGGTCGAGGCCAAGACCATCATGCGCCAGTTCATGGCGCTCGAGCAGGGTGCGACCATTCCCTCCAACGCCATCATCGACGTCCAGGTCAAGCGCATCCACGAGTACAAGCGCCAGCAGATGCTCGCGCTCTACATCATCTGGAAGTACCTCGATATCAAGAACGGCAACAGGCCTAAGCACCCCGTCACCATCATCTTTGGCGGCAAGGCGGCGCCTGCCTACACTATCGCGCAGGACATCATCCATCTGATCCTGACGCTGTCGCAGTGGATTGCAAACGACCCCGACGTGGCTCCCTACCTGCAGGTTGTCATGATCGAGAACTACAACGTCACCGCCGCCGAGCGCGTGATCCCCGCTGCTGACATCTCCGAGCAGATCAGCCTGGCCTCCAAGGAGGCGAGCGGCACCTCCAACATGAAGTTCATGCTCAACGGCGCCCTAACCCTGTGCACGCTCGACGGTGCCAACGTGGAGATTGCCGAGCTCGTGGGCGACGAGAACATCTATACCTTTGGCGCCTCTTCCAAACAGGTCGAGCAGCTCTATGCCAACGGCACCTATGACGCCGGTATGCTCTACCGCAAGCCCGGCATTAAACTGCTGGTGGACTTCATCACCAACCCGGCCTTTATGGCGACCGGCAATGCCGAGCGCCTGCAGCGCCTGCACGACGACATTAAGGGCAAGGACTGGTTTATGGCCCTGCTCGACATTGAGGAGTACATCCAGACCAAGGAGCGCGTGCTGGCCGACTACGAGGACCAGGACGCCTGGATGCGCAAGACGCTCATCAATATCGCCAACGCCGGCACCTTCTCGTCCGACCGCACCATCTCCCAGTACAACGACGAGATCTGGCACCTGAGCTAATTTCGCTTCCCTTACCCATCCTCTTGAGAAACGGAGTCGTGGCAACACGGCTCCGTTTTTTGTGCCCGCACGTTACCCTGCGACCCAACTCGGCCAAACAATCTCGATCTGTAACAACTACTCGGTAAAAACGGTCCCAGCTGTTACAGATTGAGACATACCGGCCCCCCTTGGGTTTATCTCGATCTGTAACATCTAACGTCCGAAATCAGCCTCACCCGTTACAGATCGAGACAAACGACCGGTCAGACAGCCCCAACACAAAGAAAGGCTCCCCTCTCGCCCAGTGGACGGGAGGGGAGCCTTATATGTGACCGCGGCAAAAGGATGGCAATACCGCAGTCGCCCAAAGGAAGGGCCTGGATGCACCGGGCCTAGATAAGGTTCTTGCCAGAGACCTTATCGAAGAGGTGGGTCGCGTTCTTCTCGAACTTGAACCAGATGGTGTCGCCAGCCTTGAGCGCGCCCTTGGCCTCGAGGTCGACGACGGGGATAATCAGGACAAACTGGCCGTCGGGAGCGGTCACGTGGACATGCTCGGTCGAGCCCATGAGCTCGGTCACCTCGACGGTACCCTGGAGCGCGCCCTCCTCACCCTTGTCGGCAAGCAGGATCTGCTCGGGACGCACGCCGGCCGTAATCTCCTTCACGTCGCCGCCGTCCCAGTTGAGGGCAAGCTGAGCGCAAGTCTCGGGGGCGAGCGCCACGTTCATATCCTCGGTCTTGACGGTAAAGCCGTTGCCCGAGCGCACCAGCTGGGCATCGAAGAAGTTCATCTGCGGCACGCCGATGAAGCCGGCGACGAAGATGTTCGCGGGATGGTTGAAGACCTCCTGCGGCGTGGCGATCTGCTGGACAACGCCGTCCTTCATGACCACGATACGGTCACCGAGGGTCATAGCCTCGGTCTGGTCGTGAGTAACATAAATGAACGTGCCCTTGATCTCGTGGCGCAGCTTAATGAGCTCGGCACGCATCTGGTTACGAAGCTTGGCGTCCAGGTTGGACAGCGGCTCGTCCATCAGGAAGACCTTGGGGTCACGCACGATGGCGCGGCCGATAGCGACACGCTGGCGCTGGCCGCCGGAGAGCGCCTTGGGCTTACGGTCGAGGTACTCGGTAATGCCCAGAATCTCGGCAGCAGAGCGAACCTTGCGGTCGATCTCGTCCTTGGGAACCTTCTTGAGCTCGAGCGTAAATGCCATGTTCTCGTACACCGTCATATTGGGGTACAGAGCGTAGCTCTGGAACACCATGGCGATGTCGCGGTCCTTGGGCGCCACGTCGTTGACACGCTTGCCGTCGATGAGCACATCGCCCGAGGTAATGTCCTCCAGGCCGGCGACCATGCGCATCGTCGTGGACTTACCGCAGCCAGAGGGGCCAACGAGGACGACGAACTCCTGGTCGTGAACGGTGAGGTTGAAGTCCTCTACAGCGAGCACACCGTCCTCGGTAACCTTGAGGTTGTGCTTCTTCTCCTCGGTCTTCTTCTTTTTGCCAAAGAAGCCTTTCTTTTTTGACTCGTTGTTGGGATACACCTTCTGAACATGTTTGAGAACGATCTCGGCCATGTCTCTACCTTTCGATACGCGGCGCCGCGCTGAGGGGCGCCGCCAAAACTTGCAAAACAGTTACGGCATCAGCCCTTGACGGCACCTGCCACCACGCCGTCGATGATGTACTTCTGACAGAGGATGTACATGATAACGATGGGGATAACGACCATCATGATGCAGGCCATCATGGGACCGAGCTCGACGTGGCCGTAGCCGCCGCGGAAGTACTGGATCAAGATAGGAATGGTCTTGTACTTGGTGGAGTCGAGCGTAAGGTAGGGCAGCAGATAGTCGTTCCAGACCCACATGGTCTCGAGGATGCCGACCGAAAGATAGGTGGGCTTCATGATGGGAAGGACAATCTTAAAGAACACCTGGACCGGGTTGCAGCCATCAATCATGGCCGCCTCCTCGATCTCGAGCGGGATGTTCTTTACAAAACCGGCGAACATAAAGACCGCCAGGCCCGCGCCAAAGCCCAGATAGATAAAGCAGATGTTGAACGGCGTGTTAAAGCCGATGCGGTCCGCCAAATTGGACAGCGTGAACATGAGCATCTGGAACGGCACGACCATCGAGAACACGAACAGGTAATAGAAGAAGTTCGAGATCTTGTTGTTGACACGAACCACGTACCAAGCGCACATGGAGCAGCACACCAAGATCAGCACGACCGACGTGACCGTGATGATGAGCGAGTACATAAATGCCGAGGCAAAGCCCTGCTCGTTAAGGGCGTGCATGTAGTTTGCGAGGCCGTTGAACGTCTCGGGCGTGAGCAGATCGAATGCCGTGGTAGTGCTGATTGCGGTCGCTTTCTTAAAAGAATTAAGCGCAATCATGAACACGGGGTAGATCCACGCGAGCGACAGGATCGTAAAGAAAATCGAGAGCGCGCGGTTGATAACCTTATCGCGTTTCATTACTGCTGCACCTCCTTGGACCTCGTGGCCTTAAGCTGGATCATGGAGATGGCCACGACCAGGATGCAGAAGATAACCGCCTTGGCCTGACCAATGCCCTGCCATGCGATACCGGCACGCGAATAGAACGTGTTGTAGATGTTCAGGGCGAGCATCTCGGTGGAGTGCGCGGGGGCGCCGCCGGTAAGGGCGAGGTTCTGGTCGAACAGCTTAAAGCCGTTGGTGATGGACAGGAACAGGCAGATGGTGATGGTCGGCATCAGGTTAGGGATCTTAACCTTCCAAAACGTCTGCCATGCCGTAGCGCCGTCGACCTTGGCGGCCTCGATGTAGTCGGACGGAATGGACTGCAGACCAGCGATGTAGATGATCATCATGTAGCCGACCTGCTGCCACAGGGTCAGGATGATAAGGCCCCAGAAGCCAGCAGCAGAGTTAAGGGCAATGAGCTGGGCGCCCACGTTGGAGAGTAGGCAGTTGATCAGAATCTGCCAGATGTAGCCCAGCACGATGCCGCCGATCAGATTAGGCATAAAGAAGATCGTACGGAAGATATTGGTGCCCTTGAGCGCTTTGCGGGTGAGCGCCTGCGCAATGGCGAGGGCGATCACGTTGATGAGCACCGTCGACAGGAAGGCAAACGCCACGGTAAAGAAGAACGACGTGGCAAACTGCGGATCGGACAGTGCGCGCACGTAGTTCTCGATACCGACAAAGTGCGTATTGTTGATGGTAATAAACTGGCAGAACGAGAGATAGAAGCCCTGGATAAAGGGGATCACGAACCCGATCATAAACGCCAGGCACGTGGGCAGCATAAAGAGCGGCCACCAGCGCTTGAGTGCTTTGCCCATAGAAGGGTCCTTTCAATATGCAGGGGGCGGGCAAACCAACGTCTGCCCGCCCCCTGTCGCTAATCAGATAGCTTGGGCAGCAACTGCTTACTCGGAAGCAGCCTTCTCGGTCTTCCAGCCATCGACGAAGGCGTTCTTGACGCCGTCCCACTTGCTGTTGTCGGCAGCATAGGCGATCAGAGCCTGCTTGAGGTTCTTCTTCCACTCCTCAGAGGGGATGTAGACGAAGTCCCAAGCGACGGTCTTCTTGCCGTCCTTGGCCATGGCGACGGCCTGCTGCGAGAAGACATTGGTGGTTTCCTTGGCGCTCTTGAACGGGGCAGTCAGACCCATCTTGTCAGCGATGATGCTGGTGGCGGTGTCAGAAGTGACGCACCAATACATGAAGTCCTCGGTGGCCTTCTGGGCATCCTCGGAAGCCTGGGAGCTGACGCACCAGTAGTTCTCGCCGCCGGAGCACAGGCCCTGGTTCTCCTCGCCGTCGACACCGATGTAGATGGGCATCATGCCAATCTGATCGTCGGTCATGCCGGCCTTGACGAGGTCAGAGTAGGCCCAGGAGCCGTTCTGATAGAAGATGGCCTTGCCGGTTGCGAACTCGTTGGTGGCGTCGTCGCCGGTCTTGGAGGCAAGCTGCGAAGGATCGCAGGTGGAGTCGGTGATGTACAGGTCGAAAATCTGCTTGAAGTTGTCGAGATACTCGCCCTTGATCTCGTCGTCCTCCTGGTTGTGCTCCTTCTCGAACTCGTAGTAGAGCGGGAGGTTGGCGAGGTGGGTGGTGTAGCGCCAGCTGGAGGAGTCATCCATGCCAGCAGAAGTGAAGGCACCCTCAATGCCAAGCTCGTCCTTGCGGGCCTGGATGTCGTCGGCACAAGCCTTCAGCTTGTCGAAGGAGTTGATGTCCTCGGCCTTGTAGCCAGCCTTCTCGAGCAGCTGCTTGTTGTAGATGATGCCGTAGCTCTCCTGGACCCAGTCGATACCCAGATCCTTGCCATCGGACTGCAGAGCCAGGGAGTCGTCAATGAGCTCACCGCGGAGCTTGGTATCGGACAGGTCGGCGCAGTAATCCTTCCAGTTCTTAAGGCCGGTGGGGCCGTTGACCTGGAACAGGGTCGGAGCGGAGCTCTTGGACATCTCGGACTTGAGCTTCTCCTCGTAGGTGTTGGAGGCAGCGGTCACGATCTTGACCTCGACGCCCTTCTCCTTCTTATAGGCCTTGGCGATCTCCTTCCACTCCTTGTCGACCTCGGGCTTGAATTGGAGGAAGTAGACCTCGGCAGCGTCACCAGAAGCAGAGGAGCCGGAGCCGGCAGAACCACCGCAGCCCACGAGACCCAGACCAAGAACCGCAGCCGCGGAACCAGCAAAGCCCAGGAACTGCCTTCTGCTCATTTCGTTCTTCATTACAATCCACCCTTTCACACCGTGGCGGCACCCTTTGCCGCCGCCTTCGGAGATTGGCTCGGGGACTTTGCCCCTTTTGCTGATTTGTACGATACGCTATTTGGCTAGTTGTTTGAACAAGTATTACTAGAGCGGTAGAAAAACTTCGGTGAACGGTAATTTCAACTTGATACTTGACAAGTTTTGTATAAACAATTATTTGTTATCGAATGCAGAGAAAACGCCCGGTCAAGCCGATGCGTCGTCGGTTTGACCGGGCGTTTTCTCTTTGAGGGCATGAGTCTCGTCAGGCTGCGAGCTAGCCGGCTATCGCTTGGAATTGACGCGGTAATGGAAGATCTCGGGGTGTGTGCGAGTGTGCGTCACCTCAAACAAGATGCCATCCGAGGTGTACGACTGACTCTCCATGACGGCAACGCAGTTGTATTTGCCGAGGTCAAGATAGCTGCAGTCTTCATCGTTGGCGAGCTCGACACTCACCGTACGACGGCTCGCCATCACTTTGACACCGCGCTTGTGCTCCAGATAGCCGTAAATAGAATCTGCCGCGATCTCGGGGGTCAGGCCCTTGGCGATCGACGCCAAAAAATAGCCATGGTCCACTTGGCGCGCGTTGCCGTTGAGGCTTCGGACACGCACTACGCGAATAAGCTCCTCGCCCACCCTAAAGCCCAGGCGACGAGAGAGCTGCTCGGTGCAGACCAGATGTTCAAAAGACTTAACGTCCGTCGATGCAACGGCATTGTTGCGCTTTGCAAACTCGCCAAACGACTCAACCTCTTCGAGTGCGCCCAACATGTCGGTTTCGCCCTTAAGCCAAATAACGCGCACGCCCTTGCCGTGTATGGGCTGCACAAACATCCCGTCGGCCAGCATGCTCAAAGCGCGGCGGACGGTATTGCGCGTGCAGCCAAATTCCGCGGTCAGTTCGGCTTCGGTTGGCAGCATCTCCTGAAACGCATAGGTCCCATTAATGATGCGCGAGCGTATTTCTCGGTAGATTCCTTCGTATATCGCTTTTGGCATTGTTTCACCTCTACATTGTTCATTACCGGCTAGGCACGATAGCATTTCTTAAAGTTGTTTAAACTGAATATCGGTAAAGCGACAGGATTTAACCGTTGACGGTTTCTGTCATGCCCAAATCGGTTTCGCTCAAAACTGCCGGTACGACAATCGTCCGGTCCTCTACAATGAATCCATTGTTTAAACGTTTCCCCACGCGCAACGCGCCTCGATATTCGGAAGGCAGAACATGCTGCAAAAAATCCAACGCTTTGGCGGGGCAATGTTCGCGCCCGCCATGCTGTTTTCTATATCAGGCCTCATGGTCGGCGTCTCCGCTCTCGCAACGACTGCGGACATCGTCGGCGATCTCGCCGTATACGGAACCCCTTGGTACGCGTTTTGGACCATCATCCAACGCGGCTCGTGGACGGTCTTTAAACGCCTCCCGCTCCTTTTTGCCGTAGCGCTGCCCATCGGCCTTGCCCAAAAACAACCGGCTCGTTGCTGCCTCGAGGCTCTCGTCGCCTATTTTGCCTATTGCTTCTTTTTGAGCGAAATCATTAAGCTGAGCGAAGACAATCTTGGACTTAAGTACCCGTCGTCTTTGACCTCCGCCAGCGGCATCACCATCATCGACGGCATCAAGACGCTCGACACCGGCATTATCGGCCCGCTGGCGGTGTCGGCAACCGTCGTCGCCATCCATGACCGCTTCTACGATGCCAAGGTTCCCGATTGGCTCGGTACCTTCTCGGGCTCCTCGCTGGTCTACCTCATCAGCTTTTTTGCCGTGTTCGCCCTTGCCGCCATCTCGGCCGCCATCGTGCCCTTCGTATACGCTGTGACCGAAACGCTGCGCCATGCACTTACGAGCGTCGGCCCCTTTGGCGTGGGCATCTTTGTGCTTTTGGAGCGAGCGCTCGAGCCCATGGGGCTGCACCACCTGCTCTACATGCCGATCTACTACGACAACCTGGTCATTAACGACGGCATCTACGCCACGTGGAGCAGCTTGCTCCCCATCCTCTCCCATAGCACGCGCCCCCTTAATGAACTTGCGCCGTGGGCCGGTTTTACCGCCACCGGCTGGGTCAAGCTCTTTGGCCTTCCCGCCATCGCAGCCGCGTTCTACTCCACCGCAAAACCAGAGCGCCGCGCCGGCCTCAGGGTCATCCTTGTTCCCGCCATCATCGCCTCGGTGGTTTGCGGCGTTACCGAGCCACTCGAGTTTCTCTTTATGTTCACCCACCCCGGGCTCTTTTTTCTCTACGCCGTCTTATCGTCTTGCCTTGCCACAACCATGAATCTCTTTGGCATCGTCGGCATCTTCTCGGGCGGCCTCATGGAGATGGCAGCCTTCAACTTTATTCCGCTCATGCGCACGCATGCCGGTGCCTATCTTTTGGCACTCGGTATCGGCCTTGCCTTTAGCCTCATCTTTTTTGTTAGTTTTCGAGCACTCATCTTGATCTATGACCTTAAGACACCGGGCCGCGAGGATCATGTCGCCAATCGCGCGGCAATCGATCATTTAACGGGAAGCGGCTTTGCCAAAGAGCAATCTCCCAATGACGAGGTCAATAGTCGATCCGATCAAGATCACGTCCTCGCTGAGCGGGCAATTCAGCTTTTAGGTGGCGTTGGCAATATTGTGGGCGCAACCAACTGCGCCACGCGCCTGCGCGTCGAGGTCGCAGACCCTTCCATCGTTGCAGATAACGCGGCGTTTGTCGCGGCGGGCGCCAAGGGCCTCATCATTACGGGCAAGACCGCCCAGGTGATTATCGGCATCTCCGTTCCCCGCGTTAAAGAGCATTTTGACCAGATCATGGGCCTCGAGCCGGAATTTGTGCCCACCACCTCGGCCTCCCCTGCCGCCAGCGCAGCCCATAAGCACGGCGATATTTGCTTCTTCGATATCGACGGAACGCTCGCCTGGCAAGACCCCAGGCTCGCCCAAGACCTTCCCGAAGACGAGCGGGACCTCTCCCCCTATCCCAACGAGGCGGTTTCGCAGGCAATCCGCGAGTTTGTCGCCAACGGCAACATGGCCTTTATCTGCACGGGACGCACCCTGAGCTGCATCCACCCCAAGCTTCTTGAGCTGCCCTGGACCGGCATCGTCTGTCTTGCGGGCGGTTACGCCGAGATCAACGGACACGCAATTCGCGATCTGTCGATGACGCCCAGTATGCTGCAGCGTCTTGCCCCCTACCTTGAGCAATCGGGCGAGGTCATCCGCTTTGAGGGCCTCAACGGCGTCGTGCGCATGAGTGCCGATGCCCCCGATGCTCCCGGATACGCGCGCACCCTGGGCGACGCAGTCACGCAGCTGCAACATTACAGTGCCTACAAGATCTTGATGTCTACATCGCTCGCCAACCACATCGCTCAAGATAAGGCACTTGAGCCGCTGCTATGCTTTAACGAGCTCGAGCTCGAGGTCACAGAAATCTCGCCCCGCGAATGCACGAAGCGCGGGGGCATCCAGTCTGTACTCGACGTCCTCGATCCCCACCACGGAACCGTATACGGCATCGGCGACGCCGGCAATGACGTCTCGCTGATGAACGCCGTCGATGTCGGTATCGCCATGGGCAATGCGCCGGACTATCTCAAAAAGCGCGCCGACTACATCACCGACTCGGTCGACAAAGATGGCGTCGTCAAGGCGCTCGAGCACTTTAGGCTTATATAAGCAGCCGGCACGCGCACGCGTCCCGTTTCCCCAAATCGCCAAAACAGACGCGCCGGCAACTCCAATGTGGCAATATGGTATCTGCACACCGCAACGATGCAACCTAAGAAAGAATGCGAGAACCCGTGTCCAGTCCGTTTACCAGCTTTTTAGCCCAGCACTTTGACCAGATCAACGACTATCTGGCCACGTTCTTTGACGGACAGGCGACCTCTGCCGACATCGAGCGCTACCTGTATGCGCCGCTCTCGGCATTTACCGCCAATGCCGGCAAGCGCCACCGCCCGCTCATCTGCATGCTCGCCGCCACCGCAGTGGGCGGCAGCTTTGAGAGCGCCCGCAGCGCCGCGGCAGCTATCGAGCATTTCCAGTCGGGCGCGCTCATCCACGACGATATCGCCGACAACGGACAGCTGCGCCGCGGCAAGCCCTGCATGCACCTCACCGAGGGCACGGGCCTTGCCATCAATTGTGGCGACCTGGCGCTCACCATGGTCACCAAGACGGTTCTCGACGACCCCACGCTGGAGTCCGACGTGAAGCTGCGCGTGCTCCACGAGCTTACCGAGATGATCGTCCGCACCATCGAGGGCCAGGCGCTCGACTTGGGCTGGGTCCGTGACGGGCGCTTTGACATCTCGGTCGACGATTACCTGGACATGGCAACGCACAAGACCGCGTACTACAGCGGAGCCACGCCGCTTGCCGCTGGAGCCATTATCGGCGGCGGCAGCGAGGAGCAAATTGAGGCGCTGCGCGCCTTTGGCCTGCACACGGGCCTTGCCTTCCAGATCCAAGATGATCTACTCAACTTGATCGGTACAAAGGAGGCCGCCAACAAGGACTTCCGTACCGACATCACCGAGGGTAAGCGCACACTCGTTGCCGTGCACGCTCTGTCAGACGAGCGCTATCACGACGAGATTGAAGCGATCCTCTCCTCGGGCACCGAGGACCCCGCGCAGCTCGCGCGCGCCGTGGAGATCTTCCAGGAGACCGGCTCTATTGATTACGCCCACGCCTACGCGCTGGACCTGACCGCCAAAGCCAAGGCCGCCATCGAGGACGTTTCGCTCGAGGCGCATGCACGCGAACTGTTCCTCTCCATGGCAGATTTCTTTGTGGAGCGCCTTAACTAGCGGGGGTTATAAAACCTGTCAGCAGCGTATTTGGGTACAACTTGCTACACTGTTGAGTGCATGTTTATGCATCCCTTTGCGTTGTCTATCCGACACACGCTCAAATAGTACGAATGGTACGCCGAAAGGGGTTCGTTCATGGAACCTATTACAACGGGCATGCAGGGAGCAGCCGTCGAGGACGTTCAGTCCCGCCTTCTGCAGCTCGGCTATACAATCGATGACACCGAGGTTGCCGACAAGCGCTTTGGCACCACCACCGAACAGGCTGTTGGCACCTTTAGGCTCGATAGCGGCCTTGCCGCTGGTTGTGCCGTCGATATCCCCTGCTGGAGCGCCCTGGTCGACGCCTCGTATAAACTGGGCGACCGCACCCTCTACCTGCGTATGCCCAATTTCCATGGTGCCGACGTGCAGGCCCTGCAGAAGGCACTCAACGTTTTGGGCTTTGCCTGCGGCGAGGACGATGGCTACTTTGGCCCTCACACCGAGGCGGCCCTTCAGCAGTTCCAGGAAAATGTCGGTCTGTTTGCCGACGGCATGGCTTTCCAGGATACCTACGCCTATATCAACCGCCTGCACCATGTGTGGGAGGGTAAACCTTCGGTGACCGAGGCCGAATCGCGCATCGGCTTTGCCCGCGCGGCCAACGTACTCGAGCGTTTCCAGATTGCTGTCATCGGCGAAGACCCTATCGCGCGCAGCGTAGCATCGCGCATGTGGAACATCGCCACGGCGACGACCGACAACAGCGGCATGATGCTTTGCGACTCCGAGGTTCCGACCGACGTTGACCTGGTGCTCGAGATCGCAAGCGACGAGCTGCCCGCCGACGCCGCTCCGCGCGCCACGATTGCCCTCGCCGAGTGCCACAACCTGGCCCAGCGCATCCGCACCGCCAATGTCGCCGCACAGCAAAAGCCCGCACGCATCCGCATTGAGCTCACGGGCATGACGCGCTACAACGGCACCTTCACTGCCAGCGACGCTCAGACGCTCGCCGTACGCCTGCTCGATGGCGTTTGCGATGCCCTCGCAGATTAGGTAAACTAAACGAGTTGCTTTTGGCAACACCCATACTGGGACGTAGTTCAACGGTAGAACTCCGGTTTTTGGTGCCGGCTGTTGGGGGTTCGAATCCCTCCGTCCCAGCCAAAGTAACTGAGCGCCCCGGGCTTTCATCAGCCCGGGGCGCTTTCTTGTGGGCAAGCGAAGGGATTCGAACCCGCCAGGGTGCGGAGCTGAGGAAACGCGAAGCGTTTTCCAGCGCAGCACACAAGGAGCGAAGCGACGCAGCGGGGCGCGGCCGCCGAAAAGGCGGACGCGGAATCCCTCCGTCCCATACCAGCAACGGGCTCCCCGCATCTAAACTTTCCAGCCAAACCGACACTTAGGAACCGGCACTTAGGGACGTTCCTAAAGTGCCGGCCACAACTTCTCTGCAGGACGAGAAGTTGAAGTAGTTTTTCAGGCATATCCCAAAAATCCACCTCCAAAAGAGCGGCGCCCCAGGCCCATAACGACCAAGAGCGCCTTACATCAAGAAATATCAGCCCAGTTCCGAAAAGCGAGCCGCCTTCTACAACGTGCCGCGTGGCCCCGACGGGCCGGGCATTAAGTTTGTCGCGAGTTCCGCACGCAAAGAAGGCCACATGACCTCGATGTTTTGGACGTGACAGCGAGAGGGGCCCTGGCATGGCAAGGTGACGTGAAACAAGGCGGCGCTGACCTTCTGGTCGCGCCGCCGAAGTTGAACGTCAGATTGCCGTGCCAGGGCCCCTCGCAGCGTCAAGAAGTCCGCCGTTCGGTAGAACGGCGGAATCTAATTGTTCAGCATGCGGTCGAAGCTTCCCGAGTCGCCATCCCGATAGTCGGCGGTCATCAGAATCTCCTGCGGAATTCGTCCGCCCTCGCGCAGCACGTTGCGGAACTGCACGCGCGTAACCATGGGCAGATCCTTGATCGTCGCCGCCAGGTTCTGCGGCACGCCCTGGTTGGCAGCCGCGGGCTCGCACTCGCCGCCGGCCTTCACGCGACGCTTATGCTCGGCGAGCATGGCACGGTACATGCCGGCATGCAGGCGAATCTCAACCACATTGGCATTGCGAGCCTGCTCGACAATGCGCGCGCCCTCGCGATCGATGTCGCCTACGTAGTAGACGTAGTTAAAGCGATAGCCAATCTCAGCCAGATAATCGTCCAGGGCATGCGAGACGCTCGCCTTGCATCCGCCGCCAAAAATCACGCCGCCCACCTTGATGCCAAAGAGCTTGGCGTGCTTGCGGCCACGCAGCAGCTTGACGATCTCGTCGTAGGTGTCCAGGTTCTCGACCATAATGAACGGCTTGTCGGCGCCCAGCGTAAAGAAGCCCGTAAAGTGCACGGGGCGATTGGGGGCGACCTTGATCGCCTGCATGCTGATGCCCTTTTCGGTCATACGCCTGATCAAGCGCTCACCGTGCTTGCCGTCAAAAGCCTTCTCGTCGTTAAAGATCTGGTAGGCACGCTGGCGGCGCGAGGCAACCGGCGTATCGGCACCTCGGTTCTGCTCGATCCAAGCCTGGATGATTGCGATTTCCTCGGCAATCTTGCGGTTGGACATCTCGTTGTGCTGAGTGCGCTGCGGAGCCTTTTTGCCGTCCTTGCCCTCGACCTTTACGATCTGTGTCTGCTGCTCCTTGATCTTAGAGAGCGCCGTAGGCGTAGGGACAACCTTGAGCAGCTGCCTGCCTAAAACGCGGGCAAGGGCAAACGCCGAGACCTCGCCGTGGACGGACGACTTGGGCTGCTGGGCAGCAGTATCTGCTGCGGCAGACTCCGGCTTCTTCTGAGACTTGCGCTTAGAATCGCCCTGGGAATTGCGCTCGTGCTTCGGCATAGACGCCTGCTTCTGCGGACGAACGGACTTGCTCTCCTTCGCCGGCTGGCGCTTAGGCTGCCCCGAAGAAACCTCGGCCTTCGCATCCTCGTTCTGCGGCGTGGTCTTCTCGGTTGCAGTCTCGGCATGGGAACTGCGGCCCCCACGATGGCGACGGCGGCGAGGCTTGCTCGACGCGCCCTGCTCCGCCTGCTCATCAGTAGGCTGCTGGCCCTTGGCCTCGGCATCAACCTCAAGCTGCGGCTCAACAGGCTTCTGCTCGCGAGCCGCCGGCTCAACGGTCTTCTCGTCCTTCTCGCCCTGAGTGGTCGAAGCCGGCTCGCTCTTCTCCTGACGCCTTACGGGATACGCGCGCCCCGCAAAACCACGTCCGGGACGGCATGAACCCGGAGCCTTCTTGGCAGACTCCTCAACATCGTCTGCAACCTCAGAAGACTCTTCAACCTCACGCGCGGCATCCTGCTGTGCAGCCTTAAAGTGAGCACCGCGACGGCGCTTGGGCTCTTGGGCCTCCACGGGCTTTTGCTCCTTCGTGGGCTTCTGCGACTCGGCAGCAACCTCGGTCTCAACAGCCTCGGCATCCGTCTCACCCTTTTGAGCAACGGCGCGACGGAAGCGCTCCTGCTGGGCGCGGCGCTGCGCATCGCGCTTGCCACCCCCGCCAAAACCGCCGCGTCCTGCCTTGGCCGTAAAGGCACGCACGACGTTCTCATCGAGCAACTCATCGGTATCGACATGCTCACGCGGAGCAGTTTCTTCCACAGCAGGCACGTCAGCGGAATCCTCGACGACAAAATCCTCGACGGACTCGGCAGGCTGCTCCTGGGCATCGCGGATCTCGGCATTGATGGTATAGAACGCCGGGCGCCCGTTAATGCCGCTACCCTCGATCTTGGTCACGATATTTGCCGCGATAAGTTCATCGCGCATCGCCTTGGTGTCACATTCCTTATCGACGGAGCGGAAAATTTGCGCCAGCGCACTCGACTTAATCTTGAGCGCCTTGCGGCAGAGCAGGTCGTAGGCAACCAGCTTGGCACGCTCGGCAGAAAGCGACGTCTGGCTGCTCAGACGTTCAGCCAGGGCATCGACATTATTTTGGTTATCGGAATATACCGTCTTGGCCACGGGGCCCCTTTCATATGTACACATATACGTTTATATGGTACAACGCGCGCCCTTATCCACGCAAAACATCTGCGAGAACACTCGGGCGTCGCCCGCTTTTGCATGAAAAAAGACCGAGTCCGCGTCGTTGCGGACCCGGTCTTTCCGAGTCATATGGATGGAACGGCTAGCCCATCAAGCTGACTAGGCCTTGGCAGCCTCGGCGTCGACAGGAGCCTCGGCGGCAGCGGCGCGGCCGTACTCGGCCTTGCCCATCTCGGACCACTCGGGCTCCTCGTCGGGCATGGAGCCAGCCTCCTTGCCGAAGAACTCCTTGAGGCAGTTGACGGCGACGATGAGACCCAGGACCATCAGCAGGACGGCGAAGGCGAGCTGCAGGCCCTTGGTGGCGGCGACGGAGACGGCGGCCGTGGTGGCAGTAGCCGGGATGGTACCGAAGAAACCGTAGGCCTGGACGGCGGTCATGCAGCCCATGGCGCTCTGGACCAGCGAGGTGAAGGTGCAGCAGAGCA
>OFMD01000893.1_pt1 | contig 21279 bp, 17 predicted proteins | sample 1541211 | NCBI WGS metagenome assembly OFMD01 (sample SAMN04209231, study PRJEB22552) | human gut metagenome | biome: gut; material: feces | host: Homo sapiens | place: USA: Oklahoma | reverse complement strand
CACGCTCGGCCGCGCGGATGGTTTCTTGAGACATGGCATCCCCTCAGAGCCTCGTTATTTGGCGTTACCTGCCCTATTATACGCACGGCAAGACAAGCACTCCCGCGCATGAACAGCGCTTTTTAAAAGCCCACCGAGCTTATAATCCGTTTTGCAGCCAAACATTTTATTGGGCAACCTCCTCGGGGTCGACGATCCCGCATGCTTCCGTCGCGACGCGTCTCGTCCGCCGTTGGGGCTTGCATTGTTGCAATTGGGACGTTCGTCCTGTCTTTTGGCAGGTCGGCGGCGTATCCTTGTACCTACAGCAAAACGAGAAAGGTTATGTATGGATCGAAACGAACTCGACCCCAGCGTCCCCAGCGCCACGGAGGTCAAGAAGATCCCCCTCATCATTAAGGTGTACGCCGTCCTGTGCATCCTGTCCGGCGTGAGCACGCTCCCTTCGGTCGGCGCCTTTATGTGGCAGGTCATCACCGCGCTCATCAACGGCAACGCCGCCGCCAAGCTCGGCGACAACACGCTCGTCGCGGTCGGCCTTATCGTCGCCGGCATCATGCTCTCTGCGGCAAGCGCCGTTATCCTGATCATCTTTGGCCTGGACCTCATCAAGAACCAGCGCCGCAATGCCGCCCGTCTGTCCTATATCCTTATCGCGTTTACCGTCGTCGAGCTTTTAGTTGACGTGATGCTCCAGGGCATCGGGCCCTTCTTGCTTCGCCCTGCCATCCAGCTCGGCATCCTCGTCGCGCTTTCGACCACCGTCGACCCCACGCTGCGCCAGGAGCGCGAGCTGCAGCGCCGCCTGCAGGAGATGCTCGATCGCGACGCCGCCGCCGAGGGCATGCTCGGGCGCGATGAAACCGGCGAAGGCTACATCAAGCTCAACTACTTCAACCTGTTCTGGGTGTTCTTTGTCTGCTGCATACTCGGCCTGATCGCCGAGGACATCTGGCACATGACGGTCGACGACCCGGGCGTCTACCAGGACCGCGCCGGTATGCTGTTTGGCCCCTTCAGCCCCATCTACGGCTTTGGCGCCGTGCTCATGACCATGGTGCTCAACCGCTTCTATAAAAAGAACCCCATCATCATTTTCCTGGTGAGCGCCCTGCTCGGCGCCAGCTTTGAGGTGTTCGTGGGCTGGTTTATGCAGACCGCGTTTGGCGTGGTCTCGTGGAGCTACTCGCACATAACGCTGTTCGGTATGCCCGACCCGCTCGTGGTCCTCACGGGCGGACGCACCTGCACGGGCTTCGCCTGCCTGTGGGGCCTGGGCGGCCTCATCTGGATCAAGCTGCTGCTGCCGAGGCTGCTTAAGCTTATCAACATGATCCCCTGGAAGAGCCGCTACTCGGCCACCGTCATCTTTACCATTATCATGCTGGTCGACGGCGTCATGACGCTGCAGTCGCTCGACTACTGGTACCAGCGCGTCAACGGCACGGAGCCGGACATTCCCGTCGCACAGTTCTACGGAGAGCACTTCGATAACGAGTACATGGAAAACCGCTTCCAGAGCATGACCATGAGCCCGAAGGATGCAACGCGCGTGTAGCGCCAACCGCGCCCAAAACGCAAAATGCCCGCCGGTATCACACGTACCGGCGGGCATTTTTATAAACGAGCCTTCTATCGACGCAAGCCTCTATGCCTCGCGCTCGACCTCACTCACGCATTCGTTCTTGATGGTGCCAACGAGCGCCTGCAGCGCATCGACCACGTGCGGGCGAATGTCCCCGCCGATGAGCACGAGCATGATGTCGTCGCCTACGGCAAGCTCACCGCTCGCCAGCCACACGCGCACATAGCCGATACCCGGCATCGCGCGCGTGGCCTCGATAGCAGCCTGCACCTTGCTGGCGTCGTAGCCAAACACCATGCCGCCCACCTTGTGGCCCGGCGCCACGCCATCGGTCTCGACACCGCGCGCCTCGGCCTTGGGCGTCGCGCGCACCACACCGTTATGTGTCAGATACATACCGCACGCAGGTGCCGACGAATCGGCCTTGGCCTCGCGCAGCCAAGCATCAATCGAAGGCATCGTTTTGCCGTTCTCAAGCATCATTTCTCCCTCTACTGTCAGCGAGTAGCCAATTTAGGACGGGTTTTGCTACCCCTGGATAATCTATTCCTCGACCGGCGTGAGCACCATGACGGCACGCGTGTTGCTCAGCGATAACGAACGACAGGTCACAAGCGTTACGACCTTGGTTGCCGAAGCGGCACGATCGGTGGCATCGCTCGCCACGGCAGAGGCACCGTCAAGCATCTCGGACAGGTAGTTCTTGAGCCCGTCGTCGCCCTCAAAATTGGGCGTGCGCGCCTTGGCATACGTGTCCTCAACGACCTTGGTCGCCAGTGGTCGCAGCTTATACGTAGCATCCCGTGTGATGTAATACACGAACTCGATGCTATCGAACGTCGCCTGATCAGTGGTGTCCGAAATCACGTTGAACATCGACCCGTCATTCATGTGGTGGCCGTAGATCGTGGTCTGCTGGTCAACCATTCCCGGCGCGGTGTCATCACTATCCAAGAAAATGGCACCGGACGCGTTAGATGTACCGTCAAACAGCGTGTTGAGGTATTTGGAGTTGTTGTTGGTCTGCACCACGGGGTAGTTGATGTTGGTGCCGGGCGCGTAAATCCAACCCACAACCTCGGTATTTGTCTGGGCAAGCGCATTAAAGTCGATAATTGGCACGCCACTGGCGTCCTTGTCGCTCACATATTGTTTTTCGATCTTTTGGTACGACTCGCTCGCCTGCTTGTAACCAATCTGCGCATTGATAAAGATGGCGGCGGCGGCGACAATCAGACCGATGCCCACGATGATGAGCAAGATGGGAATAATGGAGCGGCGCTTTTTGCGCGGCGGCACGGTGTAATCCGACGGCGCGGCATGCGATGAAGACCGGGGCGGTTTTTTAGCGGTGCTATAAGACGAAGGACGATATGCGGCCGGCGCGTCCTGTCGACGATGCGTCGCCGGTGTCACGGGACGCGGCACGCGCTGCTGCTGAGGAGAGGATGTCCGACCCTGCTGTGCCGCACGGGCAGCACCCGGCTTCGACGGATCGGGAATCTGAGAAGCCTTGAATCGTTTTCCCTGATAGTCGGACATGGCTCTCCTTATACTGCGGCAAAACGGCGGAACGCCTAGGCGTCAGCCATCTCCTGCTTCATCTTCTCGATAACCTTGCGGTACTCGGGGTCGCATGCGCCCAAGATCTGCGTGGCATAGATGGCGGCGTTCTTGGCGCCGTTGATGGCAACGCAGGCCACGGGCACACCCGAAGGCATCTGCACCATCGACAGCAGCGAATCCATGCCGCCCAGGTCACTCGTCTTCATAGGCACGCCGATGACCGGCAGCGGCGTAAAGGCAGCCACGACACCACCCAGGTGAGCGGCCTTGCCGGCGGCGGCGATAATCACTTTGATACCGCGATCGGCAGCAGTCGAGGCCCACTCGTGAACCTTCGCCGGCGTGCGGTGTGCACTCGCGATCACGAGCTCATAGGGCACGCCCAGTGCCTCGAGCTCGGCGGTGCAACCTTCCATAACGCCCAGATCGGACTTGGAGCCCATAATGATCCCGACAACCGGCTTTTGATCTGCCATAAACAAAGACCTCCTGTTGAGAACGGCGACGCGGCGGATCCGCGACCCTTAACTACTGAGAGTAGTATAGCTGCTCCCGTCCCTGCGGTCTTTGTGGCGCTTCGCGGGCGGGCCAGGCTTTATCTTCACTCCGGTTGCTTCGCAAAGTCGTTCAGATAAAGCCTGGCCCGCCCGCGAAGCGCCCTGCGACCTACCGGGAATTGCCATGACGTACGTTGGCTGATGAATTGGAAGGAAAGGTCAACGGAGACTGAAGGCAATTGGTTCAGCGAAAAACCCTGACGAATCTAATTCGTCAGGGCCCCACCAACGCTCACTCGTCGTTCATCGTTAAAGCTAGATATTCTCTTCCGCCCATTTCTCGAAATCGAGTTCTCGTCTCTGAGCAGTTCGGTAGACTTCCATGTCTTCGCGAGCGCCTACCACTACGATGGCCATCTTTTCTTTAATTCTGATGAGGCGGTACACGATTCGAATGCCACTTCCCCTGAGCTTGATTTTCATAAAGCCAGTCAAATCCGTACCTGCCTTGTTTCCAAGAGGCTTGCCGAATCCACCTTCGTTCTGCGGCAATGGGTTCGTTCTGATTTTTTCTATAGCCTTAAGGACGATCTTTCGTTGGGAGCCATCCAGACGCTTAATATCCTTGAGAGCATCCGGGTAGAAAGCGACTTCGTACCCACTCATTCAAACTCGACCTCATCCATCTGATCGAGTTCGTCCTGGCTCACACCCAGCTCTTCCATAACATCAGACAGGGAAACAAGCGCATCGTCACGTGCCACAGCCACTCTCTTAAGTGCCAACGTTAACAAGGCGAGGTCCTCCTCCGCTTGCTTCGCTTCCCTATATTCATCGGGTGTCACAATCACAAACGCTGGCTTGTTGTGTTTGAGAACCACAACTGGATTGTCGTCCCCAACCTTCGAAAATGCAGCCGAGCCCTTACCGTGGCTGAAATCGCTAATTGGAACAAGGTTGTCGAGCGTCTGCAAAGCAGGCATACATACCTCCTAAAAATGAATTCTTTTTCGAATTCATTTTATCATTCTTTTTTGCTATATTGTACCACGCAACCGAAACAACCTTTTAGGATACGAATCCGAGCTTAGAATGACTGTTGGCCCTCGCACCGCCCTTGCCTCTTTTATTACGTCAAGTGGTATACAGCGAAGCAAAATGGCGATCTAAAGTGCGCGGCACTCACCTCGTATCGCTACAAAAAACAAACTGCTCCCCACCCACTCGGGCAAGGAGCAAGCCTCATTTTTAATCAGACTGAGAACCACGAATGCAGAAACACAGGCGACTTCAGTCCCTTATCGCCGAGAGACGTTATTGTACAGCCATTTCTTTAAGCTTCTCAGCCATCAACAAACACACGTCTTCCGATTGCGGGTACACGCCAAAATGATCGAAGAAACCATGGTCACATCCGGCATATTCGATGACCTCGACATCGATTCCTGAAGACCGTAATTTTGTAGCCCATTTTTCATCGGGGATACGAAGCGGATCGTATTCGGATGTCACGATAGTCACCGGGGGGAAATCAGTGCAGTCCTCAAGCATTAGCGCAGAAATCAACGGGTCATGAGGAGACATTTTTCCGTGTGCACAAAGTTCGACCATCGGGCCGTCCGAATCGCGAAGATGGTCGATGCGAAAACGCGCAACGTCCTCTTGATCGGCTATCGCAGGAAAATCCTCATATCCCTCGCCCTGTTCGCCCGCAAGGTCGACTTCAGGATAGATTTCGAAGGCATGGGCTACAGCTCCAGCACCCCTGAGCTGAACACACGCATTAGTAAGGCTTCCTCCCGCAGAGTCGCCGGCGACCATTATTTTATGAGGATCGATTCCGAGATCCCCGGCATGCTCGCGCACATAATCAAGAGCAAGAACGCAATCCTCGATCTGCCCGGGAAATGCCGTCTCCGGCGCCAAGCGGTATTCCGGATAAACCACCACTGCACCAGACTTTTCGGCGATGAACTCGAGCTGATGTTCAAATTGCAGAACATTCCCCGCCATAAACGCGCCGCCATGCAGGTAAACTAGCGCTGGACTTGCCTCCTTATGATTTGGTGGCGTCCAGACGAATAAATCTATATAGCGATCGGCTGCCTCCATGAGGACCTCATCGCGCTGAACCTCACCATCGAGTAGGCGGTATGTCGGCTTATCCGGGCGATGACGCATTCCAATAAGGCTCGTCCAGCTCGGAGACATGCTAACATTCCGCATCTTCTTGCGGGATACCTCGAGAATTCGCGGGTCAAGCACATGCTCTCTTTCATCATCAGGAACCGGACGAATTTGAACCTCGAGTCCCCTCTTCTCGGTTATAAACGAGCGACCGGAGATGGCGCCAATCAACGCCTCGTCGTATTGTCTGCCCATCTTAAATCCCCTCTCGGCGATAACGCCAAATCGATATTTCCATAACTTTTGAGATAACGGCTTATGATGTCCTCAGTTGTCGTATATCTATGTACTAAAGAAACTGAAGACCAAGGGGTCCACCATGCCTGCAGCAAAAGACGAGCTCACTCAGCCAGAGCTTCTCTATCAGACCGTTGAAAACGATATCCTCAAGAAAATAGTTTCTGGCGAACTCCCCGGCGGCAGTCAGATTCCCACCGAAACCGAGCTTTGCAAGCAATACAAAGTAAGCAGGATCACCGTAAGACGCGCCGTACAGAATCTCATTGACCAAAACTTGCTCTACCGCCTGCGAGGCAAGGGGACATTCGTAAACCCATCGAAGCTCACCCTGAAACGAGGAACAAGCACCATTTTCAATTTGAGCTCCGACCCCCAATACGGCGATAAAACAACCAAGTCCATCTTGGAAACAGGCTTGATCAAGGCTGATGCCCACATTGCACGGGAGCTCAAAATTGACAACGGAACCGTAGTGCAACGAGTTGCGCGCTTGGTTTATATCGAAAATGCCCCCTGCGCCATCGACACCATTTATGCAACGCAGGGCACTCTACCCGGACTACTGGAGCTTCTCACAGACAATGCCAGTCTTTTCGACCTGATCGCCAACCATTACAGCATCGCAACCGGTATTGAGAAACTCAAAATCACCGCAGGAATAGCGGGGCTCCAAGAAGCAAACCTTCTCGGTTATATCGTTGGAGCCCCCGTGAGCGTTGTCGAGCACGTCACATATGCCTGCAATGAAATGCCGCTCCACTATTCGAAAACCGTTTGGCGAGCAGACGCATCGTCCTTCGAGTTCAGCATCTCAAAAGATGGACGCCTTCTCTAGCCCAAAATCCCCAGGACGCCGAGCACAATACCCGCAGCGAGAATGCCCACAATCTGCCAAATAATTTTGACCTGTTTCTTATTGCAAAGACACATGATCCCGAACGCGCAGAGCGGCAAAAGAGCCGGGAATATCCCATCGAGCGTTTCCTGCAACTTAAACGCGGTGTCGCCGAAGTTAAGAGCGAGCGGAGTGGTAACTGCAACGGTGGTCGCCACCATTCCACCAACTACCATTAGTCCCACAATCGCCAGGCCGGACGTAACTTTGTGCATTACATCAGAATCGTTCAGCTTCGAAATCATGCCACTGCCAAGCGAATAACCATACTGAAGCCCAAACCAGCGGATCAGGATCGTTGGGACATTATAAAGAAGCAGGAACAGGATTGGGCCGAGCAGACTGCCCGAAAGGCAAAGTCCTGTCACAACGCCCGTCGCAATCATGCGAAGCGTACTGGCAATCAGTGAATCTCCAATACCGGAAAGCGGAGCCATAAGCGATGCTTTCATGGCGTTAATTGAGGCGGTGTCAAAGTCCTGATTGTTGGCGTTTTCCTCCTCCATGGAGGCCACAATGCCGGCGACCAGAGGATTAAACGTAACTTGAATATTGTAGAACTCAAGATGACGCTTATATGCCTCGATCCGGTCTTCAGGCTTATCGTATAACCGCTTGATTACCGGAATCATGTCGTAGCAGAAACCAACGTTCATTTGTCGGTCAAAGCTCCACATGATGTTGAGTGGAAAGCTGCGCCAAAATAACGCCTTTAAGTCTTTCTTGGTTATTCTCTTATCGGTCGATTTATTTGACTCCGGCGAGAGCTCAAGAACATCATTAGAATTCGTTGTCATCGTCAACCTCCTTAGCGACCGCCGCACTGGCAGGCATAAAAATGTGAGCCATATTGAGAATCCCAATCAGGATCAGCGAAAACGCCACGATACCGATCGTCGGAATGTTTAGATAGGCACTCAGCAAGAAGCCTCCAAAGAATAGGAAGCTCAGCTCCTTGGTGGACAGGATTGACATAAGCTGCGCAAATCCAAGCGCGGGCAGAATACCCGTTGCGATCGTAAGCCCATTCGTAAGCCAATCAGGAATGGCGTCAATCAGTGCCTGAACAGCATCATTTCCAACGTAAAAAGCCACGCCGCAAATCAAGCCAAGCGCAATGATGTAGAGAATTCCATTGGTCCACATAGCGGCTGCAATCGTTTTGGGGTCGTCTTTTTCGGCACCACGATCAGCCCAGACAGCCATAGGAGGCGTAACAACGCTATACATAAGGCTGTCAAACATGCCGGCAAGCACCGCAGTGGGCATAGCAATAGTCAGAGCGGTCTCGGGACCCGCACCCATAGTAATCGCAAAGGCTGTTCCCAAAACTGAACCAACAATTACGTTGGGCGGCACGGCAGCACCAACCTGCCAGACCCCCATGAACGCGAGTTCGAGCTGGAAACCAACAATAACGCCAGTCGGAATATCACCCAAAAAAATACCGACGATCGCTCCGAGGACAATCGGCCGCTCGACCATCGCAGTACCGAGTAAATAATCCGATTGACCTATCGCAGCGGCAAGACCAACCAGAAAAGCCTGAAGCAGCATATTTCTCCCTCTTCCTACAAATCAAAACTTGTTACGATGCGTTTTTTCTCGCTAGCAACCTGCCTTACCTCGAACTCGATTCCATCAGCCATGGCTTTCTTAATTTCATTAATATCGGATTGGGAAAGGCGCACAGCAGGGCCAAGCTCCTTTACGCTATCCCCCAACGGTCGAGCGCCGCCTAAATTCACAGACGTTATTTTTGGACACGCACGCGCAACTTCACAGGCGTCATGTACATTTCCCGCAACAACAATTAGCTCGTATTTATCCACCGCGCTTCCGTTAAGGGCCACGATGGAATCTTCTACACTTTTGACAACCAATTTGGCATCAGCGGGTTTTGCAATTCGCAGCGCTTGAATTCGCTCTTTGCTTGCGGCGTACTCATCTGAAACCACAAGAATAGCGTTCGCTTCAAGCGTTGGATACCAAGAGAACACGGTCTGCCCATGCACTAACCGGCTATCGACGCGACACAGTTTAATCATTTTGCCCCTTTCTCGACTTGAACACAGACAATCATCCTTGACTGCTAATGGCATATTACGTCATATGACGTAATATGCCATTACATAATATCTTGAACGGTTGAATATCACCGCTAAATGGTATTTATCTCTAAAAACAGGAGGTGCAGTCCGTCTAGACACAGTGCGTCGGGGCGGGAGGGGCCGAGTTTCCTCCTGAGCGACTCTGCTTGCAGCCGGAGCGAAAGGGGGAAATCTCGGCCCCTCCCGCCCCGGCCGGACAGGTCACACTACACCGTGTACTGCGGCAGGTCCTGCAGGGCGATGACGTCCATGCCCATGTCGTTGGCGCTGCCGTGACCCTGCTCGTCCTCGCGCACGGCCTCGATGGCACTCACGTACGTGTTGGCCGCAGACATCGCCGTCACGCAGGTCACGCCACGACGGACGGCCTCGGTGCGTAGCAGGTAGCCATCGCCACGCGAGCCCGGGCCGTACGGCGTATTGATGATTACCGCAATCTTGCCATCGGCGATGAGGTCACCGATGTTGGGACGCTCGCCGTCGTGCGGGCCGCTAATCTTTTCCACGACCTCGCACGTCACGTTGCCTCCACGCAGCACGCGCGCCGTGCCCTCGGTGGAGCAGATATCAAAGCCCAGGTAGCGCAGGATACGGGCGACCGAAAGGATATGACGCTTGTCACGGTCGCACACGCTGATGAACACCTTGCCGGCGCTCGGGTCGGGCAGCTTGTAGTCAATCGCCAGTTGCGTCTTGGCGTATGCCTCGGGATAGCTCTTGGCGATACCCATGACCTCGCCCGTCGACTTCATCTCGGGCCCCAGGATAACGTCGGCTCCCGGGAAACGGCCCCAGGGCATAACGGCTTCCTTCATGCAGAACCAGTCCAGCTGACGCTCGTCGCTCGGCAGGCCCAAGCTCGCGATGGAATCGCCCGCCATGATACGCGCCGCGCACTTGGCCAGCGGCACGCCGGTGGCCTTGGAGATGAACGGCACGGTACGGCTGGCACGCGGGTTGGCCTCGATTACGTAGACGGTCTCGCCCTTGATGGCATACTGCACGTTAACCAGGCCGCGTACGCCCAGCGCCATCGCGATGCGGCGCGTGGTCTCGCGAAGCTTTGCCTGCAGGCTCTCGCTAAAGCTGAACGGCGGGATGCAGGTCGCAGAGTCGCCGGAGTGAATACCGGCCTCCTCGATATGCTCCAGAATGCCGCCGATGTAGACCTCTTCGCCATCGCACAGGGCGTCGACATCGGACTCAATCGCACCCTCCAAGAAGCGGTCCAGATACACCGGGTAGTCGGGGCTAATGCGCGCGGCCTCGGCCATGTAATCGCGCAGATGCTCGGCATCGTAGGCGATCATCATGCCGCGGCCGCCCAGCACGTAGCTCGGACGCACCAGCAGCGGGTAGCCGATATGCGCGGCCACGGCCTCGGCCTCCTCAAACGAGGTTGCCTGGCCCGCCGGCGGATACATAATGCCCAGCTTGTCGAGCAGGGCGGCAAAGCGCTCGCGGTCCTCGGCAAAGTCGATGGCATCGGGCTTGGTGCCCATGATGTTCACGCCGCTTTCCTCGAGCATGCGCGCCAGCTTAAGCGGAGTCTGGCCGCCGAGCGTCACCACGACGCCGTCGGGTCGCTCAACGTCGATAACGTCCATGACGTCCTCGTAGGTGAGCGGCTCAAAGTACAGACGGTCGGACGTGTCATAGTCGGTCGAGACGGTCTCGGGATTGCAGTTGACCATGATGGTCTCAAAGCCGCGGGCCGCCAGCGCGTAGCTCGCGTGCACACAGCAGTAATCGAACTCGATACCCTGGCCAATGCGGTTGGGGCCGGCGCCCAGGATCATCGCCTTGGGCTTGTCCGCCGGCGTGGTCTCGTCGGGAGCCACGCACTTCTTGGCATCCGGGCTCGTGCGGTAGATGTTCTCGTACGTCTTGTAGTGGTACTCCGTGGCGCTCGAGAACTCCGCAGCGCAGGTATCGACCGTCTTCATGCTGGGAACCACGCCCAGGCCCTTGCGATAGGCGCGCACAAAGCGCTCGTCCGAGCTGGTCAGCGCGGCGATCTCGGCGTCGCTCGTGCCGCACTGTTTGAGCAGGCGCATCGCGTCGGCGTCGATATCCTCCACACACAGGCCGCGGATGCTCTCCTGGACCTGCACCATGTCATTGATACGGTTGAGGTACCACGGATCGATACCGCAGATGGCATGGATGCGAGCGATGTCCCAGCCACGGCGCAGGGCCTCGACCACAAAGAAGATGCGGTGCTCGGTCGGCGTTGCCACGGCTTGAGCGAGCTCATCGTCGCTCAGTTTGTCGGCACCTTCCTTGCCACCGGCGCAAATGCCCTGGTGGCCATCCTCCAGCGAGCGCATAGCCTTGCCAAAGGCCTCCTCAAAGGTGCGGCCGATCGCCATGATCTCGCCCACGGCCTTCATGCGCGTGGTGAGCGTGGGGTCGGTACCCTTGAACTTCTCGAAGGCAAAGCGCGGCACCTTGACCACACAGTAGTCAATCGTGGGCTCAAAGCAGGCGGGCGTTGCCTTGGTAATGTCGTTGACGATTTCGTCGAGCGTGTAGCCCACAGCCAGGCGCGCGGCGGCCTTGGCGATGGGGAAACCCGTTGCCTTGGAGGCCAGTGCGGACGAGCGGCTCACGCGCGGGTTCATCTCGATGACGATCAAGCGACCGGTGCTGGGGTTCACGGCAAACTGCACGTTGGAGCCACCGGTCTCGACGCCGATCTTCTCCAGAATGGCGAGCGAGGCCACGCGCATGCGCTGATACTCCAGGTCGGAGAGGGTCTGCGCCGGCGCCACGGTGATGGAGTCGCCGGTATGCACACCCATGGGGTCGAGGTTCTCGATGGAGCACACGATGATGCCGTTGCCGGCGTGGTCACGCATGACCTCCATCTCGTACTCTTTCCAACCCTCGATGGACTCCTCGACCAGCACCTCGTGGGCAGGCGAGAGCTCCAGGCCCTGGCTCACGATGGAGACGAGCTCCTCGTGGGTGTGAGCGATGCCGCCGCCGGCGCCGCCGAGGGTAAAGCTCGGGCGCAGTACGCAGGGATAGCCCACGCGCTCGGCGATGGCCTCGGCGTCGGCCACGCTGTAGGCATAGCCCGAGCGCGCGACCTCCAGGCCAATCTCGGCCATGGCCTCGTTAAAGAGTTTGCGGTCCTCGCCGCGCTCGATGGCGGCCAGGTCGCAGCCGATCATCTCGACGCCGTACTTGTCGAGCGTACCGTCTTTCGCCAGCTCGACGGCGGCGTTCAGACCGGTCTGGCCGCCCAGCGTGGGCAGCAGCGCGTCCGGGTGCTCTTTCTTGATTACGCGCTCGATAAACTCGGCGGTGATGGGCTCGACATAGGTGCGGTCGGCCAAGCCCGGGTCGGTCATGATGGTCGCCGGGTTGGAGTTGACCAGGATGACCTCAAAGCCATCCTCCTTGAGCACCTTGCAGGCCTGGGCGCCGGAGTAGTCGAACTCGCAGGCCTGGCCGATGACGATGGGGCCCGAACCAATGACGAGGATACGCTTGATGTCAGTACGTTTCGGCATGTTAGTTCTCCTCGGTCTCAGCGGTCTCGGACTCAGCAAAGTTCCAGCCGGCAAGGCGGTCCTTCGCGGTGTCGATGTCCAGGTAGTTCTCCTCGCCGTCCATGAGTCGCGTAAAGGCGGTAAAGAGATAGTGGGCATCGGTGGGGCCAGGCGAAGCCTCGGGGTGGTACTGGACCGAGAAGCACGGGGCGTCGAGCAGCTGGATGCCCTCGGCGGTGCCGTCGTTGAGGTTCACGTGCGTCAGGCGAATGCGGCCAAAGCGCTCGTTCATCACGACTGGCGCGATGCCGCGGCGCACCCAGACGCGCAGATCCCCATCGGCCGCATGCTCGGTCTCGCCGCCGGAAAGCTCGGGGACAAGCTTGCCCAAGCTGGGGAACAGCAGACCAAAGCCATGGTTTTGCGCGGTAATCTCCACGCGACGGCTTACCAGGTTCATGACCGGCTGGTTGCCACCGCGGTGACCGAACTTAAGCTTTTCCATCTGAGCGCCGCAGGCCAGGCTGATCATCTGGTGACCAAGACAAATACCAAAGACCGGCACCTTGCCGATCAGCTGCTGCACCTGCTCGTAGGTCTCCACCACGGCGTCGGGGTCGCCGGGACCATTGGACAAAAAGACACCGTCGGGATTCATGTCGAGCACCTCACTCGCGGGCGTATCCCACGGCACGACGGTAAGGTCGCAGCCGGCGCGGACCAGCCCTTCCAGAATGCCGCGCTTCACACCGCAGTCGTAGGCGACCACTTTGTGACGGGCAGGAGCGGCAGCCGTAAGCGCAAAGTCATGCGTGGCAGGCAGGTCGGCGGCCACAAACTCGTGAGGTACGGGGCAGCTTACGGTCTTGACCAGGTTCTCGCCTACCAGCGTGGGCGCAGCGGCCAGACGCTCGGCAAGCTCGTCGACGTCGAAGATCTCGGTCGAAATAATGCCCATCTTGGAACCATTGTCGCGCAGGTGGCGCACCAGGGCGCGAGTGTCGACACCCTCGATAGCGACGATGCCGTGAGCGCGCAGGTACTCCGGCACGCTGACGGCCGAGCGCCAGTTAGAAGGCGTGGCGCACATGTCGCGAACGATCATGCCGCACATGGCCGGAGCGCTCGCAGGGCGCACGGCGTCGCCGGGGAAGGCCGACTGGACGTCGGTCTCGTCGATACCGTAGTTGCCGATCTGCGGATAGGTCATGGTTACGATTTGGCCGGCATAACTCGGGTCGGTCATGACCTCAAAGTAGCCCTCGAGCGAGGTGTTGAAGCAAACTTCGCCGGTCGCGGTGCCCTCGGCGCCGCATGCACGTCCATAAAAAATGGTCCCATCCTCAAGATACAGGATGCAGGGACCGCAGGTGCCCTTGCTGGTTTTGGCCAGCATACGCTGGCAAAGCTCGCTGGGCGCGAAGGTGCGGGCGGCAGCGCCCGCGGTATGGTTGTTCGCCATAATTCTCCTTCCCGGTCTCACAGGACCGGCTTAAAGGTGTGTAGTTAGGCCTCGCGGTATTGTAACCGCAAGCATGCCTCATGGCGTTAATTTCATCGAAATGTTTACGAAATGATAATTATGACTTTCTATGCATAATGATTTTTTAATCCCCGTCCCAGAAAAATCATCCCGCGTGGCCTTGTGGCTCACGCGGGATGATGGCCTCTTACTTTTTCTTGTCCTGTTCCAGCAGATCGGACGGTGAGCGATCGGGCTTGCCGCCGCGGAAAATCTCGCGGCCATGCAGACGATGTTCCAGGTCACGTTCGTCCTTTTCCTCGTCAATCTTGGTCTGGCTCACCACCGGGTCCTCAATCAACGACGACACCGAGTTCACCTGTTTTTGGATGCGCTCGGCGATGGTGTCATCCATACTCACGATGCGCATCTTCCAGTCGATATTCGTGGCGTTGGATGAGCTCTTGGTCCACACGAACGTCAGGATGGCGCTCTGGTGGCCCTGGGCGGGAAACATGCCAAAGAAGGAATCGTGCTGAATGTTGCTATCCTCGTCGATATAGGCGTGAACGTTATACACCACGCGGTCGATTTTATCGTTGAGCAGCGCGTTGGTCGCAAGCGCCGCGGCCTGGATCTGCCCGTTGGACAGCAGCTCGAGCTCGTTGGCAGACGATGTGTCCAACACCGTCACCTCGACCGTGCCCGTACGCTCATCGGCTTCATCGACGGTAAAGTCGAGCGGGAACTGCGTAAAGCCGTTGCCCCACTCAAGGCCGCCCTTCAGCGCCGTCGAAACGGTATCGACCGAAACGCTCTCGGAGAGGTTCGCGGTGTTCAGACGACGCATCACGCCGTAGCCGATCTGCATGCCCACGATCAGCACCAAAATACCGATGACCACGGCCATCGCGGTCTTCGTAATGGTATGGCTCACCTGCGAACCCGAAGGATCGTCCTCGGACAGCGGGTCGATATGTTTTGCCTGGCTCGCGCGGTCCTCGCTGCGCAGCTGCGCTAGCGCCGCTTTGTCACCGCGCTTGGCCGCAGCCTCCTTCTCACGCATGCGCTCGGTACGCTTTTTGGCGAGCGTGGGATCCAAGACGCCGGATGCATCGATTTCGGAGAATAACTCCGTCACTTCTTCCGGAGTCAAAGGGTTCTTGTCAGCCATAAACTTCCTGTCATATCAATCAGTCGAGCTCGTGCGCACGCGCACCTTCGAACTGCATTCGATAGTAACGGGCATAGGTGCCGCCACGGGCGAGAAGCTCCTCGTGCGTGCCACGCTCCACAACGCGACCATGCTCAACGGTCGCAATCTCGTCGGCATGCTTAATGGTCGAAAGACGGTGGGCGATAATAATCGTGGTGCGGCCGCGTGCCAGCTCTTCGAGTGACTCCTGCACCGCCTCCTCGCTCTCGTTATCCAAAGCACTCGTCGCCTCGTCCAAAATCAGGATCTTGGGGTTCTTGAGAAACACGCGCGCGATGGCAACGCGCTGCTTCTGTCCGCCCGAAAGACGGCTGCCGCGCTCGCCCACCACGGTGTCGTAGCCCTGCGGAAGCGACTCGATAAAGGCATCGATGTTGGCGCGACGGGCGGCCTCGGCGATCTCTTCTGCCGTGGCGCCCGGCTTGCCGTAGGCGATGTTCTCGCCAATCGTACCGTCAAATAGATAGACATCCTGCTGCACCAGGCCGATGGCGCGGCGCAGGCTCTGCTGCGTCACATCGCGCACGTCCTGGCCGTCGATGCTAATGGATCCGGCAGCCACGTCGTAAAAGCGCGGCAGCAGCGAACAAGTCGTAGACTTGCCGCCGCCCGAGGGGCCAACCAGGGCAATGGTCTGTCCGGGCTTGATGGACAGATTCATATGGTCGATAACAGGGCGTCCGTCGGCGCCGCCCTCGCCCAACTCAACATCCTCGTAGCTAAAGCACACGTCGCGATATTCAACCGCGCCTGCCGTCACCTGCAGGTCCGCGGCATCCGGCTTATCCTGGATATCCGGGGCGGTCGAAAGCACCTCGTCCATGCGCTTAAAGCCGGCGATGGCCTTCTGATACGTTTCGGCCGAATTGACGAGCGTCTCGAGCGGCGTGCAGAACAGTGAAATGTAGAGCGCGAAGGTCGCCATATCGACCGCCTGCAGTTGGCCTTGCGCCACCAGCCAACCACCCAGCAGCACCACGATCACGTACAACACGCCCGAGAGCAGGCCATACGTCGCAGTGTAAACGCCCATGGCGTGATACATATTCTCTTTGGACGAAAGATAACGGTCGTTGGAGGCGCGGAACTTGGAGCGTTCAGCCTCCTCGTTCGCAAAACTCTTGACCACGCGCATGCCGGCCAGCGAATCCTGCAGCTGAGCATTAATACCGCTGATCTTTTTGCGGTTGTCGCTAAAGACCTCGCGCATGCGCATGTTCTGCCAAAACATGATGGCCGCAAACACCGCCGTCACCACGGCCATAGCAAGCGCCAGCACCGGGGCAATAGCAAAGAGGATCACAAACGAGCCGACGATCTCGATGCCGCAGATGATAATCCACTCGGGCACGTGGTGTGCCGCCTCGCAGATATCGAACAGGTCGTTGACCACGCGGCTCATCATGTCACCCGAGCTGTTGCGATCGAAGTACGCAAAGCTAAAGCGCTCGTACTGATCGAACAGGTCCTCGCGCATCTTGGACTCCATGCGCGCGCCCATCACGTGGCCCCAGTAACTCACAAAGTAGCGACAGGCGCAACGGATGGCATACATCAGTACCAGGCCAACCGCGATCATGCCGAGTGCCTGCATAATAGCAGCCTGACCCTGGGTAAAGAGCCCGCCGGTCAGATTGCGCAGAATGATAGGAAACGCCAGGTCAATGGCGGCAAGCACCAGGGCACAAACAGTATCGGCAACAAAAAGCCCCATCTGGGGCTTGTAATACGAAAGAAACCTCTTAAACATAATCACCTTACGCGGTTTTACCAAACCGCGTTTCGTCTCGACGCTGCAAGTGCTCCATTTGGACAATCTGGCCTTCAATCGTCGGTCGCGTATATCCATACGCTTCCCTCCTCTTTTAGGCCACCTTGTCTCAAATGGAGCACTTTCGCTGACTTACACAAACCTGCGGGATCATCCCCGCTCGTTAAAGCTCGGCCCCGCCTAGTCGGTGCGCGATGCTGTCGCAGGCAAGCGCGCCCACGACGGTCTTGGCATCTTCGATCTTGCCGTCGAGCACGGCGTCGATCAGCTCGTGCAGCGGCACCAGATCCACGTTGACAAACTCGTCATCATCGGGGTTGGGTGCATCGAACTCGAGTTTGGTGGCCAGATAGATGTGAATGATCTCGTCACAGAAGCCGCAGGACGTGACAATCGACGTCAAAAAGCGAATGCGACCAGCCCTAAAGCCCGTCTCCTCATGCAGCTCGCGCTTGGCACAATCGAGCGGGTCCTCGCCTGGATCGAGCTTGCCGGCGGGAATCTCGACCGTCACGCGGTCGATGGCGGTGCGGTACTGACGCACAAGTACGATCTTGCCGCTCTCGGTCAGTGCCACAACGGCCGCCGCACCCGGATGGCGAACGATATCGCGGGCGCTGCGGTGACCGTTGGGCAGTTCAACCTCAAGACGGTGGACGTCGAGGATCTTGCCCTTCCAGGCGCAGGCCTCCGAAAGAATCTTCTCGTGCAGCTCGGCATCGTGCGGGTCGTCGTCGCCCAGCACCAGCGCCGGCTCGTCAGCGACCTCGCCACCAGGCTCGCCCTCGGCGTGCCCATATATGCGGCTGTCCTCTTCGACGATTTGCGCGTCCACGAGCTCTTCGTTCTTCTCGTCCATCCGTCTCATCCCTCTCGGACTTTAGGCATCCCAGGCGTCGCGGCCACGCAGCGCGCGCAGACCGATGTCATGACGCAAGGTCTTGCCCTCAAAATCAATCTTTTCACAGGCCTCGTAGGCAAGGTTGCGAGCGTTCTCGAACGTGTCGCCCAGCGCGGTCACGGCAAGCACTCGGCCACCGTTGGTCACAAGCTGACCGTCCACCACGGCGGTGCCGGCATGGTACACGGTCACGTTCTCCATGGCCTCGGCGTCGGCGATGCCGGTGATGACTTTACCCTTCTCGTAGCTGCCGGGGTAGCCCGCGCTCGTCAGGACAACAGCCACAGCCCACTCGTCACGCCAGTCGAGTTCAATCTGATCGAGCTCACAGTTGGCACAAGCCAGCATGACCTCGACCAGGTCGTTCTTGAGGCGCGGGAGCACGACCTGCGTCTCGGGGTCGCCAAAGCGGGCGTTGAACTCCAGCACCTTGGGGCCGGCGGGGGTGAGCATAAAGCCGCCGTACAGGCAGCCGCGGTAGTCGATGCCCTCGGCAGCAAGCTCGGCCACGGTCTGCTCCATGACCGCCACCATCGTGGCGTGCTCCTCGTCGGTCACGATGGGCACCGGGCTGTAAACGCCCATGCCACCGGTGTTGGGGCCCTTGTCGCCCTCGAGCGCACGCTTGTGATCCTGCGAGGTGGCCATGGGACGCACGGTCTTGCCGTCGGTAAAGGCCAGCAGCGAGCACTCGGGGCCGGTTAGCATCTCCTCAATGACCACGGTGTTGCCGGCATCGCCAAAGGTGCCGCCAAAGCACTCGCGCACGGCCTCCTCGGCCTGATCAAGTTCGGTCGCCACGATAACGCCCTTGCCCGCGGCAAGGCCGTCGGCCTTCACGACCAGCGGGGCGCCCTGCTCGCGCACGTAGGCGAGAGCCGAAGCCTCGTCGGTAAACGAACCATAGGCTGCCGTCGGAATGCCCGCACGCTCCATGAGCTGCTTGGAGAACAGCTTGGAGCCCTCCATCTGGGCGCCCTCGGCACCCGGGCCAAAGCAGGGAATACCCGCCGCGCGCACGGCGTCGGCCACGCCCGCCACGAGCGGAGCCTCGGGGCCAATTACCACGAGTCCGCATCCGTGGCTCTGCGCAAACGCCGCCACGGCCGCAGGATCGCAGTCGTCGAGAACAACGTTCTCGCCGCAGCTCGCGGTGCCGCCGTTACCCGGCGCGATGTAGAGCTTGCCGGCGCGCGGTGATGCTGCGAGCTTAGCTGCCAAAGCATGCTCACGGCCGCCGCTGCCCAACAACAGGATGTCGATGGTTTGAGTGTCCGCCTTCAAGGGTGCCTCCTCTATGGATGAACGGCCCGCTCCGCGCGAGCCCTTTGCAAGCAAATATACCCCTCGGCCGCCCGTCCGGGCTGCAAAGGGGTATATCGCAATAACCAAATAGTCCCGATTACTTCCAGAATCGGTTGATGATCTGCTCGCGACCAGCGCCAACGCCAATGAACGTCACGCGGGTGTGTGCCAGATCCTCGATAAACGCCACGTAGTCCTGAGCCTCCTGCGGCAGCTCCTCAAAGCTGCGGCAGCCGGTGATATCGCACTTCCAGCCAGGAAGCTCCTCGTAGATGGGCTTGGCGTGCTCAAAGCGAACCTGATGCTCGGGCACGCTGGTATAGCGCTCACCATCGACGTCGTAGGCCACGCACACCTTGATGGTGTCGAAAGCCGAAAGCACGTCGAGCTTGGTCATGGCGATATCGGTGAGGCCGTTGACGCGCGAGGCGTAGTTGGCGATGGGGCCGTCGAACCAGCCGCAGCGACGACGGCGACCGGTGGTCACGCCGTACTCGTAGCCCTCCTCGGTCAGCGTGTGACCGGCCTCGGACTCATAGGAAAGCTCGGTGGGCATGGGGCCCGAACCGACGCGGGTGATATAGGCCTTCATGACGCCCAGTACGCGGTCGACGTTCTTCATACCGACGCCGGAGCCGGTGATGGCGCCGCCGGCGGTGCAGTTGGAAGACGTCACGTACGGATAGGTACCGTGGTCGATGTCGAGCAGCGTCGCCTGGGCGCCCTCAAACAGCAGGTCCTTGCCCTCGTCAATCATGTTGTTGAGCAGCAGACTCGTCTCGGTGATGTAGGGACGCAGGCGCTCGGCCATCGGCAGGTACTCGTCGCAAATCTGGTCCACGGTGTAGGTGGGCAGATTGTAGATGAGCTCGAGCTCGGGGTTCACGCGGGCGAGAGCGGTCTCCAGCTTGTCGCGGAACAGCGTCTCGTCCAGCATGTCCTGCATGCGCAGACCAATGCGGGCCATCTTGTCCTGATAGCACGGACCGATACCGCGCTTGGTGGTACCGATGTTCTTCTTGCCGAGCTTCTGCTCAAAGGCGCCATCCAGATCAATGTGGTACGGCATGATGACATGCGCGTTTCCGCTAATCTTGAGGTTCTTGGTGGTGATGCCGTCGGCCTCGAACATGTCGATCTCCTCAAGGACAACCTTGGGGTTGACGACGCAGCCGTTACCGATCACCGACACGTGGTCGGAATACATGATGCCGGAGGGCACCTGGTGCAGGCCGTACTTCTTGCCGTTGACGACGATGGTGTGACCGGCGTTGTTGCCGCCCGAGTAGCGCACGACGGCATCGAAGTCGCCGGCGACCAGATCGCAAATCTTACCCTTGCCCTCATCGCCCCACTGGGCACCGACCAAAACGGTTGACGGCATGTTTACTCCTTACATTCATGGACTGTCTACGCACCACGCCGGCACGCAGAAGCACAAAACATTCCCAGTATACCCGTGCAACGGGCGCCTGTCCTACTCCTCGGCATGCGCCCCATCAAGCTCATAGAACTTGGTGGATGCCGGCAGGAACATCAGGTCGACGTCGCCGATCGGGCCCGAACGGTTCTTGGCCACGACGATACGCGTAACGCCCTCGTCGGGTCGATCGTCGCGCGAGGCCTCGGCCTCGTCGGCGGAACGGTCCAAGAACATAACGATATCGGCGTCCTGCTCGATGGAGCCCGATTCACGAAGGTCGGAAAGCTGCGGGCGCTTGCCGGTACGGGATTCGACCTGACGTGAGAGCTGCGACAGCGCGATGAGCGGGATCTTGAGCTCCTTGGCCATGATCTTCAAACCACGCGACATCTCCGAGACCTCGACGGTACGGCTCTCGGAGCGGCGTCCCGGCGGAGGACTCACCAGCTGCAGGTAGTCCAGGATGATAATTGCCTTCTCCTTGTTATGGAGCATACGGCGGCTCTTGGCGCGAATCTCGGTCACTGTGGTGCCGGGCGTATCGTCAATCAGAATATCGAGCTTGGACAAGGTCTGCGTGGCCTCGTTGATATTGGCCCACTGCTCGGGGCTAATGCGGC
>OFMD01000892.1_pt1 | contig 21336 bp, 19 predicted proteins | sample 1541211 | NCBI WGS metagenome assembly OFMD01 (sample SAMN04209231, study PRJEB22552) | human gut metagenome | biome: gut; material: feces | host: Homo sapiens | place: USA: Oklahoma | reverse complement strand
TGGTGCTGGACGAGGCGGACCGGATGCTGGACATGGGCTTTATCCACGATGTGACCCGCATTCTGGACAAGATCCCCCACCGGAGGAATCTGGGGATGTTCTCCGCCACCATCTCCCGGGAGGTCATGGACATTTCCTGGGTGTATCAGCGGGACCCGGAGGAGATCACCGTGCAGGCCACCCGGGAAAATAAGCCGGACATCCTGCAATACCGCATCGAGGTGCCGTCGGACAAGAAGGTGGACGCCATTGCCGCCATCATCCGGGCCCAGCAGCTGGACCGGGTCATCTGCTTCTGCAACACCAAGGGCTCCACGGAGCGGCTGACAAAGTTTTTGCAGCTGCGGGGACTGGACGCCCAATGTATCCACGGCGACATTCCCCAGCGCAAGCGGGAGGAGGTCATGGCCCGGTTCCGGGACGGGGAGCTTCATGTGTTCGTGGCCACGGACGTGGCCAGTCGGGGCATCGACGTGGACGACGTGGACGCGGTGTTCAACTTCGAGGTGCCGGAGGAGAACGAGTATTATATCCATCGCATCGGCCGCACCGGCCGGGCCAGGAAGCACGGCGTGGCATATACCCTGCTGTCGGACTTCCCGTCCCGCATGCGGCTGGACGATATCGCCCGCAACACCCGCAGCCAGATCATCCCCGCCGTTCTGGGCGAGGACGGCCAGGTGACGCCGGCGGAAAACAAATCCAAGTAAGGAGCGTGGCCCCTATGAAACGACGGATACGGTGGACGGCCCTGGTGCTGGCGGTATGCCTGCTGGCCCTGACCGGCTGCGCACAGCAGCGGGACACCATGACCCTGCGGGTGTGTCTGGACAGCGCGCCCGCCACCCTGGACCCCGCTATGGCGGCCACCGACGCCGAGCGCACGGTGGTGTCCCATTTGTTTGAGAATCTGATGAAGCTCTCCCGGGGGGAGAACGGCAGCATCCAGGCCGCTCCCGCCGTGGCCAAGTCCTATGCCGTGGAGGATAACCTGGACGGCACGGAGACGTATACCTTTACCCTGCGGCAGAACGCCCGGTGGTCCGACGGCAAGGCCGTTACCGCCCACGACTTTGTTTACGCCTGGCAGCGGCTGGCGGATCCGGCCACGGGCTCGCCTCACGCGGCGCTGCTGGATATGGTGGCGGGGTACAGTCAGGCCCGGGAAAAGCAGGACGGAAGCCTTTTGCAGGTGTCCGCCCCGGACGACTTCACCTTTGTGGTGCAGCTGTCGTATAAGTGCGCCTATTTCCTGACGGACGTGTGCGCCGCCAGCGCCACCATGCCGGTGCGCAGCGATGCGGCGGAGCAGAAGGACTGGTCCCTGCACTCCGAGACGCTGCTGACCGACGGGCCCTATCGGGCCACCGCCTGGGAGGAAACGGGGCTGACGGCCCTGACCGCCGACGGGTATTATGACGCCCGCCGTCTGGGGCCGGACGTGCTGGAGTTCCGGTTTGAGACGGACGGCCAGAAGCGGGCGGAGCTGGTGGAGCACGGCGACGTGGACTTTGCCATGAACCTGCCGGAGGGCGACACCTCCGATCCCTATCCCCAGGCCACGGTGCTGCTGCTGAACCAGCGGGCCGAGAGCCTGGAGAACGAATCCCTGCGCCGGGCCCTGAGTCTGGTCATCGACCGCAGCGCGCTGGTGGAGGGCCTGTCCTGCGACGCAGCGGAGGGCATTGTGCCCCCGGGCCTGCGCAATACCATGGGCGGCGATTTCCGCACGGAGAGCGGCAGCCTGGTGGACAACGCCCCCGATAACTACGAGGCTCTGTGCCAGCAGGCCAAGACCCTGCTGGAGGAGGCAGGCGGCGTAAAGGCCGTGGGGCAGATCACCCTTTTGTACGATACCTCGGACGAGACGGCGACCAATACCGCCATGGCCGTCCGGGACGCCTGGAAGCACCAACTGGGGATCATCGCCGTTATGCGCGGCGCCACGGCCCAGGAGCTGGCGGAGGCTGTGAACCGGGGCGAATACATCGTGGCGCTGACGACCCTGACCGCTGACCGGGGCGATGCGTCCGGTCTGCTGTCCTGGTGGCAGAGCGGCAGCAGCTTCCACTCCACCGCCTATGTCATGCTGCTGCGGGCAGCGGAGGCCTCGGGCCGGGTGGAGGTCCGGGACGCCTATCTGGAGGACGCGGAGCGGATGCTGGTGGAGGACGGCTGGGTCATTCCCCTGTACTATCCCCATCGCCACAGCGGCCTGGGCCAGCACCTGACGGCTCCCCTGTACGACGGCACCGGGGTGTATCTGTTCTCCGGCGTGGTGCAGCAGACGCCGCAGTAAATCACAGGATTCGGGAGGAAGCACCATGAAAGAGACTGTTTTGCTTACCGGCGGAGCCGGGTTCATCGGCTCTCACATTGCCGTGGAGCTTTTGCAGCGGGACTATAACGTGGTCATTGCCGACGACCTGTCCAATGCCCGCCCGGACGTGCCGGAGCGCATCCGGCAGATCACGGGCCGGGCCCCGGCGTTCTATCACATGGACGCGGCGGACCGTCAGGCTCTGGACCGGGTGTTCCGGGAGCATCCCATTGCCGCTGCTGTCCATCTGGCGGGATACAAGGCCGTGGGCGAGTCGGTGCAGAAGCCCCTGGCCTATTACCGGAACAACCTGGACACCACCCTGGCCCTGCTGGACGTGATGGCGGACCACGGGGTGCACCGGCTGATCTTCAGCTCGTCGGCCACGGTGTACGGCGACGCCCCGGCTCCCTGCCGGGAGGATATGCCCACCGGCGGCTGCACCAATCCCTATGCCTGGACCAAGCTGATGATCGAGCAGATCCTGCGGGATGCGGCCAAGGCCGATCCGGCCCTGTCCGCCGTGTGCCTGCGGTATTTTAACCCCGTGGGAGCCCACGAAAGCGGCCTTATCGGGGAGCTGCCCAACGGCATTCCCAACAACCTGATGCCTTACATCACCCAGACCGCCGCCGGTATCCGACCGGAGCTGACGGTGTTCGGCAACGACTATCCCACTCCCGACGGCACCGGCGTCCGGGACTATATCCACGTGGTGGATCTGGCCCGGGGCCATGTGGCGGCGCTGGAGTTTTCCCGGACCAGCCCGGGCTGGGAGGCCATCAACCTGGGCACCGGCCGGGGCAGCAGCGTGCTGGAGATCGTGGAGACGTTTCAGCGGGTCAACGGCGTGGCGGTGCCTTACCGCATCGGCCCCCGGCGGGCCGGGGATCTGCCCACCTGCTATGCCGCCACGGACAAGGCGGCGCGGCTGCTGCACTGGCACGCGGAAAAGGACCTGGCCGACATGTGCCGGGACGCCTGGCGCTGGCAGCAGAGCCAGAATCAATAACGCACACAATTCCGGGCCGGTATGGGCGCTGCCTGTTCCGGCCCGCAGCATTCGCAAAAGGAGATTTTTCATGATGCCTATCCGTTCCAGGGCCGCAGCGGCGGCCGTGCATATCCTTACTGCCCTGTGCGCCGCTGTGGGCGTGGTGCTGCAATGCGGCTTTATCGGCGGGAAGCTGAACCTGGCCGTCCTGCAATACTTCACGCTGATGAGCAACATCCTGTGCGCCGTGTACTTCACCGGCGCCGCCGTGCATACCCTGCGCCGGGGCGGCACCTGGCTGCCGGTGTGCAAGGGGGCCCTGGTGATGGCCATGGCCATCACGGGCATCACCTTCCACCTGGTGCTGGCCGCCGGGGACTTCAGCATGGGCCCCACCCAGCTGATCACCAACCATCTGCTGCACACCGCCGCCCCTCTGCTGACGGTGCTGGATTGGCTGCTGTTCGACGAAAAGGGCCGGTACCGCTGGTTTGAGCCGTTCCTGTGGGGCATTTTCCCGTCGGCGTACTTTGTATACACCATGATACGGGCCCGGGTCAGCAGCTTCCGGTTCTATAACGGCTCACCGTATCCCTATGCCTTCATGGACGTGGACGCCCTGGGCTGGGGCAAGGTGCTGCTGATCTTCCTGGGCATGGCGGCGGCGTTTCTGGCCTTCGGCTATGTGCTGGTGTGGCTGGATCATCTGCTGGCCCGGCGGCGGGCATGACAGGCCGGCGGGACCCGGCCCGGGACATGGAGGCCGCCCGGGCCATTGCCCGGCAGGCGGCGTCCCTGGGGGGCGCGGCATACTATGTGGGCGGCTTCGTCCGGGACCGGCTGCTGGGCCGGGAGAACACCGACGTGGACATCGAGGTCCACGGCGTCACTCCCCGGCAGCTGGCGGAGATATTGGACGGTATGGGGGGCCGCCTGGAGATGGGGGCCAGCTTCGGCATTTACGGCCTGAAGGGCTATGGCCTGGACATTGCCATGCCCCGGCGGGAGCGGGCCACAGGCCGGGGCCACCGGGATTTCCAGGTCAGCGTGGACCCGTTTCTGGGCACGGAGCAGGCCGCCCGGCGGCGGGATTTCACCGTGAACGCTCTGATGGAAAACGTGCTGACGGGGCAGGTACTGGACCACTTCCACGGACTGGACGATCTGCGCCGGGGTATTCTGCGCCATGTGGACAGCCGGACGTTTCCGGAGGACCCGCTGCGGGTGCTGCGGGGAGCCCAGTTCGCGGCCCGGTTCCGGTTCGCCGTGGCCCCGGAAACCGTGGCTCTGTGCCGGGATATCGACCTGGCCGCCCTGCCGTCGGAGCGGGTGGAGGGGGAGCTGTGCAAGGCGCTTTTGCAGGCGGATCGCCCCTCGCTGTTTTTTGAGACGCTGCGGGACATGGGACAGCTGTCCCCTTGGTTTCCGGAGGTGGAGGCCCTGATCGGCGTTCCACAGGAGCCGGGCTTTCATCAGGAGGGTGACGTGTGGAACCACACCATGCTGGTGCTGGACCAGGCGGCGGCCCTGCGGAGCCGGGCGCGGCGGCCCTTTGCCTTTATGCTGGCGGCCCTGACCCACGACCTGGGCAAGACCGTCACCACACAGCGGGTCCGGGGACGCATCCACGCCTATGCCCATGAGACGGCGGGGGTCCCCTTGGCGGAGGCTCTGCTGCGGCGGATCGTGGGAGAGAAGGCGGTGACGGCCTATGTATTGAACATGGTGGAGCTGCACATGAAGCCCAACGCCCTGGTGGGAGCCGATGCGTCGGTGAAGGCCAGCAACCGGATGTTTGACCGGTCCGTGGAGCCGGAGGATCTGATCCTGCTGGCCGCGGCGGACGGCCGGGGCACCCGGGGCCGCTGGCCCTGGGAGGATACGGAGCCGTGGCTGCGGCAGCGGCTGGCCCTGTATCGGGAGATCATGGCCCGGCCCCAGGTCACCGGGGCGGAGCTGATCGCCGCCGGATTGACGCCGGACAGCCGGTTCCGGGAGCTGCTGGACTATGCCCACAAGCTGCACCTGGCGGGTATCCCCCACGACAGCGCCCTGAAGCAGACCCTGGCCTACGCCCGGAAGCGGAAATAACCGCACGGCATTTTTTTAGCTTGCAAACGGGATGCTCCTGTGGCATGATAGACGAGAAGCAGCGTATCATGCCACAGGAGGTATTTTTATGCATATCACCGTTATCGGATGCGGGCGCTGGGGCTCGCTGATCGCCTGGTATCTGGACCGCACCGGCCACCGGGTCACGCTGTACGGCCGCCCGGGCTCCCGGCACATGCAGCGGTTTCTTGCCACCCGGCAGAATGACCTGCTGACCCTGCCGGAGTCCATTGCCCTGTCCACGGACCTGGCCTGCGTCCGGCAGGCGGAGACGGTGGTGATCTCCATCGGCTCCCAGGGGCTCCAGGGCCTCATGGACCAGCTGAAGCCTCTGTCCCTCCGGGACAGGATCTTCGTTCTGTGCATGAAGGGCCTGGAGCAGGGCACGGGCCGCCGCCTGAGCCAGATCGCCGAGGAGAATCTGGACCCCTCCAACGCCGTGGCGGTGTGGCTGGGGCCCGGCCACGTCCAGGAGTTTTACCGGGGCATCCCCAACTGCATGGTCATCGACAGCCGCCGGGAGGACGTGAAGCGCCGCCTGGTGCAGTCGTTTTCCAGCGACCTGATCCGGTTTTACTATGGCGACGATCTCATCGGCAACGAGGTGGGAGCCGCCGCCAAGAACGTGGTGGGCATTGCCGCAGGCTTTCTGGACGGCAAGGGACTGTCCAGCCTGAAGGGGGCCCTGATGAGCCGGGGCACCCGGGAGGTGGCGCGGCTGATCCAGGCCATGGGCGGCAGCCAGCTGTCAGCCTATGGCCTATGCCACCTGGGGGACTATGAGGCCACGGTGTTCTCCCGGTACAGCCACAACCGGCAGTTCGGCGAGTCCTTCATCCGGGGCGAGACGTATACGGACCTGGCGGAGGGATACTATACCGTGGAGGCGCTGGTGCTGCTGGGACAGCGGTACGGCGTGGAGCTGCCCATCTGCCAGGCGGTGCACCGCGTTCTCTATTGCGGCGCGGACCCCATGCAGGAGCTGCGGGCGCTGCTGGACCGGAATCTGACCCGGGAATTCGGGGAATGAAGCAAAGGGCCAAGGCCAACCGATCCCGGATGGGCCTTGACCCTTTGTTTTTGTTTTTATTTTATAATGACGCAGTGCAGGCTGCAAAATTTACCAAGGTCCGACAACGCATATTCGCGGACGCAGCGGCACAAGCTATGGCTGCGATACCCGAACAGCGGTTTTCGCTGAAAACGCAAGAAAGGAGAACGCAATCATGTCTACCAAGAATACCAACAAGCTGAACGTGCCCCAGGCCCGTGCCGCCATGGATAAGTTCAAGATGGAGGCTGCCAGCGAGGTGGGCGTCAACCTGAAGGAAGGCTACAACGGCGACCTGACCTCCCGCGAGGCCGGTTCCGTGGGCGGCCAGATGGTCAAGAAGATGATCGAGTCCTACGAGAAGAACCTGTAACCATATACGCACAAAAGCGGACGGCTTCAAAGCCGTCCGCTTTTGTGCGCAGCCGATGGAGTGCCCAGAAAAATTGCAGGGCGCTGCGATGGGGACCATCACAGCGCCCTGCGGGAGAAAAAAGGGGTAAATCACCTGCCCAGGTACCATACGGCGCCGCAGGCAGCCAGTTGGAGAAGGAAAATAGCGGGAATTCCCCAGCGGAAATACCAGTGCCGGGTCTTGTGGCGGAACACATGCATGCCCAGCAGCGCGCCCACGCTGCCGCCCAGCAGGGGCAGCAGAAACAGCGTCCGCTCCGGGATGCGCCAGCTCCCGCGCCGGGCCCGGCGCTTATCCGCGCCATAGGCCCCGAACGCAGCCAGGTTCATGACCGCCAGATACGCCGCCAGCCAGAACCCGGGGCGGGTCAGCAGCTCGGGCATCCGTTACGCCTGCTCCAGGGTCTGGAGGGCGCAGGCCGTTCTGGCAGCCAGACGGGCATTGTTATACACCAGCTGGATGTTGCTGTCCAGGCTGTCGCCGCCGGTCAGGTCCTTGACCCGGGCCAGCAGGAAGGGGGTGGTCTCCTTGCCGTGGATGCCCTGGGCCTTGGCATCGGCCAGGGCCTGCTCGATGGCGGCGTCGATGACCTTGTGGTCCATGGAATACTCCTCAGGAATGGGGTTGGTGACCAGCATGCCGCCCTTCATATCCAACTGACGGGCCACATGGAAGGCCTTGGCCAGCTCCTCGGGGGTGTCGATCTCGTAGTCCACGGCGAAGCCGGACTTGCGGGTATAGAAGGCGGGCAGCTCCTTGGTGCCGTAGCCGATAACGGGCACGCCCTTGGTCTCCAGGTACTCCAGGGTCAGACCCAGGTCCAGGATGGACTTGGCCCCGGCGCAGACCACCATCACAGGCGTCTGGGCCAGCTCCTCCAGGTCGGCAGAGATGTCCATGGTAGTCTCCGCGCCCCGGTGAACGCCGCCGATGCCGCCGGTGGCAAAGATACGGATACCGGCCATGTGGGCGATCATCATGGTGGTGGTCACGGTGGTGGCGCCGTCGCGGCCCTCTGCCACAAGAATGGGCAGATCCCGGCGGCTGGCCTTGGTGACGGCGTGGCCGCTCTTGCCCAGATAGTCAATCTCCTCGGGAGTCAGGCCCGCCTTCAGGCGGCCGCCGATGATGGCGATGGTGGCGGGGACGGCGCCGTTTTCGCGGATGATCTTCTCCACGTTCAGAGCAGTCTCCACATTCTGGGGATAGGGCATGCCGTGGGAGATGATGGTGCTCTCCAGAGCCACCACGGGACGGCCCTCGGCCACTGCCTGCTGCACCTCAGGTGCGACATCCAGATAACGATTCATAAGTCATTTACCTCCTGTTGAGAATTGTTTCAATGTTATCCCAGCACATAGCCGGGTTGATGGTGGTTTCTGCCTCGCAGGCCAGAGCGCCTGCGCCCACGGCCCAGCGGGCCGTGTCGGTAAGGGAATCGCCCAGAACCATCCGGGCGGCCAGGGCGGCGGCCACGGCGTCTCCGCCGCCGGTGGCGTTGGCCACATGGCACCTGGCACAGGGGACCCACGCGGTACTCCCCTGCCGGTCGGCGGCATAGATGCCCTCCGCGCCCAGGGAGATGTACACCGTGCCCAGGCCGGTGTCCAGCAGGCGGCGGGCCGCCTGGGCTGCGTCCTCCGGAGTCCGGATGGACATGCCGGACAGCAGCTCCGCCTCCAGGCGGTTGGGCTTCAGGGCCGCCAGCTTGCCCAGCACCGGCCGCAGCTTTTCGGCCTTGATGGTGGATACGGGGTCCGCCAGAATGGGGGCCCGGCAGTTGTCGCACAGCCAGCGGATGCTGTCCTCCGGCAGGTTGGTCTCCAGCACCACCAGGTCCGCCCCGTTGATGAAATCCAGCCGCTGCCGCAGGAAATCCGGGGTCATGCGCTGATAGATGTCCATGTCGTTGACGGCCAGGGCCATATCCCCGTCGGGCCCGGCGATGTACAGATAGGTGCCGGTGCGGCAGTCCGGCAGCACGGCGCTGGCGCTCAGGTCCAGGCCGATGTCCTTGGCATTCTCCTGGACCCGGCGGCCGAAGTCGTCGTCGCCCATCACCGTCACCATGGCGGTCTGCTGGCCCAGCAGACACAGGTTGTGGGCGATGTTGCGGCCCACGCCGCCCAGGGACGTGGTCACATGGCCGGGATTGGAGTCCCGGGCCACCAGCTTCCCGGCGGACACCGCGCCGATGTCCATGTTCACGCCGCCTACCACCGCCACATACGGCGCAGTGCGGACAATGTAGCCCTTGCCGGTGATGCAGCCCTTTTTCATCAGGTTGGATATGTGCACCGCCACGCTGGAGCGGGTGATGCCGGCCTTGTCCGCCAGCTCCTGCTGCGAGATCATGGGGTTTTCCCGGATCCACTCCAGCAGCTGGCGCTCTCGCTGGGTCACAGGCTCACCTCCTAAGCAAAAGTTTGTTTTCTAATCTATTGCTTATTATATGCAGAACGTAGGTCCTTGTCAAGCCCTCTTTTCAATTATTTCCGCTGGTCCGGGCAAAAAAAGAACGCGCCGGGGCGCGTTCTTTTTGACTCACTGTTTATTCAGATAATCCAGCAGCTCCTGGGAATACATAAAGGCATGGGGGCCCGCGTCATCGCGGTAGTCGGCAGAGTCGACGGCTATCAAGATATCATCGGGATGGGAAGGCATTAAAAAATACACCGGTGCGTAGGAATCCGCCGCATACTCATAGATCAGATACATGCCCTGAGACAGGTCCATGTACACCATGGTCTGGTCCAGCTTCCGGCCCAGCTCCCCTCTCTGTTCGTTTCTGTCCAGCTCCGCTTCCATCAGCGACCGGATCATGCCGGTGATCTTCTGATAGCTGTCGCTGCCCTTTTCAAACACCGCCTTCTCCCGGCCGTTTTTGGCCAGGACGATCCGTTCCGGGTCCGCCACGCTGCCCAGGGCCAGGTCCTGATACGGGTGGTCCCTGTAGTCCTCGGGATTGGCCCGCTCCACCTTTTTTCCGCACCCGGCCAGCAGCACGAAGCACAAGGCCAGAGGCAGGAGAATCTTTGCGATTTTCATACGACACGTCCTTTCTGCGTCCACAAAGTCAAAATCTAAATCCGTTCACGCTGCGTATCCGTCGAAACCGACGTCACCTCGGAACCCGGGGTTGCAATCACTATAAATCCGAAGTGTGCCTGACCGGGCCTGTAAGACGGCATCCAATACGGTGGGTATATTAGATGACCGGACAAGCAACCAGAAGGATTCTCCGAAAGAATGTGAGGTGATGGTTCGAATCTCGACATTCCAGCCGACAAAGCATTTTTCGCTCTTATCTTTTCCTAAGAATGCATCCGAAAAATATGACTTCAACGAGGAACAACACGCGTCCAAATAAACAAGTTTATATCCGCCGTTTATCTCCGTATACTTCAAATTCCATCTCTGTAGCCCGGTCTTCTGGAAATCCGTAATCCGCTTGCTTTGAGTATCTCCATGACACCTCAGATACAACGCCTTTAAATTAGACTCATTCAGAATATACCTTATATCAGCTTCCTCAATGAAATAGCATACATCGTTCAAATGCTTAGTATATCCTAAAGCAGCCAAACCCTTGGATGCATAGTTAACGCAATCCTGCCCCCCGGCCACATTGGGTATAGCACACACAGCACGCGAACGCATGGATAACGTCTGATCTCCCCCCAAAGTCTCGCCGGTCCGAGCATCAATGTAAATGGCAGAGCCGTCCTCCAAGGTCACGCGCCATGCCAAACGAACAAAATCTGCCTCTTGATAAGCAACTTCCGTGGATTCCCAATAGAAATTAGGCCGGAATACCGTCAACTCCGTGGAGGAAACCGCCAGTCCACCCAACTCCTGCCGCAGCGGCTGTGACCGGCGAATAGCACCGGTTTCCGTAACGACAACATCCGCTTCATCCAGTGTTTCCTTATTGCGGTCCATCAGCATGACGGACCCGTCCCGGGCGTCCACTGTGACAGTCACCATATCATAGGGGTTCAATACGCCGTTATTCAGCTGCTTGTGCCAAAGCAGCAGCCAGGTGGCCGGAATATCGTTGGAGCATTCCACCAACTGGTAGCCATCCAATTGATAATCCTTAGCAATTTGGTCAGCCAAGGCCAGCGCTTCCCCCTTAGTCACAGGATATGCGCTGGGGTCGGTATTCTCTCCATCCAAAATGGTGTCATCATTATCATGCATGTCAGCATAATTGACCACGGACACCACCTGTCCATCTTGGTCAATATCCGCTTCATACGTGTCAAAAGTCAGGCGCGTAACGTCCCGTCCAAGGACGTTATCTCGAACAAGCTGCGCCCGCTGGGGCAGTTCCCCTTCCAATTGCAGAACAGAAAGCTGTTCTTTCACGTTTGAGGTCAACAGCTGCGCGGATTCTCCGGAATACTCGCTGAGCACAGATTCCATTTCCGCCAGGTCGGTTTTTTCAACTCTCTCTACATTTTGCAAAATAGGAGCGGCAAACGTTGCTCCGTCGAAGCCAGCAGCCGATGCCGGAGTCAGGACCAGACTCATCATAAACGCAAGGGACAGGAGTCCGGTGATCAGGCGCTTTTGTATCACGCGAGATTTGTCGTTCATAAGAAAATCCTTTCCTAATTATTCTATTTTTTGAGTGTAGAACAGGCCTGTTGATAGCAAGTATACCATAGAACGTTTGAAATGTAAATAGCAAATTTCGCGAAATCTTTATTTTGTGCATACTGTATTGTTCTAAAACTTCCTCAGCATCGTGTTCAATAACGTCCTGTCGTTTTGTGCAAATTTCCTCTTGCACTGGCGGCGGGATGGGTGTATGATAGCAATCGTTCAATATTGAACTATCTAAAATTGGAGGAATTTTTCATGACCAACGCCTATCAGGTCTATACCGGGGCCCGGCAGCTGCTGGAGGGGTACGCCGCCGCCATGCAGCCCCTGTGCCGCCGGGAGGGGCTGGCCCCCAACGGGGTGGATATCCTGCTGTTTCTGGCCAACAACCCGGGGCTGGACACCGCCCGGGACATCTGCACCTATCGGGGGCTGAAGCCGGGCATCGTGTCCTTCCATGTGGAGAAGCTGGTGCAGGAGGGCTACCTGCTGCGGCAGCCCGCCCCGGAGGACCGGCGCAAATGCCGTCTGGTATGCACCCGGCGGGCGGAGCCTGTGGTGCAGCGGGGGCGGCAGGTGCAGGAAGCGTTTTTCCGCCGGATGACGGCGGGGCTGGACCCCCAGGACCTGGCGGCCTTCCGCCGCTGCCTGGAGGGCTTTCAGCGGAATCTATCGCAAATGACACAGGAGGACGACCAATGACACAGGACAAGAAATTTCTGGGCACCGAGCCCGTGGGCAGGCTGCTGTGGAGGCTGGCGGTGCCCACGGTCATCGCCCAGCTGGTGAATATGCTGTACAACATCGTGGACCGCATCTACATCGGCCACATTCCCGAAACCGGCAGCATGGCCCTGACCGGCGTGGGGGTGTGCCTGCCCATCATCATGATCATTTCCGCCTTTGCGGCCTTTGTGTCCTCCGGCGGCGCGCCCCGGGCGTCCATCGCCATGGGCCGGGGCGACTATGACCAGGCCCAGCGCATTCTGGGAGGGTGCTTCACTTTACAGGTGGCCATTTCCCTGGTATTGACAGCAGTGCTGCTGATATGGAACCGGCCGCTGCTGCTGGCCTTCGGCGCCAGCGGGAACACCATCGAATACGCCGCCCAGTATATGGGCGTTTACGCCCTGGGCACCCTGTTCGTGGAGCTGACCCTGGGCCTCAATGCCTTCATCACCGCCCAGGGCTTTGCCCAGGTGGGCATGAAAACGGTGCTCATTGGCGCGGTGGCCAACATTCTGCTGGACCCGCTGTTCATCTTCGTCCTGGACATGGGCGTCCGGGGGGCTGCCCTGGCCACGGTGCTGTCCCAGGGCATCTCCTGCGTGTGGGTAATCTCCTTCCTGCGGGGGAAAAAGACCCTGCTGCGGCTGGAAAAGGCCGCCCTGCCCATCCGGCCCCGGCTGATCCTGCCCTGCGTGGCCCTGGGTACGGCGGCGTTCATCATGCAGGCCAGCGAAAGCGTCATCTCCGTGTGCTTCAACGCCTCCCTGCTGAAATACGGCGGGGACCTGGCGGTGGGAGCCATGACCATTCTGTCCAGCGTCATGCAGTTCGCCATGCTGCCCCTCCAGGGCATCGCCCAGGGGGCCCAGCCCATCTCCAGCTATAACTACGGGGCGGGCAACGCCCAGCGGGTGCGCCAGACCTTCTGGCTGCTGCTGAAGGTAAGCCTGGGCTACGCCCTAGTGCTGTGGGGCTGCATCCAGCTGTTCCCCGGGGTCTTTGCCCGGATCTTCACTCCCGACGCGGAGCTGGTGGCCTTCACCGCCGGGGTGCTGCGGATCTACTGTGGGGCCCTGTTCCTGATGGGCATCCAGATCGCCTGCCAGATGACCTTTGTGTCCATCGGCAACGCCCCCTGCTCCATCATCGTGGCGGTGCTGCGGAAGTTCGTGCTGCTGCTGCCGCTGATCTATCTGCTGCCCCACCTGCTGGCAGACCAGACCCGGGCCGTGTTCCTGGCGGAGCCGGTGGCCGACGTCATCGCCGTCACAGGCACGGTGATCCTGTTCTCCTCCCAGTTCCGCAAGGCCCTGCGGGGCCTGGAAAACGACAACAAATCGTAATATCCGGCAAAAAAATTGCATATTGTATAGCAAGACCTCCGGCTGGGCCGGAGGTCTTGCGCTTATTGGTCAGATTTTGATGAGCTCATACTCCCGGGTGCCCATGCCCAGCTTTTCCGCATGCTCCAGACAGCTCATCCAGTCCGTCTCCGGGTGGAGATGGTGGAAGTGGTCATGGCCGCAGTCCCCGGCGGCAGCGGCCCCCGGCAGGGGCGGCTGGGCGTTTACCGCGTCCGCGCAGGCCATGTCCAGGGCCACCGGATCGAAGGAGGCAAACATGCCCACATCGGGGATGATGGCCGCGTCGTTCTCCGGATGACAATCGCAGTTGGGAGACACGTCGATGACCAGGCTGATGTGGAAGCAGGGCCGCCCGTCCACCACCGCCTGGGCATACTCGGCGATCTTGCGGTTCAGATTGGTGACCGTCTCGTCCCAGTTCACCCGGATGGCGTCCCAGGGACAGACGGCGATGCACCGGCCGCAGCCCACGCACCTGCTGTGGTCAATGCTGGCCTTGCGGTCTGTGACGGTAAGGCCGCTGTGGGCGCAGATGCGGGTGCAGGCGCCGCAGCCCACGCAGTGCTCCTGGGCCACATGGGGCTTGCCGGCGTTGTGCTGCTCCATTTTTCCGGCCCGGCTGCCGCAGCCCATGCCGATGTTCTTCAGCGTGCCGCCGAAGCCCGCCTCCTCGTGGCCCTTGAAATGGCTCAGGGAGATGAACACGTCGGCGTCCATCACGGCCCGGCCGATCCGGGCCTTCTCCACATATTCGCCGCCGCGCACCGGTACCTCCACCTCGTCGTTGCCCTTGAGGCCGTCGGCGATGATGATCTGGCAGCCGGTGGACAGGGGGGAGAACCCGTTGAGCATGGCGGCATCCATGTGGTCCAGAGCGTTTTTCCGCCCGCCCACATACAGGGTATTGCAGTCGGTAAGGAAGGGCTTGCCGCCCCGCTCCTTCACAAAGTCCGCCACGGTCTTGGCCCAGTTGGGCCGCAGGAAGGCCAGGTTGCCGGGCTCGCCGAAGTGCAGCTTGATGGCCGTGAACTTGCCTTCAAAGTCGATCTGACCCATTCCGGCGGTTTTCATCAGCCGGGTCAGCTTCTGAGGCAGGTTTTCCCGGTAATCGGTCCGCAGATCGGCCCAATATACTTTTGATGCCATTTGGAGATCCTCCTTGAATCTTAATTGCCCATAGTGTATCATATTCCCGTAGAATTTGTCACGTTATTTTGAAGGGAGGCGGCAGCATGCGCCTGCTGACCTATACCGTCGCGCCGGAGCAGGAGGGCTGGCCCCTGCGCAGGCTCCTGCGGCAGGAGCTGCGGATCTCCGGCTCGTTTCTCTCCCGGCTGAAGTGGCGGCCCGGAGCCATTCTGCTGAACGGGCAGCCCGCCACCGTGGCAGCGCTGGTCCGCGCCGGAGACACCGTCACCGCCGACGTGTCGGACCTGCCCGGAGACAATCCCCATATCCGGCCGGTGGACTATCCTCTGGACATCCTGTGGGAGGACCAGGACCTGCTGATCCTCAACAAGCCCGCAGGCATCGCCATCCACCCGGCGGCCCTGACGGAGGAGACCGCCACCGTGGCCGGGGCCGTGTGCCGGTATCTGGGCCAGGGGAGCTTCCACTGCGTCAACCGGCTGGACCGGGGCACCACCGGCGTCATGGCGGTGGCCAAAACCGGGTACGTCCACCGGCTGTGCATGGAGCAGCTGCACTCCGGCGATTTCCGCCGGACGTATCTGGCGGTGTGCCGGGGCTGCCCGGACCCGGCGGCAGGGTCCATCGACCTGCCCATCGGCCGGGAGCCGGACTCCCTGCTGCGGCGGCGGGTGGACCCGGCGGGTCTGGCGGCCCACACGGACTATGAGACCCTGTGGCAGGGGCCGGACCGGGCGCTGCTGCGGCTGACTCCCGGCACCGGCCGCACCCACCAGCTGCGGCTGCACCTGTCCGCCATTGGCCACCCGCTGCTGGGGGACTGGCTCTACGGCCAGGAGGACCGGGACCTGATCCCCCGTCCGGCCCTGCACTCCCACCGGCTGGAGATGACCCACCCCGTCACCCGCCGCCGCCTGACGGTAACGGCCCCGCTGCCGGAGGATATGGCCCGGCTTCTGCCGGAAGATATGAACAAATCTTGAAAAATGCAAAAAAAGGATGGAAATTTTGACAGTGTATAGTATAATAGCCTATACACTGTCTTAACGCCGCGCCCCGGCGCGGAATCTATTTTCGGAAGCGGGAGGAACGTATGCGGAACATCTGGCGCATCATCAAGGCGGACGCCCGTTCGCTGTTTACGCATTTCTTTGCTCTGGCCGTGGCCCTGGTCATTGCGGTGCTGCCCAGCCTGTACGCCTGGCTGAATATCTACTCCAACTGGGACCCCTACGGCAACACCGGCAACATCAGCATCGCCGTGGCGTCCTTGGATAAGGGCTGGACGGAGGAGGACGGCACCCAGGTCAACAAGGGCCGGGAGGTGATGGACGATCTGCGCACCAGCACCAGCATCAACTGGGTGGCGGTGGACACCAAGGAGGAGGCCGAGCACGGCGTCTATGCCGGGGATTACTACGCCGCCGTGGTCATCGGTGAGGACTTCTCTTATAATATGTACCACATGCTGACGGAGTGGACCGGCAAGCCCACCATCACCTATTATGAAAACTACAAGAAAAACGCCGTGGCCACCAAGATCACCGACACGGCGGTGTCGTCCCTGAAAACCACCATCAGCAAAAGCTATCTGGACGTGGTGGTGGACGCCGTTTTCCGGGGAGCCAACGACCTGTCGGACCAGCTGAAGGGCGACGACCCCGTGGGCTCCGTTCAGGGGCTGCTGGGCCAGGCCCGGAGCCTGCTGCGCTCCTGCGCCCAGACCGTGGACGCCTTCCAGGCCGCGGGCCAGGACAACAGCAGCTATCGCCAGGACCTGTCGGACCTGGTGGCGAATCTCAACCAGAACCGCCCCGACAGCCAGGAGCTTCTGGACACCGTGGCCCAGCTGAACCGCCAGGTCCACGCCGCCCTGGATAAGGCCCAGGCAGCCCTGGACAAGGCCTTTGACGCGGCGGAGAAAATTCTGAACGGCATCGACGTGGACGCTCAGCTGCCCCAGATTCAGGAGGACCTGCGGGACGCCGCCCAGACCATGGACGATATGGGCGATAAGCTCACGGCCTGGGCCAGGTCTATCGCCGTGGAGGCCGGGCCCGTGGGGGCCGAGGCCGCAGCCGCCGCCCAGCGCCTGGCGGACAGCTGCTATCAGCTGCGGGACCGGCTGAACACCGTGGCCGACGGCATCCGGCAGAACTCCGCCGTTTTGCAGGACACCATCGCTTTGGTGGCCCAGCTGGAGAAGCTGACGGACACCCTGCTGACGCCGGTGTTCGGCGATGTGACGGATGATGTGAAAAACGTTCTGGACCAGACGGAGGGCCTGCTCCAGGGCCTCCACGGAACGGCAGCTGATACCCGGGACCTGCTGGCAGCCGCCGGCGCGGCGGCCGGCACCCTGGACGGTCTTATGTCCCAGGGCCGCGACGCCATCGGCCAGGCCATCGACAAGCTGGGGAGCCTGCTGGGCGGTCTGGAGGACAGCGACAGTCCGGACTATCTGGACACCCTGCTGGATATCCTGGGCGGCAGCCCGGAGGATTACGGTGCCTACTTCTCCCAGATGGTGCAGACCACCGTGGAGCCGGTGTATCCCATTGCAAACTACGGCAGCGCCATGGCCCCCTTCTATTCCGTTCTGGCCATCTGGGTGGGCGGCGTCATGCTGGTGGCCATTCTCAAGCCCCACGCCCGCCTGGAGGGGCTGGTGGACCCCAAGCCCCACCAGCTGTTCTTCGGCCGGTACTTCCTGTTTTTCGTCATGAGCCAGATTCAGGCCGCCGTCATCGTGGCCGGGGACCTGCTGGTGCTGAAGATCCAGTGCGTGGAGCCGGCGCTGCTGTTTGCCACCGGGGCCATTACCTCCCTGGTGTTCAGCCTGCTGATCTACGCCCTGACCGTGTCCTTCGGCGACGTGGGCAAGGCCGTGGTAGTGGTGGTCATGGTGCTCCAGATCGCCGGCTCCAGCGGCACGTTCCCCATTGAGCTGCTGCCGGACGTGTATCAGAAAATCTATCATATCTTCCCCTTCCCCTATGCCATCGACGCCGTGCGCGAGTGCGTATGCGGCCTGTATGGGACCACATGGCTGAAAAACATCGGCTGCCTGCTGATCTTCGGCGCGGCGGCCCTGGTCATCGGCCTGCTGGTGCGCAAGCCCTTTATGGGACTGAACCATTTCATGGAGGAGAAGCTGAAAGAAACGGAAATGCTGTAAGAAAGGAGGACTCCCTATGGACGAAAAGAAATATAGCCAGCTGTATCAGGCCCTTTTGCAGGAGGTCCTTCAGTTCCACAGCGGCAATCAGCGCCGCATCCGCAAGGGAATGCTGAGCCTGCTGCTGGTGCCGCTGGCATTTCTGGTGCTGCTGTTTTTATCCGACGGCTCCCGGGTGATCTTCCTGCTGCTGTGGATCGTATCCATGTTCGGCATCGCGGCGTATCTCATCGCCGTGGAGTATGTGGACTACGAAATGCAGAACAAGGTGAAGAAGATCACCCAGAAGGAGGTGGAGCTGGATCAGCTGATGGCCCTGCCCACCGGCATGCCCCAGCTGCTGCCCCATCTGCGGGGCCGGAGTCAGGAGAGCGAAGCGGCCCCGGAGGAGCCTGCCCCGGAGGAGCCTGCCCCGGAGGAGCCTTGTCCCGCCCCTGTCCCGCCTTGTCCCCAGCCTGTCCCGCCCCGTCCCGCCTCTGTCCCGGTACAGCCGGAACCCCGGCCTGCCCCGGCGGCGGAGCCGGAGCCCCTGTACCCGGAGCTGGCCCTGACCCTGTCCGACCTGCAGGAGAGCAGCCGCCAGCTGGCCCAGGGCTTTGAGCAGATGTCCCGGGAGCTGGGCCGCATTTCCCGGTCTATGGGCGATCAGGACCGGCGGTCCAGGGAGGTGCAGGCATGAGGAATATCTGGAGAATTTTCCGGGCCGACTGGCAGCGCATCAGCGCCAGCGTGGTGGCCGTGGTGGTCATCATGGGCCTGTGCCTGATCCCGTGCCTGTATGCATGGTTCAACATTTTTTCCAACTGGGACCCCTACGGCCCCGACGCCACGTCCAATATCCGCGTGGCCGTTACCAGCGAGGATGAGGGCTATGAGCTGCTGGGCCTGAAGCTGAACATCGGGTCCATGGTGCTGGACGGCCTGAAAAGCAACAACCAGATGGGCTGGGACTTTGTAGACAGCCGGGAGGAGGCCCTGGAGGGTGTCCGGTCCGGCAGGTACTACGCCGCCCTGATCGTTCCTGCAGACTTCACCGGGGACTTCGTCAGCATTCTGGACACGGACCTGCGGCACCCCCAGATCGAGTATTACGAAAACGAGAAGAAAAACGCCATCGCCCCCAAGATCACCAACAAGGCCAAGACCGCCGTTCAGGACGAGATCAACGCCACCGTGGTGGAGACGGTGACCAACGCCGTCACCACCGTCAGCTCCGTGTGCAGGGCTCTGGGCCTGGACGCGGACGACGTGTCCCAGGGAGTCATTGAAAAGCTCAGCAGCGCCCAGGACAGCCTGCGCACCCTGGAGGAGACGCTGACGGCCATGCAGACCCTGGCGGACCAGACGGACAGCATCCTGGCCTGCGCCGGGGTGGTCAGCGGCGACCTGGACAGCATCGTCAGCGGCAATGACCTGTCCGGCATCCAGGATGCCCTGGACCGGGGCATCGGCCGCCTGAACGAGACGGAGGCCGAGATCGCCCGGCAGCTGGGGGATATCGACGCCCAGATCGACGTCATCGCCGACGACATTGCCGCCGCCGTGGGAACGGCGGAGGATGTGGCGGGCTTTCTGGCCGGTCCCGCCCAGCAGCTGGACCAGCGGCTGGCGGAGCAGCAGCAGCGGCTGGAAAAGCTGCGGGACTTTGCCGCCGGTTATCCCGCCGTTCAGGAGCGGCTGGGCAACGCCATTTACCGCATCGGCGAGCTGCGGGACCTGCTGAAAACGCTGGAGAACCCCGGCCAGCTGGAGACCTGGCGCCAGGAGGTACAGGCCAAGGTGGATGCGCTCCGCCAGGAGCTGCGGGAGGCGGCCCTGCGCATCAGCGGCAGCGTGAACCAGCGGCTGGAGGAGCTGAACCGGGATGTGACGGAAAAGCTCCAGACCCTGCAGAGCGTGTTTGACAGCGTATCCGGCAATCTGTCGGCCCTGGGCGATAAGCTGACCCGGTATCAGGAGGCCATCCAGTCCACAGGCACCACCCTGAGCGGGGCCATCCAGCTGTCGTCCACCCTGCGGGGCGACCTGGGGCAGCTGGCCCAGGATATGGACCGCATCGTCACCAGTGACGGCTTCCGCCGCTTTGTGGAGGTGCTGGAAAACGACCCCGAGGGCCTGGCGGACTACCTGTCCGACCCCGTGTCCATGGAGACGGTGCCGGTATACGAGATCACCAGCTACGGCAGCTCGATGGCGCCGTATTACATCATGCTGGCCCTGTTCGTGGGCTCCCTGCTGACGGCCACCATGCTCCATGTGAACGCCCCCATGCCGGAGCTCTCCCGGCTGCGCCCCTGGCAGCGGTTCTTCGGCCGGTATCAGCTGTTTTTCCTGATCGGTATGATCCAGGCCCTGGTCACGGGCCTCGGCTGCATTTACTACATCGGCATCCAATGCCCGTATCCGGGGCTGTTCCTGCTGGCGTGCTGCGTGTGCAGCCTGAACTTCACCATGATGAACTATGCCCTGGTCTATGCCCTGGACAACATCGGCATGGCGGCCTCCGTCATCATCATGGTCATCCAGGTGGCGGGCTCCGGCGGCGTCTATCCCATCGACGTGCTGCCCGGGATCTTCCAGACGCTGTATAAGTTCATGCCCTTCCACTATGGCATGGACATGCTTCGGGAGACCATCGCCGGACGGTATGAGAACGTGTACTGGAAGAATCTGGCTGTGATGGCGGCCATGTGCGTGCTGTTTGCGGTGCTGGGGATGGTGCTGTATTACCCGGCCCGGCCCCTGAACCGGCTCATCGCCCGCAGCAAGGAAAAATCCGGCATTATGTAAGGAGGACTGCTGCCCATGAATGCAAAGCATGACCTGGCGGAAGCCCTGTGCCAGCTGCTGGAGACAAAAACCCTGGAAAAGATCACTGTCAAGGACATTGTGGCCCGGTGCGGTGTGAACCGCCAGACGTTTTACTATCATTTTCACGACGTGTACGACCTGATGCGCTGGATCTTTGACCGGGAGGCCGCCGCCCTGGCCCAGAGCATCCGCAGCAACGGCAGCGACTGGCGGCAGGAGCTGCGCACCATCACGGACGTGCTGCGCAGCAAGCGTCACCTGGTGATGAATGCCTACCGCTCCGTGAACCGGCGGGATCTGGAGCGCTATCTGATGCAGGGCTACGGCCCGGTGATCCGCCGCATCGTGGATCAGGCGGCTGTGGGCCTGGACGTGACCCAGGGGGACCTGGAGTTCGTGTCCCGGTTCTATGCCCGGGGCCTGCTGAGCGGCGTGTTCGACTGGATCGAATCCGGCATGCCGGAGAACATCGGCGACGATCTGCGCCGGTTCATCCTGCTGCTGGACGGCAGCCTGCCCACCGCCCTGAAAAGCGTCAGCGAGAAATAAGCGCAAAGCCTCCGGCTTCGGCCGGAGGCTTTGCTGAGCTTGTCAAAAAAGGG
>OFMD01000891.1_pt1 | contig 21376 bp, 21 predicted proteins | sample 1541211 | NCBI WGS metagenome assembly OFMD01 (sample SAMN04209231, study PRJEB22552) | human gut metagenome | biome: gut; material: feces | host: Homo sapiens | place: USA: Oklahoma | reverse complement strand
AGGTTCAGGCCGATGAGGATGATGATGGGGCCGGTGACGATGGGGGGGAAGAAGCGCATGACCTTCTGGGGGCCCACCAGCTTGAACAGCAGGGCCAGGATCAGATACAGGGCACCGGCCACCACGATGCCGCCCAGGGCGTAGGGCAGCTTTTCCTCGCCGCTCATGCCGGCGAACTTGCCCACATCCAGGCTGGCCACCGCCTCAAAGCCGCCCAGGAAGGCGAAGGAGGAGCCCAGGAAGGCGGGAACCTTCAGCTTGGTGCACAGGTGGAACAGCAGGGTGCCGAGACCGGCAAACAGCAGGGTGGTCTGGATGGACAGGGGCAGACCGTACTTGGTGACCAGGATGGGCACCAGCACGGTGGCGCCGAACATGGCGAACAGGTGCTGCAGGCCCAGCACCAGCATCCGGGGGATACCCAACTCCCGGGCGTCGTAGATGGCGTCTTGTCCAAGGTTTTTCTTCATGTGACAGTTCCTCTCTTTCTTTTGCGCTCATTTATGTGATGTTTATTGCTAACAGAAGGGGGGATAATGACCAAAAAAAATGACCGGTAAAAATACCGGTCAAAAGGGGAAAACGAAAATGAAAACAGCGGGAGCGGAGATTTTATTGTTCAGAATACGGAACTTCATCTTGCTCACTCCCTTCAAAATTTTCTTGTTTATTATACGGGTCGCATAGGCAAATTGCAATGCATTCTTTTTCCAAGAAAGATGCAATAAAACACCGTTTTTATTGGTCAATCTGCATAATGAAGGCCCCGCAGCAGCTGACGGGCCATGCGGCGGCCCAGCTGGGGCAGGTCAAAGCGGCCCTCATAAATGCGCCACTCGAACAGTGCGCCCCGGTGCAGCACCACCAGCTCCTCCACCACCTGATCCGGGTCGTGGGAGGGGTGAATGCTGCCCTCCTCCTGGCACAGGGTGACAAGCTCCAGCAGTACACGGAAATAGACGCGGCTGTCGTTTTTTTGCAGCACCCGCTGCTCCGGATACCGCAGCCCGTGGATAAACGCTTTATAGAGCACCGGGTCCGACACGCTGATCTCCAGAGAGCGGCCCACGAAATCCAGCAGCTTCTCCCGGGCGGAATGGGCAGTATCGGACAGGTATCCCGCCTCCAGCTCCCGGTAGGCATCGTCCACATGGCTGGTCACCTGGATAGCCAGCTCGTCCTTGCTTTTGAAGTAGTGATAAATGTTGCCCACGGAGCATCCGGCGGCCTGGGCGATCTCCTCCACGGAGACATTTTCAAAGCCCTCTTTGTCGAACAGGTCCAAGGCGGCGCTCTGAATGCGGCTGCGCATTTCCAGGGCCTGGCGTTTTCTTGCGGTCATTCTCTCGGCCATAGTCATTCCTCTGTCTCATTCAATGGTGAGTATATATTACTGCTTTGAATGGGCAAAGTCAACCCCCAAGCCAGTGGGGCGGACCAGAGGTCCCATTCTATCGTGATTTCAGCCGCGCTTTCACCGCACCCGGGGGATCAGCAGCATACCCTCCGGACGGGCCTCCTCCGTCAGCTCATTGGCGGAGCGGATGGCGTCCTGGTCCGTGCGGTACTGCTTGGCAATGTCCCACAGGGTCTCGCCCTCTGCCATGCGGCGCAGGATCAGAGACGGCTGGGGCTCCGGCGGCGGGTCCTGAAGCTCCACCGCCGACACCGCCGGTACCGGCCGGCGACGGCACTGGCAGGCCTCAAAGGTCACCGGTACCGCCAGGCGGCAGGCACTGCCGGTGAATTGCAGCTGCGGCAGGCCGCAGGCGGCGCGGACCGTCTGCGGCTCCCAGGACACCGGGGCCGTTACCTCCACAGAGCGCTCCGCGCACACAGGCGTCCCGCTCTCGTCCAGGTACAGTACCCGCAGCCGCACCGTACACCGCAGGGCCGGGCTGCCGCCCTCCTGCACCACGCTGACACCGCCGCAGTCTGCCGCCGTCAGATACGCAAAGGGCCGGCCCTGGCCGAACTCCAGCTGCTGCACCGCCTCCTGGGTGGGGGTCTCCCGCCGCCAGGACACCGGCAGGTCTGTCTCCTGCCGCTGCACCCGGGCCACCTGCCGCAGACTGTACAGGTCCTCGATACAGCTGATCTGCTGCCTGCGCCTGACAAACAGCGCCGCGCATACCGTGACGGTGATGCCGAACGCGGGGCCGTTTTCCGTCCGGAGCACCCGGGCCTCGCTGTGGACCCACGGAATACGGGCTTCCACGTCCGCATCCTCAGGCAGGTCCAGGCCGTCCAGCAGCTGGGAGAAGGGCAGCGCGGTCCGATAGGCCGCCAGCTCCTGGTTGTCTCCGCGGTACAGAATGCACACCTCTGCCTGACCCTTTACCACCAGACGGCTGCCTACCCGCCGGCATTCCTCCACCCGGGCGGCGGCCTGCTCCATCAGTACGTCCTCCGGCGGCGGGCCCTCCGGCACGGCCTCCTGAGTGAAGGAAAATTCCCGTTCTTCCACCGCCGTCAGCAGCTCCAGCTCCGTCTCCTGCCGCCGCACCCGCAGGGCCGGGTCCTCTCCGACGCCGCAGCACAGCCGCTGCCTCCGGTTGGCATAGCCGGACACGGTGAATTCCGGCATCACACGCAGATACAGCTTCCGGGCCGTGACGGCCCGGGCCTCGGCCAGCAGCAGCCGCCCGGCAACGCACACGGCGGTGCAGCCCATGAGCCGTTTATCCTCCACCTGGCAGGAAAACGGCACCTCCATGGACAGGCTTCGCAGGCCTGTGCTCTCCTCCGAGGTATACAGCACCGTCAGCACCACGCTGCCGCTTACGGTGAGCTGCTGACCGGTCAGGTGCTTTTCCCGCAGCCGCAGCTGACCCACCGTGTCCACGATCCGGGCCATATCCGGGCAGTATTCCGGGATAGCGGTCTCCATGGACTCCTCCTGGGTAGTCACCAGGTCGCCTACCGGCTCACAGCCGGTGACTTCCGTAAATTTCAGCTCCAATTCCATGCGTTTCCCGTCCTCTCCTTGTTTTCACTGTCCCAAGGCTATGCGGGAGAACGCCGGGTTATTCCCGGATGCCGAACATCCGCCGCAGCAGGCCCCGCAGACACCGGGGCGCTTTCCAGATCACGATCTTCATGGTTGTTACCTCCCGTCCTTTAAGCATACGATCCCGCAGGCGATCAGCAGAAACGCCACCAGGAACATCAGCGCACCAACCGGGAAGATGGCGGCGATCAGGATCCCCAGCCCCAGGCCCAGTGCGCACACGCCGATGACCGCGCCGCAATTTCCCCGTCTCATGTATCTCCCTCCTCTGCCACAGTATATGCGGCGCGGCTCCCTCTTGCGCCGGGACGGAAAATACGGTACAATAACGCCAAAAGGAGGGACGGCAATGAATTTGCTATATGCGCTGGAGCGCCTGCGGACCCCGTTCTGGGACGCGGTGTTCTCAGCAGTCACCCATCTGGGTGAGGAGACCGTGTTCATGGTGGCGGCGATCCTGATCTTTTGGTGCGTCAGCAAGGAGGAGGGGTATTACCTGCTGCTGATGGGCTTTTTCGGCACGGTGGTGAACCAGTTTCTGAAGCTGCTGTTCCGCATTCCCCGGCCCTGGGTCCGGGACCCGGATTTCACCATTGTGGAGAGTGCCCGGGCGCAGGCCACGGGCTATTCCTTCCCCAGCGGCCATACCCAGAATGCCGTGGCTACCTTCGGCGGCATCGCCCGGTCCACCCGGCGGCCCTGGGTCCGGTGGACCTGCGTGGCGGTGCTGCTGGCGGTGTCGTTTTCCCGTCTCTATCTGGGGGTGCATACGCCCCTGGATGTGGGGGTGTCCTTCGCCGTGGCCGGGGTGATGGTGCTGGCGCTGTATCCCCTGATCCGTCAGGCAAGCCGCAGGCCCCGCCTGATGGCGGGACTGCTGGCCGGGATGCTGCTGGCAGGCACCGCGTACCTGGTGTTCGCCTATGTGTACCCCTTCCCGGCGGACGTGGATCCGGCCAACCTGACCTCCGGCCGGGAAAACGGCTGGAAGCTGCTGGGGGCCACGGTGGGCTTCGGCATTTCCTGGTGGCTGGACCGGCGGTATATCCACTTCGACACCCGGGCCGTGTGGTGGGTGCAGCTTCTGAAGGTGGTGCTGGGCCTTGCGCTGCTGATGGGCATCCGGGCAGGGCTGAAGGCACCCTTGCTGGCGCTGCTGCACAGTCCCGGTGTGGCCGGGGCCGTGCGCTATGGCATTATGGTGCTGTTCGCCGGTGCACTCTGGCCTGCCGCGTTCCGCTATATGGCCCGCTGGGGGCGAAAGGCGTGATATGAAGAAAAGCAGTGCCGCGGCACTGCTTTTCTTCATATTCACACGGCTTATTTCTCCAGCACGAAGCGCATTTCCACGGGGTTGTGGTCGGAGTAGGCAAAGGCCAGGTTCACAACGCCGCTGTCCGTTACCGTCACGTTGTCGGACACCAGGAAGCCGTCCACCGTCAGCACATACTGCCCCTGGTGATAGGGACCGTCGGCATTGCGGCAGCTGGGCACGGGATTCTGCGGGTCCAGAGGAGCCACCAGGGAGATATTGTACCCGTTGAAGGTGTCCTCCGGAATGGGCTGGGCCCAGGTGTATTCCTGGTCCGCCTCGCCGAAGTAGGCGGCGGAGTCGCCCAGCAGGTCCTTATTGAAGTCGCCGCCGGCCACGCACCAGTTGCCTGCGGCATACTCCCGCTGCATGTCGTCCAGCAGCAGCTTCAGCTGCTCCATGGCAATGGTGCCATCGGAGGTGTAGGCCGACAGGTGCAGGTTATACAGCACCAGCTCGCCGCCGTCTGCCACCGGGATGCGGTGTACGCTGTAGCACCGGTCCAGGTCCACCAGCTTCATGAGGCTGTTTTCGATGGGCAGCTCCACCCGCCGGGCGCTGTCCACCGTCAGAGAGGACAGGGTCATCAGCCCCGACACCGACGCCCCGTGGGGGTGGCGCAGGGGGTACATCAGGAAGGGGGAATCATAGTTCTGGGCCCAGGTCTCGTCATATTCCGGCAGCACGGACCGCAGCATGGCGGCCTCGTCCACATGGTAGCTGCGGGTGGAGTTCCGGTCCACCTCCTGGATGAGATAGAAGTCTGCGTTCTGCTGGGCCAGGAAGGCTCCGATGTTCCCTACGTTGGCCGTCAGGCGCTCCTGGGACCAGGCCCAGGATTCCGTTCCGCCGTCCATGAAAAAGCCGTAGTCCGGCTCATACGCGCCGAAGCCAATGTTGTAGGACAGCAGATGGTATTCACATCCGGTCTGAGCAGGCTGGGACACCTGACGGTCTACCTCCAGGTCCATATCCCCCAGCCGATGATAGTCAATGAGCACATACGCCAGATAGCTGATGACCACCAGCAGCACAGCCGCCAGCACCAGCAGCACGATCTTCAGCGGTTTTTTCACGAAACGCGCCTCCTTGTTTACAAAAGTCCATGTATCCATTATAATCGAAGTCAGAACATTTGGAAAGAGGTTTTTTCGTGAAACGATTTGCCATCCGATTCAACGCACCGGTGGTGCTGAGCTTTGCCATCCTCAGTCTGCTGGTGCTGGTGCTGGACTCCGCCACCGGCGGAGCCTCCACGGCCCGGCTGTTCTGCGTCTACCGGGCACCCCTGACGGACCCACTGACGTATGTGCGGTTTTTTACCCACGTTCTGGGCCACTCGGGCTATAGCCACTATATGAGCAACATGCTGCTTCTGCTGCTGGTAGGGCCGGGGCTGGAGGAAAAATACGGCAGCCGGAATCTGCTGGCAACGATCGCGGTCACCGCCTTTGCCACGGGGCTGGTGCAGTTCCTGCTGTTTCCCCACTCCGCTCTGCTTGGCGCCAGCGGCGTGGTGTTTATGATGATCGTTCTCTCGTCCTTTACGGAGATGAAGAAGGGCGGCATTCCTCTGACCATGCTGCTGGTGGTGGCCCTTTACTTAGGCAGCGAGATCGCCGACGGCCTGACCAAAACCGACAACGTGTCCCATCTGACCCACATTGTGGGCGGTGTGTGCGGCATTTTCTTCGGCTTCCGGCTGGCTAAGGCGAAAAAGCACTGATCCTGCGCGAAAAAAAGTCCTCCGGCTTATAGCCGGAGGACGCGCTGCTTTCAGGGCTTCAGGGCGCTGACGCCGCCCATGATGATGCCGCCTGCCAGTTGGGCCATCTCATCCGGTGATTCCTGCCCGCCCTCCCGCAGCCAGGCCAGCGCCAGGTTCAGGTTGCCTGACACGATAAACGAACAGAAGCTGTTGAGCCGCTGCCGGTCTCCCGGATAGAACAGAGACAGGAAATCAAAAAGAAAGTTGTCCCGCAGAATGCGGCAGATGCGGTCGGTATAGGCAATGTCCCCGTTGGGACCCAACAGCACCCGGCACAGATCTGCATTGTCCCGGATGAACCGGTACAGATCCCGCAGAAAGGGAAACTGACCCGGTGCGGAGTCCTCGGGCCTGTGGCTCTTGCACAGGTCCGCCAGCCGGTCGGCCATTTCATCCTCCAGGCGCTGCAAAAGGTCGCCAACGTCCCGATAGTGGATGTAAAAGGTGCCGCGGTTGATATCCGCCCGCTCCGCCAGCTCCCGCACAGAGATGTTCTTTGCGCTTTTTTCCACCAGCAGCTCCATCAGCGCCAGACGCAGCTGACTTTTCGTTTTTCGCACCCGACGGTCCGTACCGGACTGTTCCATATCCACATTCCCCTTTGTTGGCTTTTTAACGATCTATCTGACCTGTATTCTAACATAGACGCTGACTGATAATCAACAGTTTGTTGAGCTTTTTGACAAAATATTCCCGTCTATCCAACGCCACCGGTGCATACAGTAGTACACCAGACAAGATGTTATGGAGCAGGAGGAATGGACCATGAATCAGTCCGCATCCATTTATCAGGATATGGCGACCCGCACCGGCAGCAGTATCTATATCGGCGTGGTGGGTCCGGTACGCACCGGAAAATCCACCTTTATCAAACGGTTTATGGAGACCCAGGTGCTGCCCAATATCGACGATAGCTACCGCCGGGACCGGGCGCGGGATGAACTGCCGCAAAGCGGCTCCGGCCGCACCATCATGACGGCGGAACCCAAATTTGTTCCGGAGGAGGCGGTGGAGGTCTGCATGGAGGAGGGGGTCACGTTCTCCGTGCGGCTTATTGACTGCGTAGGCTACATGGTGCCCGGCGCTGTGGGACAGTATGAGGATCTGTCGCCCCGGATGGTCATGACCCCCTGGTTTGACCACGAGATCCCCATGACTGAGGCGGCGGAGCTTGGCACCAGGAAGGTCATCTGCGACCACTCCACCGTGGGCATTGTGGTCACAACCGACGGCAGCGTCACGGAGATCCCACGGGAGGATTATCTGGAGGCCGAGGAGCGGGTGATTCGGGAGCTGCAGGAGCTGGGAAAACCCTTTGTGGTGCTGCTGAATTCCGCCCAGCCCCAGAGTCCCCGGGCTCAGTCTATCGCCGCTGATATCCAGCGCCAGTACGACGTCCGGTGTCTGCCGGTGAACTGTCTGGAGCTGGGGGAGCCGGAGATCACCGAGCTGCTGCGGGGGCTGCTGTATGAGTTTCCGCTGCGGGAGCTGGATCTGTTCCTGCCCACCTGGGTGGAGGCCCTGCCGCCGGACCATCCCATCAAAACCGGCGTTTATCAGGCGGTGCGCCGGGAGACGGCAGACCTGGCCCATGTGCGCCAGCTGCGGGATTGCCTGTCTGCTCTCCAGGGGGAGGGGAACATTTCCACCTCATCTGTCCACAGCCTGAATTTGGGCGTGGGCATCGCCGCGGCAGACCTGGACCTGCCGCGGGGGCTGTTTTATGAGACGCTCAGCCGGCAATCCGGCCTCACCGTCACCGATGACGGCGACCTGATGCAGCTGCTGACCAGCCTGGCCGCTGTCCGGAAGGAGTATGACCGGATGGCCCCGGCCATGCAGGCGGCGCTGGACACCGGCTATGGCATCGTAATGCCCAGCGTGGAGGACCTGAACCTGGAGGACCCGGAGATCGTCCGCCAGGGCGGACGATACAGCGTCCGCATGAAGGCCAGCGCGCCCTCTGTTCACATGATACGCGCCGATATTGCCACCACGGTATCGCCGATCGTAGGCAATGAAAAGCAGTCCGAGGACATGGTGAATTACCTGCTCCAGGAGTTTGAGGGAGACACCAGCAAGCTCTGGCAGTCCAACATTTTCGGCCGCAGCTTCAATGAGATCGTGGGCGACGACCTGCAGGCAAAGCTGCGCCGGATGCCCACGGATTCCCAGAAAAAAATGCGGGAGGCGCTGGAGCGCATCATCAACGAGGGAAGCGGAGGCCTGATCTGCATCATTCTGTGATTTTTCCCGGCAGGGACCGTTTTGCGGCGGTCCCTGCCGCATTTTATACGGAATATATTGCATAAAATGCTTGAATATTTGGAAAAAGTGTGCTAAAATACTTAATTACTGAACAGCGGCGCAGTATCCTAGTCGGATCTGCCGTCTTGTAAGAAGGGCCTAAAAATCCTTTAAAGGGCACAACTGTGAAGTCCCTGGTGCCTGCTGCTTACGCCCAGTTTGGGGTGGGTGCTGGGGGGAGACGTGGGAGCCCCCGCGTCTGCGGTGGTAGGGCGCCCTCCAATGGCATGGAGGACCCGACCCTGCTACCGTGGAGACCTGCTGTTGTGCACAGGCGTACTCCCTCTGTGGTCAAGCGACCTGTGTACGAGGCAGATGATGAACCTGCAATGCGGTGCTACCCGGCTTCACTGCCGTAACGCTGTGTGCAGAGTAGCCTGCCTTGCGTGGGCACGGTGGATAGGGAAGTGGAAGCACCGGTCTCCCCGGCCAGGGAGGCTGTGTTGATTCCCTTGAAACCCTGGCTGCAAAAGAGGCTAAGAGACGGTCTGACCGCTGTGGAAATCACCTAGGCTGTCCTCACGGGACATCGGAGGGATTGCAGTGCGGACTAAGTGGCAATCGGGTCCCATGGCCGGCAACACCATGGCGCAGCGCCTAACGGGAAACCGCCTGACCGGCGACGGAAGGCGCGCTGCGGGGAAATCCAACCCGTACCTAAGCCGTAAGATTAACCTTCGGCGTTGCCCTGTTCAGTGTACTATAACAACAAAGCGAGGGATCTACTCTTGAGCGAACGCGACAGGAGCAAGGACAAAAACGGCGGGAAAAAGAAAAGCGGCCGGGGCTGGGCTCTGCGGGTGTTTCTGCTGGCTGTGGTGCTGTCGGCCCTGCTGAGCTTTTTCTCCTCCACCGCTTTGGAGGGGACCGGCTATATCGTGGCGGCGCTGGTGCTGGCCGTGTTCATCGGCCTGGGCATCGTGTTCGACATGATCGGCGTGGCCGTTACGGCGGCAGACCCCAAGCCCTTCCACTCCATGGCTGCCCACAAGGAAAAGGGCGCGCGGGAAGCCATCCGTCTGCTGCAAAATGCCAACCAGGTGTCGTCCGTGTGCAACGACGTGGTGGGCGATATATGCGGCATCGTCAGCGGTTCCACGGCGGCGGTGATCGTCACGCATCTGCAGCGGGACTTCAGCACCTCGTCGGTGCTGATCTCCATCGGAGCCACAGCGCTGATTTCCGGCATTACCATCGGCGGCAAGGCCTTGGGAAAGACCGTGGCCATCAACCAGTGCACCAGTGTGGTGTACCGGGTGGCCCGCATCATGCACGCCCTGCATCTCTCACGCTGAAATGGAGCGATATACTTGATTTTAGACCGCATAGACAGCCCCGCCGATGTGAAGGGGCTCAACGAGAATCAGGCCCGCCAGCTTTGCAGTGAGCTGCGGGGGTTTCTCCTGGATGAGGTATCCAAAACCGGCGGACACCTGGCCTCCAACCTGGGGGTGGTGGAGCTGACGGTAGCCATTCACCGGGTGTTTGACACCGCCGTGGACCGGCTGGTGTTCGACGTGGGGCACCAGTGCTATGTGCACAAGGCGCTGACCGGACGGCGGGAGCTGTTTGATACCCTGCGGCAGTTCGGCGGCCTGTCCGGCTTCCCCAAGCCATGGGAGAGCGTTCACGATGCGTTCATTGCCGGACACGCCTCCAACTCGGTGTCGGTGGCTCTGGGTATGGCCCGGGCCCGCACGCTCCAGGGAAAGGATTACAGCGTCCTGGCCCTGATCGGCGACGGCGCCATGGGCGGCGGACTGAGCTTTGAGGGACTCAACGACGCCGGAGCCAGCGGCGAGCCGCTGATCGTGATCCTCAACGACAATGGCATGTCCATTGCACCCAATGTGGGGGGGCTGTCCCGGCATTTGTCCCGGCTGCGCAGTACGCCGGGATACTACGAGTTCAAGCGCCGCTATCGCCAGATGCTTACCGGCAGTCAGACCGGTAAGCGGGTCTATGCCATGAGTCACGAGGTAAAAACGGCTCTGAAAAATTCCCTGCTGCCCGGCAGCACGGTGTTTGAGAACATGGGCTTTACCTATATGGGGCCGGTGGACGGCCACGACGTGGAGACGCTGACCCAAATGCTGGTGCTGGCCCGGGATATGCGCCGGCCGGTGCTGCTGCATGTGCATACCGTCAAGGGAAAGGGCTATCCCTTTGCCCAGAAGGAGCCCGGGCAGTTCCATGGCGTGGCTCCCTTTGACGTAAAAACCGGAAGAGCCCTGAAACCGTCAGGGGAGAACTTTTCTCATGTATTCGGACAGGAGCTTCTGTCCCTGGCCCGGGAGGATGAACGGATCTGTGCCGTCACTGCCGCCATGGTAGAGGGCACAGGCTTGACGGATTTTTCCAGAACGCTGCCCCGGCGCTTTTTCGACGTGGGGATTGCCGAGGGCCATGCGGTGGCCATGTGCGCCGGTATGGCCCAGCAGGGCATGGTGCCGGTGTTTGCGGTGTATTCCAGCTTTTTGCAGCGGGGATATGATATGCTGCTGCACGATGTGGCGCTGAATCATCTCCATGTGGTGCTGGGCGTGGACCGGGCGGGGCTGGTGGGCGCCGACGGCGAGACCCACCATGGCTGCTTTGACCCCATGTACCTGTCCCAGGTGCCGGGGATGACGGTGCTGTGTCCTGCCAGCTTTGCGGAGCTGCGGCGGATGCTGCGGCGTGCGGTGGAGGAATTGGACGGCCCCGTGGCGGTGCGGTATCCCCGTGGCGGCCAGGGCCGCTATCAGGATGACGGCGGCGACGGAACGTTTGTGTGTCTGCGTGAGGGCGATGATGCCGCCATCCTGACCTATGGCATTCTGGTGAACCAGGCTCTGGATGCGGCGGAGCTTCTGGCGCAGAAGGGAATCCGTGTCCGGGTGGTGAAGCTGAATCAGATTTGCCCGCTGGACAGTAAGCAGGTAAAGGACGCTCTCTCCGGTACGGAGCGGCTGCTGGTGCTGGAGGACTGCATGGCCACAGGCTGCGTGGGTCAGCGCATAGCCGCTATCCTGGCCCAGGAGCGGATGGAGCCCCACTGTCTGACGCTGAAAAATCTGGGCGGCCGGTTTGCCCCCCAGGGTACGGTGGACCAGTTATACAAAGCCTTCGGTCTGGACGCCCGGAGCGTAGCCCACAGCGTGGAGGAGATGCTGCATGAGCAATAAGACGAGATTGGATGTGCTGCTGGTGGAGCAGGGCTTGCTGGAAAGCCGCCAGAAGGCCCAGGCCGTTATCATGGCCGGCAGTGTGTTTGTTGACGGTCAGCGGGTGGACAAGCCCGGCACGGCGGTGCCCAATACCGCCGCCATCCAGGTGCGGGGCCATGCTTTGCCCTATGTCAGCCGGGGCGGCCTGAAGCTGGAGAAGGCCATGCAGACGTTTCCCCTGACCCTGGACGGCAAGGTCTGCGCCGATATCGGCGCATCCACCGGCGGCTTCACGGACTGCATGCTGCAAAACGGGGCCACAAAGGTCTACGCTGTGGATGTGGGCTACGGCCAACTGGACTGGAAGCTCCGGGGAGACCCGCGGGTGGTGTGCATGGAACGCACCAACGCCCGCTATCTTACCCATGAGCAGATCCCCGAGGAGCTGGACTTTGCGTCGGTGGACGTGTCGTTTATCTCCCTGCGGCTGATCCTGCCGGCGCTGGACGGACTGCTGTCCCCGGAGGGAGAGGCCGTGTGCCTGGTGAAGCCCCAGTTCGAGGCGGGCCGGGAAAAGGTCGGGAAAAAAGGCGTGGTCCGGGACCCGGCGGTGCACCTGGAGGTGCTGGAGGTCTTTCTGGAGCATGCAAAGGAAAGTAACTTTACAGTGCTTGGAATTACATACTCGCCCATACGGGGACCCGAGGGAAACATCGAATATCTGGGCTATCTGCGCCACGGACAGGGGACACCCGGCGTATTTTCCCTGCCGGAGATCGTGGAGGCGTCTCACAGCCAATTGAAGGACTGAGGTGAGCGGCATGAAACCAAAACGCGTGATACTTTGTCCCAATCCGTACCGGGACAGTGAACTGAAGGTCTGCAAGCAGTCCCGGGATATGCTGGAGAGTCTGGGGATGCAGACCTCTGTGTGCCTGCCCTTCCAGCGGGAGGGGTATGGCGAGGAGCTGGGGATCCCCATGCGGCTCTTGCAGCAGGAGATCCGGTCGGCTGACCTGCTGATCGCCTTCGGCGGCGACGGTACCATTCTGCATCTGGCCCGGACCGTGGCGCTGCACAGCGTGCCGGTGCTGGGGGTGAACCTGGGAAGTCTGGGCTTTATGTCGGAGCTGGAGGTCAACGAGCTGGACCGGCTGCGGGATCTGGCCGAGGGCCGGTTTACCGTAGAATCCCGGATGATGCTGGATGCGTCGGTGCTGCGGGAAGGACGGCAGGTGTACAGCAACATCGCCCTGAATGACGCGGTGATCTCAAAGGGGTCCATCGCCCGGGTGGTGCGGCTGGATATCTTCACGGAGGAGGGACGCCTGACCCGGGTAGGCGGCGACGGCATCATCGTGTCCACCCCTACCGGCTCCACCGGATATTCTATGGCCGCCGGAGGCCCCATTGTGGAGCCCACCGCCAAAAACCTGCTGCTGACCCCGATATGTCCCCATTCCACCCGCTCGTCCTCCTACGTGCTGTCACCGGACCATGTGATCACCGTGGAAGCTGCGGATGCCAACCGGAAATTCGTCTATCTTTCCGTAGACGGCGGCAAAGCGTTTTCTTTGAAAAACGGAGACCAGGTGCGGGTGAGCACCTCAAAATACACCACAAAGCTGGTTCGTCTCTCTAAAAAAAGCTTTTGCGAAATACTGGACAAAAAAATGGGAACGGAGGCTTCTAAAAAATGAAAAACGACCGCCAGAACCAACTCCTCCAGATCATCAGCGAGGAGATTATCGAAACCCAGGAGCAGCTGCTGGAGCGGCTCCAGGCCAAGGGGATCAAGAGTACCCAGGCCACGATTTCCCGGGACATCAAGGAGCTGCACCTGATCAAGGAGCCAGCCGGGCAGGGAAAATACCGCTATGCCGTTTCCGCCCACCGCACCAAGCTGAATTTTGCCGACAAGCTGCGCACCATTTTCCGGGAGAGCGTCCTGACGGTGGACAACGCCCAGAATATCGTGGTCATCAAGACTCTGCCGGGTCTGGCCAATGCCGCGGGATCTGCCGTGGACGGTATGGACGTGCCGTATCTGGTGGGGTCCCTGGCCGGCGACGACACGGCTCTGCTGATTATGCGGGACACGGAAAGCGCCGTGGATTTTACGGAAGAAATCAAGGAAATGCTGCGCTGACAGCCAGAAGATCGCGCAGGACAGCGGAGGGATACGCAGATGCTGCAATTGCTCCACATTGAGAATATCGCCATCATCGAGTGCGCGGACATTGCGTTCCGGCCCGGCTTCAACGCCCTGACGGGCGAGACCGGCGCCGGTAAGTCCATTGTCATCGACTCCATCAGCGCCGTGCTGGGCCAGCGGACGTCCCGGGACCTGATCCGTACCGGGGCGGATATGGCCTTTGTCAGCGCGTGCTTCGCGGATGTTCCGCCCCGGCTGGGGGAGGACCTGGGCATTTCCTGGGAGGGGGAGCTGCTGCTGCAGCGGGAGATTCACGGCGACGGCAAAAACGTCTGCCGGGTCAACGGCCGCCCTGTCACGGTGACCCAACTCCGTACCCTGGGCAGCCGCCTGCTGAACATCCACGGCCAGCACGACGGACAGCAGCTGCTGGACGAGGAGCAGCACCTGCTGTATCTGGACAGCTTCGGCCGGACGGAGGGCCTGCTGACGGAATACCGCGAAAAATACCAGGCCATGGCCGCCTTGCGCCGCCAGATGCAGGCTCTGGAAATGGACGAGGCGGAGAAGGCCCGCCGGGTGGACACCCTGACCTATCAGCTCCAGGAGCTGGAGCGGGCCAAGCTGCGTCCCGGCGAGGAGCAGGAGCTGCAAAGCCGCCGGACACTGCTGCACAATGCGGAAAAATTCATTTCCGCTGTATCCGGGGCGGATTTCTGCCTCAACGGCGACGACGGCAGTGATGGCGCGGCCAATCTGGTGCGTCAGGCTCAGGAATCCCTGGCATCGGTACGGGGGCTGGACCCCGAGCTGGGAGAGCTGTACGACCGGCTGGAGGCTGCGTACAGTGAAATATACGACCTGGCGGATACCATCCGGGACAAGCGGGAGGATTTCGACTTTTCGCCCCAGAAACTGGACCGGGTGGAGGGACGGCTGGATCAGCTGTACCGCCTGAAAAAGAAGTATGGCCCCACAGTGGAGGAGATGCTGGAGTATCAGACCCGCTGCCGCCGGGAGCTGGACGACATACAGGACGCGGGGGACACCCTGCTGCATCTGGAAAAGCAGCTGAAGAAGGCAGAAAAGGCCGCTCGTCAGGCGGCGGAGGCCCTGTCCCAGGCCCGACATGAGGCTGCCGGACGGCTGGAGGAGCAGATTCTCACGGAGCTGCGGCAGCTGGATATGGGGAAGATCCGCTTTGCCATCTGCTTTACGGAGCAGGCCCTGGCGGAAAACGGCGCCGATCAGGTGCGCTTCCTGATGTCCGCCAACGTGGGCGAGGAGCTGCGGCCTATCCACAAGATCGCCTCCGGCGGTGAGCTGGCCCGGATCATGCTGGCCATGAAAAACGTGCTGTCGGAGCAGGATCAGGTGGGCACCATGGTATTTGATGAGGTGGATACCGGTGTGTCCGGACGAGCTGCCCAGAAGGTGGCGGAGAAAATGGCCCGTATCAGCCGCACCAAGCAGGTGCTGTGCGTGACGCATCTGCCCCAGCTGGCCGCTATGGCGGATACGCACTTTTCTGTGGAGAAGGGGGAGCAGGACGGACGCACCTTTACCCGGGTGGTGCAGCTGGACAGAGCACAGCGGCAGCAGGAGCTGGCCCGCCTTACCGGCGGAGCGTCCATATCCGCCACCATGCTGGAGAGCGCCGGGGAGCTGCTGGACCAGGCGGACAAATTCAAAAAAACCTTGGCTTGACCCGTTGACAACGGGGAGAAGGAACGGTATAATACAAAGCAACTTCATATGCAACAGCGATGAAGGGAAGAAGTATCCGGTCGATGACGCCTGCAAAGAGAACCCCTGGACGGTGAGAAGGGGAGAGGCGGCGGCAGGAGAATACATCCCGGAGCAGCCTTCTGAACGGTCTCTCCTATTAGGAATGTGTCGGGTTCGCCCGTTACAGCGATAGGGTGTTGCTGCACCCGATGAGGCCGCATGCCGTGAGGCGGCGGCGAAGCTGAGGTGGTACCGCGATTTACGTCGCCCTCTGTCAACACGACAGGGGGCGTTTTTCTTGCCCCCTGGAAGCCAAAAATATCGGAAAGGAATCAGAAAACATGGGAATTTATGAAGAACTGGTGGCCCGCGGCCTGATCGCTCAGGTCACCAACGAGGATGAGATCCGCGAGATGATCAACAACGGCAAGGCCACGTTCTACATTGGTTTTGACTGCACGGCGGACTCCCTGACGGCTGGACATTTCATGGCCCTGACCCTGATGAAGCGCCTGCAAATGGCGGGCAACAAGCCCATCGCCCTCATCGGCGGCGGCACCACCATGATCGGCGACCCCTCCGGCCGCACGGACATGCGCAAGATGCTCACCAAGGAGGACATCGACCACAACGCCGCCTGCTTCAAGCGGCAGATGGAGCGGTTCATCGACTTCGGCGAGGGCAAGGCCATCATGCTCAACAACGCCGACTGGCTGCTGAAGCTGAACTACGTGGACCTGCTGCGGGAGGTGGGCGCCTGCTTCTCCGTCAACAATATGCTGCGGGCCGAGTGCTATAAGCAGCGCATGGAGAAGGGCCTGAGCTTCCTGGAATTCAACTATATGATCATGCAGAGCTACGACTTCTACTATATGTTCCAGCACAACGGCTGCAATATGCAGTTCGGCGGCAACGACCAGTGGAGCAATATGCTGGGCGGCACGGAGCTGATTCGCCGGAAGCTGGGCAAGGACGCCCACGCCATGACCATCACCTTGCTGACGGATTCTCAGGGCAACAAGATGGGCAAGACCGCCGGCAACGCCGTGTGGCTGGATCCCAACAAGACCAGCCCCTTCGAATTCTATCAGTACTGGCGCAATGTGGGCGACGCCGACGTGCTCAAGTGCATCCGGATGCTGACGTTCCTGCCCCTGGAGCAGATCAATGAGATGGCCGAGTGGGAGGGCGCAAAGCTCAACGAGGCCAAGGATATCCTGGCCTATGAGCTGACGAAGCTGGTTCACGGCGAGGAGGAGGCCGAAAAGGCCCGTCAGGCTGCCCGGGCACTGTTTGGCGGCGGCGCTAACGCTCAGGATATGCCCACCACCGAGCTCACCGGCGACGACCTGGGCAGCGGCGAGATCAACGTGCTGAATCTGCTGGTCCGGTGCGGTCTGTGCGCCAGCAAGGGCGAGGCCCGTCGGCTGGTGCAGCAGGGCGGCATCACCGTGGGGGACAAGAAGGTGGATTCCATAGACGCATCCTTCGGCTGCCAGGAATTTACCGGCGACGGCCTGATCATCCGCAAGGGGAAAAAGGTGTTCCACCGGTCGGTGCTCATCTGAGATAAAGATATCTGTCAACAAGAGCGTATTGCAAGATAAGAGAGAACGGCACAGCGTTGGCTGTGCCGTTCTCTCTTAAAATGATGAAAACAAAACCGGGAAACCATTACAGCTTCCCGGTTTTGGCACGCCGTGAGGGATTCGAACCCCCGGCCTTCTGGTCCGTAGGTTGTCTCAAGCACAAATCGGAGCCATTTCGGCTCCGATTTGTGCTTTTTACCACCGTTCACTCGGCGGATCTTCCATTGTTTCCGCGCAACCCTACCTGCTCCGGTTCCGTTCTGGGTCAAAAGTGGGTCAAAATTTCCTCACAGGCGGCTGCGCGGCAGAAGCGGGAATAACGGTTGTAAGCATAATACTCACAGCAAAGGCAATAGCGAAAGCACGGCAAATAGACTTTTTCATGTGATCCTCCTAAAGTATAATGGTTATTGCTTTCTACAGCATCAAGTAAACACCGTACCGCGCTTCGTGCAACCATGAATATTTACTTTATTGCCGTGCTTTCGGCTACCTTCAACAGGGTATCACGATTCATATTTTGCCCTATAGCCGAAAACAACCATGTACTTTTTTCGCTGTATTGCCATCTGACTTGGATGATATTGTTTTTTTCGATCAGCAGCGCATTTCCTCCATGAAGCTGCACGGAAAGGGCCTGCGTATCTTCTGTATCAACACTAACACCACCAGCGGTCAAATCATTCCCAAAAATACTGATAGAAGCGCCTGTCTCATCATTTTTATAATTCGCCCAGACAGTCGATTGATTTTCGCCCGCATCTATCAGCGCAAATCCCTCTGGCAGCCAGCCAACAGAGAACTGCGGCACAGTATGCGCCTGATGGGCTGGATCGATCTGTTCTGGTTGCAGCCGGATTTCTGCCCGATCATCGAACGTCTCTATGATGAAATTCAACGTTCTTACACGGAAATCCTCTGATGCCGCAAAAACTGTCGTAAATGTCAGCATTCCCACCAGCGCTATGATGGCCACCTTGGACGCCGCCTTGGAAAGCGCACGGCCAAATCGCCGCACATCCTTCTGGGCTGTTTTTCGCGCAATAGTTCTCAGACACCGCCGGTGTACTTCTTCGGGAATGACCATCTCGCCGCTGTCACAGAGCCGTTGATTTTCTTCCAGTGCCTTTCTTCCTTCTGCTTCGGCTACTTCATTCATGAGCAGCGCAAACAGCGCATCTTCGTATCGCTCCATGAGCATTTCTCGTCTTGTCATATCCACTCGACCTCCTTATCTAACATGATCTTCAGCGCATTCCTGCGAGCCCGCGTCAGCTTCATACGAACACTGTTAGACTTGCACCCTGCCAACTCTGCCAACTCACCGTCCGACAGCCCCAACAGATATTTCCCTTCCAACAGCATCCGGTCATCCTCTGGTATGTTCAACCATGTTACCGCGAGCTTCTGTTGACGTTCCCGCAAGATCAGCAGGTCATCCAGTGATAACTGCGGATCGATCATTTCGGACTCATCGTCAATATCTGTTTCTGCAAGCTTTATTCTGCCCGCTTTGCGCAGATGATTGATGGCGGTGTTTCTGACAGTAGAGACAATGTACGCAACTAGCGTGCAACGCTCTAACTGTCGCAGCACGGAAGTTTTTCTGATAAGTCGCTCCAAACTGTCCTGCACGATCTCCTCTGCATCGTGATGCGAGGAAGTAAATTTCCATGCTGTGCTGAAAAGCAGCTTTTCATATTCCAAATAGAGCTGCACGATAAAATTTCGATCCTGCGGATCATCCAGCGTAGATATAATAACTGGCAGCATATGACCATCTCTCTTTCTTCTCGTTTAATAATAAACGCTTGTTGCGCAAGAATGCAACAACTTAGTCCACGAGAAGAATATCTCCAAGAAGGGTTTCAGAATTGAGCGTGTAAAAATCATCTCCAGCCTGTCAAAAAAGGTGATACCCGAGCAAGAAGGCGAGGATGTCTATCCTCGCCTTCTTGTGTTATGTATTGTCGCGGATCGCACTTTCCTGCGCGGTCTCACAAGCGCCCTGCGGGCTGTGCCCGTTGACCTCTATAGGTTTGCTGCTTGCGTGCAGCATCCATGTGGCCGTAAATACGAGGGTGAAAATCAAGGGACAGAAAAGGACGCGGAAATCCAATAGTCTCCACCTCTACCGGTCTTTATAGGCGTAACGAGTCGGTATTCTCCTCCGGGAATAGACTTTTCTCCGCTACGCCAAAAGGCGTTAAAATACTCCGTGCCGCCGGGTTCCAGCTTTAGCACAACCTGACTCTCCCCCGAATTGTCTGCCTTGACATTATACCAGTCGCCGTTTTTCTGATATTGGAGCGCAAAGCGGTTAGTGCAGAAGGCGGACTCGGAACCGTTGTTTACGATACGATAGACGCCTCGGGTTTTATCAACCTGATCAAAGCTTATCGACACAGGGGCATCGGCACGGATGTCGTAGGTGTTGGGGGCATTGGTAACAAGCCAAGGACGGTCGGCGAGAAGATAGACCATTACGGCGGCGACCACGGCGGCCAGAGGGAGCATGACAGCGAGGCGCTTTTTCATGTTTGCTCTCCTTTATAACATCATCTTATGGTTATCGTTCCAGCGGCCAAAGCTATTGCATCCTTAGCCTTCTCCAGTATTTGGGCGGAGGTATATTGAGCCTAACGACCCCAGCCTATACTCTTCAAAAACAGACGCGGACCAATCGTCCGTATCAAGCCATTTGCGCAGCATCTCGTCTGTTTTCTGACTGAGATTTTCGCCGTTTTCGCGAAAAGCAAAATTGTAGTATACATCGTTGAGACAAAATACATAGGCGCCAAGATCCGTCGCAAGCGTTGTAATACTGCCGTCCGCATACTCAAAGTGCAGTGTGGCATCCGGATTAAAGGTCTTCGGTGTATAGGGAATGACCAATGCGCTGCCAAATTGCTCCCCTATTTCCAAAAGACAGGCCGTGTCATCCACAGAATAGAGATATGAGTCATAAAACTGAATTTCGATCCTCACCAGCTCGTCTGCCGGCTTTAGCTCTTTATTGAAGACAGCATCCGGCGCATCGAACTTACCCAATGCGCGCTTGGGCTCCTCTGCCGCCACGTTCGCGTTGCCTTCGTCCTGCGCCACATCTTCTGCCGCCCCTTGAGCCGCACATCCGATTAAAAGGAGTAGTGCAGCAAATACCGGCAGTATTCGCAGCTTTTTAATGACAAACACCTCCGTCTCAGAAAACTGATCGTACACCCATTGCCAGCTGACCGCCCGCTGCATAAATGCCTTCTGTTATGCACACAGAATTCACACAGTGTCCGATAAAATTGTCAAGTAGTACGGGTGCAAAACAGTCCTGGCAGCACCAATTACAACCTGACGATGCCAAGCATTTCTTGATTATCCTACATCTAAAGACAATTTAGCCTTTAAAAATGCAACACAAAACTCCCTCGACTTACAAAAAATAGGGTCACATCGGGATAACTGAGCCCACGCTCCCATTTGCTGACGGCCCGATCCGTCACATGCAGCTTGTCGGCCACCTGCCGCTGTGTCAGCTTTTCCGCTCTGCGTAATTCGGCAATAAATGCACCGAATGCTTTTTGATCCATGGCATTCACCTCGCCTTTATTGTGGCGCTTTGCCTATAAAAAGCAACAAACCGTTGGTTGAATCACCGTGTGAACAACAATTCGCCCGTGTTGTAAGCCGTCTTCTATCTGGCCTGTTTGCCCCTGTAAGCCGCTGTGTGCGATTTTTCTCCGAAAGCCGAGTGTGTACCCGCTTTCATGCGTGAAAGCGAACGTGGGGCGTTTGTGCCGGAGGTGTTGAAGTCCGTGTGACCAGTGTGTTGGATGCGTTGGTATGACTGCGTTTCCTGCGCTTTTCGCAGCTTTTCCGAGGACGAAAAAGAAAGCAGGATAAACGGCTGGCGTCGGAACCGACGCTCTGCCCAATCACTTCTGCCCGCAGTGCGGGCAGTTGACGGGGGTTTCAACGCAGTCGGTTGTGGCGCCTTTTGAAGAAAATTTCAGAACGGTTGGCGTCTTAGTTCCCGCAAACGCAGGTGTCCCAAGGGTTTTAGTGGTGCCTTATGGCTGTTTTTAGAGGAAACTGAGGTAATCACGTCTCTCAAGACTGGCGGTGTGAGGCGCGCATATTTTGCGCCGCTGTAGTCAATAAAAAGGGTTTCTCAGCCGTTCCAAAATCGCACCGTTGTAACCAAAGAGAACGCCCCCGGCAGCGCAAGAATTGGGCCGCCATAGACAAAGATAAGGCGGCGCGGCTCCGAGGGGCAAATGATAACTTTCTGATAACAGTTCGGCTTTTCGGTAGCTTTGTTCCCTTGGTTACGGTATTGTTCGTTGCGAAAGGGGCTGATACCA
>OFMD01000888.1_pt1 | contig 21403 bp, 18 predicted proteins | sample 1541211 | NCBI WGS metagenome assembly OFMD01 (sample SAMN04209231, study PRJEB22552) | human gut metagenome | biome: gut; material: feces | host: Homo sapiens | place: USA: Oklahoma | reverse complement strand
CCAAGGGAGTGGCGTATACGGTAGAGGAAACCGTGCCGGAAGGATATGTCTGCGACAATCCCAGGCAGACCGTTATCATCCGTGCGGGAACCAATACCGTCACCTTTGAAAACCGGCCTATTTACGGTAATCTCGAGCTGACCAAAATTGATGCATCCAATCCGGAAATAAAGCTGTCCGGGGCAGAGTTCACAGTAACCAGTGAGATTCCTTCCGGCGATCCTTCTCTTGGCTCCGCAATCCGGGAACAGGTAATGCCCGAGGTACTGGACGCGGACGGACACGGCACCGGGGTGTACCGTTTGGAGCATCTTCGGTATGGACACTATACCATCCGGGAAACCAAGGCCCCAGAGGGGTACGAGTTGAGCAACGAGGTATTCACTATTGACATTACAGAGGATGGAAAAACTTACACAGTATCCAGTTCCGGCTTCGATGGCGTCCCTAACCGGCAGCAGGTAGGTTCCATTCAGGTCAAGAAGGTTGACCCCGAGGGCAATCCCCTGGCTGGTGTTTCGTTCCTGCTGGAGTATAGCCAGGATGGTAAAAGCTGGAAATCCGTGACCTTCCGGGAGGAGGGTTCCCTGCCTGCCATTGGCTGCTGTACCTCCGCTGGATTGACAGACGGCATCCTTACCACTGATGAAAGTGGGGCTGTATTGTTCTCCGGCCTGTGTATCAGCATTGGAGACAACCACATTTATTACCGCCTCACAGAGACGGCGGCCCCGGAGGGCTACACACTTTTGCCGGAGCCCGCCTTTGAAGGGACGCTTCCCCACAATGATCTCAATGATATTGCAATTACCTGCGTCAACAGCCGGACATTTGAAATGCCCTTTACCGGCAGCGTGGGCTTTACCACCGTACCCATGGGTATGAGCCTTCTCGGGCTTGCCCTGTGCGCGGTCATTTTTTTGAGAAAGCGTAGGAGGACATTATGATTCTTTTAAAAGCGCGGCCCGTTTCAGGACTTCAGTACCCCGGCCCCTTGGGGCGGGGGCCTCCCCGAGATGCCTTAGTCCAGCCTGGAAGGAAAATAAACAGCGGCAAGCATCAAACAGCGGCGTCTACTTTTTACGGAAGGACAATGCTTATGAAATTGAAATGGATCCTGACAGCGTGGTGCCTGGTTTTCCTGCTGTTGGCAGCGCCCTCACATATCCTTGCCGCCGGTCTTCAGGAACCTCCGGCGACGGAACAGTTGGGAGAGGTCCCAGCAGAAAAGCCGGGCATTTCCCCGCTGGCGGAGGGCTCTGTGGAGCAGGGAGCTGTTTGGGATTTTGGCAGTTATATCACCGTGAAGAATACCAAGGGCCAGAGCAAAAGCATCTGGGGCTATCACCCCATGACCCTGAATGGTAAAACAGCCTACTGCATCGACCCACCGGCGTCTGTTGGTTCCGGCTACACTCAGGATGAAAGCGCCGATGCCTGGGCCGCCCTCTCTCAGGGGCAAAAATACGCCATAGGTCTGATTCTGGCCTACGGCTATCCCAACAACGAGGCCCTGGCCGGTATACAAAGCACAGCGGAGGCAAAAACCGTTGCCACCCAGTTTTTGATCTGGGAGGTTATCATGGGCTACCGCAGTGTGGAGGCCCCCTATGGCCGAACCAACGGTGCTCTGTACGAGGGCGTCATCAATCCAACCAACCAGGGGCCATTCCAAAGGGCCTACCAGGCCATTGCTGCAGCCCTGGAAACGCACCGGGAGATCCCCAGCTTCGCGGGAACCAGCGCGAGTTCCGCACCAACCGTTACGTTAGAAAGAGATCCCAATACCGGCGTGTACACCAAAACAGTGACAGATACACGGGGTGTTTTGGAGAGCTTCTCTTTTTCTACGGGGGTTGCCGGAATTCAATTTCAGGTAAGTGGCAGCAGCCTGACCGTCACTGCTACGGCGGACGCGGCCAAAGAGCTGAACGGCTCACAGCTTGCCGAAGCCACTGGCAGCAGTCTGGCAGTCGATCCGGAAAAGGTGGTGGTCATATGGTCTTCTGCCAGCGGCGGACAGGCAGTGTGCACATTGCAGGTTGCCCCAGGCCCGGCTGAAGCCTATTTCAAACTGGCGGCAAACCTCTCCGGCACGGCGACTATTCAAAAAACCGCGGATAGCAGCGACGTGGAGGGATATTGCTTTAAGATCTACCGTTGGGGCAGCAATACCTCCTGGTACGGCAAGACGGACAGCAGCGGCAAGGTGTATTTGACGGACAGCGGCTATAATCAGAACGGCGCAAAAAGCTACACCTTCGAGGGGTTGCTGGACGGCGAGTATTCCTTTTTAGAGGTGCTGAGCCAAAAGGGCTCGGGTAATGTGTTCCCGGACTCTTGGAGAATTACCGTTACGGACACGACCGGAAAGATCATCTATGACAAGATCTTTACCAGCGCCGATTTCGCCGAAGACGATAATGGAGACTGCCGCCTGCACAAAATTCCCATTACCGGCCTGACTGGCGGCGGAAAAATGGCCATGACCATTCACAACGCCCCAAACACGGCTCCACTGGAAATCCTCAAAACCTCAGACGACGGGAAGGTTTCCGGTATCTCTTTCCTTGTGGAACAGCGGATTCCCGGCAGCGGTTATCAGCCGCTGGGAACGTACACCACAGACAGCAGCGGCAGGATTTTGATTCCCAATCTCTCTGTAGGCGTATCCTTCCGGGTGACGGAAACCGTCCCCCAGAATTACACAGCAGAGAAGCAGACCCAGGTTATTACCATTCAAGAAGGAACCAACACCCTGACCTTTGTGAATCACTCTATGCTGGCGGATCTGGAGATTCTCAAAACCTCCCCGGACGGGAAGGTGGACGGAATCGCCTTTACTGTCACGGATTCCAGGGGGAATGTAGCGGGCTCCGGGGAAACGGACAGGGATGGGCGGCTGGTAGTGCCGGGCCTGACCAAGGGAGTGGCGTATACGGTAGAGGAAACCGTGCCGGAAGGGTATGTCTGCGACAATCCCAGGCAGGCCGTTATCATCCGTGCGGGAACCAATACCGTCACCTTTGAGAATCGACCTGTCTATGGGAGCATTGAGATAAGTAAGGTTGACCCCGAAGGTAACCCCCTGGCTGGTGTTTCGTTCCTGCTGGAGTATAGCCAGGATGGTAAAAACTGGAAATCCGTAACCTTCCGGGAGGAAGGCTCCCTTCCTACTCTTGGCGGCTGCACCTCCGCTGGATTGACAGACGGCGTTCTTGTAACTGGGGAGGATGGCACGGCACTGTTTTCCGGCCTTAGCATCAGCATTGGTGACAACCACATTTATTACCGCCTCACAGAGGCGGCGGTCCCGGAGGGCTACACACTTTTGCCGGAGCCTGCCTTTGAAGGTGAGCTCCCTCAGGATGGCAGCCGGGATATTACTGTCACCGCAGTCAATTCTTCCCAGTACATGCTGCCTTTTACTGGCAATATAGGATTCACGACCGTAACATTTGGCTTGCTCCTGACAGAGCTTGCCTTGTGCGCGGTCGTTTTTCTGTTCCGGAAGAAAAAACAGGAGGGTTAAGCCATGACCCGCACCAATCACGCCCGGGACCGTCCCAGCAGCTGGGGCTGCCCCACGCCAAACCGTTTTCCCACAATCCAAAATCTATTTTAAATACCGAAAGGATTATTGTACATGATGAAAAATCTGAAAAAACTCTTTTCTCTCTGCCTGGTGCTGGCCCTGTGCCTGAGCTTGGGCACCGTGGCCCTGGCCGCCCCTGTGGCTGATGCCACCATCGACATCTCCCGCACTGGCTCCCTGGATATTTACAAGTATGATTTCACCAACGCCGCCAAGGACGGCGTATGGGACAGTTCTTATGTCTCTACTGGCGTGTATGACCAGGCGGTCAACGACGCCCTGGGTAACGCCGTTCGGGCCGGTGATACCGACAATTCCAGCAACCTGGGCAACGGCGAGCAGAGCTACGGCTACGCCATCAAGGGCGTCGAGTTCACCTACCTGCGGGTAGCCGGCATTTGCCAGTTCACAGAGTCCGCCGCCGATGGCGCTGCATCCAACCATGTAGAGGTGCTGTACGGCATTGACAAAACAAATGGGGCTGATTTGCTGGCCGCTGTCGGCCTGACAGACGGTGCTGGCCGGTATGAAAATGCGGACAACTCCGACAAGCTGGACAGCAATAACTATTATTATCAGTCCGATGTGCTCATTGATGCCCTCCGCACTTCTCTGGAAGCCAACGCCACCACCGTCAAGAACGCGCTGGAGAACTATGTAAAGGCGTATGGCGGTACAGCCCTGCCCCTGACTGACGCTTACGGCCACACCGCCGCCGACGGCCTGCCCCTGGGTCTGTACCTGGTGGTGGAAACCAGGGTGCCGGAAATGGTCATTGACACCACCGCTCCCTTCTTTGTCTCCCTCCCCATGACCTCCGTGGATGGTAACAATGCCACGGACGGCGGCGCCCGCTGGATGTACGACGTGACCCTGTACCCCAAGAACCTCACCGGCATTCCCACCCTGGAAAAGACTCTCCGCGAATCCAATCCCGACACCGGCAAGAACAATGGCTCCAACGATATCACAGACGGCTACGCCCACACCGGCACCGCCTCGGATGGTGATGTGATTGACTATCAGCTGATCTCCACCCTGCCCTCCATCACCTCCGAATCCACCTATCTGACCTGCTATACCTTTGTGGATACGCTGTCCAAGGGCCTGTCTTATAACAAGAACGATGTGGTGCTGGAATTCTTCACGGACAAAGCCTGCACCCAGAGCGTGGCCCGCTGGACGGAGGCCGACGGCAAGTTCAGCGTGTCCTACAACACCACCGCTGACAGCAGATCCGTTATGACCGTGGAAATGACCGCCGCTGGCCTGGCGGAAATCAACACCAGCAAAGCCGTCTACACCGAGGCAGGCATGGTCAATTCCGGCTACTCCGACTGCACTCTGCGGATCACCTATGCCGCCACAGTCAACTCCGACGCCTCTGTTGTGTATGGCGATACAGGAAATCCCAATGAAGTGGTGCTGACCTGGAAGCGTACCTCCTCCGATTTTTATGACACCCTGGTGGACGACGCGCATGTTTACACCTATGGCCTGGAGCTGACCAAGCTGTTTTCCGACGGTAAGGGCGATTTCAGCAAGGTGGAATTCATCATCCACAACGACACCGACGATTATTTCGTCAAGGCAGAACTGAACGAGGCCGAGGGGATCTACTATATGGTTGACCATGTGGAAGCCGAGGCCGACGCAACCCGCTTCATCCCCATGTCCGCTGACCCCAACAAGGGCAAAATCGTGGTCAAGGGTTTGGAGGACGATACCTACACCATTACCGAAGTCCGTACCGACAACGGCTACACCCTGCTGAAGGACGACATTGAAGTGGTGATTTCCCAGGCGGAAACCACTAAAATTTGCGACATTTACGCCTCCGATGCGCTGGGCCTAATCCAGAACGACCCCCGATATGCCACGATCATTAACGACACGGGCGACTTGAAGAACATGCCCCAGAAGCACCTGGAACACCATCTGCTGACCGCCAGCGCCACGGTGGACGGCAACGCCGTGACCATGCTCACCGACAATGGCTCTGCCAACGCGGAAGCCCCGCTGCGCGTGGTCAACACACGTGGCTTTGACCTGCCCAAGACCGGCGACAACGGCACAAAAATGCTCACCATCGCGGGCACGCTCCTGATCCTCTGTGCCGGAGGCTGTGTTGTGCTCCTGATCATCTCTAAGCGGAAAAAGGATACCCGCCAGTAAACAAACAAGTCCCGGAGGGCCATACCCTCCGGGAGCATTAAAATTGACTTCTGGAATATCGGACGGTTACGATGATAACCTGTTTTTCCTTCTCGTCGATGCGGAAGATAACGGTGTAGTTCTTAACGAACAGCTGGCGGTAGCCTTTCCCCGCGTATGCGCCGGTTCGGCGCTCCGCGCAGCGGTATGGCATGGTTTCCAGCGACAGAATTTGCGCTTCCAGTTCCTCTACCATGTGCAGCGCTGTTTCCGGTTCCTGAAGCGTTTTGGCAATATAGGCATAAATGCCATCCAAATCGCGCAGCGCGCGGCTTAACAATTGGACTCTGTAATTATCCAAAATGCTTCCTCCGCAGAGAAGAGAGCGCTTCTCTGGCATCGTAAAGCTGGCCGTTTTGCCTAAACTCCGTTTCGGCCTCAGAGATCGCGGCGTCCGCCGCGGCGGTTTCTGTCATAGCTTCATAGGTTTCAATGCTCATAATAACCAAATCGCCATAGCCGTTTTTGGTAATAAATACAGGTTCTTGCTTGGCATGGCAGATGTCGGAAATTTCCGTGGTGTTTCTCAAGTCTGTAATCGGTCGAATTTGCGGCATATCGCATACCTCCTTTATGCTGTTATTATAGCAGAATTATGCACAAAACGCAACAAGAAAAACGAGGTGCTCATGAAAAGAAAACAAATTTTATTTTTGCCCCTGCTATTGCCGTTTCTCTTAGGGCTGGGCCTGGTAGCCTATCCCATTGTCAGCAACTATTACACAGAGCAGCACCAATCTGAGGTGCACACAGCGTATCAGGCCGTTCTGGAACAGGCAGGCAGCGAGAAAATTGACGCTGCCAGGGCAGAAGCGGAGGCCTATAATGAACTGCTGGCCTCCGGCGCTACTGCCGCTGAGTTGGATGCTCTGGACTACGACAGCCTTTTGAATCTGGCCGGAAACGGCATTATGGGCTACATTGAGATTCCCGCTATTGATGTGCTGCTGCCCATCTGCCACGGCGTGGGCGAGGACTCCCTGGAGCGCGGCGCGGGGCACATGCCCACTACATCCCTGCCCATTGGCAGTAAGGGCACCCATGCCGTGATTTCCGCCCATTCCGGCATGGCAACGGCCCGGATGTTTACGGATTTGGAGCAGCTGGAAGAGGGAGATTTCTTTTACCTCCATGTGCTGGATGGAACCCTGTCTTATGAGGTTGACCAAATCTTGGTTGTGAAGCCTTACCAAATTGACGCTCTGAAAATTGATAGGGAGCAAGATTATGTAACCCTGGTCACCTGCACTCCCTACGGTGTCAACTCCCACCGTCTCCTGGTCCGGGGCCATCGAATCGAACCGGAAACGGAAGAATGCGCCTCCAATGAGATTGCTTTCCCGCGAACGGAACCAAAGCAATCTACCTGGATGGCCAAGTATTGGGAGGGCATCCGGGATGGCTTGATTCTTTTCCTGCTTGTGATTCCAGCTTGGCTGGCTATCATGCTGCTTGTAAAAAAGCGTCGCGGGAGGAAACGGACATGAACAAGAAGCGGATCATCCTGCGTTTTCTGTGTGTGGCCCTTCTGCTGTCCGGCCTTGGGCTGCTGCTGTACAGCCCTTGGAAAACGGCAAAGCGAGCAGAGGCGTACCGGCAGGAAATTGCCTGCCTGGAATCCTATTTCCGTCCGGATGATGTGTTTTCAGAGAAGAATCAAGAGGCGGCACGTCCTTTTTCCGACCTCTGGGATGCCTGTGAAGCCTATAATCGTTTGCTCTTAGAAACAAATCAGGAAAGCATAAGCGTCCGGACTATGGAGGACGCGCCTGTTCGCCTGGCGGACTATGGCTGGCAGGCGGAGGCATTCGGATATTTGTCCATTCCGGCCATTGATCTGGAAGCGCCTATTTATTTGGGGGCCAGCGAGGAAAATCTGGAGCGCGGCGGCGCGGTGGTGGGGCAGACCTCCCTGCCCATAGGCGGCGAAAATACCCACTGCACCATAGCGGGCCACCGCAGTTGGCGGGGCGCGGTGCTGTTTCGGCCTGTGGAGAAGCTGCTTCCCGGTGATTTGGTGCTTGTTACCAACCCTTGGGAAACACTGACCTACGAGGTGGTAGAGGTCAAGGTCGTAGAAGCCTATGAAACACAGGAAATTCTCATCCAACCGGGACGCGATTTATTGACCTTACTGACCTGCGCTTACCCCAATGACCGGCGGGTGCTGGTACTTTGTGAACGGGAGGAAACTGTATCATGAAAAACAGAGCTTGCTTCCGGGGAGATGTGTATCTGGCGGATTTGGGACAGGGCATTGGCTCAGAGCAGAGTGGCGTCCGTCCCGTGGTCATTCTCCAGAATGATCTTGGAAACCAACACAGCCCCACGGTGATTATCGCTCCCATTACAAAGCAAAGGGCCGGCAAGGAAGCGCTGCCGGCACACTGCCTGATTGGCCCAGAGAGCGGCTTGCGGCTGCCCTCTGTAATCTTATTGGAACAACTGCGTACCATAGATAAATGCCGGCTGCGCGTACACCTTGGCCGGCTGGGAGAAAAGCAGCTTCCTGCTATAAATGCTGCTATTGCCATCAGGCTGGGCCTGCGCGGGTCGTATGAATGAGAATGTAGCCGTATGAAAAACAGTTCCGATTTACCGGATGTTACCCGATACCGCATTGGCGCGGTTTGTTATGAGATACGGGCCGTTTTTCCCGAAGAAGGTTCCACTCTACAGGAAAAAATGGTACAGCTGCTTTCTGAAAAAGCGAGGGATGCCGTTTGTACCTTTGACAAGGGGGATGTACCTACAGTAGAATAGGGTCACAGCACAATATTCCGGCTGACAGGAAGGAGGACACATGGTACAGCCAAGCAAACAGGAAAAAATTACCGCGCTTTATCTGCGCTTATCCCGCGATGATGATCTGGAGGGCGAGAGCAACAGCATTTCCAATCAAAAAACGCTGCTGATGAATTACGCCAAACAGCACAAATTTAAAAACATCCGCGTATTCACGGATGACGGCGTTTCCGGCGTCACCATGAACCGCAGTGGTTTTCAGGAGCTGCTGGCCCTTGTGGAAGCGGATCAGGTGGCCGTCTTGCTGGTCAAGGACATGTCCCGACTGGGTCGGAATTATTTGGAGGTAGGACAGCTGACGGAAACGGTATTTCCCATGCATGACGTGCGCTTTATCGCCGTTAACGACAGAGTGGACAGCGACCTGGGCGAGGATGATTTTACCCCATTCCGCAATATTATGAACGAGTGGTATGCCAAGGATATGAGCCGGAAAATGCGCTCTACATTACGACTCAAAAGTAAGCAGGGCTACGCCATTGGAACGCCGCCTATGGGCTACACCCATGATCCAGAGGAGCCAAAGCACTGGATTGTGGACGAAGAAGGCGCTGCTGTAGTACGCCGGATCTACGCCATGCGCCTAAACGGAACCAGTATCACAAATATTGCCCAGCTGCTCAAGCGGGATAAGGTGTTGATTCCTTCCGTATATGCCGTCAGAAAGGGGCTTCGGAAAACCGCTCCTCAGCATCTGCGGGGAGAATACCTGTGGGATACCAGCATGGTGCGAAAAATCCTTATGAATCCCTTGTATGTGGGCGATGTAGTGAATTTCCGTACTTACAGCAAATCCTACAAACTGAAAACCCGCTATGACAATCCCGCAGAGAATTGGGAAATCTCAAGGAATGTCCACGAGCCGGTGATCCCCCGGGATCAGTGGGAGACCGTACAAAAAACCTTTGGCGGCACGAAAATGCGCGCGCCAAAGCACACGGAGAAAAGCATTTTTGCCGGACTTCTGAAATGCTCCGACTGCGGAGCGAATCTCAACTACAAGTATACCCACGATAACCCCGACAACCAGTATTTCTCCTGCCGGAACAAACGGGCAGGCAACGGCCTGTGCGGCAAGACCCATCACATTCGGGTGGACGTACTGAACCAACTGGTGCTGCAGAATCTCAGAGAAATGATTTCCTTTGCCCGGCTTTACGAAGATGAGTTCGTCAAGATCGTCGTGGATGAGCACTACAGGCAGGTGCAGATCCAGCAGCGGCGAAACCAGCTGGAATACCAAGCCGCCCTTTCCAGAGACAAGGAGCTGGATCTGCTGTACGAAAAATTGTACGAGGAAAAAATCTTGGGAAATCTGACGGAGGAACGGTTCAGGAAGCTGTCCGAAAAATACGAGGACGAGCAGGCCGAGCTTGGTCAAAAGCTAAAGCATCTGCGGCAGGTTGTGGAGGAGGAACAGGAGCATGAGTTGAACGCCGATGGTTTTTTACAGCTGGTGCGCCGGTATACCGCCCCAACGGAGCTGACAGGGGAGCTGCTGCGCGCTTTTATAGATAAAATTGTGGTCTACCATAAAGAGCAGATACAAGGCGAGACAGTGCAGCGGGTGGACATCTATTACAAGATGATTGGTCATGTGGAGCTGCCTCACATGACCAAGACGGAAAAGGACGCCTATCTTGAAGCCTTTGGCCGGAAGAATGGCAAAAGCGCGTGAGGCGAGAAGCCGGACGCGCGAAAGGCAAAAAAAGAACCCCAACAAGGAGCTATGCCCCTTATTGGGATTCGTCATGGTACGCCGGAAGGGACTCGAACCCCCAACCCTCGGAACCGGAATCCGATGCTCTATCCATTGAGCCACCGGCGCGTACTCGTGAAAGCGGAATTATTATAGCAGAGACAAGCCTGTTTGTAAAGAGTTTTTTTGCTAGTCCCGAAAAAAATGGGGTAGGGGCAAAGGGAACCCTGCCAAAGGCGGCGGGAAGGCAGTTCCATCCCGACGCCTCCGGCAGGTACCCGGTAAGTCAAGCTTTGGTGGCGGTGAAGGCGTAGGTGCTGCCATCGTTGACCGGCAGACTGTCCACGCCTACAGAGGCGTCTGTGCCGTTCTCGGACAGGGCCCACCAGTAACCATCTGCGTCATAGTCCAGGGTGGTGCCCAAGACTGTGGTGACGTACAGGCCATAGGAGCCTTCCTCGCCTTCAATGAGGCCCAGGGCCACCAGGGCGGCGCCTACGGTCTCTTCATCGGTGTGAACGGTGTAGTGATATGCCGTGCCATCGGCCATCTGAACCTGGAAGGTGAAGCTGTGCTGCCCTTCGCCCAGCTCGGAACCGTCGGCAGGAATGGCGTTGGGTTCCGTTGCCTCTCCTGTAGAGAGCGCGGCTTCACTGGTCGGCGCTTCTGTGGAGGGGGTGGTAGGGTCTTGGCTGCCTGTACAGGCAGCCATAGACAGGATCATGGTGAGGGTCAGACAGAGAACGCAAAATGCTTTCCAGAATTTCATACTTCTCCTCCCGTGTATGTGCAAGGAGCTTAGCCCTCAGTGGACTCTTCGGTGGGAGCTTCGGTCGCTTCTTCCGTGGGAGCCTCGGTCTCTTCCTCAGTGGGAGCCTCAGTCTCTTCCTCGGTAGGAGCCTCGGTGGCTTCTTCCGTGGGAGCTTCGGTGGGAGCCTCGGTCAGTTCCTCAGTGGGAGCAGTGCTCTCGGCAACAGGCTCGGTAGAGGGCTCAGTGGGTTCTTTGCTGTCCGTGCAGGCGGCCAGAGACAGGGCCATAGTCAGGGCCAGGCAAAGGGCGCAGAATGCTTTCCAGAATTTCATTTTTCTTTCCTCCAATAACTTTTTGCATGGCTTCACTATGGGTGAAGCTCAATGCTGCTATATACTACCTCCATCCGCCTAAAAAGTCAAGTCCTAAATTAGACCTCTGGTGCCATATACGTGAACAAAGTATGAATAAATTTTTTCTGAACCAGGAGACGGGCTCTTCCCTATGAGTTGCCGGTTCGACAGAAAGCCAGGAAATTCCTACATATACGTGGAATTTCCTGGCTTTTTGATCAGGCGCAACCAAGAGGGCTGTGAAAAAAGAGGCCTTTTCCGGGGTCACGCCTGGCGGAAATGTTATTATTTTGTTTACAAAAAGTTCACGTATCAGTTGGGCAAAAATCCCGTATTCAGCATCACAATGGTCCGGAAAGTACCCTCTCCCAGTTCTGTGAGCAGACAGCCATGGTTCCGCCGGGCGATGCGGCGGGCGCTCTGAAGGCCCAAGCCGTGGCGCTCCGGGTTTGCTTTGGTGGTGGGGTACTCCCCGGCTGTGTTGGCCTGTGGCTGCCGGGCCACCGGGTTTTCCACGGCCAGGGCCAGCAGGCGGCCCTGGGTGCGAAGACTCACCAGAATGACCGGCTCTCCCGAGGGGACCAGGGGCACACAGGCGTCTATGGCATTGTCCAGCAGATTCCCAAGAAGGGAGCACAGCTCCATGTTTTGCAGCTGGCCGGTGTCCATGTGGCCCACCTGGATCTCCATGTGGATGCCCAGCTCCTGGGCCCGGCGGCTTTTCAGGCTGAGGACGCTGTTCACCAGGGGATTGCCGCAGTAAAAAACCTGAGGGATCTGGGCGATTCGTTGAAGCAGCGCCTGGGCAGGGCCGGCAGCCGGGGTCCCGTCCGGGGGAAAGGCGTCGTGGAGGGTGTGGCGAATGTCTTCGCAGACCTCCTCCAGCTCCCGGGTCTGGGCCTGGCTGAGGGCCGCGTAATCTTTCTCCATGGCCCTGGCCTTTACGGACCGGGCGTGGCGTTGGAGCAGCTTCTGATAGGAAAAATACTGATCGGTAAAGCGGAGGAGCTGGTTTGTGCTGATGACCAATACCAGGTTGGACACCACGGTACACAGCAGCACCGTGGTGGTAACGGGCCTGCCGCACCGGCGGATCAGGAAGTACAGCAGCACATTGGAGACACAGATCCCCCAGATGGGAAAGAAGATCAGGTACCACACCCGGCGGCTTTCCCGGGGCCGGGAGACCAGGTGCAGACACAGTAGCAGCAGGTACATGACGGACTGCACCGCCACCATCATCACAACCCGGGTGGCGGAAGGAAGCAGCGCTGCGGATATCTTCAGGGGGCGGTCCGGGAACCAGAGAAACCAGAAAAACAGCAGCAGCAGAAAATCTGACAGACAGCGGGTCAGCAGTACCAAGGCTCCGATGCCGAAGCAACGCCTGGGCCGCTGGCTTGTCATCAGGGTGGACAGAAGCGGCAGCGCTACCAGGTAAATCAAAATTCCTGACAGGAACGACAGGCTGGGCAGCAGGGCCGCCGGCACGGCATGGTGCAAATGGGTGGTCAGGAGGTGGAAGCTCCAGTCGATGGGGAACATGACCGCCATAATCAAGAGGGCATACACGGTTCGGGCCCGGCGCATTTTTCGTTTGGGGGCGGCAATGGGGATCAGGTAGGTCCACATATATGCCGCCAGTGCGCCGTTGAGCAGCTTAATGAGGGCTTCTGTGTGCTCATAGTTCATGGCTGTCCTCCTGACTGTCCAGGGCGGTGTATACCTGCTCAATGAGGTGCATGGCCTTCTCCCGGCTCTGGGGTGTCCCGTCCCGGGAGAGATACAGGGCGGCCTGGATGTAATTGTAAATGTCATGACGGACCAGACGGACCTGGTGAAGGTGGGCGGCGGTTTGCTGGTAATGGGCGAACTGCTGGGCCTGGCTGGCTTCAAAGGCCTCCAGCTCCGCCTGACGGGCGGCCAGGCGAAGGCGGTTTTCGTTCAACTCTAAAAGCAAAATACCACTGAGCAGCAAAAGGGGCACCCACCGGAAATAGGGCAGCTGCTCCAGCATTTGCTCCGGGGGGAGCTGATAATAGCCCCAGCAGAATAGAAACAGGGTGGCCAGAATCAGCAGGGCGATTCCCACGGTGAGGGCCGGCCGCCCCAGATACAGGTGCTGGCGATGCAAAAAGCCCAAGACCAGCAGGGACAGAAGGGTCAGGACGCTGTTCTGCGCCTGGAGCTCCGCCACAGGAAGGGGCAAAGACGGCAGGTAGGACAGGGCATAGGCAAGGACCAGAAAGAAAAGCCCTGCCAGAAGGTAGGGCCAGTCGCTGCACATGTTCCACCGGATCCGGACGAAAAGCCGGGTCCACAGAGCCAGCAGCGCCAGGGCGGCCAGCAGCTTGGCGGCGGTGACCCAGGGAAACAGCCAAGCCGTATCCTTGGGGGCCCAGGCGCTGAGGGAGGTGAGCAGGGCCAGCATAAGCGGCAGACCCAAAAAGCCCTGCCAGTAGGGCCGTTGCCGCCGTTTGACCCACAGGTACAGAAGGAGAATCCCGATCCCCAAATCAAAGGCCGGGTTCCAGACGGGACTCATGAGATCCCCCTGGTCAGATGGTGCAGCAGGGTCTCCCGGGTGACCTTGGCCCGGGATTGGCTCACAGGAATTTCCACACCGCCGCACAGCTCCAGGGTGTTGCCCTGGAAGCCAATGACGTAATCCATGTTGACGAGATAGCTTTTGTGACACTGAATAAAACGGCTGTCCACCCGCTGCTGGAGGCTGGAGAGCTTCTCGTAGGTTCGCAAAACCCGGGTGCCGGCGTGGATGGTGGCGCTGCGGACGCTGAATTCGATGTAGGAAATGTCCCGCAAGGCTACGGCGCTGACCCGGTTCTGAAAGGTGACGGTAAGCCGGCTTTTCTGGCGCTCGGCTACCAGACGCTCCATTGCCCGATCCATGGCCCGACGGAAGGAATCCGGCCGGATGGGTTTGACTAGAAAGTAGACCGGCTCGACCTCGAAGGACTCCTCCACATATTCCGGGTGGGCGGTGACAAAAATCACACAGGTGCCGGAGTCCGTCTTTTTGACCTCCTTCGCCAGCTCAATGCCGCAGCCGTCGCCCAGGTCAATGTCCATGAAGAGAAGGTCTACATACTGCCGGGTGGTCAGAAACTCTCCATAGCCTGAATAGGTTGCCAGGCAGAGTTCCCCGGGGTCCAGATACTGGCGAACCAGCTCTTCCAGCTGGCTCAGGGTGGCAACATCATCATCGCAGATGGAAACACGCAGCATGGGCATTCCTCCTTCTCTAGCAGCCGGTTTTCCAACGGCTGGTAACTATTATAGCACAGAAAATCGCCAATGCAAAGAGTCGAATGGAGTGGAATTTTTGTTTATTCGAAGAAAGCAGAAAGCCGCTTGGTCAAAAATGAAAAAGATTTCTAAAAGCTGGATGAGATCCGAAGACGGCTTTAAACACAATTTCTGGGGAAAAAGACGAGTTTTTCGCGTAATTCCTGAGTGTTTGAAATGTGGGGTAGGAACGAGCTGAAGTGTGGCCGGAGAAGAAATACAGCAATGCGGCAGATTGAGAGAGAAAAAGAAATTTATATTTTCTGCTGCAATGTACGAAGGTAGAAGCGGAGCAGCAGGCTCCTCCTGATACCAATGACCTGGGAAAGGTGTCCATGCAAGGTGGCTGCGCTTAAGACATACTGGCGCGGAACCACCCCTGGCTTCCCCTGGGGGCAGGCGCGAAGCGCCATGGGATTTCATCACTTGCCGGTGGCAAGTGACTCTATGATTCCAACTGGCAGCCGCAGGCTAACTGATAAGGAACGGAGAAGCCTAGTTGGTTGATATGCAGTTTTATTAAGGAGGGAACATGTTGCGTCTTAATCGACTCTGCCTACCAGTCTGTCAGATATCCCCGTTCCTCATTCGACCGCCTGGCGGCGGCCACCTTCCCCCGGGGAAGGCAAGGTGCTGCCGCGCCGGTTTGGAAAAAGGGAAAGCTGCTGCCCTGGGGGCGGGGTAAAACCTCTGTTATTTCCTTCCTGGGTGTGCTATAATGTTCCTGCAAAGCCGGGAGGCAGATAGGGAGGAGAGGGGGAAAGCTCAGTGAAAAGACATTTGGCGGCGCTACTGGTGCTGGCAATGGCCCTGTGCGGGGGCTGTGCGCCTCAGGAGCGGCAGGAGATGGGGGAGCCTCCAGAGACCGCGTGGACGCCTCCGGAGCCCTCAGCGGCTCCCTCTGGGCCTGAGGAGCCGGCTGTGATGGAGTTCCCTCAGCCAGCCTCTGGCGTTCTGCAGTGCCTGAAGAGCCGGGACGGGCGGTGCCTGGCGGTGTATCGCATGGACACGGGAGCCTGTGAGGCGGTTCTGTATGACTTGGAGGACGGGGAGCTCCTGGGGCTGCAGACGCTGCCGGATGGCCAGTATGAGGCGGCCCTTCTGCCCGACGGGACCGTGGCGCTGCTGGATGGGAAAAGGGGACAGACCTTTTGGTATGATGGCGGTCTGACTCAGATTCAGCGGCAGGAGGAGGGTTGGGGCAGCCAGTGGCTTCTGGAGGATACCGGATACCTGTGGGCCCTGGATGAGACGGGCCTGGTGCGCAGGGTGCACCTCTGTGACGGCGTCCGGCAGGAGTATCAGCTCCCCGAGGGGGAGGAGCATGCCCTGGTAGGGTTCGGTCAGGACCGGCTCCTGATCTGGAGCGCGGGGGAAGAGGAGACCACGGCCTGGCTGGACTGGCGGACCGGGGAGCTGCTGCCGGACCGGGCCTGGGATAACGCCGCCCTTTTGTGGCAGACGGGAAATGCGGCGGTGTACACCGGTCAGGAGGAGCTTCTGGTGCGGCCCCTGGGGGCAGAGGCCGTGTACCGGTTCCCCGGCCAGGAGACCAGCACCCTCCGGGATATGACAGACCGTCAGGCGCTCCTGGCCAGTGAGGACGGCCGGCTGGAGATCTGGGACCTCTGGAGTCCAAGGCGGTGGAGCCGCCTGGCGCCCCAGTGCGTGGGAGCGGCATTGACGGAGGAGTCCCTGGTATACGCCCTGTATACGGAAGGGGCCACCAGACTGTACCGGTGGGACTACCGGCAGGAGGAGCCGGAGGAGACCGGCTGCGAACGGCTCACCATCCGGGATTTGGAGGCCCGGAACCGGGCTACGGCGGCGGCTGTGGGGAGAAGAACGGGCATCCAGGTGTACTACGGTCAGTCCGGAGCAGATTTTAACGGCGGTTGCGCCAGCGGCTACGTGGGCAGGACCGAGGAAAACCCTGTCACCATTTACCTGGCCCTGGAGGCTGTGAACCGCTTCACGGAGCGGTATCCCCAGGGGATGTTTCAGGAGATGGTGACGGCGCCGGTAGAGCGGCTGGAGCTGTACCTTTCCGGCGCCCTGTCGCCCGACGGGACCGGAAGTGTGGCTGCGGTCTATGGCTTTACGGCCAAGCTGGACACGGTGCGGATTGTGGTCATGAATCTGGATCTCTTGGAGACCAGGTCCCAGGCCTACCTGGAGCAGAGCCTGGCCCATGAATTTATGCATGTGATGGAGGACCGGATTGAGGCCTGCTTCCGGGAGGATGGGATCGACTACCTGGCATACTGGGAGTACTTCACTCCTGGGGAGGGGGCCTATTTCTACTCCTATTTTGACGAAAGCGGGGTGGAGGTTCACGATCCGGCCTATACCGTGGCAGGAAAAGATCTGGATGAGGGGGAGGTGTGGTTTCTGGACAGCTACTCCAGAAGCTACCCCCTGGAGGACCGGGGGCGGATTCTGGAGTACCTCTATGCCGGGGAGGAGGGGGCCTACGCCCAGGCCTTTCACGAAACCCACATCCGGGACAAGGCCCAGTACCTGTGCGCGGTGATCCGCGCCTGCTTCCCCAGCTGCGCCGGTGCGGACCGGCTCCCCTGGGAAACCCTGGTGGACCCTGTCCCTTTTTCCCGGTATCAGGAGGCGGTTATGACCTTTCAGCCCCTGGCAAAAGGGTAAAATTCACAAAGTGTTCAAGAATTACCAGGGGGTCTATGGTACAATATGACCAGAAGCTGGAGGCGGTGATGCCTCCCGGGAGGTTGTGATGCCCATGGGCTAAGGTTCTGCCAATTTTGCACGGAGAGTATGTTATGATATGGACGCGTGGAGCGCTTTCCACCGGGCTTCGAGTGACGATGCTGCGGAGGATTTCGCGGATAACCCGACGTTGCTCCCAGGGGGCCCACAGATATATCGCAAGAGACCACGGTCTGCCGACAAAAGGCCGTGGTCTCTCATTTTTGATGCGTTGGGCACTTGCGGCCCGGCAGTGTTTTATGAGACGTGGGGGAACCGGTCTTGGACCTGAGGAGAAGTAGGGTGCGGCATCCCTGGCGCGCTGCACCCAGGTCAGTGGGAATTTGCCCAACCCCATGGGAAAACGGGGCCTGATGGCGTGTCTGGAAGCCGCGCCCTACACCCTCAAAGCTGCCGGAATTCCCGGAGGCTCTGCAGATGTGCGTATGTGATGTTCTGGGGGCAGAATCAGGGGAGCAGCATCACCAGTGTGCCGGCTACCATGGCAGCAAGCCCCAGGGCGGCTTTTTTGGACAAGTCCTCGTGAAACACAAAGTGAGAAAACGCAACGGTGACCAGGAGGCTGAGCTTGTCGATGGGGACCACAACGCTGGCAGGGCCGTCTTGCAGGGCTTTATAATAGCAAAGCCAGGAGCCGCCGGTGGCAAGGCCAGACAGGCAGATGAAGGTCAGCTCGCGCCTTGGAATTTCCCGGATGGTGTGCTGTTTCCCTGCGGCAAACACCATAATCCAGGCCATGAGCAGCACTACACCCGTGCGGATGGCAGTGCCCAGGTTGGATTCCACGCCGGAAATTCCGATTTTCCCCAGGATGGATGTGAGACTTGCAAACAGGGCGGAGCCTATGGCATAGAGAAGCCAACGACCACCCCGGACCGGCTGGCCGGATGCGGTGGGCTTCCGCTCCAGCATTCCATAAGTCCCGCCGGCAATGAGAACCACGCCGACAGCCTTTGCCAGGGTGATTTCCTCGTGCAGCAGGAGAAATGCCAGAAGGATGGTGACGATGACGCTGGATTTGTCAACTGGGACCACTTGGTTGATGCTGCCCAGTTGCAAAGCCCTGAAATAGCAGAGCCAGGATGCCCCGGTGGCAAAGCCAGACAGAACCAAAAAGAGCCAGGTTTTGGGGGCAATGGTAGAAAGCTGGGACTGTGCCCCCGCCACCCACACCATGAGCCAGGCGAATGCCAGCACCACAATGGTGCGGACGGCAGTGGCCACGGTGGAATCCGTCTGCCGGATGCCACATTTGGCCAGAATGGAAGTGACTCCGGCAAAGAGTGCAGAGCCAAAGGCATAGAGGAGCCACATAGTTGTACACCTCCGTAGGGTCAAAGTTTGTCCATGGGCCTGTGTCCCCAGGTACAGGAAAAGTATGGTACAAAATGGAATGGATATGCATTCTGGACGCCAATCTATGCGCCGGAGGCGTAGGTGCGTGGTTAAGGAGAGCGCGCTCCTTATTTTGTACTGGCGCTACCACTCCAGTGCGTTTACAAACAGCGGGAGAAGTCGCAAAGCTGGCGACTTCTCCCGCTTGAGGCGTCAGGAAACTATGCTGGGACAGGCCGGGTGCTTAGCCGATGGGATAGACCCAGCCGTGGGGATCCGGCAGATCGCCCCGCTGGATGCCCACCAGGTTGTCATACATGGCCTGGGAGACGGGGCCGATTTTGCCTTCGTTCAGGATCATGGACCGGTCGCGGTAGGCCAGCTCACCCACGGGGGAGATGACGGCAGCGGTGCCGGTGCCGAAGGCTTCAGTGAGGCGGCCTTCCGCATGGGCCTGGAAGAGCTCTTCCACGGCGATGGGCCGCTCTTCCACGGGAATCCCCTTCTCCTGGGCCAGCTGCAGGATGCTCTTCCGGGTGATGCCCGGGAGGATGCTGCCCTCGGTGGGGGCGGTAACCAGCTTGCCATCCATGACGAATACCATGTTCATGGCGCCTACTTCTTCCACGTACTTGTTCTCCTTGCCATCCAGCCAGAGGACCTGGTCGTAGCCCTTTGCCTGGGCCTCAAAGGTGGCCTTCAGGGAGGAGGCGTAGTTGCCGCCGGTCTTAGCGGCGCCAGTGCCGCCCTTTACGGCGCGGACATACCGGTCCTCAATGTGGATCCGGATGGGCGCCATGCCGTTTTTGTAGTAGGAGCCGGAGGGAGAGCAGATGATGTAGTACAGGAAGTGGTGGGCAGGGTGGACGCCCAGCTCCGCGCCATCGGCAATCATGGTGGGCCGCAGATACAGGGAGGTTCCCTCTGCATGGGGGACCCAATCCTGCTCCAGCTCTACGAGGGTCTTCATGGCCCGGACCTGGAATTCCGGGTCCAGCTGGGGCATGCACATCCGGTCGGCGCTCCGGTTCATCCGGTTTGCGTTTTCCAGGGGACGGAACATCTGCAGGCCGCCGTCCTTGCGGCGGTAGACCTTCAGACCCTCGAAGATCTCCTGGCTGTAATGGAGCACAGGGGAGGCCGGATCGATGGCCAGGGGGCCGTAGGGCTGAATCCGGGCGTCGTGCCAGCCCCGTCCCTCGGTGTATTCCACCAGGAACATGTGGTCGGTAAACAGCTTACCGAAGGAGAGGTTGGCCTCGCTCTGGGGCTTCTCCTTAGGGCTCTTGGTTCTGATGATTTGAATGTCGAGATCCATAGTCGTACTCCCTTCCCCTTACCGGACGCAGGCAGCGCCCCGGCGCAGGGCCTCAATGTTCAGGTCTACCAGCTTGGCCTTGGGGCCGGTGAACATGTGCACCAGCATCTCCTTGATGGTCTCGGTGCCCAAGTTCCCCATGGCCTCGATGTAGGCGCCCAGCATGACCATGTTGGCAACCTTCAGATTGCCCAACTCCTGGGCAATCTCCAGGCAGGGGACATAAATGGCCCGGAGGTCTGTGCGCTGGACCTTCTCCTGAATGATGGAGCTGTTGACGAACACGGTGCCGTTGGGAACCACGGTGGGCTCAAACTTCAACAGGGAGGGCAGGTTCATGGCGATGAGCTCTGTGGGCTCCAGAACAATGGGGCAGATGATGGGCTCGGAGGAGATGACCACGCAGCAGTTGGCGGTGCCGCCCCGCATTTCCGGACCGTAGGAGGGCAGCCAGGATACGTCCTTGCCCTCTTTCATCCCTGCCTCGGCCAGAGTCTTGCCGATGGCCATGACGCCCTGTCCGCCGAAACCGGCGATCATAATTTCATTGGTCATGTCATTTCACCTCCGCAGTGATGTCTTTGTAAACTCCCAGAGGGAAGTAGGGAATCATGTTCTCCTTCAGCCATTCGATGGAGGCGGCCGGCGTCTTGCCCCAGTTGGTGGGACAGCAGGCCAGAACCTCAACGAAGGTGAAGCCAGCGCCCTCCTGCTGCAGCCGGAAGGCCTTCTGAATGGCCTTCTTGGCCTTGTTCAGATTGGGGATATCCGTAGCGCAGACCCGGGTGGCATAGGCGCAGCCTTCCAGGGTGCTGATGATCTCGGCCATGCGGATGGGGGAGCCGTAGTGATCCTTCTGGCGGCCCAAGGGGGCGGTGGTGGCCTTCTGGCCCACCAGGGTGGTGGGGGCCATCTGGCCGCCGGTCATGCCGTAAATGGCATTGTTGATGAAGATGGTGGTGATTTTCTCCCCACGCATGGCGGCGTGGATGATCTCTGCCGTGCCGATGGCGGCCAGGTCGCCGTCACCTTGGTAGGTGAAGACGATGGTGCCCGGTGCGGAGACCCGCTTGATGCCGGTGGCCACGGCGGGAGCCCGACCGTGAGCGGCCTCGTGCATGTCGCAGTTGAAGTAGTTATAGGCAAACACGGAGCAGCCTACGGGAGCCACGCCGATGGTGTTGCCCAGGACGTCCATTTCCTCCAGGGTTTCGGCAACCAGCTTGTGGATGATGCCGTGGGTGCAGCCGGGGCAGTAGTGCAGCTCTGCATCGGTCAGACCCTTGGA
>OFMD01000881.1_pt1 | contig 21512 bp, 16 predicted proteins | sample 1541211 | NCBI WGS metagenome assembly OFMD01 (sample SAMN04209231, study PRJEB22552) | human gut metagenome | biome: gut; material: feces | host: Homo sapiens | place: USA: Oklahoma | reverse complement strand
ATTGTCTGCTTGATTACAATCACCTGTGTGATGTCCTGGAAAATTGATTTCCGTGTGTTAGGATGTAGGTTTGTTGCAATTTGCGCCGACTCGTGGTATACTCCAAAATACATATTTTTTAAGGGGCGCTTGCGTTCCCCTTAATTTTAGGGAAAGGAAGTGGCCGGGATGTCTCATGTGATTGCTGCGGTGTCCACCGGCAGCCAGCTGAGTGCCATTGGTATTTTACGCCTGTCCGGTGAGGGCTGCGCCCAGGTGGCGGGGCAGGTGTTCCGGGCCAAAAGTGGGCGGCTTTTGGAGGAGGCGCCCAACCGAAAGCTGATTCTGGGGGCGCTTTTGGACCGGAAGGGGCGGATGCTGGACCAGTGCATGGCGGTTTTCACCCGGGGGCCTCACAGCTACACCGGGGAGGACACGGTGGAATTTCATTGCCACGGCTCCCCGGCGGTGCTGGCCGCCGGATTGGAGGCTTTGTACCAGGCGGGGGCCAAGCCTGCCCGCCGGGGGGAGTTCACCAAGCGGGCCTTTCTCAATGGCCGGATGGACCTGACTCAGGCCGAGGCGGTCATTGACCTCATCGCGGCGGGGCAGGTGGAGGGCGCCCTGGTCCGCCGGCTGGAGCCGGTCTATGACACCCTCACAGACCTGTGCAGCCATTTTCACGCCGTTCTGGACTATCCCGACGAGGACATTGACGAGTTCCGCTTGACCGCGTATGCCAGCAGTCTGGCCAGTGCCCAGGCTACCCTGGAGGCTCTGCTGGCGACCGTCGCCCGGGGGCAGGTGCTGCGTCAGGGGGTCCGGGCGGTGATTTTGGGCAAGCCCAATGTGGGCAAGTCCAGTTTGCTGAATGCCCTGGCCGGGTTCCAGCGGGTCATTGTGACGGAGCTTCCCGGCACCACTCGGGATACGGTGGAGGAGACCGTGCTGGTGGGCTCCGTGCGCCTGCGTCTGGTGGATACGGCGGGCATTCGGGACGCTTCTGACCAGGTGGAGGCTCTGGGAGTGGCCCGCTCCCTGGAGGCGGCCCGGGGGGCGGATCTGGCCCTGTTGGTCTGTGACGGCAGCCGCCCCCTGGAGCCGGAGGACCAGGAGGCCATGGAGGCCGCCCGGCTGGCCAGGCATGCCGTTTGCCTGCTCAATAAGCAGGACCTTCCCTGCCAGGTGGACCGGTCCTGCCTGCCCTTTGAGACGGTTCTGCCGGTCTCAGCCAAGGACGGGACAGGGCTGGAGGCCTTGACGCCGGTGCTGGAGGCTCTGTTTGGTGCGGGAACCTTCTGCGATGGCTCTGTCCTCACCAATGCCCGGCAGGCCGATGCCATTCGGCGGGCGGCGGAGGCTATGGGTCGCGCCCGGGATGGCCTGGAGGACGGATTCACCCCGGATGCCGTCCTCACAGATGTGGAGGAGGCCATGGAGGCCATGGGAGAGCTCAGCGGCAGAACCATTCGGGAGGACATCACAAACCGGATTTTTGAGCGGTTTTGCGTGGGAAAATAGGGGGAGGAAGGACCATGTTTGCATATTTGGATAATTCTGCCACCACCAAGCCCTGCCCGGAAGCGGTGGCAGCTATGGTGGAGGCTTTGGAGACGGGGTGGGGCAACCCCAGTTCTCTGTACCGCTTTGGCATGGATGCGGCCCGGCGGCTGAAGGCTGCCCGGGAGCAGGTGGCCAAGGCCCTGGGTGCAGAGCCGGACCGGGTGTTTTTCACCTCCGGTGGCACCGAGGCGGACAATTGGGCGGTGGCCTCCTCTCTGGCCCGAATGGGCAAGCGGGGGCGGCATGTGATCACCACGGCGGTGGAGCATCACGCCATTCTGAACCCCATGAAGCGCCTGGAGGAGCAGGAGTATGATGTCACGTATTTGAAGCCCGACGCTCTGGGGCGGGTGACTTTGGACGCTCTGCAGGCGGCCATCCGGCCGGATACGGTGCTGGTATCCGTGATGATGGTCAACAATGAGTCTGGGGCAGTCATGCCCATCGGTTCTATGGCAAAGCTAACCCACCGCCTGGCTCCCGACGCCATTTTTCACACCGACGCCGTCCAGGGCTTTTTGAAGCTGCCCTTCCAGGCCAAGACCCTGGGGGCGGACCTCATCTCCGTCTCCTCCCATAAGGTCCACGGCCCCAAGGGGGCAGGGGCGTTGTACATCCGCCGGGGACTGCCCTTGCCACCGCTTCTTCTGGGGGGCGGTCAGGAGGGAGGCTATCGCAGCGGCACCGAGGCCACGCCCGCCCTGGTGGGCTTCGGGGCCGCCTGTGCCGCCGCCCTGCCCACGCTCCGGGAGGATCTGGCCCGGGAGGCGGCCCTCCGGGACCGGTGCGCCGCTCTGCTGGAGGCAATCCCTGGTGTGGAGCTGCTGGGGGCCCGGGAAGCGCCCCACATTCTCCTGGCCTCCATCCCCGGCGTGCCCACGCAAAATACCATCAACATCCTGCAGGACCATGGGGTCTGCGTCTCTGCCGGTTCCGCCTGTGCCAAGGGGCACCGGAGCCATGTGCTGGAGGCCATGGGCCTTCCACCGGAGGTGGTGGATGGGGCCTTCCGAATCTCCCTCAGCCGTTTTACCGCCGAAGAAGAGCTGGCGCAGCTGGAGGCTGGGCTGCGCGCCGTGGTGGAGCGTATGCGGCGTCCATAAGCCATCAAAAAACGCGAGGCTGTCTCAAAACGAACTTTGAGACAACCTCGTGTTTGTCATTCCAGAAGGCCGTATTTCACCTTCACCCGGTCCAGCTTTTCCAGCATGGGCTGGGACAGGAACCAGAGGAAGAAAAAGGTGGCGGCAGCGTGGACCAGGTCCGCAGGCAGACCGGTTAAAAAGGCGGTCCAGATCATGGGCCAGGAGGGATTGGGCTGATACATAAGGACGGAGGCCGGGTTCATGATACCGCCGTACAGCAGGAGCGTCACCGCTGCCCCGAACACGGACAGGGACAGCCGCCCCCGGCGGAGCAGTCCCTTCCGGTACAGGATACCGGCGGTGAGACCCAGAAGCCCCATGGCAAACATCTGCCAGGGAGTCCAGGGCCCCTGGCTGAAGAGCATGTTGGATCCCAGCATGGTGACGGCTCCCACCAAAAAGCCCGCCTCGCCGCCAAACGCCACCCCGGAGAGGATCACCATGGCGGCCACCGGCTTAAAACCGGGCAGGGCGAAAAAGGCTGCCCGCCCACCAATGGCCAGGCCGCACAGCACAGCCAGAATCACCAGCTCCCTGGCCTGGGGTTTCCTCCCCTCAAAGATGAGGAAGAAGGGGAGCATGGCCTCCAAAAGGACCAGGAGCGACACCACGTAGTACTTTCGGTCATGGAAATACCGGGGACCCAGGAAGAGGGTGAGTGGGATAGACAGGATGGCTACTACCAGGGTCATGACGGTCCGTTTGGACAGCTTTCCCCGGAGAAGCACCCCCTCCCCAGGCGATTCCTTCCGGCTGACGGCCAGGGCCAAAATCGCCAAGCATACCAAAAGAACGGCGTATACGGCGGTGTGCAGCGTCCGGGCGCCAGTGTTCCCAGCCACAAACAGATCCTTCAGGTCCAGGGCCAGGAGGGCATAGCAGAAAGCTGCCAGGGCTCCGGCGCCGGACAGGCCTGCCAGGATGCTTCGCCACAGGGGCAACCGGGGAGAGGCGGGCTTTGCCGGGGGAGGCGATGGAGGCGGAGGGGACTGGCGTTCCGGCTTCGGGGGCAGGCGGCCGCCGCAGGCGGCAATCACGTCTTCCGCCGTAATGGCCTCCGGCAGGAGGCGGCGGGCCATGCGGCTGGCGGCGGTGGTGTAAAAGCTTTTGCCGGAGAAGAAGGGGACTGGCGCGTCCTCTGCTACGATGCCGCCGTCAAAGAACAGGGCGCACCGGTCCCCGTAGGCGGCACAAAACTCCACATCGTGGCTGACCAGAATGACGCACACGCCCTGGGCGGTGAGCTGCTTCAAAATTTCGGCGAAGCTCTCCTTGAACGCGCTGTCCAGTCCCTTGGTTGGCTCGTCCAGCAGGAGAATTTGAGGTTCCCGGAGAAGCACTTTGGCCAGAGCGGCCCGCTGCTGCTCCCCGCCGGACAGGTCATAAGGATGCCGGTCCAGCAGCCCGGCGAGGTTGCAGAGCCGGAGAACCCGTTCCATGCGGGCCCGGTTTTCCGGCGTCCGGCCACCAGGCAGACCCTGCCACAGGTCCTCCTCCAGGACGTGCTTTACAAAGAGAAGCTGTGGATTCTGGGGGAGAAGGGCCACGGTTTTACCTGACCGGGAGACCTTGCCCCGGTATGGGCGGCGGGAGCCGGACAGAAGGAGCAGCGCAGTGCTTTTGCCCACGCCGTTGCCGCCCAGAATGCAGAAAAGCTCCCCGCTATACGCTGTGAGATTCAGCCCCCGGATTACGTCCGCGCCCCCCTGCTCATATCGGGACCAGGCCTCCCGGACTGTCACCCAGGGTTCCTGCCCGTCCTTGCGGCTCCAGGGCCTGGGGGGGAGGGGGCGGAGAGGATGCTCTGCCGCCCACTGCTCCAGAAACTGCCGCCCACTGCCGGCGGTCAGGGGACAGGGCAGGTCGCTGGGCACGCTGCTCCAGATCCGCATAGGCGCCGGCATGGAGGCCAGCATGGGATGTGCCTGTTCCCGGAGGGTGGAAAAGACAGCCTGGGGAGCCCCCCAGGTGAGGACCTTCCCGCCGTCCAGGATCAGGAGCCGGTCTGCCATGGGCAGCACCTCGTCCAGCCGGTGCTCTGTGATGACAATGGTGGCGCCCAGATCCCGGTGGATGCGGCCCAGAGTGGCCAGAAAGTCGGCGGCAGCAATGGGATCCAGCTGGCTGGTTGGCTCGTCCAGAATGAGGACCTCCGGCTGCATGGCCATGACGGAGGCCAGATTCAGCAGCTGCTTCTGTCCACCGGAGAGGGAGGCTACGTCCCGGTAAAACCAGGCTTGGATGCCAAAAAAGCTGGCCATTTCCGCCACCCTGCCCCGGATGGTAGCCCGGTCATAGCCCAGACTTTCCAGGCCGAAGGCCAGCTCGTGCCAGACCTTGTCTGTCACAATCTGATTGTCCGGGTTCTGCTGGACAAAGCCGATTTTGGATGCCTGGGTCCGGGGGTCCACCTGCTTTAAGGGGACCCCCTGGAACAGGAGCTGCCCCTGGATGCTGCCGTGGGGGGTCAGGGCTGTTTTGAACTGCCGGAGCAGGGTGGATTTGCCACAGCCGGAGGGACCGGCAATCACCAGAAATTCCCCGGCGGAGATGTCAAAGGACAGGCGCTCCAGAGTGGGGACGGTCTGCCCGGGGTAGGAAAAGGTCAGGTCCTGGACAGAAAATAGCTCCATTTCAAATCCTCCCAAAGGTCAGTGAGCAGGGGAAAGAGGCACAGCAGCGAGAACGCGGCAAAGACGCCCAGGGAAAAGGGGGCGGTCAGAGGCCCGGACAGGGTGGGATAAAACTGAAATTGGGTCCCACCCAGGAGGCTACCGGCGATGACCATGGCTCCGGTGGCCAGCAGGCAGGCCAGAGCCGCCCCATCCCGGCGGGTAAAGCGATAGACAGAGAAGGCGGTCCGGCCCGGCAGGCCATAGCCCCGGCCCTTCATGCTGTCAGCGGTTTCCATGGCGTTCTCCAGGGCCCAGGTGACGGTGGCGGAAAAGGCGAGAAGCACCCCCCGGAGCTTTTGGGCTCCCCCGGCGTCCGGCTGAGCCCGGGACACGTCCTGCATATGAGTGCGGAACCGGGGCACAAACCGAAAGGCCATGGACAGCAGGAGGGACAGGGACGGAGAGATCCGCCCAAAGAGGTAGAGAAATTTATCGGAGGTGATGACGGCCCCAAAGCAACGGAACCAGACCACCACAGCCAGCAGCATCCCCGCCGCCGCCCCGCCGTAGGCTACAGCCTCCAGGGTGATGGAAGAGCCGTTGGGAAGCTGGAACAGCACCGTGGCGCCCCGGTGGTTGAACAGGGGATTCAGCAGGGCGGTGAACAGCAGCAGGGGCAGCATGTACCGCATCTGACCCACCAAGGTTCGCCCGCCCTCCAACCGGGCGGAGTAAGCCAGGGCGCAGACCAGCGAAATCCCCAGACACACTGGGTGCATGAAAAACATGGTGAATCCCAGAACCAGGACGAAAAAGAGGAGCCCAACGATGGGATGAAAAGAAGAAAAAGTGTCCCGCTTCACACCGATTCCCTCCTTGCAGCTGCACTTGTCTTTAGTTTGCCCATTTTTTACATGTTCCCGAATTATATCACGGAGAAACTTCGTTGACAAGATGGGAGAAGAGAACGGACAGGGCAGCATTGTAATCCTACACGCTACAAAACCTCCAGGCAGCGATTTTGTTGACTTTCCGGAGGGAATCGCGTATACTAGGGCCATATAATGGATATTTGTAGGCTAGATGCCGAAATGTACAGCGAGGGAACCTATGGCAAGGAAAAAGGCATATGACAATACCTCCATCTCCATGCTGAAGGATGAGGAGCGGGTGCGCAAGCGGCCTGCGGTGATCTTTGGCTCAGACGATTTGGAGGGATGTAAACACGCGGTGTTTGAAATTCTCTCCAACGCCATCGATGAGGCGCGGGAGGGATATGGGAACTTGATTGTAGTCACCCGGTATGAGGACCTGTCTGTGGATGTGGAGGACTACGGCCGGGGCTGCCCTGTGGATTGGAACGAGAAGGAAAAGCGGTACAACTGGGAGCTGGTGTTCTGTGAAATGTATGCCGGCGGCAAATATGACGCCGGCGGCAGTAACTATGAGTTTTCCCTGGGCCTGAACGGCTTGGGCACCTGCGCCACCCAGTACGCCTCAGAATATTTCGATGCAGTCATTCGCCGGGACGGATACCGGTACAGCCTCCACTTTGAAAAAGGAAAAAACATCGGCGGCCTGAAAAAGGAGCCGGCGGACCGGAAAAAGACGGGCTCCTACTTCCATTGGAAGCCGGACCGGGAGGTGTTTACGGAGATTGACATTCCCGCAGAATACTTTCAGGACGTCATTCGCCGCCAGGCGGTGGTGAACAAGGGGATTACCTTCCGCTTCCGCAACCAGGTGGCAGGGAAATTTGAGGTGACGGAGTACTGCTATGAAAATGGCATTACCCAGTACCTGGAGGAGCTCGCAGGGGACGATGCCTTCACCATGCCCGCCTACTTTGAAGCGGAGCGCCGGGGCCGGGACAGTGAAAACCGGCCGGAAATGAAGCTGAAAATCACGGCGGCCTTCTGCTTCTCCAAGCGGTTGAGCCACATTGAATACTATCACAATTCCTCCTGGCTGGAGCATGGGGGCTCTCCAGACAAGGCTACCCGCTCCGGCTTTGTGTCTGCCTTTGACAAATACATCCGGGAGACGGGAAAGTACACGAAGAACGAGTCCAAAATTCTCTTTCAGGACATTCAAGATTCTTTGGTGTTGGTGACCAACTGTTTTTCCACCCTGGCAAGTTTTGAAAACCAGACCAAGAAGTCGGTGAACAGTAAGTTCATTCAGGAGGCCATGACTGCGTTCTTCCGAGAGAACCTCCAGGTCTGGTTCCTGGAAAACAAGGCCGAGGCGGACCGGACGGTGGACCAGATCCTGGTGAATAAGCGCAGCCGGGAGACGGCGGAAAAGGCCAAAATCTCCATAAAAAAGAAGCTCTCTGGCTCTATGGACATTAGCAACCGGGTTCAGAAATTTGTGGATTGCCGAAGCCGGGATGTGTCCCGGCGGGAGCTTTACATTGTGGAGGGCGATTCCGCCCTGGGCTCCGTAAAGCTGTCACGGGATGCGGAGTTTCAGGGGATTATGCCGGTCCGGGGCAAGATTCTCAACTGTCTGAAGGCGGATTACGACCGGATTTTCAAAAGCGAAATCATCACAGACCTTCTGAAGGTATTAGGCTGTGGCGTGGAGGTCACCGGCAAGCGGGGGAAGGACTTGACTGCCTTCGATCTGGGGAATCTCCGGTGGAACAAGGTGGTCATTTGCACCGATGCCGATGAGGACGGATTCCAAATCCGCACCTTGATTCTCACCATGCTCTACCGGCTGACGCCTACGCTCATCCGGGAGGGGTATGTCTACATTGCGGAGACGCCCCTCTTTGAGATTATTTACAAGGATAAGACCTGGTTTGCCTATAACGAGGCGGAAAAGATCCAGATTCTCAAGGGGATGGAGGGGAAAAAGCCCATCCTGAACCGCTCCAAGGGCCTGGGTGAGAACGACCCGGAGATGATGTGGATGACCACTATGAACCCCGCCACCCGGCGGCTCATCAAGGTCATGCCGGAGGATGCAGAGCGCACGGCCTGGTACTTTGACATGCTTTTGGGCAATGGCCTCAGCGCCAGAAAGGACTTTATTGCAGAAAATGGCCAGCGCTACCTGGAGCTGGCGGACCTTTCCTAGGAAGGGGTAGAAAATGCCAAGAAAACGAAAAGACGAGCAGCCTGTGAAGCGGGATGTGGCCGGGGTGGTGGGCCTCCGGGGCTCCGTGGAGGAGCAGCCCATTACGGAGACCCTGGAGATCAATTACATGCCCTATGCCATGAGCGTCATTGTTTCCCGGGCCATCCCGGAAATTGACGGCTTTAAGCCCTCCCACCGGAAGCTGCTGTATACCATGTACAAAATGGGCCTTCTGAACGGGGGCCGCACCAAATCCGCCAACATTGTGGGCCAGACCATGCGGCTGAACCCCCACGGCGACGCGGCAATTTACGACACTATGGTCCGCCTGTCCCGGGGCTACGGGGCGCTGCTGCACCCTTTTGTAGACTCCAAGGGCAATTTCGGCAAGGTCTACTCCCGGGATATGGCCTATGCTGCCTCCCGGTACACCGAAGCCAAGCTGGACCCCATCTGCCAGGAGCTATTCCGGGACATGGATTTTGACACGGTGGATATGGTGGACAATTACGACGGCACCATGAAGGAGCCGACTCTTATGCCCACCACCTTTCCCAATGTGCTGGTCTCGGCCAACACCGGCATTGCCGTGGGTATGGCAAGCAACATCTGCGGCTTTAACCTGAGGGAGGTTTGTGACACCGCCATTGCCCGGATGAAAAACCCGGACCACGACCTGATGGAGACCATGCCAGCGCCGGACTTTCCCACAGGCGGAGAGCTCCTCTATGATCCCATGGAAATGCGCGCCATTTACAAAACCGGCCGGGGTAGCTTCAAGGTCCGGGCAAAGTGGCGGTACCTGAAGGAGGGAAATCTCATTGAAATATACGAGATTCCCTATACCACCACCGCGGAGGCCATTCTGGACAAGGTTTCAGAACTGATCCGAGCCGGGAAAGTCCGGGAAATTGCAGATATGCGGGATGAGACGGACCTGTCTGGCCTGAAGCTGACCATCGACCTGAAGCGGGGGGCGGACCCGGAGAAGCTGATGCAGAAGCTATTCCGACAAACCACACTGATGGATTCCTACCCCTGCAATTTTAATATTCTCATCGCCGGTATGCCCCGGGTGATGGGAGTGGGGGAGATCCTGGAGGAGTGGACCGCCTGGCGCTGCCAGTGCGTGAAGCGCCGGGTCTTCTTCCAACTGGGGAAAAAACGGGAGAAGCTCCACCTGCTGAAGGGTCTGGAGCGAATTCTCCTGGACATTGACAAGGCCATTGCCATCATCCGGGGAACGGAGCTGGAGGCAGAGGTGATCCCTAACCTGATGATTGGCTTCGGCATCGATCAGGTCCAGGCGGAGTTTGTGGCGGAGATTAAGCTGCGAAACATCAACAAGGAGTATATCCTGAAGCGGACGGCAGAAACCGGTGACCTGGAGCGGGAGATCCAGGAGCTGGAGGCGACCCTGAACAGCGACCGCCGGATTCGGAGCCTCATCATCAAGGAACTGGAGCAGGTCTCCAAAAAGTTCGGCCAGCCCCGGAAAACAGAGCTCTTGTATCACTGGGATGCCGCTTCAGGAGAGGAGCCGGAGGAGGAGCTGCCGGACTATCCCGTCACTGCCTTTGTTTCCCGGGAAGGGTATTTCAAGAAAATCACCCCCCAGTCCCTTCGGGCCTCGGGGGAGCAGAAATTCAAGGAAGGCGACGGCCTGGCCTTTGCCTGGGAGACCACCAACCGGGCGGAACTCCTGGTGTTTACAGACCAGTTCCAGTGCTACAAAGCCAGACTTTCGGACTTTGACGATGGCAAGGCGTCCCAGCTGGGAGATTATCTGCCCACCAAGCTCTCCATGGACCCGGGAGAAAATGTGGTGCAGACCGTATTTCCCGGAGACTATTCCGGCTTTGTGCTGTTCTTCTTTGAAAGCGGCAAGGTAGCCAAGGTGCCCTTGTCTTCTTACGATACGAAATCCAATCGCCGCAAGCTGACGGGAGCATATTCAGATAAGAGCCCCCTGCGGACTGTTCTGGCCATGGAGGCGGACGGACCGGTGGTGGCTTACTCCACCGATGGCCGGGCGATGATTTTCTCTTCCGCGCAGTTGACGCCTAAGACGACCCGGGCCACCCAGGGAGTGGCGGTGTTGACGTTACGAAAGAAATCAACCTTGGACCGGGCGGTACGCCTGGCAGAAAGTGGCATTACCAATCAGGCCCGCTACAAGTGCAGGGCCCTCCCGGCGGCAGGAGCCATCCTGCGGACGGAGGACCTGGAGGAAAAGCAAATAACATGGAACATGGAATAACGGATCTTACGCGAAAGGCGTCAGAGAGAAAGGGGAGCGAATACATTGAAAAAATTTTGGTCCCAGTGGAAGTGGCTGCCCATGGTAGTGGCTGGCTGCGCCATTTTTTCCCTGGGTTTTAATCTCTTCCTGGAGCCCCACGACACCAACTGCGGCGGCCTGTCCGGCCTTGCCCAGGTGTGTGTGGAGTGGTTTGGCGTCGGCACCGTGGGCCTTTGGACGGCTGTGATGAATATCCCCCTGTTTATTTTAGGCGGCAAGGCCATTGGAAAGCGGTTTTTCTTTGGCTCCTTCGTGGGGATGATTTCCATGGCCGGTTTCCTGGACCTGTTTACTGCGATTCCCGCGCCCCAGACGGAGCCGATTTTTGGAACCCTGTATGGCGGCGTGATTACCGGCTTTGGCATGGGCCTGGTGTTTCTGTCCGGGGTCTCCTCCGGAGGGACGGATATCATCGTCCGGCTGGTGAAGCTGCGGAAGCGGGATATGCCAATTGGGCGGATTTCCCTGTGTCTGGATGTGACGGTGGCTCTGCTCACAGGCATCGTGTTTCATGACTTTACCAAAACCCTGTACGGCGGCGTGACGTTGTATGTGAGCGCTATGGTGATTGATGCGGTGATCTACCGGTTCGACTATTCAAAGGTAGCCATGGTCATTTCCCCTAAATATGAGGAGATTGCAGATGCCATCAGCAAGCAGCTTGTGCGGGGCGTGACCCTCCTGGACGGAGCGGGCTATTACAGCCAGCAGAAAATCAAGGTGATTCTTTCGGCCATCAAGCGCCAGCAGGTGACGGAGCTGAAGGAGCTGGTGACGAACATTGACCCCGATGCCTTCATCATCCTCCAGGAGGCCCACCAGGTTCTGGGAGACGGTTTCAGCCGTTATTCCAAGGACGCACTTTAGGACGGAAATCCACCGGGGAATGTGAGGTGTGGACAGATGAGAAGAGGGCTTGTACTTCTTGCTTTGGCGATTGTGTGCCTGCTGGCGGGCTGTACGGCCTGGATGGGAGGCAGCTATGCCTCCGTGACGCCCCATGCGGAGGGCTATGCCCAGACAGAGCCGGTGGATACGGCGGTTGCTTCCAGCCAAAGCGAACTGATCTCCGTGCTGGCCCGCCTGGTGAAGAATCACACAGACCAGGCCTCCGTGGATGTGAGCCAGTATGAGGGGGACCTGGAGAAGGAATTGGACTTGGCGGTTCTCAAGGTGATGGAGACAGACCCGGTGGTGGCGTATGCGGCAGAGGACATTCGGCTGCAACAAACCGAGGTGGGGGTGCGTCAGATGGTGTCTGTGGAGATCACCTACTCCAGGACCCAGGAGGAGCTTCAGGCCATTCAGACGGCTTGGGGAGAGAACGGCATTAAAAGTAGGGTGACTGCCGCCCTGGAGCGGGTAGAGCCGGCCATTACCCTCCAGGTGACCAACTACCAGCCGGTTAATCTGGACTTGTTTGTCCGGACATACTATGAAGATCACTTGGAGACCATTATGGAGTGCCCCCAGGTGGTGGTGCAGGTCTATCCGGAGCAGGGAAGTGAGCGGGTGGTGGAAATTCAATTCCTGTACAGCGCCAGCCAGGAGACCCTCCTGCAGATGCGCCAGGAGGTGCAGGTGCTTCTGAATTCGGCTGCCGGTTATGTGGAGGGGCAGACTTCCGAGGAAATCAAGGCAAGCCGGCTGTATGCGTTTCTCCGCCCCCTCTTCGTTCAGAGCAGACCCTCCGAGACGCCAGTGTATAGCCTCTTGTGTGTGGGCACTGGGGACAGCCGGTCGGTGGCTATGGTCTATGGACTGCTGTGCCGCCGGGTTGGGCTGGACTGCCAGGTGGTTTCCGGTACCAGCAATGGCCGGGAGTGGTACTGGAATATTATCTGCCTGGATGGCGTGTACTATCACGTGGATGTGCTGACGGATTTGGAGGCCGGGACGCTGATCACCCGATACGATGAGGACATGGTTGGCTATGTCTGGAATACCAAGAGCTGCCCACCCTGCCCCAGACCACTACCGCCAGCGACGGAGGAGACCACACCGCCAGAGCCGGAGGAAACCCAGGACAGCCAACCGGTGGAGGAGTCTACCGCTCCGGAGGAGGAATCGACGGAACCGGAGGAGACGATGATAGAGTGAGGCCATAGTTCGGCCGTGATGATGGGCTGCTTTTTGATTTTTGGAAGTTTCTTCTTTCAGACTGCGCTACTTAAAGTACAATTGCCATTCATATTCCTGGTATTCTACGTCGGCATCTAACTGCTATTGGCTGTCTGATCTTACTCTCTATATGACTGATGGCAGCTATTGAAAAACATCTTCTTCGAGTATTGGCAATGAAATATATTGGCGAGAAGAGATTTATGGCACGTTTTATCCGGAGTATTCTGGGATCCTAGCAGAAAATTTAAAAAATAGCCCATATGTTTCCTGTAATGCCAAGTGGGGGCAACTTGGAGCGTACAATCGCCCTTTAAATGATTGCCCTTACTCTGGGACAAGATCTTATTGGACTAGATGAGACGTGTACATAAAATGGCGGCAAGAGCAGGCAACGCTCTTGCCGTTGCCTTTTAGCTGAAATGCAGCATGGATTTATAGACTGACCCACCCGAGGAGCGCTGACACTAGCCTCTTGCGCACTGGCTACTTGTCACTGCAGAAGAACTTTCCCTGAAAATTTGCCAGTTTCCCCTTTACAAAGGGGGTTTTCCCAGATTATAATAGGCAGGATATGAAAAAAGAATGTGAGCGGTGGCTATGATTGAATTTGAAGAATACAAACTGAAACTCAATGATTTGAAGCCGAAGCTAGAGGCGCTGGCGGCTTCTCTCAATTTGGACCGGGTCCGGAATGAGCTGGAGCGGTTTCATGCCATGCAGGAGGCCCCCGGCTTCTGGGACGATCCGGACCGGTCTCAGAAAATCGTGGTCCAGACAAAGCTGCTGGAAGCCAAGCTGGAGAAATACCACGCCATGACGGCGCAGATGGAGGACCTTCTCACCATCTGCGAGATGGCTCTGGAGGAAAACGACGACTCCATGCTGCCGGAGCTTCAGGAGGGTTTTGAAGAGCTCTCCCAGCGCATGGAGGAGGCGCGGCTGGAGACCCTGCTCACCGGGGAGTACGACGGCAACAATGCGCTCATGTCCTTCCACGCCGGAGCCGGCGGCACGGAGGCCCAGGACTGGTGCCAGATGCTCTACCGGATGTACACCCGCTGGGCAGAACGCCACGGCTTCACGTATAAAATTCTGGATTATCTGGAGGGCGATGAGGCGGGACTAAAATCTGCGGACATCATGATTGAGGGCCCCAACGCCTACGGCTTTTTGAAGGGTGAGAACGGCGTGCACCGCCTGGTGCGGGTGTCTCCCTTTGACGCCAATGCCCGGCGGCAGACCTCTTTTGCTGCGGTGGAGGTGATCCCGGAAATTACGGATACCTCCAACGATGTGGAAATTCGCCCCGAGGACATTGAAATGCAGGTTTACCGCTCCTCCGGCGCCGGTGGCCAGCACATCAACAAAACCTCCTCCGCCGTCCGCCTGATTCACAAGCCCACAGGGATTGTGGTCTCCTGCCAGACGGAGCGGAGCCAGTTCCAGAACCGGGAGACTTGTATGCGGATGCTCCGGTCCAAGCTGGTGGAGATCAAGGAACGGGAGCATTTGGAGAAGATTTCCGATATCAAGGGCGTCCAGCAGAAAATTGAGTGGGGCAGCCAGATTCGGAATTATGTGTTCATGCCCTATACTTTGGTAAAGGACACCCGCACAGGGTGTGAGACTTCCAACGTAAACGCCGTGATGGACGGTGCGCTGGACCCGTTTATCAATGCTTACCTCACCTGTATGGTAACCGGGAACTGGGTGACCAAATAAAGAATGGAGCTTGCAGAGGGAGAGATCATGACGAAAAAAAAGGTATACAGCGTGGCCATCGATGGCCCTGCGGGGGCGGGGAAGAGTACCCTGGCCAGGCAGGCAGCCCGGGATTTGGGCTTCCAATATGTGGACACCGGGGCAATTTACCGGACAGTGGGATACCACATGACCCTCATGGGCATTGGACCCAAGGACCGGGACGGCATTGAGCGGCTGCTGGATGATGTGAATCTGGAGCTTCGCTATGACGGCGAGGGGCTTCAGCATATGATCCTCAATGGCGCTGACGTGACTGAGGAAATTCGCACGCCGGAGATGTCCCGGGTGGCTTCTCTGATTTCCGCCCAGCCAGCGGTCCGGGCATTTCTCCTGGATTTGCAGCGGGACATGGCAAAACGGTACAGCGTGATGATGGATGGCCGGGATATCGGCACTGTGGTGCTGCCGGGGGCGGATGTGAAGGTGTATCTTACGGCCTCCCCAGAGGTCCGAGCCCGCCGCCGGCTGGGGGACTTGGAAGCCCAGGGCCTCACAGTCAGCTATGAACAGGTTCTGGAGGAAATCCGGCAACGGGACCACCAGGATATGACCAGGTCCATCGCCCCACTCAAGCAGGCGAAGGATGCGGTGGTGCTGGATACGTCCAGTCTCAACCAGGAGGAATCTCTGGCGGCGTTGAAGGCCATTGTGGAGGAGCGGATTGCCCGATGAATATACAACTTGGACAATACGCAGGCTTCTGCTTTGGCGTGGACCGGGCGGTGAGCATGGTGGAGGAAGCCACAAAGGCTGGGGGCACGGTGGTGACCCTGGGGCCCATCATTCATAACCGCCATGTGGTGGACCGGTTCCAACGCATGGGGGTGGAGGTGGCAAACAGCCCGGAGGAGGTCCGGCCGGGGAGTACGGTGGTGCTCCGTGCCCACGGCGTACCCAGGCAGGTGGAGGAGACCCTGGCTGGATTGCCGGTCCAGGTGGTGGATGCCACCTGCCCCTTTGTCAAGCGGATTCACCGCCTGGTTCAGGAGGCAGAGGCGGAGGGACGGACCCCCGTGATCATCGGCACCCGCACCCACCCGGAGGTGGTGGGCATTGCCAGCTGGTGCCGGAGGGGCATGGTCTTTGAGGGCCCGGAGGAGCTGGAGCGCTGGGCAGCTTTGCCGGAGACTTCTCCAGGTTTGCCGATTTGTCTGGTTTCCCAAACGACCCTCACCGCAAATTTGTGGAATTTGTGCGTCAAAATCGTAAAAAAACAGTTTACTAACTTCCGAATTTTTGATACAATATGCAAAGCAACAGAATATCGGCAAAAAGAAGCGGCACACATGTCAGAAATCTGTCAAGCTATGGTTGTTGTGGGTGATGCCAAGAGTTCCAACACGAGCCGTCTTGCGATGATTTGCCGAGAGCACTGCGGAAAGGTGATTCTGGTGGATCAGGCTTCCCAGCTGGAGCCGGATTTCTTCCGTGGTGTTTCAGATGTTGGAATCACGGCAGGCGCGTCGACGCCGGCGTGGATAATAAAGGAGGTCAACAACACTATGAGCGAAATTACGACAGTTGAGGCTGGTCAGGAACAGTCCTTCGAGGAGCTTCTGGAGAACTCCATCAAGACTTTAAATACAGGAGATAAGGTAACCGGCGTTGTCACCCACATCGGCGCCACCGAGGTCCAGGTGGACCTGGGCACCAAGCATGCCGGTTATATTCCCTGCGACGAAGTCAGCACAGATCCTGCCATCAAGCCGGAAGAGGTCCTGAAGGTGGGCGATGAGATTGAGGTCTTTGTGGTCCGGGTCAACGACCAGGAGGGTACCTGCCAGCTGAGCAAGAAGAAGCTGGATGGCCTGAAAGTCTGGGACAATGTAAGCGAGGTCTGCGAAAGCAAGGCTGTGGTGGAAGGCAAGATCACGGAAGTGAACAAGGGCGGCTTGGTTGCCAACATGAAGGGCGTCCGGGTGTTTATTCCCGCCTCTCAGACCGGCATTCCCAAGGGCGGCGACATGACCGGCATGGTGGGCCAGACTGTTCAGATGAAGATCACCGAGGTCAACCGTTCCCGCCGGAGAGTCATTGGCTCCATCCGTGCCGTGACAGCAGAAGCCCGGAAGGCTGCCATTGAGAAGATCTGGAATGAGATCGAAGTGGGCAAGAAGTACCACGGCGTGGTGAAGTCCCTGATGCCCTATGGCGCATTTGTGGACATCGGCGGCGTGGACGGTATGGTCCATGTGACGGAGCTGACTTGGGGCCGGATTAAGACTCCTGCAGATGTGGTAAAGGTGGGCGACGAGATTGATGTCTTTGTCCTCTCCTTTGACCCTGAGAAGCGGAAGATCTCCCTGGGCTGCAAGACGGCGGAGTCCAATCCCTGGAATCATTTCCTGGATCAGTTCTCCGTTGGCGATGTGGTTCCGGCTAAGATTGTGAAGCTGATGACCTTCGGCGCATTTGCCGAGATCATTCCCGGCGTGGACGGCCTGATTCACATTTCTCAGATTGCCGACCGCCGCATCAACAAGCCCGACGATGTGCTGAGCGAAGGCCAGGACGTGACTGTGAAGATCATCGACGTGGATGCAGAGAACAAGCGGATTTCTCTGTCCATTCGCGCGCTGCTGAACGACCAGGACGAAGCTCCGGTAGAGGAATAAGACAGACTACATACCGGGGCTGACTCCTGCCAGCCCCGGTATCGTCGTTGGAGGAATAAATGTTATGGTGAAGCACATTGTCATCTATCAGCTGCGGGAAGACTGTGATAAGCAGGCTGCCGTACAGGAAATCTCTCAGGCGTTGGAGCCCCTGGTTGGCGTCATTCCTGGCCTCCAGTGGCTGGAGGTCTGCCCCACCTATCAGGGGGATGCGGATTATGTCCTGTACTCCGAGTTTGACAGCGCCGAGGCTTTGGCCGGATATCAGGTTCACCCGGATCATGTGGCCGCCAAGGAAGTGGTTCATAAATATGTAGCCACCCGTATGGCTGCGGATTATGAATATTGATTTTCTATCAATTGGGTGGGCTGGGGTTGCTTTCCCATAAGCTTTGAGACAACTCCGGCTACCCCGATCATCGTGGGCGCCTCCGGGCGCAACGGTTCAATCGCATCAGTGCAAGGACTCGTACTTGCTGGATAGACTCAGAATATCCTGCCGGTACGAGTCTTTCTTTGCCGCCATGGTTCGACCCATTTGTTCTGCTTTCGCGGGACGGCTCCCGTGAAAGATCAAGCCCCATTATTTACAAAGGAGCTGTTCACTTGTGGAAAATACCACCCAAAAGACAAACATCCGTTGGCTTTATCTGGCAGTGGGTACCTTTGCTATGCTTTTTGCAGGCATTCTCTATGCCTGGTCCATTTTAAAGGCTCCCTTTTCCGTGGAATTTGGCTGGACGCCCTCTGATCTGACCCTCAATTTTACCATCACCATGTCATTTTTTTGCATGGGAGGCCTTCTGGGCGCCCAGATATCCAAGCGTATGGGTTCCCGTTTTGCCATTGTCATTTCAGGCCTTCTGGCCTCTGGCGGTTTTGCCTTGACCTCTCTTCTGACTGGGACTTCTGTGGCTCTGCTGTACCTGGCCTATGGATTTTTGGCAGGTCTGGGCATTGGGATTTCATACAATGTGGTGGTGGCTACGGTCAGCGCCTGGTTCCCGGATAAAAAGGGACTCTGCTCCGGCTGCCTGATGATGGGCTTTGGGGCCAGTGCCCTGGTTTTGGGCAATTGGGCCAGTTCCATGTTTGAGGGCGCTATAGGCTGGCGAAGGACCTATGTGATTTTGGGTTTGGCCTTGGGTGCAGTGCTGATCCTAACGGGTTTGATTCTGAAGCGGCCCGCCGCCAATCAGGTATTTCCCAGGGTGAACAAGGCCGAAGAATCATCTCAGGTCCAGGACTTTACCTCCGGGGAGATGCTCCGCCGTCCCAGCTTCTGGATGGCGTTCTTCTATCTGGTGTGCCTGTCTGCTGTGGGTAGCTCCGTGATCAGCTTTGCTCGTGATTTGGCCCTGTCTGTGGGGGCGCCAGCTGCACTGGCTACCTCGCTGGTAGGCGCTCTGTCCGTCTGCAATGGCCTGGGCCGAATGGCCACTGGTGCTGCCTTCGATGCTCTGGGCAGACGGAAGACCATGCTCATTGCCAACTGTCTCACCATTTGTGCCGCCGGAGCGATCCTCATTGCCATGTTGACTGGTACCTTGGCGCTGTGTGTTTTGGGACTGTGCTTGACGGGACTGAGCTATGGCTCCTGCTCCACCACCACGGCCACCTTCCCCGCTGTGTTCTATGGTATGAAGCATTATCCCACCAATGTGGCCTATATGACGTTCAATCTCATGGGCGGCTCTCTGGTGGCCACCCTGTCCAGCCTGCTACTGACCGCCACCGGAGGCTATGTGGCGCCCTTCCTCCTCCTTCTGGGCTTGACGGTGGTGGCCTTGGGCCTGAATTTGGCGCTCCGGAAGCCGTGATGCGCCGGTAAGCGTTTTGCCGGGGCGATACCAATGGACAAAGACTGAGGCACCCTCCGTCTGGAGAGTGCCTCAATTGCACTTTTTCACCATCTATGCATGACTGCTTATTCTTTCTGGACCGCTTTGACCAGCATCCTGTCTCGCGTCAGTGGGCATTTCATCAAGCAGCATGCCGCGGTGATCTCCGAACGCCAGGCGTTCTACGATGGGAAAGCCCAGCTTCAGATCGATGTCCCGGACGTTCTGCTCCCGTAGGCCGGTTTCCACGGTGAACATGGGTCATTCCCCGGGCCGCATGTGGATGACCTTGCCCATGTTCCACAGGGCGGCGGAGCGGCGCTCGGCCTCTTCCTGCTCTTCTGGGTTGGCGTATTCCACATAGGCGGTGTGGGCCCCGCAGTCCAGGCACTCCACATAGACGCACCAGCCGCCCTCATGGCAGAGGGTGCCTACGCCCCGGCAGTCCGGGCATTCTTCCAGCTCCAGGGGATTACGATCTTTCATAACGATCTCCTCATTTCTGATTTTTTTGACTTTCCATCCACGCCAGGTAATCGTCATAGGTGCCGATCCGGTCCACAATGGTTCCGTCGGGCTGGAAGGCGATGACTCGGTTGCAGACGGTTTGGAGCAGCTCGTGGTCATGGCTGGCCAGGAGCACCACTCCGGGGAAGGCCATAAGGCCCTTGTTCACCGCCTGGATGGACTCCATGTCCAGGTGGTTGGTGGGCTGGTCCAAAAGGACCACATTGGCTCCCGAGAGCATCATCTTGGAGAGCATGCACCGGACCTTCTCTCCGCCAGACAGGACGTTCACCGGTTTGAACACGTCCTCGCCGGAAAACAGCATCCGGCCCAGGAAGCCGCGGAGGTAGACATCGTCCTTCTTGGCCGAGTACTGGCGAATCCAGTCCACCAGCTCCATGGTGCAGCCCTCAAAGTATTCGGTGTTGTCCTTGGGCAGATAGCTGCGGGAGGTGGACACGCCCCATTTGATGGAGCCCTCGTCCGGATCCAGTTCGCCCATGAGGATTTTGAACAGGGTGGTCTGGGCCAGCTCGTTTTCGCCCACGAAAGCGATTTTGTCGGTTTTCCCCAGGGTGAAGTACACATTGTCCAGGAGCTTCGCCCCGTCTACGGTTTTGGAGATGTTTTTTACCGTGAGAATGTCTTTGCCCAGGTCCCGCTCTGGCTGAAAGCCCACGAAGGGGTAGCGGCGGGTGGAGCAAGGGATTTCCTCCACAGTCAGCTTGTCCAGGAGCTTGCGGCGGGCGGTGGCCTGCTTGGCTTTGGCCTTGTTGGCTGAGAAGCGCTGGATCAACAGCTGCAATTCTTCGATCTTTTCCTGATTGCGCTTGTTCTTGTTGCGCAGCATGGCCTGCACCATCTGGGAGGACTCGTACCAGAAGTCGTAGTTGCCCACGTACATCTTGATTTTGCCGTAGTCGATGTCCACGGTGTGGGTGCAGACGGTGTTCAGGAAGTGGCGGTCATGGCTCACCGCGATGACCATGCCGGGGAAGTCCAGAAGGAAATCCTCCAGCCAGTTGATGGCTTCGATGTCTAAGTTGTTGGTGGGCTCGTCCAGCATGACGATGTCGGGGTTGCCGAACAGCGCCTGGGCCAGCAGAATTTTCACCTTGAGACGGGGGTCAACGGAGGCCATCTGCTCATAGTGCAGCTCCGTGCCGATGCCAAGACCCTGCAGTAGGCGGGAGGCGTCGGATTCCGCTTCCCAGCCGCCCAGCTCGGCAAATTCGGCTTCCAGGTCGGCAGCCCGCAGGCCGTCCTCGTCGGTGAAGTCCGGCTTTTCGTAGATGGCGTCCTTCTCCTTCATGACCTCGTACAGATGGGCGTTGCCCATGATGACCGTGTCCATGACGGTGTAATCGTCATAGGCGTTCTGGTTCTGCTTCAGAACGGAGACCCGCTTGGTGGGGTCGATGGTGACGGAGCCGTTGGTGGAGTCCAGCTCTCCTGTGAGGATACGCAGGAACGTGGACTTGCCCGCGCCGTTGGCGCCGATGATGCCATAGCAGTTGCCGGGGAGAAATTGCAGGTCAACGTGCTGGAACAGCCACTGACCGCCAAACTGCATACCGAGATTGCTTACTGTAATCATTTCTTACTCCTTAAACCTTTCTCATAGCAGCGTACCGCTGCACATAACTATACAGGATAATCATACCACATAATTTGAAATAATCAATCACGATTGCGCCAATTATGAATAAATCGAGAAATTTTCACGAAAGCCCTTGCTTTTTTCCACAGGTGCGCTATAATATTAGCACTCAAGTAGCTAGAGTGCTAAATTAACCAAGGATGTGTATTGACTATGGAAAAGCAGCAATTCAAAGCGGAGTCTCAGCGTCTTCTTGACCTGATGATTAACTCCATTTATACCCACAAGGAGATTTTCCTGCGTGAGCTTATCTCCAACGCCAGCGACGCGGAGGACAAGCTGGCCTATAAGTCCCTGACCGACGAGGGGG
>OFMD01000880.1_pt1 | contig 21516 bp, 17 predicted proteins | sample 1541211 | NCBI WGS metagenome assembly OFMD01 (sample SAMN04209231, study PRJEB22552) | human gut metagenome | biome: gut; material: feces | host: Homo sapiens | place: USA: Oklahoma | reverse complement strand
ATTGAAACGCTCTGCAAATAAATTACACACAGAGCCACATGCCCCAGCCTTGGGATCCCGTGCTCCGAAGACCACCCGGGGAATCCGGGCGTTCACAATCGCCCCAGCACACATGGGGCAGGGCTCCAGAGTGACATACAACGTGCACTGCCACAGCCGCCAGCCGCCCAGGGTTTTGCAAGCCTGATCAATGGCTTCCAGCTCCCCATGGCTCAGGGCATTTCTGGACCGCTCTCTCCGGTTCCTGCCCCGGCCCACCACCCGGTCCCCCAAAGCGATGACACAGCCCACGGGGACCTCTCCCTCCAAAGCCGCCTCCCGGGCCAATGCCAAGGCCTGCTCCATATATGCCATATCGTCCATCGCATACCTCCCATGGCCGCAGGACTGTGGGCTTGTCCCCCATACCATACCACGGCGACGCTAAAAAAGAAAGGGAAACGGGTTATGCAATCCCGGTGAGGTCGTACGCTTCCAGGAACCGGTAGGCCTCCTGGCAGATGGACCGCAGGCAGCTGTCCTGGAAGGGGCTCTCCAGTCCGGCAGACTGGAGCAGCTCTGTAAAGGGCTGGCTGCCTCCCAGCCGGGTATAGCTCAGGTAGGTTTCAAATGCCGTCTGGGGGTCTCTTTGAATCCTAGCCCAAAACTCCAGAGCAACGGTTTGCGCCAGGCAATAGTCAATATAATAGAAGGGTGTCTTGTAAATATGGCTCTGCCGCTGCCAACCCATGGCCTCGCCGTAGAAGGGAATCTCCCCCAGCTTGACCCAAGGCATATACTGGCCCAACAGCTCCCGCCAAACCTCATGCCGCTGCTGAGGCGTCAGGTTGGGTTCTGCGTAAATCCGGTGCTGGAAGTGGTCCACCATGGCACCATAGGGAATGAATGTCAGGGCGTTTGCCAGATGGGAATAGCGGAACTTTCTGGCATCGCCACCGAAAAAGCCCTCCGCCCAGGGCCAAGAGAAAAACTCCATGGACATAGAGTGGACCTCACAGCCCTCTAAGCTTGGTAGACAGGTGTCCGCTGGGCTCCGGAACCGGTTCATATATGCCGCAAAGGCATGGCCTGCCTCATGGGTAATCACCTTCACATCGTGGGAAGTGCCGTTGAAGCTGGCAAAGATGAAGGGCATGTGGTAATCCGGAAGCTGGGTGCAGTAGCCACCCCCAGCCTTGCCGGTGCGAGCCAGCACATCCATCAGCTCCATCTCTCGCATGGCATTCCAGAACTCCTCGGTCTCTGGGCTCAGCTCCCGGTAGAAGGTGGAGCCCATCTCCAAAATCTCCTCCGGATTTCCTACAGGACGGGGATTGCCGGAGCGGAAGGTGAGCGCGTTATCAGCAAAGTTCATGGGGTATTCCTTCCCCAGCCGTTTGGCCTGGGTGCGGTAAATCTCCTCCGCCACGGGGACCAGATATTTCCGCACCGCCTCCCGGAACCGGGCCACCTCCTCTTCTCCGTAGCAGCTCCGCTGCATCCGGCAGTAGCCAAGACCGGTGTAGCCGCCAAAGCCCAGGGCTTTGCCCATCTTGTCCCTAACCTGGACTAGCCGGTCGAACAGACTGTCCAGCTCCTCGCTATGGTCCCGGTACCACCGGCCCTCCGCCTCCCAGGCCGCCAGGCGGCGGGCGTCATCGGCATCCTCTTTAAAGGGAGCCAACTGGGCCAGGGTATATGCGCCGCCTTCAAAGGAGATTTGCGCCGAGGCCAAGAGACGGGTATAGGCCGAGACCAGCTGGTTCTCCAGCTGCAGATCCGGTATGATCTCTGGGGCAAAAGTTTTGAGGCTCAGTTCATTGTTCAAAAACGAGGTGGCCCCATAGACTTCCTCCAACTGGCTACGGAAGGGACTGTCCAGTGTGGCTCGGACCCAGGCCTTGCGCAGGGGCTGCAGCTCCGGTCCCACCTGGTTGTACCAGGCCTTCTCCCCCTCATAGAAGGGGTCCCGGGTATCGATGTCCCGGCGAATACTGGCAATCACCTGCTGGGTCAAATACCCGCCAAACACCCGGTCCATTTCCAGGTAGGCCGCCTCCGCCGTAGCGGAGTCCGGAGCAGTTTGGAACCGCTCCAAAACCGCCGTCAGTTCCTTCCGGAGCGTCTCCAGATCCGGCCTATGATAAGGTAGTTCAGAAAATTTCATATGCCCCTCCTCAAATATGCAGGTAGCCCTTCAGAACCTTCAGGGTATTGTACACACCGTCCACATGGCTCCTCTCATAGCCATGAGAGGCGTAAACCCCAGCTCCGATGAGGCCGTGGCGAATGTCACAGCCGGCGCCCAAAGTGGCTTCCACGTCGCTGCCATAATGAGGATACACATCCACAGCGTAATCGGCTCCTTCTGCCTTGGCGGCCTCAATCAGTTTGCCCACCACCTGATAGGAGTAGGGGCCGCCGGAGTCTTTGGCGCAGATGGAGACCTGCCGCTCCGTGCAGGTCAGGCCGTCACCCACACAGCCCATGTCCACGGAAATGGCCTCCGTCACCCCTGCCGGCACCGAAGCTGCGCCGCCATGGCCCACTTCTTCATAAACGGTCACATGGACGTAAACCCGGCGTTCAGGGGTCACGCCCTTGTCATGCAGGTACTTGGCCAGGCCCAGCAAAATACCCACAGACAGCTTGTCGTCCAGGAAGCGACTCTTGATATAGCCGGTCTCTGTGATGCGGGTACGGGGCTCGAAGCACACGATATCACCCACCTGGACCCCCAGGGCTATCGTCTCCTCCCGGCTGTCAGCCTTCGCGTCCAGCACCACCTCCACAGTGTCAAAGCACCGCTTGGCGCTGGAGTAGTCCCCGTTGACGTGAACCGAGGCGTTGCACAGCTGGCAGGTACCCTCCAGTACCTTCCCCTGCCTGGTGTAGACTCGGACGTTTTCCGCCTCGGCATTGTTGGCGTTCATGCCCCCCAGCGGGGTGAGGCGCAGGCGACCGGAGCTTTTCACCTCCGCCACCATGGCCCCCAGGGTATCGGTATGGACCTCCAGCAGCAGGGCGTCATCCACATTCTGGCCCCCCAGGTCAATGAGCACACCGCCCTTGGTGGTCAGCCGTGCCTCAAAACCCAGGCCCCGGAAAGCCTCCAAAACCCAGGCTGCCGCCCGGTCTGTAAAGCCGGTGGGGCTGTCTACCCCCAGAAGTGCCGCCGCTTGCTGGGCAGCATAGCTTGCGTATTGCTTATCCATGTCATGTTCTCCTTCCATGTTGTGATCTGCCAAACAGCAGGAAATACCAAACGCCAAAAATCTCCCGGAATCCATAGTGTAGCCGCAAAACCAGAGGGTAGGTCGCTGCGGGGACGCCCAGGCATTCCACCCCCTCCTCCTTGGCCATGCAGGAGGCACGGTACAGGTGGTACTCACTGGAAACCACCGCCAGCTCCTGGGGGCGGCTGCCGGTTTTCTCCTGGATGAGCTCCAGAGAGAACCGAAGATTTTCCTGGGTGGAGGAAGCTCGCTCCTCCTGCCAAATCCGCTCCGGTGGGATGCCCCGGTCTGTGAGCCAGGTGTACATACACAAAGCCTCGGTGATATTCTCTCCGCCGCCCTGCCCTCCGGAAACCACACACTGTGCCTCCGGATACGTCTGAAGATACGCCAAAGCCGCCTCCAAACGCTCTTCCAGAGAGGGGGAGGGTTGGGTTCCATTGACCCCTGCGCCCAGCACCACTACATAGGCGCACGCCGGGTCTTCAGCTCCCCCTGCGCCGGAGAGTACCAGTCCTCCCGTTACAGTCATAAGCGCCAGGATCAGACAAAGGCAACCGGTAAACAGCCGCCTCATACGCCTGGCAGGAGCAGGATGTTTGCGCCCCAGGCGGGCCAGAAGGTCATAAACCCCCACCGTCCCTGCAATGCCCCAAAGAGCCATGGCAGTGTACCGGTAAGGGAGAATCCACAGCCAAAAGATCCAACCAAGCGCAACCAATAGCAACAGATATGTCCATTTCTTGCCCAAAAAAACCGCCTTGATCCGCTTCACACAGCCTCCCCTCCCATACGCAAAATGATGTTTGAGCTATTATACCATATTCCCCAGCATTTGTCACCCAAGAACCCCGCATCGTCAGGGCAACAGCATTTACTTTTTTTGGGTACAAATTACTCACCCATCACTGGCGCGGAATCGCCCTGCCTTCCCCTGGGGCAAGTGCAAACTGCCATAGGCGCTCATCACTTGCTACTGGCAAGTGACTTTGCGATTTCAAATGCTGAGCTTTGTCAGGCGGATGGGGAACAGCGATACCCCACAAACCGGCAGGGACACAGATCCGATTTAACTTCGGACCCATTGGGCCCGAAGTCAGGTGGAGCCAGGTCAAGCCAGGAAGTATCTGCGCAGGTTGGAGAAGGCGCCACGCAAATCAAACGCTATATCCGCTTGACGGAGCTTCTGCCTGCACTGCTGGAAGGAGATATAAAAGTGGGGAATAGCAATGTCGGTCGAGCTACAATCATTGGCACTCTCATTTGAAAACCATGAATTGTCCCAAAGATGCGAAAGTTTACATCTTGAAAATGAAAACCTGCGCACGCAAATTCAGCAGCTTCGGAAAGGGTCTGCTACCCCCAAAAAGAATGCGCAAAAACGATGACCCAACTGGTTCATTCAAACCAGGTGTATCCTTTCCTGTGTATCGACCTTGTGCCTGAACCTACTGCAAACGCCTTGACAGGGTAGCCAGAAACAGGTATAATATGAATGAAGAATGTTACCATGAAAAGGAGGGAGATGCCCATGGAAACGCAAATGGCCGGAAGCATTGGCCGGATGGACGGAAGTACCAGCCAGGATGCAGTGTTTAAGGATATGCTGGCCTATAAAGAAGTGCTGGCGCACATTATGAAGACCTGTGTACCGGAATACAAGGACTGTACCATTCCGGAGATCATAGGCTATATCGAGCACGACCCAGAGGTGGGCCAGGTGGGCGTCCACCCGGATGAGACGAACCCGCCGAAGATTCAGGGCATGTCCACCGAGAGCAGCACCACCACAGAAGAGCGTGTGGTCTATGATGTGCGGTTTTCCGCTGTGGCGCCAGGCAAGGACGGAACAATCGGCCTCATCATCAACATCGAAGCCCAAAGCAAGTACCACCCCGGGTATCCCCTGGTGAAACGGGCCATTTACTACTGTGGGCGGATGCTGTCGGCCCAATATGGGTCCGTCTTCACCCAATCTCACTACGGAGAAATCCAGAAGGTATACTCCATCTGGATCTGCTCCCACCCACCTAAGGAGAGGGAAAATACAATTACCAGCTACACCCTCCAGGAGCGGCACCTGGTGGGTCATGTGAAGGAACCGGTAAAGAACTATGATTTGATGAATGTGACCATGATCTGTCTGGGGAAGCCGGAGGGAGAAAACTACGGAGGGCTTCTGCGGATGCTGGAGGTACTGTTTGGAGGCAGATGCACGCCGAGACAGGTCATTCAGATTTTAGAAGACGAGTATGAATTCTCTGATATACACAGCATGGAAAGGACGGTGTCTGAAATGTGTAATCTGAGCCAAGGATTTATTGAGGAAGGCCGTAAGCAGGGACTTGCGCAGGGCATTGAACGGGGCATTGAAGAAGGCACTGACCGGGAGCGCTTGCAAAATATTCGCAGCATGATGAGGAAGCTCAAGGTGACCGCCAGCGAGGCGATGGATATTATAGAGATCCCGGCTGAAGAACAACCTAAGTACCTGAAGCTCTTGTCCTTGCCACAGTAAACAGGTTTGCCTTGTTCTCACTCTATTGGGAGAAAACGCAAACGTATTATTATAGAGTTGACATTTTCCAGCGCCCACACTTGTGCTTCCTGTGGCGGTAATGTATAATCACATCCAAATGCACCGACAAATCGGTATTTGCTGAAGCAAAAAGAGGTAAGATATGGTAATTGAAACTGAAAGATTGATTTTGCGTCCCTTTACAGAGGACGATTCAGAAGATGTATATGAATATCTGAAAGATCCGGTAGTTAATTGTTTCGCTTGCATGAAACCGAACTCGGTTGATAAAGCAAAAGAGGAAGTTAAAAAACGTATAAGCGAGTCAGAGCATTATTTTGCAATTACACTTAAAGACTCTGGTAAAGTAATTGGAGAGATAGATGCATACCCAGAAACGGGAGAGCCACACGCTGACGAACATTCGGCTCGTGATACATTTTGTCCTTGTTGGATGCTGAATGTTGATTATCAAGGGAAAGGCTATGCTTTTGAAGCAGCGCATGCTTTTTTTGATTACCTGTTCAGTAAGAAAGGCGCAAGGCGCATTTACGCTTATGTTGAGAATTATAACCTGTCCAGTCAGCATTTGTGTGAAAAACTAGGTATGCGCCGAGAGGGCTTGTTTATGGAATTTGTATCATTTATAAATAACCCTAATGGAACTCCGCGCTATGAAAATACTTGTCAGTACGCTATTCTGAAAAAGGAATGGCATTGACAGCTTCCAGTTTGTCTGGCTAATTTATCGTTCGCAGGAATAGCGAGCATCAGATTTTGTTATCCAAAATCCAAAATTATATCCGATGATTGTGTGTTCTTAAATGTCAAGTTGATTATTTTTCTCCCAATCTGTTTTCATGCATGAGTTACAGACTTTGGGAGCCTTCCAGTTGAGTGGCCTCATGGGGAAGTTGTGATACTGTTGTTGTCTGAGCATCAACCGCTTCTGAAAATTTTCAAAGAAATATAGTATATAACAGGCATAGAATTCTCTCATTTTATACTCTATATCATAGGCAGGAGAGTTGATGCCCGCTCCCCGCGTCCTCCAGCAGTAGGCAGCGGGGGCCTGAATCGGCAGAACTGCCGCCCTGCCGTGCCGCCTTTTTGGCATGGGGTAACCGGGGTGTAAAAGATCAAACCGAAAAAAAGGTTCCCGCTTCGCTACTCGTAATAGCGAAGCGGGAGATAAGGTCTGTGATAAATGCCGTCTCATCACGACACCATCTTAACAAACCCAACAGGCTTTGTCAAGAAATTTTGTTGTGGCTTCCAGCGGCCATAGCGCATTGGAAATACTTAGTAGCCGTTCTCCGCCGCCGAGACCATCCTGCCATCGCCCTGAGGGGCGATCAGAAGTTGTCTGAAAGGATGATAGCGTACAACCTGCGGGTGCAACGGTGAAGCTTCTGGTGAGCCATAGCGTACATCGCGGCGACAGCTAGGGAGATGCAAAGGATACCAATGGGTGACTGCTCTATGCACATTACCAAAATGGTGCCTTTCCCAGGCACTACTCAACGCAGTGCCTGGGAAGGGTGCTTCTTGTGGCAGGGGATGAGGGATTCGAACCCCCGCAAACGGAGTCAGAGTCCGGTGTGCTACCGTTACACAAATCCCCTGTATTTTGGCTCCAAGGCGGAACAACGTTTATTATTATACGCAAAACCGGCCAAATGTCAAGAAGAAATTTCTAATTTTGCCAGGAAACTTTTCAGCTGCCTTTGATTGCGCCGGGATTGGGAACCTGGTATAGTATGGTGCGGAAAGGGGTGTTTTATACCATGAAGTATGGCGAGATGATCCCCGGCCGGTTTTGTACCAGGCCGAACCGGTTTGTGGCCCATGTGGAGCTGAAGGGGCGGGAGGAAATTTGTCATGTGAAAAACACAGGCCGCTGCCGGGAGCTGCTGCTGCCAGGGACCCGGGTTTGGTGCCGGTTTGACGGGAATCCGGAGCGGAAAACTCACTATGATCTGATTGCAGTGGAGAAAGCCGGGCGGCTCATCAACATGGATTCCCAGGCGCCCAATCAGGCAGCAGCGGAGTGGCTGTCAGCCGGGGGGCTGGGAGAGGTGGAGGCGCTGCGGCGAGAGTGGACGCATGGGGATTCCCGCTTCGACTTTTCTTTCCTTCAGGGTGGACGCCGGTGCTTTTTGGAGGTCAAGGGCGTGACACTGGAGGACAATGGGGTGGTTCGTTTCCCCGATGCGCCTACCCTGCGGGGGACCAAGCATCTTTTGGGACTGGCCCAGGCTGCCGCCGCGGGATACGGGGCGTACGTTTTGTTTGTTATCCAAATGGGAAATGTGAAGTATTTTGCCCCGAACGACCGGACGGACCCAGCTTTTGGCGCGGCGCTTCGGAAAGCCGCAGCGTCTGGGGTGCAAATTCTGGCCATGGACTGCATTGTGACGCCGGATTCCATGGCGCTGGACAGGCCGGTGCCGGTCCATTTGGCGTAATGTGACAGAACTGTCACGGAACAGTCACCGGGTTGTCACTTGCCTGTGATATACTGGTTCCATCAAGAGCAAAGGAGCGTCTGCTATGGAAATGTTGCGGGTGGAAAACCTGACGAAGGTGTACGGAACGGGGGAAAATCAGGTCCGGGCTCTGGATGGAGTTTCCTTTTCTGTAGACAAGGGCCAGTTTGTGGCCATCATTGGCCCCTCAGGGTCGGGGAAAAGTACACTTTTGCACATTCTGGGCGGTGTAGACCGGCCTACCAGTGGTAAGGTGTACATGAATGGACAGGATGTGTATAAAAGGAACGAGGATCAACTGGCCATTTTTCGCCGCCGGGAGGTGGGACTCATTTACCAGTTTTACAATCTGATCCCCGTGCTCAATGTGACGGAGAATATCACCCTGCCGGTTCTGATGGACGGACGGAAGGTGAACCAGGAGCGGCTGCAGGAGATGATCCAGACCCTGGGCCTGCAGGGCCGGGAGAAGCATTTGCCCAATCAGCTTTCCGGTGGCCAGCAGCAGCGAGTCTCCATTGGCCGCGCCCTGATGAACGCTCCGGCGGTGGTGTTGGCTGACGAACCCACCGGAAATTTGGACTCCAAAAACAGCCAGGACATTGTGGATCTGCTGAAGTACTCCAACCGCCGGTTTGAGCAGACCCTCATCGTCATCACCCATGACGAGTCCATAGCCCTCCAGGCTGACCGCATTCTGGCCATTGAAGACGGCAAAATTACCCGGGATGAGGTGATTCGGAGATGAATGTGTTTCACAAGGTGACCAGACAGACCCTCCGGAAGAACCGGCTTCGGACTTTGGTGACCATCGTCGGAGTGATCCTCTCTGCGGCCATGGTTTGCGCCGTGACCACCATCGTGGTGAGCTTCCAGGGCTTTTACCGGGACTGCGAGATGTACGAAACCGGCGACTGGTATGGCCGGGTGGAGGACGCCAGTCCGGAAGTCCGGCAAACCCTGCTGGAGGACAGCCGGGTGGCCCATGTGGCCTCAGCGGAAGTACTTGGCTATTCAGAAAGTGAGAGCCGGAACGAGGAAAAGCCCTATATTTACCTGCTGGGCGTGGATGAGACCTACCTGAATACCATGCCGGTCCGGCCGGTAGGGCGCCTGCCGCAGCGAGAGGGGGAAATCCTGGTCCCCACCCACTACCTCTCCCCGGGAAATGGCGGGGCCAGCCTTCAGATTGGAGACACCGTGGAGCTGACGCTGGGAGAACGTGTGCTGGATGGATACTCCCTAAACCAGAATAACCCTTTGTGCGATGGGGAGTCCATCCAGGTCCGAAAGACTGGGCGCTACACAGTGGTGGGCTTTTATGAGCGGCCGGATTTTGAGCCCTATTCCGGGCCGGGGTATACCTTTCTTACAGTGCCGGAGCAGGACGGCCCTCAAAATTATCTGCTGTATTACAAAACAACGGATATAGATGAACTGGACGGCGTCATCCGGGACCACAATCTGCCGGAGGATGAGAACTGGGGCTTGCTGGCTGCGGACGGGGTGTTCCGGTATGATAACTTTGGCCGGGTCTTTGTGAATCTGGCTTCCATTTTGATTTTTCTCATTGTGCTGGGATCTGTGTCCCTGATTTACAGCGCCTTTTCCATCTCTGTTTCTGAACGGACCCGGCAGTTTGGACTGTTGCGCTCCGTGGGCGCCACCCGGGGCCAGCTCCGCCGGTCTGTGCTGTATGAAGCGGGGGTGATTTCGGCCATAGGGATTCCCTTGGGCATCCTTTGCGGTATGGGAGGCATGGCCGTTACGCTGCATTTCATTGGGGGGATGTTCCAGGGTATGATGGCAGCAGAGATTCCCATGCGCTTCCGGGTCTCCTGGGCCTCGGTGGGGATTTCTGCGGTCATTGCCCTGGTGACGGTGCTGATTTCCGTGTGGATTCCAGCCAAACGGGCCACACGGGTGACGGCCCTGGAGGCCATCCGGCAAAATCAGGATATCCACAGCCGGGGCAAGGATGTCCGGGTGTCCCGCCTGACGGGCCGCCTCTTCGGACTGGAGGGAATCCTGGCCAAGAAGTACTTCCGGCGCAGCCGCCGGCGCTACCGGGCTACCATTGTGTCCCTGGTGCTGAGTTTGGTCCTTTTTATTTCTGCCAGCTCCTTCTGCATGTACCTCACCAGCACGGTGGATGAGACGCTGACTGTCAGCAATTATGACGTTGTGTGCCACCTGAGCGGGGAATCCGATCCGGAAGCGCTGCTTCCAGCCCTGCTGGAGGCAAAAGGTGTCAAAGCAGGCGCGTATTGGAAGGAAGCGCAGGGGTACCTGCTCCTGGAGCAGGACCAGCTGGATGAAACCTACCTGCGCTATGGCAAGGCATCGTCTGCGGCGTTCTGGCAGGCTTGCACGGACCCGTCCTTTCAGGGGAAAGTGGCCATTCCTGTAGAGCAGTATTATGTGGATGAGCACACCTATGGGCAGTTCCTGGAGGAGCAGGGGCTGGATGCCGGGCAGTATCTGAACTCTGCAGCCCCTTTGCCGTTGGTATACAACCGAGGCAGCACCGTAATCTACGCCACCGGGAAAAGCGGAAACTATGAGCGCCAGGTTTATACCTACCAATTTCTGAAAAACGGTGTGGAGACGGCGGCCCTTCGGCAGCCCCAGGAGGTGGCGGGCTACTTCTTCAGCCATACCGAAAATCCTGCGGAGGATCTACCCGGTACGGTGGCCCCTGCCAGAGATTTCTTCCTGAACGAGGAGGGAGAGGAGGTCAGCCGTCCCACCCGAACCGCTGCCATTCACTTGGGCCCCACCGTACAGGACCTGCCTTTGGGCGTGTCAGAACGAGAAGGTGGCGGGTGCATTCTGATCTACCCCTACGCAAGTGCTCCCGATGATGGCAGTGAAACCTCCGTCTGCTTTACCAGCAGCAGCCATAGCGAGACGGCAGAGTCTCTGGAGGAGATTCTTCTGGAGCGGGGAAGCTACACTGGCAGTGGTCAGGTCATAGATGTACGGGGCCAGGAGTCTTCCAACCGGAATCTGGTTACCATTATAAATGTGTTTTCTTACGGGTTTATTGTTCTGATCTCCCTCATTGCTGCGACCAATGTGTTCAACACCATCTCCACCAATGTGGCCCTGCGCCGCCGGGAATTTGCCATGCTCCGCTCGGTAGGAATGACCCGTGGAGGTCTAAACCGGATGATGAATTATGAATGCCTTCTCTATGGCTTCCGGGCTTTGGCTTTTGGAGTGCCCCTTTCTGGTCTTATGACGGTGCTCATTTATGAAGCTGTGGGCCAAGCTGTTTCCAGCTCATTCCAGGTCCCCTGGAGCGCGGTAGCAGTGGCGGTGTGCAGTATCTTTGCTGTGGTTTTTTCCACCATGCTCTACGCCATGGGACGGATCAAGCGGGAAAACCCCATCGATGCATTGAAAAACGAAAATACATGATTTGCCTCCCGCTTGGAAGGCAGGAGACGTACCAAAAAAGCAAACCGGCTAACCCTTCCCAGGGTGAACCGGTTTGCTTTTTACGAGGGGCCGATATATGCTCAATCCACTTGGGGAAGCTCTTCAAGCTGGCCTGCAAGTCGGTAGTGTCAAGAGTTATGGGCAAATTTTTTCGGTCTAGGTAGAAATCGATTGCAGGAGCGGCTTAACTGCCAAACAGGTATCTTCATTTTCGAAAACATGATATGAAAAAACCGAACGGCTCAGCCATACGACTTAGCCGCTCGGTTTTAGGTATCCGCCCTATTTCCGTCTCATACAAACTGTTCCCGCAAAGCCAACTCCGCAGAAATAAAGGTTTGTATAATATGGTTTTGTAACATCGCAACACTATAGATGCCGCTGCTTTCAGGTTTGCAGCCAAAACCAAACCGAAGCCCCGTGCAGCGGGTTCGGTTTGGAGAGGAGGAGCGACGGAATGCGTGAGAGATGACTTTTGTAAAAAAGTCGTCGCGAACGATATGCAGTCCGCGACGACGTGGTGACCCGCTGGAGATTCGAACTCCAGACCCATTGCTTAAAAGGCAATTGCTCTGCCAACTGAGCTAGCGGGTCATGGCTGGGATGGCAGGACTCGAACCTACGAATGCCAGAGTCAAAGTCTGGTGCCTTACCGCTTGGCGACATCCCAATGTTGACACCGACGGGAGAATCTGGTAAAAAAAGAAAATGGGGTGGATGAAGGGATTCGAACCCTCGATCTTCAGAGCCACAATCTGACGCCTTAACCAGCTAGGCCACATCCACCATATTTACTTTTCCAACCTGACCGGTCAGGGGTCCGGGAACCTGGTACGCCAGGAGGGACTCGAACCCCCTACCTACTGCTTAGAAGGCAGTTGCTCTATCCAGATGAGCTACTGGCGCATGTTGGAGCGGGTGACGGGAATCGAACCCGCGTATCCAGCTTGGAAGGCTGGTGTTCTGCCATTGAACTACACCCGCAAGGCGTGAACCATCAGCTTTCCAATTTTACCATGCAGGCCAAGCTATGTCAAGGGAAAATTTCGCTTTTTTTCTTTTTAAAGTCCCTGCCTTGCATGTGCCCTTTGGGCGGGGATACCGGCAGAGGAAGTCCGGTATCCCTGCGCCCCAAAGCCTGCCCTTACCACCCTATTATTTAATCGTCTCCACCTTAATGGTGTTGGTATTGCCCGGATGCCCGTTGATCTGCCCGCCGGTCAGGACCACGTTGTCCCCCTTTTCCAGGTGGCAGACCCGCTTTGCCTGGTGCAGCGCGTGATAAAACATCACGTCCATGGAGTTGAACTCCTCACTGAGCACCGGGGTAACGCCCCAGCTCAGAGCCAGCTTTCGCCAGGCCCGCTCCGTGGTGGTCATGCCCACAATGTCCGCCGGGCAGCGGAACCGGCTGACCATTCGGGCCGTGCGGCCGCTCATGGAGCTGACTACAATACACTTGGCCCCCACGTCAATGGCCATGGCGCAGGTGGCGTGGGACACTGCGTCCAGATTGCTGTGAATCTCAAACTCCGTGGTGTGAAAGCGGTGGATGTAGCTGATGTGCTTCTCCGTATACTCCGCAATTTCCGCCATGTTTTTCACAGCGGCCACGGGATATTTGCCGGCGGCGGTCTCCCCGGAAAGCATCACGGCGGAGGCGCCGTCGTAAACCGCATTGGCCACATCGGAAATCTCCGCCCGGGTGGGGCGCGGATTGTGAATCATGGATTCCAGCATCTCCGTGGCAGTAATGACCCGCTTGCCCAGGAGGCGGCACTTGTTGATGAGGTACTTCTGAATGGCTGGGACCTCCACAAAGGGAATTTCCACCCCCAGGTCCCCCCGGGCCACCATCACACCGTCGGCCACCTGACAGATCTCCTCAATGTGGTCCACGCCAGAGCGATTTTCAATTTTAGCAATGATATCGATGTCACTTCCGCCGTTTTCATCCAGGAACGTCCGCAGATCCTCCATATCCCGGCGGTTGGAAACAAAGGAAGCCGCCACGAAGTCCACCCCATTCCGGATGCCAAACAGCAGGTCTTCCTGATCCTGCTGGCTGAGGAAGTCGTGAGCCAGCACCCGGTTGGGGAAATTCATACTCTTCCGGTCAGACAGATCGCCCCCTGCCAAGACCCGGCACCGGGCATTGCTGCCCTCCAGCTGCTCCACCTGGAAAATGACCAGGCCGTTGTTGACCATGATGGTGTCGCCCACCTCCAGGTCCTCTATGAGGCCCTTATAGGTGACGGAAACCCGGGTCTGATCTCCCACCACATCGTCGGTGGTAAAGGTAAACATATCCCCATCGTGAAGGGTGATCCGCTTATTTGCAAAGGTTTTGATCCGGTACTCCGGTCCCTTGGTGTCCAGCATAATGGCAATGGGGAGCTCCAGCTTCTCCCGGACCTGCCGGATCAAATCGATTTTCTTTTGATGCTCCTCGTGAGAGCCATGAGAAAAATTCAGGCGCGCCACATTCATGCCCGCCAAACACATCTCAGTCAGGGTCTCCTCATTTTCACAGGCCGGCCCAATGGTGCAGATGATTTTCGTTTTCCGCATACGGCAACCTCCCAGATCCTATATTCCATATCATCATACCACGAATCCCGCATTTTTCAAGGGAAAGCCCACCACCCATAGCAAATTCCGCAAAAGCGCACAACCGCACATTGACATTTCCCCCCTGTTCTTGTATAATTGCCTCGAATCGCAGAACAAATCACTCTTCGGGGAGCCGGACGATTCCGGCTGAGATTGGGCGAAGCCGCGCCCTCACCCGCAAACCTGATACGGGTTATGCCGTCGTAGGGAAAGATGCAGATATGGACGTATCGCATTGCGCACCGCCGGCGGGTTTGCAATGCGATTTTATTATTGGGGATTTCCCCACAATGGAGGTATCCATTCCCATGGCAAATACAAACCGCTCCCATCTCCGCGTCCGCACCCTGTGCGAGGGGGCCATCATGGTAGCCCTGGCTCAGGCCCTGAGCTACCTCAAGTTCATGCAGCTGCCCAACGGCGGCTCCCTGACTCCCGCAATCTTCCCCATTGTGTTTTTTGCCCTGCGCTGGGGGCTGGGCCAGGGCCTGCTGGCCGGCTTTGCCTTTGGCCTGCTGCAATTGATTTTTGACGGGGCCTACGCCTGGGGCTGGCAGTCCATGCTGCTGGATTACCTGGTGGCCTTTACCCCTCTGGGCCTGGCGGGTCTGTTTCGTGGGAAGGCCTGGGGCATCTTCCCGGGCACCGTTTTAGGCTGCGCAGTCCGTTTCCTGGTCCATTTCATCAGCGGCATCACCATTTACCGGATCTACGAGCCCAAAAATATCCCGGGCTTCGGCACCTTCGACAATGCCAACCTGTACTCTCTGGTGTACAACGGCAGCTATATGCTCCCCAATATGCTGCTGGCTCTGGCCATTGCAGCGGTGCTGTACATCCCCTTGAAAAAGTATTTTGCCGGCCAGGACATCCGCAAATAAACCGTTTCGGGCGGCGGGCATCCCTGTACGGCGTTCAAGAGACCAGCTGCAAGGCGCTCCTGCGGCCTCCGGGGCAGGCAGGAGCTACGGTACAACCCCTGTAGGGGCTCTATGTGGCCCAGACCAATTTGTAAATGTTGCTTTACATGGCGTCTATCTTCTGGACAAGAGGCGCACTTTGACGTATAATGGTTTCAAAAGGGGGGAGCTCATGGCAATACGGAGAAAACTCACGCGGCTCTGCCGGATCACCGGCGGGTTGGCCGCATGCTTTCTGTGCATTTGGAGCGCTGCCCATTCCGCTCCGTGCATCTCCGCTGCACCGGCCAGCCTCGGCAACCTGGAGCGGGTCAGTTCCTATGCCTTTCTGCCGGCGGCGCACCCGGTTGGTCAGGCTTCCCTGACCGTGGCCACAGGATGGCTGGAGGATGCGTTTCCCGCCCTTTCCCCGGAAACGGCCGTGGTGCAGCTGGTACGTCACGACTATGCCCGTGCCAGGTTCACCCGGCTCTTCCCTGCCCGCCCGCCGGAGCCCAGCAGCCGGGAAACCATCTGTTATGGCCGCAGCGGGGCCGGTCGGAAGCTCCTGGCCTACCGGTTCGGCACGGGGGAAAACGTTCTGATTGTCACCTTCGCCATCCACGGCTGGGAGGACAATTTTGAACAGGACGGGCAGCTACTGGTGGACACAGGAAATTTGCTCATAGAAACCCTGACGGATCAATATGCATCGCTGATTGTCCCCGGAGACTGGACGGTGTATGTGCTGCCCTGCCTCAACCCCGACGGTCTCTATGACGGCTGGACCTGCGACGGTCCGGGGCGGTGCACCACCCATTCCCTGAATGAAGACGGCCTCAGCGAAGAGGGGTCCGGTATGGATTTGAACCGGTGCTTCCCCTACCGCTTCAGCAGCGACTACAGCCCCCGGAATTACTGCGGCAGCGAGCCTCTGCGCGCCCGGGAGGCCCTGGCCCTGGCCCAATTTACCCAATCTGTCATGGGAGATGGGCTGAATATTCTGATTGACACCCACGGCTGGTATCAGCAGATCATCCCCTCCGGTGACCGGTCCGGCACCCTGTTTCAAACCTTCAGCGACTACTTTCCCGGCAACAGCTACGCCTCTTTGAGGAGCGCCGACGGTTATTACAGCGCCTGGGCGGCCTATACCCTGGGCTATGACGCCTGCCTGTTTGAATTTCCCCACGTCTCCAGTGCCCAGGACTTTCAGGAAAAGGGCTACGGCCAGGACTATGTGGACGCCATTTGCGCCATTCTGGAGGCCTACGGCAGCGATGCCCTCTGAATTTCCACTGGCTGTTCCCCCAATGTTCAAATAAATCGGATTTCCTTCTGGAATTTCTTGAAAAACCCCTTGCCAAACAGGCTTGGGAGTGCTATAATGTTTGTAATCATGGTTGACTTACGAAAGAGAGGGGTGCGCCCCTCTCTTTCTTGCTGAGAAAGGCGTGTTTAGAATGAAAATCACAGAGCAGGTAACCGGCTTCGCCCGCCCCGTTGTGGAAAGTCTGGGCTGCCGGCTGTGGGACGTGGAATACGTCCGGGAAGGAGCGGATTGGTTCCTCCGGATCTACATTGACAAAGACGGCGGCGTGGACATCACAGACTGCGAAGCCATCTCCCGGGCCCTGGACCCCATCCTGGACGAGAAGGACCCCATCCCCGACAGCTATCATTTTGAGGTTTGCTCCGCCGGTCTGGAGCGGGTGCTGAAGCGCCCCGGGGATTTCCAGCAGTTTCTCCACAGCCCTGTGCTGGTGAAGCTGTACCGCCCCAGAGACGGGGCGAAGGAGTATCCCGGCACGTTGGAGGGCTACGACAACGGCCGCGTCACCATCGCGACCGGCTCCGGCTCCCTTACCTTTGAAAAATCGGAGATTGCCCAGGTGCGGCTCCGGGTGGAATTCTGACAGGAGGAAACAGTCATGGCCAGAAATGTAAAGAAGAAAAGTCCGGAACCCCAGCTCTGCCAGCCGGCGGAGATTTTCGCCGCCCTGCAAATGCTGGAAAAAGAGCGGGGCATTCCCGTAGACTATATGGTGGATCGAATCAAGCAGGCCCTCATCAACGCCTACCGGAAGGACCGGGAGGACCACCGGGAGGTCCCTGCGGAAAATGTGGAGGTGGAGCTCACAGAAGCTGTCATGTCCATGGTCCAGCAGCGGACCGTTGTGGAGGAGGTGGAGAACCCCGCTTCTGAGATCTCCCTGGACGCCGCCCGGAACACCTCCCCCAATGCCCAGCCGGGCGATGTGATCCGAATCCCGGTGAAGGTAGAAAACTTCGGCCGCATCGCCGCCCAGACCGCCAAGCAGGTCATCATCCAGGGCATCCGGGAGGCCGAACGGGGCGCCGTTTACGACAATTACTCCTCCAAGGCCCAGGAGATTCTCACCGGCACGGTTCTGCGCATGGACCCCTCCGGAGATATGTATATCCGCATCGGCACGGGCACGGAGCGCTCCGACGCCATTCTCCGCGCCGGGGAACAGATCCCCGGGGAGGCTTATCAGGAGGGCGACCTCATCCGGGTCTACGTGGTGGACGTCCACCGCTCCAACCGCGGCCCCCAGGTCTTTGTCTCCCGGACCCATCCCAATCTGGTCCGCCGTTTGTTTGAGCTGGAGGTCCCGGAAATTGCCGAGGGCCTGGTGGAGGTTCGGAACATCGCCCGGGAGCCGGGCTCCCGGACCAAGATTGCCGTCCGGGCCGCCCAGGAGGACATCGATCCCGTGGGCGCTTGTGTCGGCCCCCGGGGCGGCCGTGTGGGCGCCATCGTCAATGAGCTGCACGGGGAAAAAATGGACATCATCACCTGGTCCGAGGACCCCTGCCAGTATGTGGCCGCCGCCCTCAGCCCCGCCGAGGTGATTTCCGTGGACCAGATCCCCGGTCAGAAGGCCTGCCGGGTGGTGGTACCCGACGATCAGCTGAGCCTGGCCATTGGAAAAGAGGGGCAAAACGCCCGCCTGGCCGCCCGGCTCACCAGCTATAAAATTGACATCAAGCCCGCCTCCAAAGCCTCAGAATTCCCGGAGAAGACCCCAGAGCCCCTCCCGGAAGCACCCCTTGCACAGGAGCCCCAGGCTGAGGAAGAGGAATAAACCGGGAAATTTCACCAAAAAATAGAGGGAGGGAGTCTTTATGCAGAGAAAAATTCCCATGCGCCAATGCATGGGCTGCCGGGAACGCAAGCCAAAGCGGGAGTTGATCCGCGTCGTCCGTTCGCCGGAGGGCGCTGTCAGTCTGGATTTCCAGGGCAAGGCTCCCGGACGGGGCGCCTACCTGTGCCCGGACCCCAATTGCCTGAAAAAGGCCATGCGCTCCAAGTCCCTGGAGAGAAATCTGGAGGCCGCCATTCCCGTTGAGGTGCTGGAGCGGTTGGCCCGGGAAATGGAGGCGCATCATGAAACCTAACGCCATCAATTACCTGTCCCTGGCCAAAAAGGCCGGTCGGATTGAAATTGGAGAGGAATCCGCAGGAGCAGCCGCCCGAGCCTGCCATGCCAGGCTCCTGCTCGTTGCCAAGGACGCTCCCGACGGGGCGCTGCGCCGGGCCCGGAACTTTGTGGCCGGCTCCGGCCAGCAGCTGGCGGTGGTTCCCTTTTCCAAAGAGGAACTGGGCGCGGCCCTGGGTAAGAGCGTAGTATCCCTGGCCGCCATCACCGACCCTGCCCTGGCCCTGGCCTTTTTGCAGGCTCTGGAGGACCCCCAGCGGTATGAGGGGGCCCTGGAGGATCTGGCCAACCGGACCAAACGGGTGCGCCAGCGGCAGTTGGAGGAAAAGGCTCACCAGAAAAACCTCCAGCGGGGAAAACGCAGACGTCAGCCGGGAGGGCCGGCTGGTCATCATAAAGCCGGGCCGGGCACTCCCGTTGCCCAGTCCAAGCGGCAGGCCAAGCCCGCCGTCCGAAAGCAAGCTCCCGGAAGCGGGTCCGCCGTCAGGAAGCACGGCAAGAAGTCACATGGAGGTGCGGAATTATGAGTTTTATCAAGTATCGAGTCCGAGAAGTGGCCGCAGATTTCGGCATGACGCCGAAGGAGGTATCAGAAGTCGCCGGCAAGTATTTCGACAAGCCCAAGAGCAACAGCCAGGTACTCACCGACGAGCAGCTGAACGTCATCTTTGACCATATCACCCAGAACCGTCAAATCGACTCTCTGGAGCAGGTTTTTGCCGCCGCCAAAAAGCCGGAGCCCAAGCCTGCCAAGGAATCGCCCAAAGCCGCCGCCCCGGTGAAATCCAGCCCGGCAGTCAAGGCCGCCGCCCCCGCACCCAAGTCTGAAATCAAGCCCGAGGCCAAGCCGGAGCCCAAGCCCGTGCAACCGGAGCGCAAGCGGGAGCGCCGTGTGGTGGATACCTCCGCCGTGCAGGTCAACTCTGACCGGTTCGACGACCGGGTGGACACTCTGGTCTCCGAGCGGATCCAAAATATCTCCGGCGGCAAGCAGAAAATCGGCAGCAAGGCCAAAAACAACAAAAAGGGTGGAAAATTCCAGAGCAGCAAGGCCCGCTCCGAGGAGCAGGAGAAAATGCGCCGCCTGCGCATGGAGGTCATTAAAAAGACGCCTCTCACCGTAAAAATTCCCGAGGAAATTGTGGTGGCAGAGCTGGCCAGCCGCATGAAGAAGACCGCCGCCGAGGTGATCAAAACCCTGGTGAAAAACGGCGTCATGGCCTCCATCAACGAAACCATCGACTTCGACACCGCCGAATTCGTGGCCACGGAGCTGGGCTGCAAGGTGGAGCGGGAAGTCACCGTCACCATTGAAGAGAAAATCATTGACGACCATGTGGATACCGCTGAGGAGCTTCAGCCCCGGAGCCCTGTGGTCGTGGTCATGGGACACGTAGACCACGGCAAAACCAGCCTGCTGGACGCCGTGCGGAAGACCAACGTGGTCTCTGGCGAGGCCGGCGGCATCACCCAGCACATCGGTGCTTACACCGTCCAAATCAACGGCAATCCCATCACCTTCCTGGATACCCCCGGCCATGCGGCCTTCACCTCCATGCGCGCCCGGGGCGCCATGTGCACAGACATCGCCATTCTGGTGGTGGCTGCCGACGACGGCATCATGCCCCAGACGGTGGAAGCCATCAACCATGCCAAGGCCGCGAAAATTCCCATCATCGTGGCCATTAACAAAATGGATAAACACGGGGCAAATCCGGACCGGATCAAGCAGCAGCTCACAGAATATGACCTGGTTCCCGAAGAGTGGGGCGGCGATACGGTGATCTGTCCCATTTCCGCCAAGACCGGTCAGGGAATTGACGAGCTGCTGGAGATGGTGATCCTCACCTCCGAAGTGCAGGAGCTGAAGGCCAACCCCAACCGCGCCGCTAAGGGCACCGTGATCGAGGCCCGTCTGGACCGGACCCGGGGTCCCATCGCCACCCTCCTGATCCAGAACGGCACCCTGAACCAGGGCGACGTGATCATTGCCGGCACCGCCGTGGGCCGCGTTCGGGTGATGACCAACGACAAGGGCCGCACCGTAAAGACCGCCGGTCCCTCCGTCCCGGTAGAAATCACCGGTCTGGCCGATGTCCCCGCCCCGGGCGACGAATTCAACGCCGTCTCCGACGAGCGCATGGCCAGAGAGCTGGTGGAGCAGCGCCGCCAGGCGGAGAAGGACGCCGCCGCCCAGCTCAACACCAAGATCACTCTGGACAACCTCTTCGCCATGATGCAGGAGGGAGAGATGAAGGACCTGAACCTCATCGTGAAGGCCGACGTCCAGGGCTCTGCCGAAGCTCTGAAGGCCAGCCTCCTGAAGCTGAGCAACGACGAGGTCCGGGTCAAGGTGATCCACACCGGCGTGGGCGCCGTGAACGAATCCGACATTCTTCTGGCCTCCACAGCCAACGCCATTATCATCGGCTTCAACGTCCGTCCCGACGCCGCCGCCCAGGCCAGCGCCCAGCGGGCTAAGGTAGATGTGCGGATGTACCGGGTGATTTACGACGCCATCAACGAAATCGAGGCCGCTCTGAAGGGTATGCTGGCGCCCAAGTATCAGGAGGTCGTCATCGGTCACGCCGAGGTCCGTCAGACCTACAAGGTCTCCGCCATCGGCACCATCGCCGGCTGCTATGTCAAAGACGGCAAGGTAACCCGGGACGCCCAGGTTCGGGTCCTGCGGGACCACATCGTCCTACACCAGGGCGCCGTGGGCTCCCTGCAGCGGTTTAAGGATTCCGTGAAGGAAGTGACTGCCGGCTACGAGTGCGGCATGTCCATTGACCGGTTCAATGACATCAAAGAGGGCGACGTATTTGAGTGCTTCGCCATGGAGGAAATCAAGCAATGATTCCACACCCGCCG
>OFMD01000873.1_pt1 | contig 21625 bp, 19 predicted proteins | sample 1541211 | NCBI WGS metagenome assembly OFMD01 (sample SAMN04209231, study PRJEB22552) | human gut metagenome | biome: gut; material: feces | host: Homo sapiens | place: USA: Oklahoma | reverse complement strand
GTGGCGGGCGGCACGGGCACCTTCGACGCAAGCCATAAGCTCGGTGGCCTGTGCTTGGGTGCAGTGGGCGATGCCGGCGCGGTCGGTAATATCCTCGCGCGGCAGGTCAAAAATAATCGAGCCATTATCGATGCAGATGACGCGATCAGCGGTGCGATCGAGGTCGGACGTAATGTGGCTCGAGAGCAGCACACTGTGCTGGCCGTCGGCGACAAAGGCAAGCAGCTCATCAAGCAGTTCCTCGCGTGCCATGGGATCGAGGCCCGCGGTGGCTTCGTCCAAAACGAGCAGCTTGGCATTGTGGCTGAGTGCACAGGCAAGCTGCAGTTTCATGCCCATGCCGCGGGAGAGGTCCTTGACCTTTGTCTTGGGATCGAGGCCAAATCGGTTGATGAATCCGGCGAACGTTTCGCGGTCCCACGTGGGGTACGCCGGGCCTACGAGCGACTCGATCTGGCCCACCTTGAGCGTGGAGGGGAAGGGGCACGTGTCCAGGACAAGACCGACGCGGGAGCGTAGATGGCGCTGCGTTTCATCGGGCGCGTCGGCGCCACAGCGCTGCCCAAACAGGTGCACTTCGCCGGCATCGAGCTTTACAAGCCCGAGAGCAGCTCGAATCGTCGTTGTTTTGCCGGCACCGTTGGCACCAACAAAGCCGACGATCTGGCCAGGCTCCACGGCAAGCGTGACATCACGCAGCGAAAAACGGTCGCTCACACGGCGCGATGCACCTTTAAGTTCTAGCAAGTTTTTCATGGCATAGCCTTTCTTGCAGATGGCTACTGCATGGTTTCGGGGGCTACCAGGTCGAGCATCTCGTGCAGTTTGTCGCGCGTGACACCCAGGGTTTCGGCTTGGCTTGCCGCTTTCGCAAGCAGATCTTCGATATGGCAGAGCTGGTTTTCGCGCAAGAGCTCTTGGTTGCTCTCGGCGACAAAACAGCCCTTGCCCTGCACGGTGCAGATAAACCCGAGCTGCTCCAGGTCGGCGTAGGCGCGCTTGGTGGTGATGACGCTCACCCCAAGATCGCTCGCGAGTACACGGATGCTGGGGAGTTTGGCTCCCGCAGCGAGCGTGCCCGAAAGGATTTGGGCTTTGACCTGCGAGGTTATCTGCTCGTAGATGGGCTTGTCGCTCGAATTGGATAGGATGATGTCCACAGCGGCTCCTTAGCTGATGGGCTACACGTGTATATAACCGGTAAGCACAGTATATATACACTATGCACAGTTATGCAAGAGGCAAATAGGGATTGTCCGCTCGTTCATTCATCTCTATCTGTAACATCTGGAACCGATTTGGACGGCTACCTGTTACAGATTGAGATTTTGCTGGCGGGCCCCACCTGGTTGTCTCGATCTGTAACAACTGGAGAAGATTTTGGCTGCTAGATGTTACAGATCGAGACATTGGGCACCCGTCTATCCTTATATCTCAATCTGTAACAGATGGACCCGTTTTGAGTGGCTAGATGTTACAGATCGAGATCTTTCTGGGACGTCCACCTGTTTGTCTAAATCTGTAACAGGAAGAGGTTCAAAAACCGTCTAGATGTTACAGATCGAGACAAACTGCTGCGGAGTGTCGCCATCGACTGCTACCCTAGGCCCCAACTGATGAATTTGTCCTGATAGGTGCCCTATGCCGAGATTTCGCGGCTACAATAGTACGGTTACATCGACGTAATGCACTTAATGCAAGAAAGGATCCGCATGGCAAGCCTGTCGGATGAAATCTCGTCGCGCCGCACATTCGCGATCATCAGCCACCCGGACGCCGGTAAGACCACGCTTACCGAGAAGCTGCTGCTCTATACCGGCAGCATTCAGACCGCCGGTTCGGTCAAGGGCAAGAGCTCGGCCAAGCATGCCGTCTCGGACTGGATGGACATCGAGAAGGAGCGCGGTATTTCCGTTACCTCCTCGGTCCTGCAGTTCACCTACAACGGCGCTTGCGTCAACATCCTCGATACCCCCGGCCACCAGGACTTCTCGGAGGATACCTACCGTACCCTTATGGCCGCCGACGCCGCGGTCATGGTCATCGACGGCGCCAAGGGCGTCGAGGCCCAGACCAAAAAGCTCTTTAAGGTCTGCACGCTGCGTCACATTCCCATCTTCACCTTTGTGAACAAGCTCGACCACGAGGCTCGCGATCCGTTTGAGCTCATGGAAGAGATCGAAAACGTCCTGGGTATCAATACGTATCCCATGAATTGGCCGATCGGCAGCGGCCGCAACTTCCGCGGCGTGTTCGATCGTCAGACCCGTCGCGTTATCGCCTTTGAGGGCGACGGCCACGCCAACGCCACCAAGAAGGTCGCCGAGGTCGAGGCCGAGCTGGGCGACCCCGCCATGGACGAGCTTATCGGCGAGGAAAACCATAAGAACCTAATGGACGATATCGAGCTGCTCGATGGCGCCGGCGACGAGCTCGACTTGGATGCCGTGGCCTGCGGCAAGCTGAGCCCGGCGTTCTTTGGCTCGGCGCTTACCAACTTTGGCGTGGAGCCCTTCCTCAAGGAGTTCCTGCGCCTGGCCCCGACGCCGCGTGCCTATACCGATACGCTCACCAGCGAGCCGGTCGATCCCTGCCGCGACGACTTTAGCGGCTTTGTGTTTAAAATCCAGGCCAACATGGACAAGAACCACCGCGACCGCATCGCCTTTGTGCGCATTTGCTCGGGCAAGTTCGAGCGCGGCATGGATGCTTTCCACGTGCAGGGCAACCGCAAGCTCAAGCTTGCCACGGGCACGTCGATGATGGCCGATGACCGCGCCATCGTGGACGAGGCGTACGCGGGCGATATCGTGGGCCTGTTCGACCCGGGTATCTTTAGCATCGGCGACACCGTGTGCTCCGGCAAGCGCCACGTGCAGTATCCGCAGATCCCGACGTTTGCCCCCGAGATGTTCGCTCGCATTACGCAGGTCGACACGCTCAAGCGCAAGCAGTTCGTCAAGGGTATGGAGGAGCTTGCCCAGGAGGGCGCCATTCAGATCTTCCGCGAACTGGGTGCCGGCATGGAGAGCGTCATCGTGGGCGTGGTCGGCGTGCTGCAGTTTGAGGTGCTCGAGCGCCGCCTCAAGGCCGAGTACCGTGTTGAGGTTCGTCGCCAGCCGCTGCCCTATACGGACATCCGCTGGATCCAGAACGACCCCGACACCATCGATATCCCGGGCCTTTCGCTCACGCGCGACACGCTGCGCGTCGAGGACATGCGCGGCGGCAAGTTGCTGCTGTTCACGAGCCCGTGGAACGTGGATTGGGCTACCGACCACAATCCCGACCTTATCCTGTCGGAGTTTGGCAACGTAGCGTTTTAACGCATCGGCGCGGTGGCCCTGCGGGGCTGCCGCGCCGTTTGCTTGCCTGATGCCGTGTGAGCGGCTATCATACCCACCGTCGTCTCAAGACCGGGGCGTCCGAGCAGTTCGGGTCCGATATCCTGCTCGTTAAACCTAAAACCAAAGGAGTACATAATGATCAAGAAGGTCATGGAGGACTACAAGGTCCTGTTGCGGAGCATTCCCGCGGCAACGGTTTCGCTGTTTTTCGTGAGCGTCATCATGATGAACCTGCTGGCCAACAAGGAGCTCATCAGCCTGCCGTATCTGGCGCTCGACTGTGGCTTTGTGGTGAGCTGGGTTTCGTTTTTGTGCCAGGACATGATCTGCAAGCGCTTTGGCGCCAAGGCATCCATCAAAATCTCTATCCTCGCGCTGCTGGTCAACCTGGCCGTGAGCCTGTGCTTTTGGGCATGTTCGCTCACGCCCGGCATGTGGGGCGCCTACTACGACACGGGCATGATCGAGGTCAACACCGCCCTTAACGCCACCATCGGCGGCACCTGGTACGTGGTGCTGGGCTCTTCGCTGGCAATGCTCGTTTCTGCCGTGGTTAACTCCACGCTCAACCAGTCGCTCGGCCGTATGCTCAAGAAGAATAACTTTGCGAGCTTTGCCTTCCGTTCCTATGTGTCCACGGGTGTTGGCCAGTTTATCGACAACCTGGTCTTTGCCATTGTGGTGAGCCACACGTTCTTTGGTTGGACCTGGGTGCAGGTTCTTATGTGCTCGCTGACCGGCGCTGTTGCCGAGCTGCTGTGCGAGGTCTTCCTGAGCCCCGTGGGCTACAAGGTCGTGCGCGGCTGGGAGCGCGAGAACGTGGGCTCCGAGTACCTCGAGCGCCACGCAACCGCCTAAGGAGCAAGTATGCGGGTTTTGATCACGGGCGCTTCGGGCGGTATCGGAGCCGCATGCGTGCAGCGTTTTTTAGACGAGGGCCACGAGGTCGTTGGCTTTGATCTTTTGCCGGCGGCGATCGAACACGAGCGCTACCGCCATCTGATCGTTGATGTCCGCGAGCCGGACTCGTTTCCAGGCGATCTTGAGCCCCAGGTAATCGTGAACGTTGCCGGTACGCAGGATTCGGCCGATGATATCGCCGCCAACCTGTGTGGCACCATCAACGTGACCGAGTGCTACGCCTTTGTGGGGGAGGGGCTTGCCGCCAAGCCGGCGCCGGCTATCAGATCCGTGGTCAATGTGGGGTCGGCGAGCGGGCATACGGGATCGGAGTTTCCCGCCTATGCCGCCAGCAAGGGCGGCGTTATCGCCTACACCAAGAACCTTGCAAACCGCCTGGCACCGCAGGCTATCGCCAACAGTGTGGACCCGGGTGGCGTTATCACGCCGCTCAACCGTTGCGTGATGGAAGACGAACACCTGTGGAGCCAGATTATGGAGCTCACGCCGCTTAGGCGCTGGGCCACTGCCCAAGAGATCGCCGAGTGGATCTACTTTGTGGGCGTGACCAACCGGTTTATGACCGGGCAGAGCCTGCTGATCGATGGCGGCGAGGCCGGCCGCACACAATTTATTTGGCCCGAATAGGAAACGCGCCCGATGGCAAGATTGCCGTCGGGCGCATTTTTGATGTATCGATTTTTAGTCGAGGCAAGTCCAGTTGACGGGGGTCGAGCCGTGCTGTTCGAGTAGCCGATTGGCTGCCGAGAAGGGGCGCGACCCCATAAAGGCGGGGAGTTCTGCCGTGGCACGGTTGGCCGAAAGCGGCGAGGGGTGCGTGGAGGCCAGGCAGAACTTGCCGGTTGCCTTGCCCGCACCAGTTGCGACGAGCTTGCCTTCGACCATTTGCTGGGCAAAGCGACCCCATGCCAAAAAGACTACCGGCTGGGGCAGCTGGCAGCAGCGTTCGATAACGTAGTCGGTGAGCGTGCTCCAGCCCAGCTTGGCGTGCGAGTTGGCGGCATGCTCGCGCACGGTGAGCGTAGTGTTGAGGAGCAGGACGCCCTGTTGTGCCCATGGTGTTAGGTCTCCCGTGGCGGGAATGGGGCAACCCAGATCGGCTTTGAGTTCCTTATAGATGTTGCGCAGACTCGGCGGCAACTTGGTTTGCGTCGCGGGGACCGAAAACGACAGTCCCATGGCCTGGTTGGGTCCGTGATAGGGGTCTTGACCCAAAATGACAACTTTGACCTGGTCTGCAGGCGTGTAGGCGAGGGCATTGAGGATGTCGTCTTGTGCCGGGTAGATGATCTGCTCGGCACGCAAAAGGGCGATACGCTCGAGCAGCTGGTTCGTAGTGTCACGTACCGGCTGTGGCGCATCGCCCAACCAAGTTGCTATGTTGCGATCGCAAGTTGCGGTGTCCATGGGGCTCCTTTATGGCAGATGCTCTGTTTGCATCTATTGTAAAGGCGCACCGGTTGCCTTTATGCTACGGCTGTATGAAGAGTGGGGTCTACGAGACGCGCTCGGGCGCCCCTGCCATGCGAGCCTGTCCATGTGCGCGAAGGCGCGGAAGCTCGACGGTTGCCACCATGACGCCGGTGAGGATGAGGGCGGCGCCAAAGAAGGCGATGGGGCTCAGGACCTCGCCGACTAGGAAGAACGAAAAGACAGCGGAGCAGACCGGCTCAAGCGAGAAGGCGAAGCCGGTGGTCTCGGCGGGCACGTGGGGCTGCACGAGCGTCTGGGTGATAAAGCCGTAGGCAGAGCAGATGAGTGCGAGCGCGACGACGACCACGATCTCGCTCGGCGTACTGGGAAGTGTGAAACCGCCAAAGACGCATGCGGCGATACCCGAGAACAAGCCGCCGAAGCCCAGCTGCCAAACGCCCAGAGCCAGCGGGTCGATATCTTCGACAAAGCGCTTCGCCACAATGATATGGCCGGCATAGACAAAGGCGGAGAGCAGCATGATGAGCGCGCCTGGGTTCAGGCTGGTGAAGTCGGCGCCCGAGAGCAGCAACATACCGCAGGTGACGATGGCGGTGCCGACGAGCACTTTGCGTTCGGGGGCGCGGCGCAGCAGGGCGGCGTTGGCAAACGGCACGATCACGACCGTCAGGCTCTGCAAAAAGCCGGCAGTGGAGGCAGAAGTGAGGCTAGAGCCCAAGCACATGCAGGTGAGCTCGGTTGCCATAATGGCGCCGATGATGGCGGCACGGACCATAAGGTCGCGGTTGATGCGGAAAGCGCGCTTGTGGAAGAGCAAAAGGCAGGCCACAAAGGCGATGATGCAGCGCAGCGCAACGATGCTCGTGGCGTTCATGCTGTCCATGCCGATCTTCATGAGGGGGTACGAAAAGCCCCATGCGACGGGAACGGAAAATGAGAGCGCGATTGCTTTTTTGCGATCCATGGGACTCCTTTTGTTACAGAACGGTTTCGTAAAAAGGATTCTGCTCCCAGATTTGGATGTAGTAAAGCGAATGTAACTTCAGTATGATTAAGAAACGCTAAAGTAGATGCGAGAAGCCCTGGCAAAACGTTTTACGGCTACATCGATGTGGAGGCACGATGGCATCGCGGTATCAGATTGTTTGTATGGTGGTCGATCGCGGCAGCCTGAAACGCGCGGCGGACGAGCTGGGCTATACGCAAAGTGCGGTGAGCCAGGCCGTCAAGGCGCTCGAGCGCGAGCTGGGTACCACGCTTATCGAGCGCGGAAAGCAGGGCGTTTCGCTTACGCGCGACGGTAAACAATATCTGCCGTACCTGCGCCAGATCGTGACCGCTGAGGCCGAGCTCGAGGGCAAGCGCCAGGAGCTGCTGGGGCTTTCGTCGACCGATATTCGCATCGCGACGTTTACTAACGTGAGTCGTACCGTGCTGCCGCGTGTGATCCGCGACTTTGGTGCGCTGCACCCGGGCGTACGCTTCACCCTCAAACAGGGCGATTACACGCGCAACGCTCAATGGGTGCACGATGGCGTGGTTGATTTTTGTTTACGGCACGCGGATTTACCGCTGGGCTCGAGAAGCGCGTCGTCTATCACGACGAGTTGGTAGCATTGTTGCCGGCCGAGCATCCGCTGACGGCAAAGGAAAAGGTGACACTTGCCGACCTGGCGTCCGAGCCGTTTGTGCTGCTGGATGAGGGCGAACAGAGTCTGGTGCTCGATGCATTCGCAACGCATGGGCTGTCGCCGCACGTGACGAGTGAGGTGACCGATGACTACACCATCATGGCGATGGTGGAGGAGGGCCTAGGCGTGAGCATGCTCTATCGTCGTACTGTGGAGGGCATGCGAGCCGATATTCGTGTGCGGCCCATCGTGCATGCCCCCTCGCGCGACGTGGTGGCCGCCTGGCGCAGCTGGGATACCATGCCCATCGCCACGAGGCGCTTTATCGACTATATGAGCTCGCATATTGTCAATTAATGACTGGCGTGGCGTTGAGTGCGGTGTTTAGCGGGCTGTCGCTTTGGCTTTGGTGGCGCGATAGGTGCGTGCCGGGTGGCAGAGCAATACCGCCACGACCATAAAGAATGCCGTGGTGCCCAGGCTGATGGGGTAGACCATCATGATGTTCGCAAAGGTGCGGAAGTGCGGGAACACACAGAACACCCAATAGAAGCGGATGCCGCAGACGCAGATCATGGTGATGAGGGCGGGCGTGAGCGAGATGCCAAAGCCGCGCAGGTAGCCTGACATGTTTTCGTAGAACATGCTAAAGGCGTACGCCGGGAAGATCGAGCACACGCGGATATAGCCGATCGAGACGATGTTGGGGTCGCTGTTGAACAGCGATAGGATCTCGCGCCCCAGGCCGACAATAACGATAATCGTGGTGAGTGCAACGATACCGCCTTCGACCAGGCAGACCTTGAGCGTTTTGGTGCAGCGGTCGATCTGGCGGGCACCGTGGTTTTGTCCCACAAAGGTGGTGCAAGCCTGGCTAAAGCTGTTGAGCAGGTTGTAACACACGTACTCCAGGCTCATGGCGGCGCTCGATGCCGCCATGACCTCGGTGCCCAGGCTGTTGATGGCAGACTGGATGATGATGTTGGCGACAGCAAAGACGGCGCTTTGGATGCCGGCGGGCAGGCCGATCTTGACGATGCGCTTGAGGGCGACGGGGTCGATAGCCAGGTCGCGCGGGGTGACGCGGACGACGGAGTCGGTCTTGAGCAGGCGGATAAAGAGTGTAGCGGCGCTGACGGTGTAGGCGATGGCGGTGGCGATGGCGACGCCTGCGACGCCCCAGTGGAGTACGGGGACAAAGATGAGGTCCAGGCCAATGTTGAGGACGGTGGACACAGCAAGCGCCTGCAGCGGCATGCGGGTGATGCCGACGGAGCGGAAGATCGCGGCCTCAAAGTTGTAGAGCAAGATCGAGGGCATGCTGAGCAAAAAGACGCGCAGGTAGAGCGAAGCGAGCGGCATGGTTTCGGCGGGAACGTTGAGCGCGGCGAGCATGGGCTCGGCAAAGATCTCGCCCAGCGCGATGACGACAAAGCCCACGAGCGCCATTAAAATCGAGGTATGGACGGCGCGTTTGACCATGTTCTGATCGTTGCGGCCGATAGCGTTGGCGATGACCACGTTGGAGCCAAGCGACATGCCAATAAACAGGTTGAGCATAAGACTGGTAAGCGGAACATTGGAGCCGACCGCCGCCATGGCGAGGGTTCCCTGGTCGCCCGAGAAATTACCGATGATGACCGTGGCGATGAGGTTCGACAGCTGCTCCAAGATGCTCGTGGCGGCCACGGGGAAGGCGAACAGGGGAATATTGCGCCACAGCGAACCGGTGGTCATGTCAATGTGCTTAGATACGGTGTCAGCCATACGCTCTCAATCTCTAATATGCTCTTTCGTGCTTATTTGCGCAGACGATGATACTCCTAATCGACTAGTCGTTGGGGACGTTCTTAAACGACTAGTCATTCAAGAACGTCCCCAATGACTAGGTGGGGGAGGCGTGCGACAATGGTGGGCGTTGTGTTGTTCGCGCTAAGGAGTTGCCATGTTGTTGTGTCCTGTTTGCCATGAGCCGTTGGTGGACGATGAGCGCGGTGCTGCGTGCGCGGGCGGACACCGGTTTGACCGTGCGCGCGAGGGCTATCTATATCTATTGCGCTCGTCCAAGAGCGGCGACTCCATGGGCGATCCCAAGTCGCAGGCACGCAGCCGTCGTGACTTTCTGAACCGCGGCTACTACGCGCCGCTGCGCGATGCGATGGTTGAGCTGGTGCGCGAGCGGGCGGCTGGGCACGCTGCGTCTACGAACTGCCCCATGACGCTGCTCGATATTTGCTGCGGCGAGGGCTATTACACGAGTGCCATGGGCGCGGTTTCGGGCGTGGATGCTTACGGCTTTGACCTGGGTAAAGAGATGGTGCGCCTTGCCGCCAAGCGCGGCGATGCGACCTACTTCGTGGCCAACATGAAGGATATCCCCGTGGCTGATGGCGCCTTCGATATGGTGACCGAGCTCTTCGCTCCCTTTAACGAGCGTGAGTTTGCCCGCGTGCTGGCGCCCGAGGGCTCGCTCTACACCGTCGTGCCAGGTGCCCGTCATCTGTTTGGGCTTAAGGAAGTGCTCTACGATACACCGTACCTTAACGACGAGAAGCTGCCGCAGACCACTGAGCTCGAGTTGGTCGGAACGCAGCGGGTGTCTGCGAATATTACGCTTCAGACCCAGGACGACATCGAGGCGGTGTTCCAGATGACGCCGTACTACTATCGCACACGCCCTGCCGACAAAGAGCGACTGGCAAACTTGGACACCCTTCAAACCGACATCGACTTCATCATCGCCGAGTACCGCCACAGCTAACAACCTACCAAAAAGGGACAGGTTTGTTTTGGTAGGTTTTGTCTGGGCAAACGTAAAGGGCCGACCGCGGAGATGCGCGATCGGCCCCTTTTTTGTTGCTTGGCTGCAGAGCTTATGAGAAGCGAGCGCTTACAGGCGGTCCTTGTTCTCGGCCTTAACGGCGTGCGCCTGCTGAACAAAGAACAGGTCGTACACCACGATGACAAAGGCGACGATATTGACGGAGCTGCCGCCGAGCGCGGGAAGCGTGAGCGCGGCCTGGAAGAGCGTGGCTGCCGCGGCGACGATGCCGAGCTTAAACGCGCCATCCACCTGCGAAGGCTTGTTGGCGCCCTTGATACCCGCAACACCTGCGGCAAGGTCGACAAGGCCCTTGGCGACCAGCACGACCGCGGCGAGCATGGCGTTCGACCCGTACGTGGAATCGAGGTTGCCGGTCGCGATGCCGGCGATTCCAATGACGAGACTGGCGATGCCCAGAACAAAATAAATCAGGGCAAGGATTTTGAGTGTCTTGCGAGCGGCGCTCATAGCTGGTCCTTTCGATGCGGGCGCGGAGAATCTGTCGCACCCAGGTTGCGGCACATATCGTGAAGCACATTGTAGTTCAACGGGGCGATGCATGCGTTTGAAAGCGTCTCTTGCCTGTACGGTCCAACCTTTCAAAAAGGAAAGCTGGACGTAAGCCAAATCGATGGCAGCTCATGTGTGGCGCTGAGATGATGAGGACGTAACAAGGAGCTGGTCTCAAGGAGGAGCCATGATGTACGGAGCAGAGCAAGTGCGTGAGCCGCAGTCGTTGGGAAGGCGCATGAGTGATTCCGTGATCGCTGCCGTGTGCACGGGATTGATGGCGGTGCTTTGCATTGGGATGCTGTGGACCATGTCGCATGTGGGACAATAGCGGACGGTTGGGTGCTGGCATGAACGGCGCTCACGTATTCGTTTTGCTTGTTAAGGAGTACCCATGGGTGTCGTCGATCCCTTTTCTGTTGCTCGGGCCGCGGGGCTTGAGCTGATCGGGAAGTCCGAGGGTCTCACGCTCACCGACGGCACGATGGAGCTGTGTGCCGATTTTACCCGCATGCTTCCGCGGCTCAAGCGGGGCCGTCTGCAGCAAGAGCTGTTGGTAAAGGCTGCGCGCACAAAAGGCATCGAGCAACCATGGGCGATTGATGCCACGGCGGGCTTTGGCGAGGATTCGCTGCTGCTGGCGGCCGCGGGCTTTACCGTCGATCTGTATGAGCAGGATTGCGTGATCGCGGCGCTCCTCAAGGATGCTTTGGATCGCGCGGCAGATGAACCGGCGCTTGCGACAGCCGTGGCGCGCATGCGCTTGCATGCGGGCGAGGACAGCATTGCCGGCCTTCGCCATACGGCTGAGCTGATCGAGCAGGGCGAGCTCGCGGCTCCCGACGTGGTGTATCTGGACCCCATGTTTCCCGAGCGCACCAAGAGCGCGGCGGTGAAAAAGAAGTTCCAACTCTTGCACCATCTGGAACAGCCGTGTGCCGATGAGGAGACGCTGGTCGAGGCGGCGCTTGCGGTGCACCCGCGCAAGGTCGTTATCAAGCGGCCGGTGAAGGGACCGCTGCTTGCCGGCGTTAAGCCGAGCTATCAGCTTGCGGGCAAGGCCGTTCGTTACGATGTTTTGGTGCCGCCGCGCCCGTAGCTTGCGCGCGATAGCTGGTGCTCCGTCAGTGCCGTGCCGATACGGCGCCTATTTCCATGGGTGCGACGTCAGGTGCCAGCCGCCGCAGTATTCGCATTTGTAGCAGGCCAAACCACGCCGCCCGCGGTTTTCGCAGTCGGCCATAACTGCCTCGGCCTCGGCGCGTGTGTCGTAACGGTTTTTGCGTTCGCACGACTTGTAACGCCAGGCTTCATTGCGCTCGGCGTCCAGGGCGTCGCGGCGCTCGTCCTCGCGCGCAAACAGGTCGCTCATATCGCCGCCGGTAGCAGCGCCCAAAAACTCGCTTTTGGCCTTTGACCAGGCGGCTCGCTTTTTGCTTCCCATCTGCTTCGCGCCTCTCTCCAAACGCTGGTATCATTGCTCAACCAAAGTGATACCAATAAACGTGAGGTCGCCGCGTGATGATCAGAAAAACCCTCGATACTGACATTCCCGCCGTTATGGCCATCTATGACGCCGCCCGCGCCTTTATGCGCGCGCATGGCAACACCACGCAGTGGCCCGAGGGCACGCCTTCGGCCGAGCAACTGGCTGCCGATATTGCCGCTGGTGGTAGTTACGTGTGTGAAGTCGACGGTCGCGTGGTTGCGACGTTTGCCTTTTTACCGGGTCCGGACGAGTGCTATGACGTAATTGAGGATGGTCAATGGCGTAGCGACACTCCGTACGCCGTGCTGCACCGTGTGGCGTCCGATGGCACCGTGCACGGTATCGCGGCTGCGATGTTTGCCTTTGCCAAGGAGCGTGCCGATCACCTGCGCATCGACACGCATCAGGACAACCTGCCCATGCAGGGCGCGAGTATTAAGGCGGGGTTCGAGCGTGCCGGCGTCGTGTATGTGTCGGACGGCACGCCGCGTGTTGCGTTCGACTGGCTGCGTGAGGCGTAAGAGTAGGGGCACGTGTCAACAATTCGCACGAACGAAAATGGTCCCGGGTGGGGCCATTTTCGTTCGCTGCGCTGATTTGCAAGCCGGCTTTCGCAAGGCGCGAACCTACGAAAATCGCCGCGCGGCAACGCAGGGCGATGAGCTTGGTCGGGGGATAGGGCCCGCTTCGCCCGCCGGCTCGTAAATTGTATCATCCAGTGTGGAACGAGGACGCCCGTTGCCGCGTGCGATGGGCTTGTAGCTTGTAATAAGAGGAGAGCCATGTCGAAGCAGGCAGTCGTTGGAATCTTGGCGCATGTCGATGCCGGCAAGACCACGTTGGCCGAGGCCATGTTGTTCAACGTTGGTCGCATTCGCAAGCGCGGCCGCGTGGACGATGGCGATTCGCATCTGGACACTAACGCGATCGAGCGCGAGCGCGGCATTACGATCTTCTCGTCGCAGGCCGTGCTCGACCACGGCGATACCCACGTCATGCTTGTGGATGCGCCCGGCCACGTCGATTTTTCGGCCGAGGCGGAGCGCACGCTGCGCGCGCTCGACTATGCGATTTTGGTTGTGGGTGCCAACGACGGCGTGCAGGGGCACACCGAAACCCTGTGGCGCCTGCTTGCGCGCTATGACATTCCGACGTTCATCTTTATCAACAAAATCGATTTGGAGAATCCCGGCCGCGATGTTTTGCTGGCACAGCTTGGGCAACGTCTTTCCGAGGGCTGCCTGGATGCCAGCGAACTGTTGGTGGGTGGTGCCGTTCAGGAGGACGCTGCTGCGTTGGACGAGGCGGCGCTCGAGGAGTTTCTCGACGCAGGGGAGCTTTCGACTGCCACGCTTTCGCGGCTGGTCGCAGAGCGAAAGTTGTTTCCCTGCTTTGCGGGCTCGGCGCTCAAGGACCAGGGTGTGGCAGAGCTACTCGACGGCATATGCGCTTTGATGCGCGAGCGAACATGGCCCCAGGAGTTCGCCGCGCGAGTCTACCGCGTGAGTCGTGGAGACCGTGGCGAGCGTCTTGCCTGGGTCAAGGTGACGGGCGGTGTACTGCGTGCAAAGCAAGTTGTCGAGGGATGCTCTGGCGCCTCCACTTGGGAGCAAAAGATCGACCAGGTGCGCATCTATAACGGCGAGAAGTATGAGCTTGCCCAAGAAGTTGCTGCTGGCGGTATTTGTGCCGTGACGGGCCTTGCGCACGTTCGCCCAGGGGATGCTCTGGGCGCGGAGCCCGTGGGCGATGCGCCTGTCATCGCTCCGGTCCTCACCTATACGGTGCTTCCGGGCGAACACGATGTCCACGCGGTGTTCAAAGCACTGACAGAGTTGGCGGACGAAGATCCCATGCTCGGCGTAAGCTGGAACACTCATCTTGAGCAGATTCATTTACAGCTGATGGGCGCCGTGCAACTCGAGGTCGTGCAGCGGGTGTTGGCCGATCGCTTTGGCCTTTCGGTTGCGTTTGAGTCTGGCGGCATTCTCTATAAGGAGACTATTTCGCAGCCGGTCGAGGGCGTGGGCCATTTTGAGCCGCTGCGCCACTATGCCGAGGTACATCTGCGCCTGGAGCCGTTGCCAGCGGGTTCGGGCGTGCAGTTTGGCACCGTGACCTCGACCGACGAACTCGATCTTAACTGGCAGCGTTTGGCACTCACCAACGCCATGGAGCGCGATCACCTGGGCGCGCTGACCGGCTCGCCCATCACCGATGTGTGCATTACGCTCACGGGCGGCCGTGCGCATGCCAAACACACCGAGGGCGGCGATTTTCGCCAGGCCACGTACCGCGCGATTCGCCAGGGGCTCATGCAGGCGCGTGAGGCTGGCGCGGCGGTGCTGTTGGAGCCGTGGTATCGCTTTGAGCTCGAGGTGCCGGGGGAGTGCGTGGGCCGGGCACTCTCGGATGCCACGCGCATGGGTGCCGAGTACGAGCCGCCGACGATGGCGGGAGACCGGGCGAAGCTTGTGGGTCGCGTGCCGGCATCTGAGGTGCAGGATTACGCGCTGGAGGTGGCCGCCTATACGAGTGGTCGTGGGCATCTGTACCTAGAGTTCGCCGGCTATGCGGCTTGCCATGATGCCGAGCGCGTCATCGAGACGGCCGCCTATGAGCCAGAGGCCGATCTGCCCAACACGCCCGATTCGGTCTTTTGCTCCCACGGCGCCGGTTACACGGTCAAATGGTACGACGTCCCCGAGGCAGCCCACGTAAAGGTCGATCCCTCCACCTTCCGCCCCTGGCGAGCAGCAGACGCCGAGTTTTTCGGCCACATGTGACAGAGGGGCAGCCCCTTTGGCAGATTCAGTTGGTATAACTCGGTATAAGTTGGTATAACTATTACCAGGGTTTGCCAATCCGAGGAGGCCGACATGAATCCAAATCCCTTTAAGCCAACGGCAGGCAAGCGGCCTCCGATGCTCATTGGTCGCGAGTCGGTCATCGAAGATTTCGAGGAAGGGCTCGATAACGGCGCCGGAGCGCCGGGCAGGCTCATGCTCATTACGGGAAACCGCGGCTGCGGCAAGACAGTTCTCCTGCGGGAGCTGCAACGTCTGGCCAGCGAGCGCGGATGGGCGGTTGTCTCCGATTCCGCTTCGCTTGGCTTATGCGACCGCTTGGCCGACGCGCTTCGCTCGAATAAACCCGTTGTGACGTCAATGGAGTTCGGTCCTTCGTTTGGCCGGATGTCGGTCGAGGCGGCGCGAGCAAAGGGCGAGACGTTGCGAGGGCTGGTCAACGAGCGCCTTAAGAAGCTCGGTCCAGGCAAGGGCATACTGTTTGCGATTGACGAGGCGCAATCGGCGTCTATCGAGGAACTGGCGGCTCTTGCCGTTCTCTATCAGCAGGTGCTCGGAGACCAGGATGCCACGGGATTACCCGATAGCGACCAGCGCGGTCTTGCGCTGGTTTTTGCCGGCTTGCCCAGTATGGTTGACGATCTGCTCGAAGAGCCGAGCGTGACGTTTTTGCGCCGCGCCCAGCAGCGTACGCTGGGGGCGATATCTTTGCCCAAGGTGCGCGATTCATATATCCAGACGGTCAAAGACGCTGGTCTTTACGTTGACGCGGAGACGGCGGACCTTGCGGCACGCAAGAGCATGGGGCATCCCTATATGGTTCAGCTGGTGGGATATTACATGTGGCGGTCTGCTGTCCGGCGTGGCTCGCAGGTCATCGAAAGGCGCGATGTCGAGGATGGCCATGCGGATGCCGTCTCCGAGTTCTACGAAGCGGTCGACGCGCCCCTGTATTACGGGCTGCGCAGTCCACAGCGCCTCTTTATCGAGGCCATGGCGGTTGACGAGGGCAAACCGACGCGCATGGCGGATGTCATTGAGCGCTGCGATCGCACCCAGAGCTGGGCGAGTAAATATCGCGCAAGCCTGATTCGCGAGCGCGTCATCGGGGCTGCCGGATACGGTCTCGTCCGGTTTACCGTGCCCATGCTGGGCGAGTACATCCGCGATCGAGTTTTATGGCATGAGTAGGGTGATAAAGGTGACGGAACAGAAGATGAGCCCGCAGGCTATCGAGGTGCGTGGCGCGCGCGTGCACAACCTCAAAGACATCGATATCGATATTCCACTGGGAAGGCTTGTGGGCATTGCCGGCGTGTCGGGCTCGGGCAAGAGTTCGCTGGCGCTGGGGGTTCTTTATGCCGAGGGCTCGCGTCGCTATCTTGAGGCGCTCAGCACCTATACCCGCCGTCGTCTGACGCAGGCCGAACACGCCCAGGTGGACGAGGTTCTGCACGTGCCGGCGGCGCTCGCATTGCATCAACGCCCCAACGTGCCGGGCGTGCGCTCGACCTTTGGTACCATGACCGAGCTCAACAACAGCCTGCGTCTGCTCTTTAGCCGTTGCGCCCATCACGTGTGCCCGCATTGCGGGGCGCGTGTGGAGCCGAGCCTTAACGTAGCTGCGGGCCTGTCGCTCACGTGTCCGACATGCGGCCGCGAGTTCTACGCCCCGAGCGCCGAAGACCTTGCCTTTAACAGCGGCGGCGCGTGCCCTACTTGCGGCGGCACCGGTGTCATGCGCGAGGTGGACGAAGCGAGCCTGGTGCCCGACGAGTCAAAGACCATCAACGAGGGCGCGGTGCTTCCCTGGGGCACGCTCATGTGGGATCTGATGAAGCAGGTGGCTGGCGAGATGGGCGTGCGCACCGATGCGCCGTTTAACCAGCTCACTCCTCAAGAGCGCGACATCGTGTTCCACGGCCCGGCGGTTAAGAAGCACATTCTCTACGTTCCCAAAAATGGCGAGGGCGCCACGCCGCTCGACTTTACCTATTACAACGCCGTCTATACCGTCGAGAATGCGCTCGCCAAGGTCAAGGACGATAAGGGCTTAAAACGCGTTGCGCGCTTTCTGCGCGAGGGGCCATGCCGTGATTGCGGCGGCACGCGTCTTTCCGAGGCTGTGCGCCAGCCCCAGGTGCGTGGTGTCAATCTGGCGCAGGCCGCGGCCATGACGCTTGGTGATGCGATTGAGTGGGTGCGCGGGGTGCCCGCATCCTTGCCGACCGAGATGCAGCCCATGGCGACGGATATCTGCGATTCGTTTTTGGGCGCGGCCCGTCGTCTGGTCGACCTGGGTCTCGATTACCTTTCACTCGACCGCGCCGGTGCCACGCTCTCCACGGGTGAACGCCAGCGCGTGCAGCTTGCTCGCGTGGTGCGCAATCGATCGACAGGCGTGCTTTATGTGCTGGACGAGCCTTCGATTGGCTTGCATCCTGCCAATGTCGACGGCCTGGTGGGCGTAATGCGCGATCTGGTGGATGACGGCAACACCGTAGTTGTTGTCGACCACGATACGCGTGTGCTGGCGGAAGCCGACTACCTGGTCGAGATGGGCCCCGTCGCCGGAGCAGGCGGCGGTAACGTGATCGCTGCCGGTACGGTAGACGAGGTCGAGCAATCGCAGAGCAGCCGCATCGCGCCGTTTTTGCGCTCAGAGCCCAAGCGCTTGCGTCCGCAGGTGACTGACGACGAAATGTTCGACCAGGGCCATATCCGTATGGCGACCAATGCTATCCACACCGTTAAACCGCTCGAAGTCGATATCCCGCGCGGCCGTCTCGTTGCGGTGACGGGCGTTTCGGGCTCGGGCAAGACGACGTTGGTGCTCGAGACGCTCATCCCGGCGCTCAAGGCTCGGGCAACTGACGAGCGCCTGCCAAGCCATGTGCGCTGGGTCGACGCCGAGGGTATCGCACGCGCAAACCTGATTGACGCTACACCTATCGGCGCCAACGTGCGCTCGACGGTGGCGACCTATGCCGACATCCATGATGAGCTGCGCCGCGCCTTCGCCCGTACGTCCGAGGCTAAGGCAGCCGGCTACAAGGCGGGCGCCTTTAGCTACAACACCGGCGCCTTGCGCTGCCCTATGTGCGATGGCACGGGCTCTATATCGCTCGACGTGCAGTTTTTGCCCGATGTCGAGATCGTCTGCCCGGCATGTCGCGGTTCGCGCTACGCCGAGGCCGCCTCGCATATCCATCGCGAGGGCAAGGACGGGAGCCTGCTTACGTTGCCGCAGCTCATGGATATGAGTGTGGATGAGGCGCTCGACGCCACGGTGGGACTCAAGAAGGTTCAGACGCGTTTGCAGACCTTGCACGACCTGGGCCTGGGTTATCTCACGCTTGGCGAGCCCACGCCGGCGCTTTCGGGCGGTGAGGCACAGCGCCTTAAGCTCGCGAGCGAGATGAGCCGCGTGCAGGATGATGCCGTATTCGTGTTCGATGAGCCCACGATTGGCCTGCATCCGCTCGATGTTCAGGTACTGCTGAGCGTGTTTGACGGCCTCGTTGCCAAGGGCGCCACAGTTGTCGTGATCGAACATGACCTCGACCTTATCCGTAACGCCGATTACGTGATCGACATGGGCCCGGGCGGTGGCGACGCGGGCGGGCAAATCGTCTGCGCCGGCACGCCGGGCGACATCGCTGCCTGCTCCAAGAGCATTACCGGCCGCTACCTATAGACAATGCGACAAAGGGACAGCCCCTTTGCCTCATTGATGCCTATTTCACGCATTGAGCCGCGAGATAGTCGCGGAAGAATGGCAATTCAAATGCGACGAGCCCTCGTCCTCGTTCCCCGATGATGCCGGCATCTATCATTCGGCGTCGGTAGCGGGAGACCTGCTGCGGCGAACGCTTAAGGCGCTCGACAAGGTCGGCGGTGGTGGACTCTTCCTCGTCATCGAGCATGGCGATGAGGAATCGCTTGTCCTCTGCAGTGAGTTCCCGATAGGTTGCCGCGAGGATTCGGTCGTCCATCTCGTCGCGCGCGATTTTGATTCCCAGGTCAAAGTCGCGTGACGAGATTTCCTTCGAATCGCTTGTGAGATCCCAGGCACGGTAGCCTACGAGTTGCAATAGGAAGGGAAAACCAGAGATCGAGCGAACGGCTCTATCGATTCCCTCAGTATCTGCCAGGCGATCGTTTTCTTGGATTGTGCGAATCAAGGCCTCGCGTACGTCATAGTCGGCAATGCGACCCAGATGATATTGTTGGGCACGGCGAAGGAACGAGACCGTCTTGTGGTTCAGCAACGTCGAGACGTTATTGGGAAGTCCCGCCATGAGCAGGGCGACGCGTTTCCCATCGGTCACAAAGTGCTGATACGTCGCTGCGAGCTGAATCATCTCGTCGAGTGTCGGGTCCACCTCGTCAACCGTGACGAGCAGACCGGTGCCCGCCTCGTTGAGCTGGTCGATGATGTCGCTCATGCGATAACGCCAGGTTGAGGCATCGTGAACGCGATTGACCTCGATGCTGCCGAGCGGTGCAATTCCGAGACCGGTGACTTCGAAGTTGTGAGACGGGTCGATGAGATGACCTGCGGCACGTTTCGCCCCGAACTCGATTTCCTCAAGCATTCCCGGGAGCGCGGTCGCCTTTACGGCTATCCAGCCGTGGGATTCCGCCCTCGTCGCGAGCGACGACATGAGAGCGGTTTTACCGGTTCCACGCGCGCCTGAGAAGATCGAGGTCAATTCTGGGCGCCTACGCTGGCTCAAGAAGGCACGGTCCAAATCCCGAATAATCTGTTGTCTGCCAGCGAGATGGGCAGGAACCTCACCAAAACTGGGGGTAAACGGGTTTTCGAGGTATTCCACAATGCCCTCCTTTAGCGTCTCGGGTTAACTTCATTTTATTCTAGTTAATTTAAATTAAAAGTGATTAATTACGTTTAACGCTATGGCGGTCGAATGTGACAAAGGGACTGTCCCTTTGTCACATGCCGGCAAAGCCGGTCTGGCGGAGAGCTTCGTAGAGGACGATGGCGGCGCTGTTGGAGAGGTTGAGTGCGCTGATGCGGTAGTCGTCCGGGTTGACGAAGTTGCCGCAGATGTCTTGTTGAAGGATGGCCTCGTGGCCGTCCTCGGTATGCCCCAGCGACTCCTCGTGGGCTTCCCAGGCCTCGGCGTTATCGAGTGAGTCACAATCGCGCAGCATCGGGATGCGCTCGCAGCGCTCGGACGCCGCGGCAAGCAGCGGCTCGGGAATGCCCGAGCTCTCGCTGCCAAAGACCAAGTAGTCTCCATCGCGGTAGGTACTCTGCGCATAGGTGCGGCGTGCCTTTTTGGTCAGCAGATGCAGGCGCTCGTCGGCAGGGGAGAGGCCGTTGCGCGCAAGGAAATCCTCCCAGCCGGCATAGGTCGTCACGTCCAAGTTTTGCCAGTAGCCCAGGCCGGCGCGACGTACCGTCTTGTCATCGAGCGAAAACCCCAGCGGCTCCACCAGATGCAGGCGGGCGCCGGTGACCACGCAGGTGCGGCCGATATTGCCCGTATTGGCCGGAATCTCGGGCGCATACAGCACAATGTTGAACATGAATCTCCTTGGCTCAGAACGAAAAACCACCACGAAGGGCACAGTGCACCTTCGTGGTGGTTTGGCGGTTACGTAGGCGGACAAATGCCCGCTTGGATAAACCTAGGCGCGGTGCCAGTCGGTCAGACAGGCGTCGAGGGAGGCGATGAGCGCATCCTTGTCCATGTGACGGCCGATGATGCACAGGCTCGTCATGCGGTCGCCCGTCTCGTCGTCCCAAATCTGCATGATCTCGGGGTTCTCGTCGATAATCTTCTGCTTCTCGCCTTCGGGCGCCGAATCGACAAACAGGCCGTTCTCCATCAAGCGCATCTGGTGTCCGGCCTGCTCGAACATGTAGCACATGTCCGGATCGCCGGTCTGCCACAGCGGACCCTTGACGCGGATGACCTCGTCGGGCCACTCCTGCTCAACAAAATTGGTGAACTTCTGCAGGTCAAACGGCTTGCGGCGCGAGTACACAAAGGTCTCGATGTCGTACTCGAGCACCTCGGGGTCGTCGTGCTCCTCGGGATGCTCCATGGCCTCGATCCAGGCGGCGGAGTTGTAGGCGCGCATAAAGTCGAAGCGGTCGGTGTCGAGTAGCTCCTCCATGGGGACCTCGCCGTTTTGGGCCTCGACAATCACGGCGTCCTTCTGCAGGCTGCGCACGATGGCCTTGAGCTCGGCGATCTGCTCAGGGCTCACGGTATCGGTCTTGTTGAGGATCAGCGTGGAGCAGAATTCGATCTGCTGGATGAGCAGGCTTTCGATGTCGTCCTCGTCGATATCCTCGGCCAGCAGGTCGCGACCGCCGTTGAACTCGTCGTACATGCGGGCGCAGTCGACCACGGCCACGATGTTGTCGAGCGCGAGCTTGGGCTCGCCGACCACCTTGGCCTCGTCGCAGAAGCTCGAGATGGTGTAGGCGATGGGGATAGGCTCGCAAATGCCCGATGCCTCGATGATGATGTAGTCGAAGTTGCCCGAATCGGCGATGCCCTGCAGCTGGTTGGCCAGGTCATCCGAAAGCGTGCAGCAGATGCAGCCGTTGGTGAGCGGGATGAGGTCATCGGTCTCGGAAAGGCCGCCGTCGGCGATAAGGCTGGCGTCGACGTTGATCTCGC
>OFMD01000862.1_pt1 | contig 22009 bp, 19 predicted proteins | sample 1541211 | NCBI WGS metagenome assembly OFMD01 (sample SAMN04209231, study PRJEB22552) | human gut metagenome | biome: gut; material: feces | host: Homo sapiens | place: USA: Oklahoma | reverse complement strand
AGAAGAAGATCGTCAAGGCCTGGCTGCTGGAGGGCCACCGTGTGGATGGCCGCCAGAAGAACGAGATCCGGCCCCTGGCCGCCGAGGTGGGCGTGCTGCCCCGGGTCCACGGCTCCGGCCTGTTTACCCGGGGTCAGACCCAGGTGCTGAGCGTGGCCACCCTGGATACCCTGTCCGCCAACCAGAAGCTGGACACCATCTGGGAGGAAACCGAGAAGCGGTATATGCACCACTATAACTTCCCCGGCTACTCCGTGGGCGAGGCCAAGCCGGCCCGCAGCCCCGGCCGCCGGGAGATCGGCCACGGTGCTCTGGCAGAGCGGGCCCTGCTGCCGGTGATCCCCCCGGTGGAGGAGTTCCCCTATGCCATCCGCGTGGTCAGCGAGGTGGTATCCTCCAACGGCTCCACGTCCCAGGGCTCCATCTGCGGCAGCACCCTGGCCCTGATGGACGCCGGCGTGCCCATTTCCGCCCCGGTGGCCGGCATCTCCTGCGGTCTGATCCAGGACGACGACGGCTCCTTCACCACCTTCATCGACATCCAGGGCGTGGAGGACTTCCACGGCGAGATGGACTTCAAGGTGGCCGGCACCAAGAAGGGCATCACCGCCATTCAGATGGACCTGAAGAACGACGGCCTGACCATGGAGATCATCAAGAATGCTCTGGACATCACCTACGACGCCCGGTGCCAGATCCTGGACCAGATCATGCTGCCCTGTATCGCCGAGCCCCGGCCCGAGGTCAGCAAGTACGCCCCCAAGATGGTCACCCTGCACATCGACCCCGACAAGATCCGGGAGGTCATCGGCAAGGGCGGCAGCGTCATCCAGAAGATCGTGGCCGAGTCCGGCGCCAAGATCGACATCGACGACGACGGCACCATCCACATTGCCTCCCCCGACGCCGAGAGCTGCGCCATCGCCAAGAAGTGCATTGACGACATCGTGTTCGTGCCCGAGGTGGGCCAGCTGTACTACGGCCGCGTGGTGCGCCTGATGACCTTCGGCGCCTTCGTGGAGCTGGCTCCCGGCAAGGACGGCCTGGTTCACATCTCCAAGCTGGCCGACAAGCGCATCGAGAAGGTGGAGGACGCCTGCAAGGTGGGCGACATGATGTGGGTCAAGGTCACCGAGATCGACGAGAAGGGCCGCGTGAACCTGAGCCACAAGGACGCCATGAAGGAGATCCGGGCCAAGGAGGCCGCCGGCGAGATCATCAAGTAAATAACTGGAAAGTGGCTGCATAGTCACATGTATATACACCAACCGATTCCAATGGATGGAATCGGTGGGTGCTGCTCTATTTTTCGATAAGCAGACATAATTGAACGAGCTGTGCGCGTGCGAAGGACAGGCAGATGGCATACATGCCACAATATATGGCTGCATCAAGATAAAATCGCACAATATGTTATAAAAAAAGAATTTATAAAAATTCTATGTCGTCCATTGAAAAACAGAAAGAAGTGTGTTAAAATACTAACCGAGTAGGGAACAGCCCTAACCTCAATACAGTATATGCGCATAAATAATATACAATAGCAGGACGGAAACAAACACCAACCGACATGAAGGAGAACACTATGCCGAGAGGAGCACAGCCCAAGATCGCCGAGCGGGAAAGCCGGATGATCTATGCGGCCATCAAACTGTTTTTGGAAAACGGGTATGAGCAGACGACTACCGTAGCCATAGCGCAGGCAGCCGGTATGTCGTCATCTGCATTTTTTGCGGTATTTGCCAACAAGGAGGCACTGCTGCTGAAGCTGACCAAGTGGATGTATGAAAAGCAGTTTGCCATTACCGCTCGGCTGCTGGGCGAGGGCTATGAGCCTGAAATGTTTTACGCCGTGGAGCCGTCGATCCAGATGTATATCGCCGAGAAGTCCGAGGCCCTGCGGGAGCTGTATGTCTCCTCCTATTCCTATGCAGCCACGTCCAACTACATCCATCAGATGGCAACGGATAAGCTGGTGGAGCTGTTCGGCGCGATGCATCCCCAGTATACCCGGCAGGATTTTTATGAGCTGGAGCTGGCTACCTCCGGCATGGTGCGCAGCTTTATGGCCCGGAAGTGCGACCGGAATTTCACCATGGAGCAGAAGCTGCGCCGGTTCCTGTCCTGCAGCATGACCATCTACGGCGTGGCGGAGGAGAAGCAGCAGCAGGTCATCGACCGGGTGCTGGAGATGGACCTGAAGTCCGTGGCGGACCAGTTGGTGGCAGATGCCATCCACCAGGCTGATGAGCAGTACCAGGAGGCTGAGCGCAAGGGCAAGGCCATTGAAGCTGCCAGAAATGGCTGAATTTTCGTATATCGTCCTGGACCTGGAGTGGAACCAGCCTCTGGACCGGGACAGCACCATCCGGGAGCCGTTTTTCTTCGACTCGGAGATCATCGAGATCGGGGCCCTGCGGCTGGATGAGCAGTTCCGGGAAACCGGCAGCTTCAAGACGTTTATCCGTCCCCGGTTTTACCCGCACATGAACGGGGATGTGGTGCGTCTGACAAAGATACGCGCCCAGGACCTGGAAAACGCTCCGGAATTTCCCCGGGCCTATGCAGATTTTACCCAGTGGTGCGGCGAGGATTGCTGCCTGTGTACCTGGGGACCGGACGACATTCCGGTGCTGATGGACAACCTGCTGATGCACGGAATGGATGCGGAGATGCCGTGCTGCTACGATTTGCAGCGGATCTTCGGCCACGAGATCATGCGGGACGACCGGCAATGCTCCCTGGAGCGGGCTATGGAGCTGCTGCACCTGACGCCGGACCGGGCCCACGATGCCCTGAACGATGCACGGAACACCGTGCAGATCTGCGGAAGGATGGACCTGGACGGGTGCATGGATGAGTACCGCCTGCGCTATGTGGGCTATCCCCAGGACCGGAGGGCCGGGCTGGTGCAGGGGCGTGAATACGCGTCTCTGGCGGAGGCCCAGGCGGACCCGGCGCTGACGGAGGCGGCATGCCCCTATTGCGGCGAGACGGTAACGCTGGGCCAGTGGGCCCGGAAGGACCCCAGGACGCTGCTGGCCTATGGCCGGTGCAGCCAGGAGGACGAGCTGTGCGCCGTGTGCCTGCACAGCCGGACGGCCAAGGGCGTGCGCCTGGGGCGCACGGTGTTCGAGATGAACGACGACCTGTGGGACACCTATCAGACCTGCCTGGAACGGCAGAAATAAATGAAACAGGCAAACAGGCCCCGGCGCGGTGCGCCGGGGTCTGTTCTGTCTGTTTATCGGGCGCGGCGGCGCTGGATGAACTTCACCAGCTCCACCACGGGAATCACCAGCACGGCCAGGGCCAGGGCAATGCCGTATTCCGCCCAGCCCACGGGAGTAAAGCCGAAGGCGGCAGCAATGGGCGGCACCTCCAGCACCACGGTGGTCAGGACCAGGGAGCCCAGCATAGCGGCCCAGAGGACCCGGTTGTGGCCCCGGAGGGTGAACACGCTGCGGCGCTGGGACCGCATGTTGAAGCTGTGGAAAATCTCGCACATGCTCATGGTCAAAAAGGCCATGGTCATGCCGTCCGGGGAGACGCCCCGGGGCATTTCAAAATAGCCCACCTCCATACAGTGGCCGATGAGATAGGAGATCAGGGTGATAACGGTGATGAGCACTCCCTGATAGGCGATGTCGAAGCCCAGACCGCCGGAAAACACGCCGTCCTTGGCGGAGCGGGGCGGGCGGTCCATAATGTCCGGCTCCGGGCGCTCCAGGCCCAGGGCCAGGGCCGGGAAGCAGTCGGTGATCAGGTTGATGAACAGCAGATGCACGGGATTCAGCAGGGTGAAGCCCAGCAGGGCGGCGGTGAACACCCCCAGCACCTCGCTCATGTTGCTGGCCAGCAGGAAGGCGATGGCCTTGCGGATGTTGTCGTAAATGCGGCGGCCCTCGGCCACGGCTCCCACGATGGTGGCAAAGTTGTCGTCGGAGAGGACCATGTCCGCCACGTTCTTGGTAACGTCGGTGCCGGTGATGCCCATGCCCACGCCGATATCGGCGGATTTGATGGACGGGGCGTCGTTGACGCCGTCGCCGGTCATGGCGGTAACAGCGCCCCGGCGGCGCCAGGCGGTGACGATGCGGACCTTGTGCTCCGGCTGGACCCGGGCATAGACGCTGTAGCGGTCCACGGTCTGGGTCAGCTCCTCATCGCTGAGGGCGTCCAGGTCCGCGCCGGTAAGGGCCTGGGAGGGGTCCGTAAGAATGCCCAGCTGGCGGGCGATGGCCACGGCAGTGTCCTTGTGGTCGCCGGTGATCATCACCGGGCGGATACCTGCCCGGCGGCACTGGGCGATGGCGTCCTTTACCTCGGGCCGCACCGGGTCCATCATGCCCGCCAGGCCGATGAAGCACAGGTCCTGCTCCAGGCTCCGGGGAGAGACGTCCTCCGGCAGGCCGCCGGGCCAGGGACGGCTGGCGGCTGCCAGCACCCGCAGGGCCTGGGCCGCCATGCGGTGGTTGTCGGCCAGGATGGCCTGGCGGCGCTCCTCCGTCATAGGCAGGGCCTGTCCGCCCTCCCAATAGTGGGTGCAGCGGGCCAGCACCTGATCCGGCGCGCCCTTGGTATACTGCACCACCCCGTCGGGGGTGCTGTGCAGGGTGGACATCATCTTGCGGCCGGAGTCGAAGGGGGCCTCGGCAATGCGGGGGCTGTCCTGCTCCAGGCGGGGCTTGGGCAGGCCGCATTGGGCGGCGAAGGATACCAGGGCGGCCTCGGTGGGCTCGCCCCGGACCGTGCCGTCGGGGTTCTGCACCGCGTCGCTGCACAGAGCCATGGCGGCAGCCAGCTGCCCGGCGTCGCCGGTGTGGTCCACCACGGTCATTTTGTTCTGGGTCAGGGTGCCGGTCTTGTCGGAACAGATCACCTGGGTGCAGCCCAGCGTCTCCACCGCCGTCAGGCGGCGGATCACGGCATTGCGCCGGCTCATGCGGGTGACGCCGATGCTCAGCACCACCGTTACCACCGTGGCCAGGCCCTCGGGGATGGCGGCCACCGCCAGGGACACCGCCACCATGAAGGTCTTCAGGATGCCGGACAGGGAGAAGTCCCCGGCCACCAGCAGGTCAAACACGAAAATGAACACGCAGATGCCCAGCACCAGCCAGGACAGCGTCTTGCCCAGCTGGGTCAGCTTTTTTTGCAGCGGTGTCTCCTCCTGCTCCGTCCGGGCCAGGACACCGGCGATCTTGCCCATCTCCGTTTCCATTCCGGTGGCGGTGACCACCATGCGGCCCCGGCCATAGGAAACGGTGGAGCCCATGTAGGCCATGTTCCGGCGATCCCCCAGGGGCACGTCGCCGGTAAGGGGATCCGTGGACTTGGCGGAGGGGACGCTTTCGCCGGTGAGGGCGGCCTCCTCAATTTGCAGGGAGGCGCAGGCCAGCAGCCGCCCGTCGGCGGGGACGGCGTCTCCGGCCTCCAGCAGCACCACATCGCCGGGCACCAGGCTGCTGCTCTCCAGCTCCGCCACGGCGCCGTCCCGGAGGACCTTGCTGGTGGCGGCGGTCATGGTTTGCAGGGCCTCGATAGCGGCCTCCGCCTTGCTCTCCTGGATAACGCCCAGCACGGCGTTCAGCAGCACCACCGCCAGGATGATGAGCACCTCGGTGAAGGGCTCATGGGACAGGTAGTTGGTGACGGCGGACACGGCGGCGGCGGCCATCAGGATCAGCAGCATGGGGTCCCGCAGCTGCTGCAGAAACCGCTGGAGCAGGGTGGCCTTGGGGGCCTCCCGCAGGCGGTTGGGGCCGTATTCCGCCAGACGGCCCTCCGCCTGGGCGGCGGACAGGCCCTCCGGGCCGCTTTTCAGGTCCGACAGAACCTGATCGGCGGTCTGGGCATATTCCTTGTGCATACGATCACTCCTCTTAATGATTCTGCCCACCCAGGGAAATAAAAAAACTCATGCACAGGCCAAAGCCTATGCATGAGTCTCATTCTTTCAAAGCAGTCCGGGCGCGGGCGCGCCGTTCTGACGAAGCTGCCTAACCCCGAAGCCGGGGTGGAATTACTCCCTCACGGTGGTATCAATTGAAAGTATTATACCAGGCCCACCGGCCCGCGTCAAGTAAAGCTTTTGTAAAAGAACCGCTGCGTCATGCATATTTATATAATTTGAATAAATAAGAAACGAAAATGTGAGTATTCCTATTGACAAAGTTGTTTTATTTGATATAATAGTAACCGACAACCGATATATCGGTTTTGATATAGCAGGAGATCAAGAAGCCCTAATAGAAACGGAAAGGAGGAAGGAGCAATGAAAGCAAAACGTGTTTGGACGGTGTGCCTGGCAGTTCTGACCCTGCTGGCACTGCTGGCAGGATGCGGGAAGCAGGCGCAGGTCCAGTCGGATCCGTCTCCCGAGCCCGATCCGGAGCCTGCGCTTTTTGACGGCTCGTTTGACCTGGTGCTGAAATCGGAGTATCAGGGGGATTTGCCGGAGGTGAACTTCCGGCTGGCCACAGACGAGGATGGAAAACGTTACTTTTTCAGTGGTGGCTTCACCGAGCCGCACAGAAAGGTGGACGACATAACGCCCCTGGTATACGGAAAGCAGTACAGCATGACGATTACCAACCTGGAAGCCCTGACAGGAGTTGCGGATCAGCCTGGATTCCAGGGGATCTGGGCCATCTTTAAGGCGGGCGGCCAGGAGTGCGGCCGGGTGTTTATCCCGGAGGACCAGCTGCACGGCGGCACCGTCCGGGTGGTGCTGGACAGCTCCGGCAGCGTGGTAAGCGAAGCAGCTGCCTCGTGACGCGATAAAAAAGCAAGGCGGTGCCTGCGGGCGCCGCCTTACGCTTGTCAAATTGTCAAAAAGAGATTTGGATTGCCTCGCAGCTTCAGGCTTACTCCGCCGCGGCGCAGAGGGCGGCAAAATACCGGTAAAAGGGCAGGAGGGTTTTCAGGTCCTCCGTGACCCGGGCGGCGAAAGCCGGCGAGTAGAGGCTCTCGTCCAGGGGGACCTCATGGGCCAGGGTCAGGGATTTCTTTTGGTACCAGGGGCGCAGCAGGTCGCTGACCTGGCCCTTGCTGCGGACATAGTCCGGTCCCGTCAGCTGAAAGACCTGCTGGCGGTCAAATTGGCGCACCAGCTTCTCCAGGGTCTTGGGGTCCCGGTCGATCTGCTGGCGATAGCGGGTCATGGTGGCGGCGGAAGCGGCCCAGAAGCCCATGCCATAGCTGTAATAGTCCGGGGCGATCTCAAAATAAAAGGCCGGGCGGCCCGTCCAGTCCTGGTCCCCGGTGCGGACGCAGAACCACAGGTGGTCCTTGTAGGGTCCCTGGCCGTGGAGCCGCCGGGCGTCCCGGTAAATGCGGCTGACCTTCAGGATCAGCGGCTCATGGGGCAGCGCTGCCGCCAGACCGTCGTACACGGCCTGGCCCAGCTCACGGGTGGGGGCCAGCAGGTGCTGCTGGTAATCGTCCTTATGGGCCAGGAACCAGCCGCGTTCGTTGTTGAAGCGGATGCCCCACATGAAATCCACGGTCTCCTGGCTGTATCCCTGAAACATAGCGTATCTCCTTTGCGTTGGGTTTGGGTACAGTGTAGCGCATGACAGGGAATTTTGCAAGTACCGCCGGGATTTGCTGCGGACCCCTTGCCCCCGGCGGCGGGGTGTGGTATAATTTGCGGTGCATGCGGGTATGGTGGAATTGGTCGACACGCAGGATTTAGGTGATGTCACCTCAGTGTAGGGTTTTATCGCCAGTATAAACTCTTAAAACTTAATATGCGGGTATGGCGGAATTGGCAGACGCGCAGGATTTAGGTTCCTGTGAAGTGATTCGTGTGGGTTCGACCCCCACTACCCGTACCATTACGAATAATCTGCATTTCATTGAAAAGGTCCGGCGTAGCTCGGACCCTTTTAATGTTTTTCACCTTTGGGATACCTATGATTACTTGAAGGAGAGTTCCTATGTATTTACCTAAGGAAACATTAACGATTGATGACACGCGTCTCATTGGATATTGGCATGACAATAAAGTACCTGTTTATGAAGTAACAACAGTACATGGGCTTAATCAAATAGTGGGACATATTAAGCACAATAATGCAAATCATGGAACGGTATTGTATCGTGGACAAGCAAATTTACACGAACGCCTTATTCCGAGTGTTTTACATGGATCTCCTACACATTCCGAGCTGGTGAAACGCGCCGACGAACTGTCCAAACATATAGAAGCAATTATTGCTGATAAAGGAATGCGAAAGTTGCTGCATTTTGATGAAAATATGACAGATCGCAGTTTTTACAAGAGATATGTGGTTGAATCAATGCTACAACACTATGGCGTACGGACACATTTTCAAGATTTCGTGGATAATCATTGGACTGCTCTATGGTTTGGACTGTATGAGCTAAAAAAAGACTTGATGCCTGAGTGTACACATGATTGTGAGTATTATTATTATCATTATGCCCGTCGTGCGCCAAGGTTAAAGGAAAAATGCAAAGCCCCAGAATGCCTATCACTTAAAGCACCGGAACTTTCACCTTTACCAGACGCACCAGCATTATATCCCATTTTACAAGTTGCTGACTACACAGAAGAGCTTTTAGAAGATCAGAAAAGCTTAAAAGAGATAAAAGGTATAGCTGATCGGAACAGTTATACAGAAGCGTTCCAAAATCTCGCAAAACGTGAAATTGGAAAGAAGCGAAAGAAAAATGAAGAACTAAATAAATCATGGGAGGCAAAGAAGAAAAAAGTAGAATTATCAAATCAGGAAAAACTTGGCCAATATGCTCTTGACCAAGAATCGGATATTGCATATATGTATCTCCTGCTGTATATTGCCGATACGCGAGGAGAAAACTTTAAGGGCGCATACGCAGGGACTGAAACTATTACGATTGATTTAAGAAAAGCTATTCCCTCTACTTTGTTGCGCCCATGTGCACAGCACGGCTGGACCGTTAAGAAAATAGGTGATAGTTCTGATTTAAGTGATGGGGTAGTATGCGTACTTAGGCTCCAAGTTAGCTTAGTTGATCAAATGATGGGAGCAGGAATTTTAGTAAGCCAAGAAAATTTCTTTCCTACGGTCGAACACGACACGGGTTATCGAACATTGCTTAAACGAGAAGCTCCTGCACCTTTCGGGAATCCACCTGCTAAATACAAACGCGACCTACCAAGTTTATTCCCCTTTGGGACTTTCCAACATTTTGTCACAGAGGTTTGATTTTATTTTTAGATTCTTTGTTACAGAGGATTTTCTCTGTCAAAATACGCTCTATCTCTTGTTCTTTTTCTTTAATATTATCCTGTAATGCAGAAATGTGGGCGTCGAGGACCGGTTTCCTCAACGCCCATATTTTTTGCTTCTGTTTCAGTTCCTTCTGCTCTTCAGCCATCTTAATCCGCATGGTCTGGGCAAACTCCTGCCCCGCGGCATCCAGCACCTCCTCATGGATACGATGGGAGGAGCAATAGGATTTTCCATTCCGTTGGTATCCACGGCATACATATTCTACACGACTCTTGCCGTTCCAGCAGCGGATCATAGGAATGAACGCATTCCCACATTCCCGGCAGGTCAGCAGTCCCGCATAGCGGTGCTTGGCCTGATTGCCGTTTGCGGGGCGAGCCTGCTGTTTGAGCAAGCGCTGTACCTGCTCCCATTCCTGTTTTCCTATGATTACGGGGAAGAATCCCTCATGACGATGCCAGTCGGTTTTGTCTATATGCTTGGCCTTACCGTTGTTGTATTCTCTGCGGTGGTTATTACCCTTTAGGTTCCTGTGCCGCGAGGCGTGTGGGTTCGAGTCCCACTACCCGTACCACAGCGAGTGGTCTTACAGCATTTGAAAAGCTGTGAGGACACTCGCTTTTTTCTGCTCAAACCGCAGGTCTGTAACAGAGGATTTTATTGCGGGGAGGAGACGGGCGAGAGCCTGACGGATTTCATCCTGAAGGAAAAAACGGAGGAGGCGAAACGCCTCCTCCGCTATTCGGATAAATCTTTCACCGCTATCGGGTCCTATCTCGGATTTTCCTCCGCCAGCCATTTTTCCAGAGTGTTCAAAGCCTGCGTCGGCAGCACACGCAGCGAATATCGGGATAAATACCTGTGACTGCTTCCGCACAACAGACATACTGCGCGAATAGAGACATCCGGGGGTGCCTGAATGGCCCCCCGGATGTCTGTGAAAAAGAGAGTTATCAGCGGGCCTTTCTGCGCCGCAGCGTCAGGCATGCGCCCAGGGCGCACACGGTCATCAGGCCCATGTACAGCAGCACGCCGCTGTCGCCGGTCTTGACGCCGGGATTCTCCGGCTGCTCCGGCTTTTCGGGCTTTTCGGGCTGGCCGGGATTCTCCGGCTGCTCAGGCCGGTAATCCGGGTCCGCCGCGCCGCAGACGGTGCACTTGCCGTCCTTATAGTCGTGGCCGGTAGCGGGGATGATCTCACCCTTCTTTACGGTCTCGCCGCAGGTCTTGCACACCTCATCGCCGGTGTAGCCGTCCTGGGTGCAGGTAGCGGACTTGGCACCTACCAGCTGGGTATCGTGGCCGGTAGCGGGGATGGTCTCGCCCTTCTTCACGGTCTCGCCGCAGGTCTTGCACACCTCGTCGCCGGTATAGCCGTCCTGGGTGCAGGTAGCGGACTTGGCGCCTACAACCTGGGTATCGTGGCCGGTAGCGGGGATGGTCTCACCCTTCTTCACGGTCTCGCCGCAGGTCTTGCACACCTCATCGCCGGTGTAGCCGTCCTGGGTGCAGGTAGCGGACTTGGCGCCTACAACCTGGGTATCATGGCCGGCAGCGGGGATAGTCTCACCCTTCTTCACGGTCTCGCCGCAGGTCTTGCACACCTCATCGCCGGTGTAGCCGTCCTGGGTGCAGGTGGCGGGCTTGGCACCCACAACCTGGGTATCGTGGCCGGCAGCGGGGATGACCTCCGTCTTGACGGCGGTATAGGTCTTTTGCTCAAAGGTCACAGCAGCCGTGTAGGTGCGGACACCGTCCGTGGTGCAGGTGGCAGGCGTGGTGATCTCGTTGGTGATCACGGCGTTCTTCACCTCAACGTGAGAGGAATCATTGGTGCAGATGAAGGTCGCGGCGGCGCTCTCCACTCCGTTCCAGCTCCACACGGGCTGGCCCCAGGCGTGGCCGGTGGCGGGGATCGCCTCCGTCTTCTGGTCGCCGCACATGGTGCAGGTGTAGGTCATCTCGCCGTCCTCGGTGCAGGCAGCCGCCTTGGTGACCTCGCCGTCATTCCAGATGTGATGTCCGTCGGCGGTGGGGCAGGCCACATAGTACAGACGGATCACATCGTCCTTCTTCACATAGTAGCTGTCCAGAGTGGCATAGATGGGCTCGCCGTTTTCATAGCGCAGAATGGGCATCTCCCCGTTGACGGTGAACAGCCACCCGGACCAGCTGCCGAAGCGCTTGTCGCCGGAGGACAGGGTCACGCCGTTGGGATCGGTGATGCCGGTAACATAATAGCCGCTGCCCTGATAGCCATACTTGTTCTGGCTCAGCAGCGCAAACAGCACGTCTGCCGCAGTGCGGTTGTCGGTCCTGGCGCAGCGATAGCTGGCCCCGGTCAGATTCTGGAACGCAGGCTCTATACTGCTGCCTTCCACGTTCAGTGTCACGTCGAAGGGCAGGAGACCGGGATCCTCGCCGTCCCGTCCGGCAACGGTGACAGTGGTGGAGATGGGCTGCTGATAGAACTTGGCAAACTCCGCATAGGCGGGGTCATTCCGGAACTTTTCGTAATACTTGGCGTATTCCGTGTAGGTCAGGACGCTGTCGACGGTGACGCGGGTGTTGTACTGGGGCTGGGTCACCAGCAGGGTCTCGTGGGCCACCACGGAGCTGTTGCTGGAGCGGAAGCAGCGGTACTTCTGGGCCGCGTACCAGCCGGGGATATTGTCGGCCTTGACGCCGCACATGTTGTAGTCGTTCATGTTCCGGATGAACCGGTAGCCGTCGCCGTCGGGGACGATCTCGATGAAGGACTACATATCGCCGGTGACATTGCCGCGGTCCGTGTTGGCGTTGCGGATGCCCTCCCAGTACACGTCCTCGGTGCACACCTTCTTCATAAAGGCAAAGGCGGCGTCCAGATCGCTCTGCTGCATGGGCTGAACGGTGAGGACGATGTCCTTGCTGGCCAGCACCGGCATAGAGCCGTAATCCCTGCCGGAGCCGCTGGGGCGGTCCAGAATCTTCACCGTGACGGTGACGGTCTTGGCTCCCTGGCCGGGCAGCGGCTGATACGTCAGCATCCGGGCCACATTGACCATGGCGGGATCGGCGGACACCACCACATTCTCATCGCTGGTGCACAGCAGAATGGGGGTATACTTGCCGTCGAAATCCTGGTGATAGTCCCGGGCTGCATAGGTGCGGAAATCAGTGGTGGTGGGGAACTGGATATCCGAGGTGACGCTGCCGGTGTTGATGGCCGCGCCGTTGCGGGGATTGGTCAGGCCGGTCTCCCGCAGGGTAGTCTCCAGCAGGGCCTGATAATCCACGGGCCGGGGGCTGTCGGTGCCCTTAAAGAGGATGGTATAGACCTTGGTAACGGTCAGGTCCTCCCGGCCGTTGTACACCAGCTTCAGGGTCAGCGTGACGGTGGTGTCATTCCTGGGCATGGTGACGGTGGCCTTGTAGGGGGCAAAGATGGCGGAGTTGGACTCCGTAACAGACAGGATGGCCCTGTTGCCGGAGGTCCAGGAGGCGGTGGTCCACAGCTCCTGGCTGCCGCCGTCATTGTAGTCCACGGTGCCCTCGTCCACGCCGGCCTTCAGGGGATACTTGGGCAGGCTGGTCAGGTCGGAGGCGCTCTCCACCGTCTCAGGCGGGGTGATGCGGTCCGCCACGGTGTTCAGAGCGGCCATGGCCTTCTCCTCGTCCAGAGGAATGTTGAACAGGCACTGGTCACTGTCCTTGGTATAGGCGGTGTCCTTGTATGTCAGCACCAGGGTGGGGCGCACGGTGCCGGAGGCGGCAGGGGTAGAGCCCTTCTCATTCCACTTATACTGGATGGTGCCGTCGGCAGCGATGCCCACATAGTTCCAGCTGCTGTAGGCGGCCTCCTTCATGGCGACGGTGATGTCCGTGATGCCGGCTGCCGTCAGCTTGGCCCGGATCATGGTCAGCGCGTTGGTATCGGTGCCGTACTTGGGGTTATAGGTGCCGGAGATGGCTTCCTCGGCGGCGGCCAGCTTTTCCTCGGCCTCCTTCTGCTCGGGAGACTTGTTCTCCGTCCAGATGGCATAGAGATTATACGTCTCGCCGTCCTCGCTGCCGTCGTCCCAATAGTCGCCCTCCTCAAAGGGGCGGTTGATGACGGCGCCGTCCAGGTACTTCACCTCGGTGTCGTAGGAGCTCTCAGCCCAGCCGGCGAACTCATAGCCCTCCCGGCTGAAGCCGCAGCGGGTCAGGGTCACATCCTGGCCGAAGGGCGCGGTCTGATCGGCCATGGAGCCGGTGGTGGTGCTCTTGTCGGAATACTTGACGTTGTACTTGATGATGTACTGATAGTCACGCCACTTGGCGATCAGGGTCACCTGGTCGCCGGTGAACACGGTGTCCTTGGTAACGGCCTCGCCGAAGGAGCCGTCCTCGTTTTTCACATACCAGCCGTCCAGGGCCTTGTTGTCGGGATAGTAGCTCTTGCTGAGATAGGGCAGGCTGGAATAGACCTTGTCCGGGGTGACGGTCTTGTCCGCCAGAGACTGCTTGTAGCCGTTGCCGTCGAAGTGGACGGTGATGCCCTTGGTCCAGTGGGCGTACATATGGAAGCCGTTTTCGGCGTCCTCCGCTGTGAGCTTATAGGACAGGGCGATCTCGCTGCCGCCCTCTGCCGCATCGTACCAGCCGTCGAAGATATAGCCGGTGCGCTGGGGGTCCTCCACGGTGCTGAACTTTACCCGGCCATCGGCGTCCAGGATATAGTTATAGTTGCTGCCCACCACGCCGGTGCGGGTGATGTCCTCCGCGCCGTCATAGTTCAGGTGCAGGGTCACCTTCACCGGCAGGCCGCGCCACACGGCGTACAGGGTGACGGTCTTGTCCTGCTGGTCAGCCAGGTTCTTCACCGTCTCCCCGTCGGCATAACTGGCAGAGGAGGAGGTGTTGTACTTGCCCCAGCCCAGGAATCTGTATCCCGCGTAGGTGAAGGTGCTCTTGGGCAGGGTCAGCTCCTGGTCATAGACAGCCGTCACGGCGTCCATCTGCCCCTGGCCGCCGTTGGCGGCGAAAGCAATGGTATAGGTGATGGGCGTCCACCGGGCCTCATAGGTCACGTCCCCGGTGATGACGGTCTCCGCCGTCAGCTGCGTCTCGCCGCTGAACCAGCCGCCGAAGGTATAGCCCTTCTTGGCGGGATCTGCGGGCAGACGGCCGCCAATGGCCGTGTTCTGGGGCACCAGGACGGTTGCATAGACGTCCTGGCCGTTTTTCAGGGTCACGGTATAGGCGTCGGCCCACACGGCGTACAGGTCCAGAGCCTTGTCCAGGGTGATGGCCGCGCCGTCCTCATACTGCACGGCTCCGTCGGGGGCGGTAGCCCAGCCGGCAAAGATCTTGCCGGCGCAGGTGAAGGGGTTGGCCATCAGGGTCCCCTGGCCGCCGAAGATCTTCTGGGTGGCGGTGTCCTCCGTGCCGTTGTTGGCGTGGAAGGTTACCACCAGGGCCTCACCGGCGGAGAAGCCCCGCAGATAGACGCAGTCGTCATTTTTGTCGCCGCTGCTGTCCTTCTTGTATTCCACGGTGAGCTTGTCGCCCTTTTTGGCGTCCACCTCCAGGCCCTTCCAGTCCTGCTCACCGCTCTCGCCGTCGACGAGAATCTTGTCGCCCAGCCGGATGGTGCACTTGTCGTACTTAGCCTCGGAGGAGACCTTGTACGCAAAGGACAGGTGGCTGTCCTCCGTAAAGGTCAGGGTCAGGGTGCTGGTGGAATAGCTCTTTCCGGCGCTGCCGGAAAGCAGGACCTCCTGGCCATCCTTGGTGCCGACCTTCCAGGCCGTGGTGCCGGTGCCCGGGTCCGCAGTCACAGGCAGCCCGTCAAAATACTGGGAGACGGTTTTGCCCGCCGCGAAGGCGTTGACAGGGATCAGGCCCAGGACCATGATCAGCGCCAGCAGCATGGAGAGAATTCTTTTCTTCATAATTTCTTCCCTTTCTTAAAATTTTGTTTTTCCCGGCAGAGCTTCCCTTCCCGCAGCAAAAAAAGAGCCCGCACTGCCGCGGCAGTGCGGGTGCGGGCCCTCCTATAAGCAGGATCGGCGCGGCAAACCCGGTGGCGGCAGGTGCCGGATCGGGCGGCCAGCGTATCTGACTTATCCGGCCCAAGCCGGCTTCACAGTGACCCACTCGCGGGGATTTTCACCCCATTCCGCCTGTCCCGCCCGTGCGGGACAGACCGTCCGATCCTCTATGCTCTTTTTCGGCGCCGGGCAAAAAACTCCCCCGGATATTCCGATGGAACCAGTATAGCACGGCCTGTTGAAAATTGCAAGCCGTCGGCGCTCAATCCGGCGCTGTGGAAGGCCGCGGCACCGGATCGGGCGGTCCGTCATGGCCGTCCCGATTATCTGCGGTTTGTCCCAGGAAAGGCCGGGTTTTGTCCCGGGACGGAGGCGGGACAGGCCGGGACGGAAAACAGCGTTCCCTCCGGGCTCATTTTCCCACGCAGAAGCGGGAGAAAATCGTCTGGATCAGGTCGTCCCGGATGTGCTTTCCGTTGAGCTCCCCCAGAGCCTCCAGGGCTGTCTCTGCGTCGGTGAGCACCACGTCGGGGGTCATGCCGGTGCGCAGCGCTCTCCGGGCGCTGCGCACGGCAGCCAGTGCCCGGGACACGGCGTCGGCCTGGCGGGCATTGGTCAGCAGCTCCCCCGGGCGGCCCTCCCCGGCGGGGTACAGCGCCTGGATGGCATCGCACAAAACGTCTACGCCCTGACCGCTGCGGGCGGACAGGGACACCACATTGTCGAAATCGTCGGCCAGACGGCCGATGTCCACGGCCCGGGGCAGGTCTGCCTTGTTCACCGCCACCAGCAGGTTGGGCACCTGGCGGGCCAGGGCCATGGCCTCCCGGTCGGCCTCCGTCAGGGGCCGGGAGCCGTCCAGCACCAGCAGGGCCAGAGACGCCTGCCGGGCGGCGGCCCGGGCCCGGTCCACGCCGATTTTTTCCACGGCGTCCGCCGTGTCGCGGATGCCCGCCGTGTCGCACAGGCGCAGCAGCACATGGCCCACCCGGACCTTCTCCTCCACCGTGTCCCGGGTGGTGCCTGCCACGTCGGTAACAATAGCCCGGTCATAGCCCAGCAGGGCGTTGAGCAGGGAGGACTTGCCCACGTTGGGGCGGCCCAGGATCACCGTGGGAACCCCCAGCTTCAGCAGCTTTCCCCGGGAAAACGTGGCCAGCAGCTCCTCCAGCCGGTCCTCCGACCGGCGGAGGGTATCCAGCATGTCCTCCCGCTGGAGGTCGCCGATGTCCTCGTCGGGATAGTCCACCACGGCGTAAAACCGGGAGACGATGGCCATGAGGCCGTCGTAGATCTCCGTGACGGTGCGGCTGAGGGCGCCCTCCAGCTGGCCCACGGCGTTGTGGGCCGCCTGGGCCGTTTCGGCATCGATGAGGTCCGCCACGGCCTCCGCCTGGAGCAAATCCATCCGCCCGTTGAGAAACGCCCGGCGGGTGAACTCGCCGCCCTGGGCCTGGCGGGCTCCGGCGGCAAACAGGGCGTCCAGCGCCGCATCCAGCACCACCGGGCTGCCGTGACACTGGAGCTCGCCGCAGTCCTGGCCGGTGTAGCTGCCGGGGCCGGGAAACAGCACCGCCAGGGCGCTGTCGATGACCCGGCCCTCTCGATCCAGCACGTCTCCCAGCACCAGGCGGCGGGGCTCCTGCCGGGACATGGGACGGCCGTTTTTCGGGCGGAACACCCGGTCCAGGGCGGACCGGGTCCCCGGCCCGGACAGGCGCACCACCCCGATAGCCGACGGGCCCGGGGCGGTGGCAATGGCGGCGATGGTATCAGACATGGAAATACACTCCCTTATATGCACATATGTGTCAGTATAGCATGATTTGTTGCCCCGGGCAAGGCAGACGGCATGAATTCCGGCGCTTCGGGGCATACTACAGGCAAATCATCGGAAAGGAGCGGGGAAATCATGCAGGCTATGGTCCATGCGAAAACGTGTATCCAGTGCGGATTGTGTCCGGCGGTGTGCCCGGACGTGTTCACCCTGGAGCCCGGGGAGCCCGCCCGGGCCATCAGCGGCCCAGTGCCGGAGGAATGCCGTCTGGCGGCCCAGGAGGCGGCGGACAGCTGCCCGGTGGGAGCCATCGAGGTGCGTTAAAGGCGGCGCCCCTTTTTGACACGCTGAAAAAGCCGGACGCATTCGCGTCCGGCTTTTTGATACACAGCCTTTTGAGGATACGTCTTTTCGGCAGCTTGCCTTCGCTTACTTGCCCATGGGGGCGCCGCAGTGGGGGCAGAAGTTGCTGTCGGACACGGTGCCGCAGACGGAGCAGGTCTTGGCGTCGTCGGATTTCTCCACAGGCTCGGCCTCCTGGGCGGTCTCTTTCTTCTTGGAGGCCTCCAGATGGGCGATCTTCTCCTTGGAGGCGTTGACGGCGGCCACCACATCCTTCACGGCATCGGGCACCTCACCCTGGAACTCGGAGACAAACCACTCGCCGATGGCGCGATAGTTCTTCTCGATCTCACGCTGCTCGGAGAGAATCTCCATGTTCATCTTGGCGGTGTCGATGGCGGCTTTGGCCATTTCGGTGGCGGTTCCGGCCAGGTCCTTGGCCTTCTCGGCAGCGGCGCCGGCTACCTGCTGCGCCTTTTTGGTCAGGTCTTCAGAAAACGGCATAGCAATGATCTCCTTTCAGAATCTGATTAATCATGATAAGTATACACCAACGCGGTAGGTTTGTCAATGCTCAATCCAGTCGGATGCGCGGGACACGGCCCGCTTCCACAGGCGGTAATCCCGGTCGCAGTCCGCCTGGGGCCGCGTGGGCAGGAACACCCGCTGGCTCCGGCGCAGGCGGGTCAGCTCCTCCAGGCCGCTCCACACGCCGCAGCTGAGCCCCGCCAGAGCCGCCGCACCGAAGGCGGTGGTCTCCACCATCTCCGGCCGGTCCACGGGGATGCGCAGCAGGTCCGCCTGCAGCTGCATGAGGATATCCGACACGCTGGCCCCGCCGTCCACCCGCAGGGCGGTGATGTCGCACCCGGCATCCTGGCGCATGGCCAGCATCAGGTCCGTCACCTGATAGGCGATGCACTCCAGCACCGCCCGGGCCACATGGGCCCGGCCCGTGCCCCGGGTGATGCCCAGGATGGCCCCCCGGGCGTACATGTCCCAATAGGGCGCGCCCAGGCCGGTGAAGGCCGGCACCACCACCACGCCGCCGGAATCCGGCACGGACTCCGCCAGGCGGTCGCACTCCGGGGCAGAGTCGATGAGGTGCAGCTCGTCCCGAAGCCACTGAATGGTGCTGCCGCCGTTGAAAACGCTGCCCTCCAGGGCATAGGCCGTGCGTCCCTCCACCTGCCAGGCAACGGACGTCACCAGGCCCGCCCGGCTGCGGACGGGCTTTTCGCCCACGTTCATCAGGGTGAAGCAGCCGGTGCCGTATGTATTCTTGGCCTCGCCGGGGCGGAAGCAGGTCTGGCCGAACAGGGCGGCCTGCTGATCCCCCGCCGCGCCGCACACAGGCGTGCCCGCCAGCTTCTCCAAACCGGGAATGCCCTTTTTCACCAGGCCGTACACCTGACTATTGGACACAGGCAGGGGCAGAATAGACATAGGGACGCCCAACAGCTCGCACAGCTCCGCATCCCAGCACAGGCGGTGGATATCAAAGAGCATGGTGCGGGAGGCGTTGGAATAGTCCGTCACATGGGAGCCGGTCAGCTGCCAGATGAGCCACGTTTCCACCGTGCCGAACAGCAGGTCCCCCCGGTCCGCCTTTTCCCGGGCGCCGGGGACGTTATCCAGCACCCAGCGGATCTTGGTGGCGGAGAAGTAGGCGTCGATCAGCAGGCCGGTGGCGGACTGGATGCGCTCCTCCAGCCCCTGACGCTTCAGCTCCTCACACAGCTCCGCCGTGCGGCGGCACTGCCACACGATGGCGTTGTACACGGGCCTGCCGGTGGTCTTGTCCCAGAGAATGGTGGTCTCCCGCTGGTTGGTGACGCCGATGCCGGCAATGTCCGCCTCCAGGCTCTCCGCCGCCTGGGCCGCCGCCCTGCGCTCCGTCTCCCAGATCTCCATGGGGTCATGCTCCACCCAGCCGGCCTGGGGATAAAGCTGGCGGAAGGGATACTGGGCCTTGGACACAATGTCGCCCAGACGGTCGAACACGATGGCCCGGGAGCTGGTGGTTCCCTGGTCCAGCGCCAGAATGTACGTTCCCATAGAAGTCTCCTCTTTCTTTTTGTATCAGAGTATGATAATATAGATGATTATAGCACAGGAAGGACGGAATTACCATGACTGATTTCCAGGAATTTACCTTTCTTTCCAGCGACGGGCGCACCCGGCTCCATGGAGCCCAGTGGGCCCCGGCGGACCGGGAGCCCATTGCCGTTTTACAGATCGCCCACGGCGTGGCGGAGCACATTCTGCGATACGACGGCTTCGCCCGGTATCTCAATGAGCAGGGCATCCTTGTGGCGGGCCATGACCATCTGGGCCACGGCAAGTCCCTGCCGGAGGGGGCCGTGCCGGTATATTTCGGCGACGGGGCCACCTGGGAGACGGTGGTGGACGATATCCATCTGCTGCACCAGCGGCTGCGGGAGCAGTATCCCCGGCTGCCCATCCTGCTGATGGGCCACAGCATGGGGTCGTTCCTGTCCCGGACGTATCTGATCCGCTATCCCGGCACCGTGGATGCGGCCATTATCATGGGCACCGGCTGGCAGCCGGAGATGACCATCCGGGGCGGCCTGCTGCTGGCGGGTGCTATTGCCAGAATCAAGGGGCCGGACGCCACCAGCAAGCTGGTGACCAATATGGCCTTCGGCGCGTATAACAAGGCCTTCGGCGACAAGCCCCGGACCCCCAACGACTGGCTGTCCGCCGACACGGACAACGTGGACCGGTACATGGCGGACCCCATGTGCGGGGCGGAGGCCACGGTGGGCCTGTTCCGGCAGATGCTGCGGGGGCTGCGGTTCAACCAGACGCCCCGGAATATCGATAAAATGGACAAGGACGCGCCCATCCTGCTGATCGCCGGGCAGAGCGACCCGGTGGGCGACATGGGCGCGGGGGTCCGGCGGACCCACGACGCCTTCAAGCGGGCAGGCATCAAGGATGTGACCCTGAAGCTGTATCCCGGGCTGCGGCACGAGATCCTCAACGAGGCCGCCATGCAGGACACGGTGTACGGCGACATCCGGGCCTGGATGGCCCGGGTGCTGGGCTAACGCAAGGCCGCCAGCAGATTGGGGATGCCCAGCAGGTCCACGTTGTGGGTCCGGCGCAGCAGGCGGACGGAGAAGAAGCTGTCCGCCACCAGCAGGAGCAGCAGCGTCAGTCCCGCCCAGGGCGGGACGTTGGCGGCGATGGGGTGCAGCAGGGGCTGAACATATCGGACGGAGAAGGCCGTCAGCAGGCCCCAGATCACGGCAAAGGGCATGCAGATCCGGCGGTTCAGGTCCATGTGGGTGCTGCCGTAATCCCAGAACATGACGCCCAGGAGCTTGTCATAGAGAAAGTGGACGGCGTATTCCACGGCAGTGGCCGTAAGGCCGCCATAGAGGGCCAGGCGGAAAAACCCCCGGCGCAGATCGGCAGGCAGGTGCAGCACCGCCAGCATGGCCAGGCCGTACACCGGGCACAGGGGCAGCAGCAGAAAGCACTTGCGCACCTGGTGCCGGGAGCCGGTGGCGGCGGCAAACGCCTTCTCCAGCAGGTATCCCAGAAAGCTATACAGACAAAACAGCCACAGCCAATACACAGCCGCACCCCCCTTCGCTCTCATTTTGTCCCGGGGGCGGGGCTGTGATACGCGGGGAAGGAGGAAAGATATGGATCAGTGGGAGCAGCTGCGGCAGCAGTGCATGAGCTGCCGGGCCTGCGGCCTGGCGGATACCCGGACCAACGTGGTGTTCGGCGTGGGAGACCCCAGGGCGGAGGTGCTGCTGGTGGGCGAGGCCCCGGGGGCCAACGAGGACCGGCAGGGCGAGCCCTTTGTGGGGGCCGCCGGGAAGCTGCTGGACGATATGCTGGCCATGATCGGCCTGCGGCGGCAGCAGATCTATATCACCAACAGCGTCAAGTGCCGCCCGCCCCAGAACCGGGACCCCCTGAACACGGAAAAGGACGCGTGCAGCGGGTATCTGCGGCGGCAGCTGGAGCTGATGCAGCCGAAAATCCTGGTGTGCCTGGGCCGCATCAGCGCGGCGGAGATCATCAAGCCGGACTTCAGGATCACCCAGGAGCACGGGCAGTTCTTTGAAAAGGACGGCATGCAGATGATGGCCCTGTATCATCCGGCAGCCCTGCTGCGGGACCCGGGGAAAAAGCCGGAGACCTTTGAGGATCTGAAGCGGCTGCAGGCCAGGATCCGGGAGCTCTGCGTGCGGACAGAGCTGACATTTGCGTGAATATATCGCCCCCTGCCTTCCGGAAATGAAGGCAGGGGGCCGGTTTTTCGCAAAAAAACAGGTCCGCAGGTGCGGACCTGTTTTTCTATGTAGTCTTCGCAGGATTACTTGTTGTAGAGAGCCTTGTCGGCAGCAGCCATTTCCTGGAAGATGCCCTTGTGCTTCTTGGCGGTGACGGCACGGATGACCAGCAGGGTGCCGATCATCAGGACGACGGCGATGATCATGCAGACCACGACGTTCTGCACCAGACCGGCGATGATGAAGCTGACGAAGGACACGGCAGCCACGGTGACGCCATAGGGGATCTGGGTGGCCACATGGTTCAGGTGGAAGCAGTGGGCACCGGCGGAAGCCATGATGGTGGTGTCG
>OFMD01000860.1_pt1 | contig 22031 bp, 14 predicted proteins | sample 1541211 | NCBI WGS metagenome assembly OFMD01 (sample SAMN04209231, study PRJEB22552) | human gut metagenome | biome: gut; material: feces | host: Homo sapiens | place: USA: Oklahoma | reverse complement strand
TTCGCGCCCGTTCGCGGCTATCGTAGGGTTCGCAAAGATTTTCTGAGGCTCCACCCTTGGATTTGATAAGCCGCTGACATTGTGTCGGCGGCTTTTTTTAAAAAGAAAGGGCAATACCATGGCCGAGCTTGAGTCCCAACCACTGTCTGCCGAGGAGCGCGCCGAGTTGGAAGAGCTCCGCGCCGAGAAGGCTCGTCGCGAGGCCCAGGAAGAGGCACGCCGTGAGCGTGAGGAGCTGGCCGCTTTGCGCGCCGAGCGCGAGAAGGCCGAGGAGGCCGCTGCGAATGTTGCATTCGAGCCTGCGCCCGCGCCCAAGCCCGCGCCTGCGCCCAAGCCCGCCGCCGCGAAGCCCGCGCCCGCCGCACTCAAACCTCAGCCCAAAAAAGCCGCTCACCCCAAGCCCGCCGAGCCCAAACCGAGCCGTGACGAGATGACCTTTGCCCAGCGCATGGTCACCTCCAAGGAGCCTACGGGCGAGAATGAGATCCCCGGCATGGCTCCGGCTCAAAAAATCATCATCGTGCTCGCCCTCATCGCGTTTATCGTCTTTATGGTCTACACGATCACGGGCAGCATGGGCCTGCACTAACCTGTTCGCGCCGGGCTCCATGCCCGCACGTTCGCCTCGCCCAACCCTCAACCTCTGCACAACGCATCCGAAAGGTCGCCCCATGGCTTTGACCGACATCTCGCATCCTACCGACATCGCAATGCTCACCGATCTGTACGAACTCACTATGGCCCAGGGCCTGTGGGAGAGCGGCAAGGCCAATGAGCAGGGTTGCTTTACGGCGTTTTACCGCGACCATCCCTTTGGCAGCGCGTATGCCGTCATGTGCGGCACCGCCGAGCTGCCCGAGCTTGTCGAGAACTTGCGCTTTACGCCCGAGGACATTGAGTACCTCGCTTCGCTCCAGGCTCCGGCCGGCGGCGCGATGTTTAAGCCTGCATTCCTCGACTACCTGCGCAACTTCCGTGCGCACGTGAACATTGACGCCGTGCTCGAGGGCGAGCTCGTCTTTCCGCGCGAGCCCATGGTGCGCGTCACCGGCCCGGCGCTGGAGTGCCAGCTGCTCGAGACCGCGCTGCTCAACATCGTCGGCTTCCAGACGCTCGTCGCCACCAAGACGGCGCGCGTAGTACTGGCGGCCGATGGTCGCCCCGTCGCCGAGTTTGGCCTGCGCCGTGCCCAGGGTCCCGATGGCGGTCTGGCCGTCGCGCGCGCAAGCTATGTGGCCGGCTGCTCGTCCACGTCCAACGTGCTTGCCGGGCGCCGTTACGGCATCCCCGTCTTTGGCACACACGCGCACAGCTGGGTGATGAGCTTCGATTCCGAGCTCGAGGCCTTCCGCGCCTTTGCCAAGTCGAGCCCCAAGAATTGCACGCTGCTCATTGACACCTACGACGTGCGCGAGGGCTGCGAGCATGCCATTACGGTTGCCAAGGAGATGGAGGCGGCGGGCGAGCGCCTGTCGGCCATTCGCATCGACTCGGGCGACCTGGCTAAGTTGTCCAAGTATGTCCGCGGACGTTTTGACGCCGAGGGCCTGCCTTATGTGGGGATTTCGGTCTCCAACGACCTGGACGAGTACACGATTCAGTCGCTGCTCGACCAGGGCGCGCCCATCGATAGCTTTGGCGTGGGTACCAAGCTTGCGACCTGCTACGATCAGCCGGCGCTGGGCGGCGTGTACAAGCTTTCCGCCCGCCGTGCGAGCGATGCGGACCCGTGGACGCCGGTGGTGAAGCTCTCCGAGCAGCCCTACAAGCGCACGATTCCGGGCGTGCAGCGTGTGCGCCGCTATTACGACGGCTTTGGCGGCCCGGTCTGCGACATGATCTATGACGAGGATCATCTGGCGGGGGAGGGCGCCGCGCGCGGCAATACCCTCGTGGCCGTGAACGATGCCGCCCTGGTGACCGATGTGTCGGAGCTTGAGTATCGCGAGCTGCTGGTGCCGATTGTGCGCGATGGCAGTGCGGTAGCCCCGCGCGAGAGCATCGAGGACGCACGCGAGCGCTGTGCTTGGGCAATCGATCATCTGGACGCGGCTTTCAAGCGCTTCCTGTATCCGCAGACCTACGTGGTGGGTATGGAACAGGGTCTGGCCCAGGTGCGCGACGAGCTCGTACGTAAGAACATGGCCGCGGCTTCGGCCTTCCCCTGGGCAAAATAATCCGAAGGGGACGGAGGAAAACGGATCATTTTCGTCCGTCCCGCACCGGGTGCCCCGGCTGCTCCAGCTCGCCTGCCTGCTCAACACTCGATTGGTTTGACGTATGACGACTTCTTATAAAACGATGGTGGTAAAGATCGGCTCGTCCACGGTGGTGGGTGCCGACGGTAAGGTTAACCGCGCGTTTATCGGTGGCCTGGCCGATCAGGCCGCGGCCCTGCGCAAGCTCGGCTGGCGCTTGGTCGTGGTGAGCTCCGGCGCCATTGCCTGTGGCTATCCCGTTCTGGGTTTCGACCGCAAACCGGTCGGTGACCTGCCGAGCCTGCAGGCCTGCGCCTCGGCTGGTCAGTGCATCATCTCGTCGGCCTACGACGAGGAGTTCCATGCGCGTGACCTACTCACCTCGCTCGTGCTGCTCACGCGCCACGACACGGCGCGCCGTACGTCCTACCTGCACGCGCGCGACGCTTTGCTGCGCCTGGTGGAGCTGGGCGTGGTGCCGGTCGTCAACGAAAACGACACCGTCACCGTCGACGAGATCAAGTTCGGCGACAACGATACACTCGCGGCCCTCGTGAGCTGCTTGGTTTCGGCGGACCTGTGCGTGACGCTTTCGGACATCGACGGCCTCTACACCGCCAATCCGCATGAGGATCCGACGGCCGAGTTTGTCCCGGTCGTGCATAAGATCGATGCCAAGATCATTGCCTCGGCGGGTGATTCTTCGACCTCGGTGGGTACGGGCGGCATGATCACCAAGATTCGCGCGAGCCGCATTTTGATGACGGCCGGCATTCAGAGCGTGATTTGCTCGGGCGAGGAGCCCGATGCGCTCGTGCGCCTGGCCCGCGGCGAGAGCGTGGGCACGCTGTTTGACCCGCCGGCGGAGCGCCTGGACATTGCGCCGCGCAAGCTGTGGATCGCGCTGGGTGACAAGGCACATGGCTCGGTAACGGTTGACGACGGTGCCGCGAAGGCTCTGGTCAGCCGTGGTTCTTCCCTGCTTGCGGTGGGTATTCGCGAGGTCAATGGCGAGTTTGCCGAGGGCGATGTGCTCGATGTGTGCGATCCGAGCGGTATGGTTGTCGCCCGCGGTATCGCCGAGGCCGATTCGGACGTGCTGGAGCTTGCTGCCGGCCGCCGCCAGGACCAGATCGCCGGCAACCGCCTGCTGGCAGACCTGGCCGAGAAGCCCGCGATTCATCGAGACAACTTAATTGTCTTTGCCTAACGGGTCGACGCTGCGCGCCGCCCAGAGCGACAATTTGTCATTCAAAAGGCGAGGCATGACCATCAGGTCTATGCCTCGCCTTTTTCATGCCAACTTGTTCGCTCTGGGCGGCGCTCGCTTCTTTTGTTCGACCTACGATACAAAGCCACTCGCTTAGGGGCGTTTTCGCTTTCCGCCTTCTACCTGCGGTGGCCGTAACGCCGGCATATCGTAAGTTGCGGTGAAATAGTTCCTGTTTGGCGGCTTTAAAGCCTTTAGCAGTCCCTATTTCACCGCAACTCGTTGAGGCGGCGGGGTCCCACTGCCGGCGCTTGGGGACGTTCCTATTGTGCCGGCAGGTGGGGACACTCCTTTGCTAGAAGATCCGGCGCAGGTCTCCGCGGTTGAGGGCTTCGTCGAAGAGGTACTTGAATACCACGCTGCCGTGCAGGCCGTCGTGCTCGAACTCGTTGGTCACCCAGGCGTGCGAGTTGCCCATGCGGCTGAGCGTGTCGAGTTGCATGCCCGAGTCCACGTACATGTCGTCGAAATACACGGCGGCCTGGAGTGGCACCTCGTTGCAGGCAAGTCGCTGCGGGTCGTAGATCTTGTCCCAGCTTGTGTCTTCCATCAGCAGGTCCATCGCGGGCTTGAAGGGCTTAAGTTCGGGCATCTGCTCGAACATCCACGGGAACATGGCCTCGCCGGTAAACATGAGCGGGCGCGCGAGCGTGTCGAACTCGGCGCGGTGTGCCTTTTCCTCTGCCGCGGCCCAGCGAATGGGCATGGTGTCGCCATCGGCGTAGATGAACTCTTGCAGCGTCCAGTACAGCGGATTCGTGCGCGTGTTGGTGCGCTCGAAAGCGCGCATCAAAAAGCTATCGGATACTGAGGCACCGCAGCTCAGCGTGCCGTCGCTGTCAACAAACGCGTGATCGATAATCCAGTGCATGCGCTCAAAGCTCGGCTTCATGCCAAAGTCGCTGCCCATAAGCTGTAGGCGCTCCACCGTCATTGGCGAGCCGTCGGGCAGTACGGGCTTTTGCTCCTCGATCGCATCGGCCAGGGCTGCCACCCGCTCAACGTCGGCGGGGTAGCGGTCATAATACTGCTGCGTCTTGGCTGCCATGCGCGGGAAGGTGTGCGCGTAGACCTCGCTGGCGCTGGCCGGGACGTGGGGGATGCCACCACAGGTAAAGCTCGCCGCCACGCCCTCGGGGAAGAGCGACAGGTAGCTCAGCGTCAAAAAGCCGCCGTAGCTTTGGCCGAGCGTGACCCACGGCTTGCCGCCAAAGCCCACGAGGCGCAGGTACTCAAAATCGCGCACGATGGAGCTGGCGAGGTGGCGCTTGAGGAAGTCCGCCTGCGAGCGGGTCGAATCGGCGCCTGCCGCCTCGGCGCGCTCGCCCAGCGCGGCAATCGTACGCCCGTCTACGCAGTTGCTGCGTCCCGTGCCGCGCTGGTCGGGAAGGACCACGCGGAAGTGTTTGACGGCTTCTTCAATCCAACCGTCGCTCGTGGGCGAGAGCGGACGCGGGCTCTCGCCACCGGGGCCACCCTGCAAAAACAGGAGTAGCGGCAGATCGTCGTTGATGCGGTCGGGCGCGCAAACCACGCGGTAGAAGAGCTTGATGCTCTCGGGCGCGCCGGCGATGGGTGCCGGCATGGCGCCGCGGCGCATGGTGCTGCCGACGGCCAACAGCATCGGCTCCAGGCCGCGCCAATCCAAGGGGACGTCGATGCTGTGGTCCTCGACATAGAGGCCGGGGACGTGGTACGAAGTGATGAGCGCCATGTGATGCTTCCATTCATTGCGGTGTTTCGGGTTGACCAATTCTACCGCCGTCGGCGAGGATGCGCATAAATCGGCTACCATGGTTGGCAAACATCTAAGAGAAAGGGCCGCCCATGTCGGTCGATATAGCCACGTATGTCCACGATCTTGCCGTTGCCGCCAAGGCGGCGTCGGCCTCGCTTGCCACGGCGAGCAACGAGCAGCGCCAGGATGCCGTGCGCGCCATGGCCGCGGCGCTGCGCGATGGTGTCGACTCCATCGTCGCCGCCAACGAGCTCGATATGTCCGCCGCGCGCGATGCGGGGACCTCGGCGGGGCTCCTCGATCGCCTGTTGCTGACGCCCGAGCGCGTCGAGGGCATGGCCGCCGGCCTGGAAAAGCTCGCCGAGCTGCCCGATCCCGTGGGCCGCGTGCTCGACCACCGCGTGCTTGCAAGCGGCGTGGACCTCACCCGCGTGAGCGTGCCGCTGGGCCTGGTTGCCATGGTCTATGAGGCGCGCCCCAACGTGACGGCCGATGCCGCGGGCATCTGCATCCGCACCGGCAACGCCTGCATTCTGCGCGGCGGTTCGCTGGCCTATCACTCGTGCGCCATGATTTCCGAGTTGCTGGCCGATGCGCTCGAGGCCAAGGGTTTCCCGCGCGAGGCCGTCTCGATGATCGAGTCTACCGACCGCGAGGCCACCGGCGAGCTCATGAAGCTCCGCGGCATCGTCGACGTGCTCATTCCGCGTGGCGGTGCGGGCCTGATCCAGCGCTGCGTGCGCGAGTCGCTTGTGCCGGTGATCGAGACGGGCACGGGCAACTGCCATATCTACGTGCATGAATCCGCCGACTTTGACAAGGCGCTCAATATTATCGTCAATGCCAAGACCCAGCGCGTAGGCGTGTGCAATGCCGCCGAGTCGCTGCTGGTCGACCGTGCCGTGGCCGATGCGTTTTTGCCGGCGGTCGTTGCCGTGCTGCACGACCACGGCGTGCTCATTCACGGCGACGAGGCCACGTGCGCAGCGTGCGCTGACGCCGGTTTTGTGGAGGGCGATGACTTTGTTGCCGCAACCGAGGAGGACTGGGGCCGCGAGTATCTGGCGCTCGAGATGAGCGTGAAGGTCGTGGCGAACGAGGACGAGGCCATCGCGCATATCAACCGCTACGGCACCATGCACTCCGAGGCCATTGTTGCCGAGGACGAGGATGCCTGCGAGCGCTTCCTGGATGCGGTCGATGCCTCGGCCGTGTATGCCAACGCCAGCACGCGCTTTACCGACGGCGGCGAGTTTGGCCTGGGCGCCGAGATTGGCATTTCGACCCAAAAGCTCCACGCCCGCGGCCCCTTTGCCGCCGAGGCCCTCACCACCTACAAATACAAGCTCCGCGGTACCGGCCAGGTCCGTCCCTAAACCCCTCGTAAACGAAAACCACCACAAAGGGGACAGGCACCTTTGTGGTGGTTTTTGCTTGCTCACGCATTCGTTCGTTGCTCAAGTGTATCTAAGCATATTTTCGTTTAGCAATAGATGACATTTCGGCAGGTGGACGGCATAATCGGTGAGTAGATTCTCGCTGCTTTGCATGCACCGCGGCGGTATGTTTTGATATGAGAGCAAGGAGATGCCCATGTCAAGAAAACCGCGGCAGAAATCGCAGATTGGCCTGTATCATATTACGATGAGAGGCAACGGCAAACAGCTCCTGTTTGAGGATGATGAAGACAGGAAGCGGCTGCTGTCACTTGTTCGGTCCTCGGTATTACGATTCAACATCAAACTTATCGCTTGGTGTCTGATGGGCAACCATGTGCATCTTGTTGTAAGCGATCCCGATGATAACGTGAGCGAGGCCATGCATCTTGTCATGTCTTGCTACGCGACATGGTATAACCGTCGGCATGGGCATGTCGGCCATGTTTTTCAGGACAGATTTTCGAGCGCTCCTATTTTGAGCGATGAGTATCTTCTCGATGCTATTCGATATGTGCATTTCAATCCGCAAAAGGCCGGGATTTGTCTGTTCGATGAGTATCGATGGAGCAGCCATCTGGATTATGTTGAACGCGACCCGGCTATTGCGACGGTCGATTTAGCGTTTGTTCGCTTTGCGTTTCCGCGCGTTCGTGACTATCAGGCTTTTATGGGCGCATCGAATGGTGTGGTCGTTCGTCCACCAACGGGTGGGCGCATCGATGAGGATGAAGCCCTGGATGTGGGGTTATCACTGATTCGCTCGTTCGGTCTGAGCGAGCTTTCCGATGTCAAGGCTCTCGATAAAATCAAACGAAACGAGATTTTGGCTGCAATGCGGAGGGCCGGCCTTTCAATTCGTCAGATCCAGCGCCTGACGGGCGTGGGGGAGTGGTCAATTCGCAAGGCAGGTTAATCCCGATGCAAATAAAAACCACCACAAAGGTGCCTGTCCCCTTTGTGGTGGTTTTAGGTGGCGTGGGCGGTTAGGCCTGGAAGGTATCGCGGTCGGGGGCGAAGGACTGCATGGCCGCGATGGTGCGGTCAAAGAGTTCGGGTAGCTCCCAACCCAGCATCTCGGCGCCCTGCGTAATCACGTCGCGCGAACAGCCAGCGGCAAAGCGCTTGTCCTTGAACTTCTTCTTGAGCGACTTGGTCGTAAAGTCCATGACGCTTTTGCTCGGACGCATGATGACTGCAGCGCCGATCAGGCCGGTGAGCTCATCGCAGGCAAACAGGATCTTTTCCATCTGCAGCTCGGGTTTGGGCAGCGAGGTGTTGAAGTCGGACGTGTGCGTCTGGATGGCGCGAATGAGCTCGGGAGACGCACCTTCGCCCTCAAGAATCTCGGCAGCATAGATGGTGTGGTTCATGGGGTCGTCCTCATGCTCCTCCCAATCCAGGTCGTGCAGCAGACCGACGGTGCCCCAAAACTCCTCGTTCTCGGGGTCGAACTCGCGCGCAAAGTAGCGCATAGTGCCCTCGACCGTCTCGCCATGGGTGATGTGGAACGGGTCCTTGTTGTGCTCGTTGAGCAGTTCGAACGCGCGGTCGCGGGTGATTCCGGCGGTAAGCGGCTCTGACATAACAGACTCCTTGTGCTCGTGGGTATCGATAAGAATGAATACTACTAGAACACGAAAACCACCACAAAGGTGCCTGTCCCCTTTGTGGTGGTTTTTGGTGCGGATGGGTTAGTTGAGGGCGGCTTGGGCTAGGCGGGCTTCGGCGTCCTCCTCGGTGACACCCAGGGCCACGGCGAACTCCTCGATGGAGCGGCGCTTGGCTTCCTTGAGTACGCGCATGTAGTAAGAGCTGGGTTTTTTATCTGCTTCCTCGGCCTGGCGAATACGGTGCATCATGGTTTTTGCCACGCGGACCGTCTCGGGCGCACCCAGCTTGAGCTGCTGCTTAAAGTGCGTCTCCTCCAGCGAGCTGTTGCGCTCGGTAAAGGTGTCGCACTCCAGCTCGTCGTAGTGGCTCAGCAGGTGCTCGGCATCTTGCTGGGAGATGGCGGCATGCAAACGATCGGCCTGCGCCACGGGGTACATGAGGATCGTCTGCGCATGTCCCTGCTTGGTCTCGAGCAACAGCATGGGCTGCGGCGTGTCGTCCCTAAAACCGACGACGGTGCAGACTCCCTGACCCGGATGAATGACGTGTTGACCGATTGAGAACATGCTACCTCCAACTTATACGAATTCACGTATGTTAAGAATACCACGCTGACGTGCGTAAACCCTTACTTTATGCAGGAAAAGCACACAACTCCGATAGGTAAGAGTATTCGATAAAATGCACCACCCATTCATATGTTTATGCAGTTCCAACGCGTGCATAATCTGCAGGCAAACCGCCAACTTTGTACTGCCGCGCAGGAGCGGTAGTCAATTTTGTGCATATGCAATATCGATTGGCTTTACCCTGCGACAGTGCCCGTCGCTTGTGATAGAGTGCTACAAACTCTGGCTTTTGCCCTACGAGTGACCAAGAGCTCGGGGGCTTTAACACAAGGAGGATCTATGCCCGAGAAGATTGAAGAGCTGGTACGCGCTGCGCTTGCTGCGGCCCAGGAGGCCGGCGACCTTTCCGCATTTGAACTTGACGATTGCGCTATCGAGCGACCGGCTGACACTTCTCATGGCGAGTGGACCTCTACCATGGCCCTGAAGTCCGCCAAGCTGGCCCACTGCGCCCCGCGCAAGATCGCCGAGGCCATCGTTGCCCATATGCCCGAGGACCCCGCGATCGAGAAGGTCGAGATCGCAGGCCCCGGCTTCATCAACTTCTACCTCTCCGTTGCCGTCAAGAATGCCATCTTTGGCGAGGCTCGCGAGAAGGGTATGGACTTCGCTAAGTCCAACGTCGGTGGTGGCCTGAAGACCCAGGTCGAGTTCGTTTCCGCCAACCCCGTCGGCCCCATGCACATCGGCCACGGCCGCTGGGCCGCGCTGGGCGACTCGCTCTGCCGCGTTATGGATCACGCCGGTTACGACATCCAGCGTGAGTTCTACATCAACGACCACGGCTCTCAGATGAACACCTTCGGCAACTCCATCAGCACGCGCTATATGCAGCTTGCCGACATCATCGCCAAGCAGGGCGTGGATATCGACGAGGCTCACAAGCTGCTGATCGCAGACCGCGACGCCTTTGTTGCCGACGAGAACGACGAGCATCCCGAGACCCATCCGTACCAGGACAATTTTGCCGAGACCCTGGGCAAGGACTCCTATGGCGGCGACTACATTATCGACGAGGCCGCCGAGTTCTGGCGCACCGACGGCGATAAGTGGGTCGAGGCCGATCCTCAGGAGCGCATGGAGAGCTTCCGCGAGCGCGGCTATGTGAAGATGGTCGACAACATGCGCGACCTCTGCCACGCCGTCAATTGCGACTTCGATCGTTGGTACTCCGAGCGTTCGCTGTACGTGAAGGACACCGAGGGCGAGACCGCCGGCACCTCTGCCGTCGACCGCGCTTTTGAGAAGCTCGACAAGATGGGCTACCTCTACACCAAGGACGGCGCCCTGTGGTTCCGCTCCACCGACCTGGGCGATGACAAGGACCGCGTCCTGATCAAGTCCGACGGCGAGTACACCTACTTCGCCTCCGACGTCGCCTATCACTGGGATAAGTTCCAGCGCGTCGACCACGTCATCGACATCTGGGGTGCCGACCACCACGGCTACATCGAGCGCGTCCGCTGCGTCTGCGACGCTCTTGGCTATCCCGGCAAGTTTGAGGTTCTGCTGGGCCAGCTCGTCAACCTGCTGCGCAACGGCAAGCCCGTCCGTATGTCCAAGCGTAAGGGCACCATGGTGACCCTGCAGGAGCTCGTCGACGAGGTCGGTTCTGACGCCGCTCGCTACACGCTCATCTCCAAAAGCTCCAACCAGATGGTCGACTTCGATATCGAGGCCGTCAAGAAGCGCGACAACTCCAACCCGGTCTATTACGTGCAGTACGCTCACGCCCGCGTGTGCTCCATCCTGCGCCGTGCCGCCGACGTTACGCCCGAGCAGGCTGACGAGATGGGCATGAAGGCCGTTGCCGCCAAGGCCATCGGTGAGAACGTCGATTACTCGCTGCTGACCGACCCGACCGAGCTCGCCCTTTCGCGTAAGCTCAACGAGCTCACCGACCTGATTGCCAGCTGCGCTCGCGACCGCGCCCCGTTCCGTCTGACGCACTTTGCTGAGGAACTCGCCGGCGACTTCCACAGCTTCTACGCTGCCTGCCAGGTTCTGCCGAGCGAGGGCCGTCCCGTCGACCCCGAGCTTTCGCGCGCCCGTCTGGCCGCTTGCGACGCCGTTCGCGTGACGCTCGCCCTGGTGCTCACCCTCGTTGGCGTTTCCGCGCCCGAGCAGATGTAATCTGCGGGTCATTTGACCGTACAGACTTGGTTTAACTAAGCCTTGAAAGCCCGATCTCCCACGGAGGTCGGGCTTTTTTGCAAACGCCGACGTATTGACGAATTTGGAACTGCTGGAAATACGAAACTATGCCGGTTTACTACGATGAATTGAGATATTCCAACCACGCCGGCTTTTAGCTAAAAAGTGCAAGGCATCTACCTGCGGTTTTAGTTCAACAAGTTTCGGAGTGGTCGCGGTTGAGCGATTCATCGTAGTAAACCGCCATAGTTTTGGCGGAGGCAGTCAGATTTGTGGGCGGTAAACCAAAGAGTGTCCCTTTTGAATAGTCGTTTAAGAACGTCCCCAATGACTAAGTTGCAGGTGGCGGCGGTTGTGTTACACTAACGCTGCGTATATGACGCAAATATCTCGATACAGATCAATGATGTCCGTCGGTATTTGACGGAGCTAGACTGTTTAGCCGCCCTGAAGGTTTATGCAGGGAGCATGTGATCACAGGGCTTGAAAAGAAAGTTGAGCAAACACTGTGTCTGATCAACAGCAAGAAAACGAAATAACGACGACGCAAGCCGCTCCCGCTGCACCGGTTGCGTCGGACCAGGTCGCGGTGCCCGCGCATGCCTCGGCTCCTGAGACGCCTAAGGCTGCTTCGACGCCTACGCCTGCAACGGCTGAGAAGGCCGTGCCTGCAACTGGTGAGGAGGCTGCTCCGGCAAAGCCCAAGCGTACGCGCCGCACGGCCAAGCCTGCTGCTGACGGCGAGGAGGTCACCAAGCCCAAGCGCCGTACCACGCGCATGACGCGCGTCAAGCGCACCGTTGCAGCTGACTCCTCGGCGCCGATTTCCGATGAGGTCGCGCAGGCACGTGCGTTGGCGCAGATTAGCGAGGCTCAGGTGGTGCGCGCCCGCCGTCGTGCTGCCGAGCGCGAGGCCGCGGCTCTGACCGAGCTTGCAGCCCCGTCTGTGCCCGAGACCCCTGTCGCCGACCAGCCGACCGAGAAGTCGGTACCGCGCACACGCCGTCGCACGGCTGCTAAGGCCGAGCAGGTTGCCGATCAGGTAACCCCCGAGCTCACTGAGGCTTCGGTCCGTTCCGCGGCAGGGGAGGGCACATCGCCTGTTGAGCCCGCTGCGCCTGTCGAGGCCAGCGAAGTTCCCGTTGTCGATCCGGCTTTGCGCCCGCACCGTCGCGGTCGCAAGCCCAAGGCCTTCGTCGAGGCCGAGAAGGCCGCAGCCGCAGCCGCCGCCGCTCGGGATGCTTCGGCGACCGCCGAGTCTGCAACCGCCGCCGACGCGCCCGTCCAGGATGCTACGACTTCCGAGGCCGCTCCCGCCGATGTCGAGCCCGCCGACCTCCGTCCCGGTCGCAGCCGTCGCACTGCTGCTAAGCGCACGTCCAAGGCTAAGGCTGCCAAGAAGGTTGCGTCCGAGGATTCCGCCGAGACGACCGCCGATGCATCGACTGACGCCGCCGAGCCCCAGGACGTCGAACAGCCTGCGTCTGAGAAGCCCAAGCGCGGTCGTAAGAAGTCCGCTAAGGCCAAGGCGTCCGAGCAGCAGGCCGAGGCCGAGCTGCAGGGCGATTCCAAGGCCGAGGCCAGCGATGATACTGCGGCTAACGCCGATGCCGCCGCAACCGATGGCGCCGCGCCCGCCGAGGCCGAAGACGGCGCTCGCCCCAACCGTCGCCAGCACAAGCGCAACGACGAGCGCAACGAGCGCAAGGACGAGCGCAACAACGACCGCCGCAACCGCCAGCGCGATCGCAAGCAGCGCAACAAGGAGCGTAATGCCGCTCCCACCGAGCCCACGCTTTCGCGCGAGGAGCTCGCGGCCATGAAGGTCGCCGAGCTGCGCGAGAAGGCCAAGGAGTTCGAGATTGAGACGACCGGCAAGAAGAAAGCCGAGCTCGTCGAGGAGATCTACGTCACCGCCGCGAAGGCCGAGGGCTTCCGCGACATCAAGGGCATCCTGCAGATTCGTCCGGACAGCTCCGGTATCATCCATGCCCATGGCTACATGAAGTCCAACGACGACGCCTTCGTGCCCGCCTACCTCATCCGCTCCGCGCGTCTGCGCACGGGCGACGTCATCGAGGGCTCGCTTCGTCCTTCACGCGGCGGCGACAAGCGCGCCGGCCTCGCCAAAATCACGACCGTCAACGGTCTAGACCCCGAGCAGATTCGCAACCGCCCCAAGTTCGGTGACCTCACCCCGGTCTATCCCAACGAGCCGCTGCGCATGGAGCATGGCAAGGACTCCATTACCGGTCGCGCCATCGACATCGTGTCGCCGATCGGCAAGGGTCAGCGTGGCTTGATCGTGTCCCCGCCCAAGGCCGGCAAGACCACAATCCTCAAGAAGATCTGCCAGTCTATCTCGATTAACAACCCCGAGGTGCACCTCATCTGCCTGCTCGTCGACGAGCGCCCCGAAGAGGTTACCGATATGCAGCGTTCCATCAAGGGCGAGGTTGTGGCGTCGACCTTCGATATGCCCGCCGACAACCACACTCGTGTGGCAGAGCTCGTCATCGAGCGCGCCAAGCGCATCGTGGAGCTGGGCGGCGATGTCGTGGTGGTGCTCGACTCCATCACGCGTCTTGCCCGCGCCTACAACTTGGCGGCGCCCGCCTCAGGCCGCATCCTTTCGGGCGGCGTCGATTCGGCGGCACTGTATCCGCCCAAGCGCTTCCTGGGCGCAGCCCGTAATATCGAGAACGGTGGCTCGCTCACCATCCTGGCCTCTGCCCTCATCGACACCGGTTCCAAGATGGACGAAGTCATCTTCGAGGAGTTCAAGGGCACCGGCAACATGGAGCTTAAGCTCGACCGCGACTTGGCCGATCGCCGCATCTTCCCAGCTATCGACCCCGTTGCCTCCGGTACGCGTAACGAGGACCTGTTGGTTGACGAGCAGATGCGCCCGTTTGTCTTTGGCCTGCGTCGCATTCTTGCCGGCATGAACAACACCGAGCGCGCAGCCGCATCATTTATCAAGGGTCTTAAGGGCACCAACACCAACCAGGAGTTCCTGGTGCGTTCGGCCAAAAAGCACAGCGACTACGAGCAGACGTTCTAGGTTGTCATCCACACGCAGCGTTAATCATCAATGCGATAAAGGGTCGGGGCTTTGAGCCTCGGCCCTTTTCTATATCGCCGCTTCGCACTTATTTTTGACCATAAGACTTGCAAGCAGCAGGTTTCCCGCTTCAATCCGACATCGTCGCTTGCAATCGACAGGGCGGTTTCGCATAATAGCTTTTAAGCTTCGCGACGGAAAACGCAGATGAAACGAACCATATACCGTTGCTTTGGGGCATAGCCCCGCTTCATCTTCTCTCGCGCAGCCAACTGAATGATGCGATTTGGGTGCTGGAAGATGGGGAGAGCTCATGGCTTCTTCTGATGCAACACAACGAGCAGTCCTTGCCGGACTTTCGTGCGGGATCGGCCTTGCCGCTCCCGTGGTTATGTATGCCGCGACGCTGCCGTTTTCGTCGGTGAACGAGACGGTCGTGGCGGGTGCGGTTCCCTTCGCCGTGGGCGCAGTGGCGGGCGTGGGTATCTATGCCGCCTCGCTGGGTATCTCCGAGTATCGTGCGCAGCGTGAAGAGCGTCTGTTCCAGCCCGATGCCATGGGCGGTGCCGCCAATCTCAATCAGCATCAAAGCGAGTTCAAGACCGCCTCGATTCCAGCTCAGCAGCAGGATGCGACTCCTTACGCTGCGGCTTCTGCTTCTCAGGCTCAGGCGGAGCAGTCTACCTCGGCATTCCTTTCCGGCCTGACTGGTGCGTTCCAGCGCCGTCATGCCGATGATGGTGTCCCTACCATCGCTCGAGCCGCAGATGCCATGGACGAGGACGCGGCTTGGTCCATGATCGACAGTATGCTCGACGACGATTCGCCGGTGAGCTGCGACCCTGCACACTCGCGCGACGTCTATCAAGTCGCCATCGACGAGCTCACCAACGGCGGGCAGACCGGCTCCTTCAATCGCGACGACATCGCCGCCGCGGCACGCGCCGTGTCTGGCTCCCAGGCCGCCCCTGCGGGCAGCACGGCGGCTTTCGTGGCACTCGTCGCCAACGCGGCAGCCAATAACGCCTACAACGCTACCTCGGCGGACGCGAACGCTTCTGCCGACAATTCGTACGTTGATGAAGCCATGACTGCGGACGAGGAGGCCGTTGCCGCCCGCCGTGCCGCCGAAAGCTCATTGTGGGGCGCTCCTGCCCAGCAGCAGGCGGCTGAGGCTGTGCCGTACAATGCAAACCTCGCCAGCATGCCTATCATCTCCGGTGCCGCGGACATCGATCTCGATGACCTCGATGAGCCTGCAGCCATCACCGCATCGATTGATGCCCAAGATCGCATCGACACCGGCGACCTTCCGGACGCCTCGCTCGAGGTTGATGTTCCCATGGCCGATTACTCGGGCCACGAGGGCATGTGGGCCGCCGCCACCGCGATTCTGGATGAGATTGACGAGCCTGCTCCTGTTGCAGCCCCCGCTCCCGTCGCTGCCCCTCAGCCTGCTGCCCCCGCCTATGTCGGCCGTCACAGTGCTGTGTTCCCCGAGGATACTGCCCGCATCTCGCGCGAGAGCATCGAGCGGGCCGAGGCTATTGCCGCCGGCATTATGGAAAACCGTCGTCACGAGCGCGTCAATCAGATCCTCGAGGAAGAGATCGAGCGCCTGCAGTCCTCTACCGCCAAGCGTACGGGCCGTGCCTATCTGAGCGTTATCGAGGGCGGTACCGCCAGCTTCGCGCCGCTCCGCGCGGAGGCATAACTTCTGTATGGTTAAGATCAATCGAAAATGGGCGGTTGTTACCTGCCTGATGGCGCTCTTGATCTGGGGCAATTCGCTGGTTCCCGGCTCGGGGTCGGGCTCGCTGAGCCTAACGGTCATGGAAGCTATCCGCGGTTTCCTGCACGGCGTGGGACTTCCATATGAATGGGTGACCAACTTTGTTGTTCGCAAGTGCGCGCATTTTACCGAGTATATGGTGCTCGGCATCCTGGCAACGCACGCCTTTGATTTTGAGGGCCGGCGCACCTTTGACGTGCTGCTGCCCACGGCGGTGTTCCTGCTGCTGATTCCCTCGATCGACGAGACGATTCAGCTCTTTGTGCCGGGACGCGCCGGCATGATCACCGATGTGATGATCGACTGCTGTGGAGCGGCAACGGGCGTTGTGCTTCAATATCTCTTACGGTGGCTGATGTGCGCCAAAAAAGCCGCCTAGGACGTATTGTTTGGTCCTAGGCGGCCTTTTTTATTTGAGGGGTTATATGAGGCGTGGTGGCGTCGTTCCGTAGGTTGGATTTGCCGAGCGCGCCACGCCCTGTGGGTGCGTCTGCTACTGAAGCGCCTGTGCGCCCAGGGCCAGGCAGCCCATGATGCCCTGCTTGCCCTCGAGGCTGTTGTTGACAATATAGGAATCGATGTCGTTGACCTCGGGCGTGACGATATAGCCGTTGAGCATCTCGGCGCACTTTTTGCGTGCGAGCGGCACGATGGGGGTGTGGTCGGCCACGCCGCCGCCGATGATGATCTTTTGCGGTGCGTAGCACAGCGTGTAGGTCATGAGTGCCTGTGCCAGATAGCCTGCGAGCAGGTCCATGGCCTCCGGGTCATCGGCCATGTCTCCGGCGCTCTTGCCATCCCAGCGCTTTTTAACGCCAGGGCCGGCGATGAGGCCCTCGAGGCAGTTGTCATGGAAGGGGCAGGCGCTATGCTCGCCGATGGTGTCGCGCGGGTCGCGCGTGACCAGGATGTGGCCGGCCTCGGGATGCATCATGCCGTGCACGAGCTTACCGCCCGAGAGCACGCCGGCGCCCACGCCGGTGCCGATGGTCAGGTAGACCACGTCGGTGAGGCCCTGGGCGCAACCAAAGGTGACCTCGCCCAAGCAGGCAACGTTGACGTCGGTGTCGTAGCCACAGGGAATATTGAGCTCGTTTTGGATGGTGCCCAGCAGATCAAAGTAGCGCCATGCCGTTTTGGGCGTCTCCAGGATCTTGCCGTATTGGGGCGACGCGGGGTTGACTGCGGTGGGGCCAAAGGCGCCGATGCCCAGCGCGGTGATGCCCTTGTCGGCAAACCATGCATTGACGGCCTCAACGGTCTCCTGCGGGGTCGTGGTCGCGATCTGCTCACGCTCCAGGACCGTACCGTCTGCATAGCCCGTGGCGCAGACCATCTTGGTGCCGCCGGCCTCGAGCGCTCCGATAAGCTGCTGTTCTGCCATAGTATTCCTCTCTCTGGGACGAGTCGCTCCGTGACTAGAGTATAGGGCTCTAAACTATTTAAGAAAGCGTTATAAAAAGAAGCCTCGCAACGCGGCGGGCGGTGCGGGGCTTCTTTGGTTGCTTTAGTTGCCGGGCCGTCCTTACCCGCGCGGCTTGATTTTATCACGTAGCGACTTGAGGTTCTCCAGCGCCGCGTTAAGCGTCTCGTCTCGCTTGGCAAAGTGGAAACGAATCAGATGGTTGACGGGCTCGCGGAAGAAGCTCGAGCCGGGCACGGCGCCCACGCCCACCTTTGAGGCCAGGTCCTTGCAGAACTCGAGGTCGCTGTCGTAGCCAAACTCAGAGATATCCATCATCACGTAGTAGGCGCCCTGCGGTACGTTGTGCTTAAGTCCGATACTATCGAGCCCTTGGCAGAACAGGTCGCGTTTGGCGGTATAGAGGTCAAGGACCTCATCGTAATAGCTGCCGTCGAAATTGAGGGCGGTGACGACGGCTTCCTGCAGGGGAGCGGCGGCACCCACGGTGAGGAAGTCGTGGACCTTCTTGATGCGCTCGGTGATCTTGGCCGGGGCAATGGTGTAGCCAAGACGCCAGCCGGTGATGGAGTACGTCTTAGACAGCGAACTGCAGCTGATGGTGCGCTCGAACATGCCGGGCAGCGTGGCCATATAGACGTGCTCGTGGGGCGCGTAGACGATGTGCTCGTATACCTCGTCGGTAATGCAGTAGGCGTCGTACTTTTTGCAGAGGTCGGCGATAAAGGTGAGCTCCTCGCGCGTAAAGACCTTGCCGCAGGGGTTGGAAGGGTTGCACAGGACGATGGCTTTGGGGTCGTTGTCGCGGAAGGCCGCCTCGAGTGTCTTGCGGTCAAAGTCAAATGTGGGTGGGTTGAGCGGCACGTAGATGGGCCCGGCACCCGAAAGGATCGTGTCGGCGCCGTAGTTCTCGTAGAACGGCGAGAAGATGACGACCTTGTCGCCGGGGTTCGTGACCGTCATCATGGCGGCCATCATGGCCTCGGTGGAGCCGCAGGTGACTACGATATTCTCGTTGGGGTTCACCGGCATGCCCATAAAGTGCTCCTGTTTGGCGGCGAGCGCCTCGCGCATGGCCTGGGAGCCCCAGGTGATGGAGTACTGGTGATAGAGCGGCTTGGGATCGGCGGCGATGGTGCTCAGGCTGTTGAGCAGCTGCGCCGGGGGATCGAAGTCGGGGAAGCCCTGCGACAGGTTGACGGCGCCATACTTGTTGGAGATGCGCGTCATGCGGCGGATGACGGAATCGGTAAACGTTGCCGTGCGGTTGGAGAGTTCTTTCATGCCGGTCCTTTCGAGCATTTGCAGTGGGGCAAGTTTACTCCTATGGAACTGGTGGGATTTGCTCGAAATGGTCTCGAAAAACTCTTTTCAAAATTCTTGAAAATTGGGGCTTGCATCGCGTGGCGTTCCTTGCAATAATAGTCGAGCGCGAAGCGCACAGGACACGGTGGGTGTAGCTCAGTTGGCTAGAGCGACGGGTTGTGGTCCCGTAGGTCGAGGGTTCGAGTCCCTTTACCCACCCCAGTTCTTGCTTCGTGTTGATATCGGGTCGTTAGCTCAGTTGGTAGAGCAGGGGACTCTTAATCCCAAGGTCCAGGGTTCGACCCCCTGACGGCCCACCAAAGCATGTTAAAGAGACTGGCTTCGGCTGGTCGCTTTTTTGTTGACCTCGCATGGGGTCGAACCCGAAAGGGCACAGCCGCTTTCACAGATCGAGCCTACCCTGGGGATCGGTAAAACCGTCAGTACCCTCCTTGAGTTTCTTCTCGTCTGCCTTCACGCGACGCTCGAGCTTTTTTGTATCCTCGGCAGGTGGTAGGTTCTCGGGGACAATTCCGCGGTCGATGAGGCTGCCACGCACGCTTGTGTTGTTCTCGACGTGCTCTTGCTTGATCTGGTCCAGGCCGTACAGGTCGTGTTCCTCGGCGTTGAAGGCCGTCATCGAGTTCGTAAGGTCCTTTGCTTTGATGAGGACATCGGCTAACCTGTCCGCCAATGCCGCGCTCTTGGGTACGCCGAGCTGATGTTTCATTTCCGCCGTGCTTCTGCCGCCGAATAACGCCTCATCGCCCTTCGACTTGATGATCGCGAATCCTTTGGAGTCCACGCCGCGTTTGAACGCAATACCCGAGAGCTGTTTCTCTGAATCGGATAGCGAGTGGCGCGCCTGCAAGCGCTGAATCTCTGCGAAGCGCTGCTCTATGAGCTCTTGGCGGCGCGTCTGCACGGCAAAGTATGCCTGGGCGAGCGCGATCTCTGGCTTGTTTGAATCTCCGTTCTGTGCGATTAAATAGCATGCATAGCGCGTAAGTTTGTAGTCTTTAACCGCGCGAGCGGCGACACCGGCAGTTACCATTTTCGTGGTGTCACGAAAATGGGAATCAACTGGAGTTTTGTTTGTTTCGCATGAGACTGTTGCCCTCTTAACAACTTCGGCGAAGTTCTCCCATCGAGTATACCCCATGGGTTCCATTAAATCGCGTGCGAGCCAATACTCAACGCCGTCTTCCACATTGGCGTAGCTATCAAGTTTGACACGCCACTTCTCGATATCACTACTGTCCATATCTCCTCCTCGCTGGTCTATTGTCTGTGCGGGCTTTGCCCGCTCTGTATTCAGAATTAGGATACGCTGCCGTGCGGACACGAATAGGCCCCGTGCCACCTCGAGCTCACGGGGCCCATGGATATCGATTGGTTGTGTTCTGCTTTAGATAGGTGTCCGGTTTAATCCGCTCGATAGTGCGACCCGAGACTTTCAGTTCGCTTGCGCATGGCTTTGACCATTTCCTGTGCTAGTTGAATCTGCGACTGAAGGCGGGCGAGGGCTGCGATCTCGCTGTCCTGGGCTTTCTGTGTGCTCAAGGTCGTTGCCTCTGTCTTCAAGCCCTCAAGCTCGTGTAGTGCCTCGGATAGGCCCGTCTCGGTGCGGTTGATCATGCAATGGGTACTCATCGTGTGCTTAAGGCTGCGTGTCAAGCGTTCGGCGACTGTTGTGGCAATGCCGTACTGGGGGAGGGCGATATCCGCCTTTGGGGCCACCTCAGGTTCATTCTGTGCTGTCTGGGCTGCCGATGTGCCCGCGATGCGCCCAAACACGATGCCGTTGGCGCTTGACAGGCCACCAATGCGATCGGCCCCGTGCATGCCGCCTGTCGCCTCGCCACAGGCGTAGAGGCCCTCGACGCCCGTGTACGCGGTCTTGTCGATCCTGATGCCGCCGTTGGCGGCGTGGGCATACATCGCAACGCGCATCTCGTCAGCCGGGGCGATGCCGTGCTCGTCTTGTAGCCAGGTGGCAAAGGTTTGCACAAACTCGGGAACGTCCTCGCGGGGGAAGTTGTAGTGGAGTGCCAGGCCTTCGGCACCCGCTTGATCGATGGCAAGATCGATGGCGCGGGACGCCAAGCGCGAGGTGAAAGGACCATATCCGGAGCGCTGCTCAAGCAGGTCGTCCAGTTTTTCGTCGGCAATATCGACCGGCTGGTCGAACTTGACGTAGCGCCAGGTCTTCTCGTTAAAAACAAGGTTGCGCTTGGGCTCGATGAAGCCGGGCATCATCTGCATGAACTCTATATTAGTAAGGGACGCACCGTGCGCCAGCGCGATGGCCTGCGAGGAGCTGAGCACATCAGCCGACGTAAGGCTGCGCTCGAACAGGCCGCCTGTGCCACCGGTTGCGATGATCGTGGCCTTGGCAGCAAAGGGCACGATTCGATTTTCGGTGAGGTCGTAGAGCACGGTTCCGATGATTCTGCCGTTCGTGTCCTCAACAAGGTCGATAAGCTCATGGCGGGGGAGCAGGCGAATACCGAGCGACTCGATCCGGGTCGTCAGAGCGTCCTCAAGCGGCTTGCGGGTGAGGCCGCGCCACATGCGCGTCTTGTGGTCAAAGCAGGGGATAAACTGCTTTTGCTGAGCGCTCTCAGCGCTTTGCGGACGCTGGAGCTCAACGCCCAGGTCTTGCTCGAGCCATTCAATTGCCTGGGGAATGCCGTGGACAAACGTCTGGACAAGCTCGGGGTCGGCGACGCCGCCACCGACGGTCTGGATGGTGTCGATGAGGTCTTGTTCGTCGTCTTGGTTAACGGGTCCGATAAGCCCCAGGCCCCAGGTTCCGGGGAAGAAGCTCGATCCACTCATAGTCTTGCCGGCGCTTGCCACAGCGACGGTTGCGCCCGTGCGTGCCGCTTCGATGGCGGCACAAAGGCCCGCAATGCCAGATCCAATTACCAGTACATCAGTCGATTCCATCGGATTCCTTTCTCGTCCGGCGCATTGTCGCACGGGTGATCGGCAATGGGGCCGCAAAGACCCGGCAAATCGGTAAAGGGTAAATATGGCAGGTGGGCGTCATGGACGCTCTGACGCTCCATCTCTTCACATCTCGTATTTCGCCCCAGCTGATATACCGGCATTAGCTACCCTGCGCCAGCGCAAACAAAAAGAGCCGCTACCTCGAAAGGTAGCGACTCCAAAGCTCAACTATATGAGCATCGCGCGGGCGCGATTAGGCCTTGAGGGCCTCCTCGACGGCGACAGCGCAGGCGACGGTGGCACCAACCATGGGGTTGTTGCCCATGCCGATGAGACCCATCATGTCGACGTGCGCAGGCACGGAGGAAGAACCGGCGAACTGGGCGTCGGAGTGCATGCGGCCCATGGTGTCGGTCATGCCGTAAGAGGCAGGGCCGGCGCCCATGTTGTCCG
>OFMD01000856.1_pt1 | contig 22091 bp, 19 predicted proteins | sample 1541211 | NCBI WGS metagenome assembly OFMD01 (sample SAMN04209231, study PRJEB22552) | human gut metagenome | biome: gut; material: feces | host: Homo sapiens | place: USA: Oklahoma | reverse complement strand
AGACCAAGACCGGCAACACCTTCTATGTCGTGATCGATTACGATGCGCCCATCAATGAAGAAGAGGAACAGTATCAGACTTACTTCCTCAACATGGTGGATGAGGTTGATCTGCTTGCCCTGTTGGATGAAGAAACGGCATCTTCGCTTACCACCTGTAACTGTGATACCCGCTGTGAGGCCGGTGCAGTCAATACGGAATGCCCTGTCTGCAAAACAAATATGAGCGAATGTACCGGTGCTGTGCCTGAGCCGGAAGAGCCGGTCGAGGGTGAGGAAACCGAAGTACCCGAAGAACCGGAAAGCACTTCTCCGAATATCGCTCTGATCATCGGTATCATTGCTGTGGTCGGTATTGGCAGCGCTGCGTATTACTACTTCAAGTTTGTGCGCGGCAAGAAGCAGAAGGACGAGGATCTGGATTTCTTTGATGACGAGGGTTACGAGGAAGAGCCGTATATCAATGAAGACGAAGAGCCTGCCATTGCAGACGATGAGGATGATGAGGCCGAAACGAAAGAAACGGAGGAAACAATTTGATCTTAGTGATTGCGGAAAAACCAAGTGTTGGAGCTGCTATCGGGAAGGTGCTGGGCGCAACCTCCCGTAAAGACGGCTATCTCGAAGGAAACAACTACATCGTCTCATGGTGTGTTGGTCATATGGTGGGGCTTGCGGATGCAAGCTCCTATGATGAACGCTTTGCCAAATGGCGGTACAGCGATCTCCCCATTGTCCCGGAGGAATGGTTGTTTGAAGTCCCGAAGGACAAGCAGAAGCAGTTCAAGGTGCTGCGTGACCTTATGCGTGATAAGCGTGTGACCGAGCTTGTCTGCGCCACCGATGCAGGACGCGAGGGCGAGCTGATTTTCCGGTTGGTCTACAAGAAAGCCGGTTGCACGAAGCCTTTCAAGCGCCTGTGGATCAGCTCGTTGGAAGACAGCGCAATCCGAGAGGGCTTTGCCCATCTGCGAGACAGCGGCGACTATGACCGGCTCTACGAAGCCGCGCTTGCCCGTTCCAAGGCAGATTGGATTGTCGGCATCAACGGTACAAGGCTGTTCTCGACACTCTATCATAAAAAGCTGGTGGTCGGGCGCGTCCAAACGCCTACGCTGGCAATGCTGGTGGAGCGTGAAGGCAAAATCTCCACCTTCCACAAGGAGAAATACTTCAATGTCCATATCGGTAAAGACAACCTGACGGCGGACCTGGAAAAGGTCAAAACCGAAGACGAGGCGAAGGCGATTGCGGCGGCTTGCGATAAAAAGCAAGCCGTCGTTTCTTCTCTCAAGAAGGAGACAAAGACCGTCAACCCGCCGAAGCTCTATGATCTGACCACTTTGCAGCGGGAAGCCAACCGTTACTACGGCTTTACCGCCCAGCAGACGCTCGATCTGGTGCAGTCCCTCTATGAGAAAAAGATGTTGACCTATCCCCGGACGGACAGCCAGTTCATCACCGAGGACATGGAGGGCACTGCCCGTCAGGTGATCGGCATTGTCTGCCGTAAGCTGCCGCTCTTTGAAGGCATCGCCCATGAGCCGGACATCGGGCGAATTACCAACAACGCCAAAGTCACTGACCATCACGCTATCATCCCCACCGCCCAGCTTGAAAAGCAGGATCTCGCCGAGCTGCCGGAGTCGGAGCAGAAAATCATCCGGCTTATCGCCATGCGCCTTCTGAGCGCTACCGGTGAGAAGCACATCTATGACGAAACTTCGGTCACGCTCACTTGTGAGGGTTACGAGTTCAAGGCAAAAGGCAAAACGGTCGTGCAGGATGGGTGGAAGGCGATTGAGCGCTGCTTCAAGGAAACGCTCAAGAGCAAGGAAAAGGACGAGCCGGAACACTCGCTGCCTTCTCTGAACGAGAAGGATATTCTCTCATCTGTCGATTCCAGCGTCACCGAGCACTATACATCCCCGCCGAAGCCCTACACCGAAGACTCCCTCCTGTCTGCGATGGAGACTGCGGGAAACGCTGAGTTCGACGATGATACTGAGAAGAAAGGGCTTGGCACTCCCGCCACCCGCGCCGGTATTATCGAAAAGCTGGTCAAAGGCGGCTTTGTTGAGCGCAAGGGCAAATCCCTTGTGCCGACAAAGGACGGCAACAATCTCGTGTGCGTCTTGCCGGAGCAGATCACTTCTCCCTCCATGACGGCGGAATGGGAAAATACTCTGATGCAGATCGAGCGTGGCAATGCGGATGCGGACAAGTTCCTTTCCGGCATTGTGGGGATGACCTCCGAGTTGGTCAAAGCCTATCCATTCCTCTCTGACGCCGAGGCAAACCGCTTCGATACCGGCAGAGAGTCCATCGGCAAATGCCCGCGCTGCGGCTCGCCGGTCTATGTAGGCAAGGGAAACTACTACTGCTCGAACAAGGAATGCTCCTTCTGTATGTGGGAGGATAACAAGTTCTTTACGAGTAAGAAAAAGAAGCTGACCAAGAAAATCGCTGCTGAACTTCTGGATAAGGGCTGGTGCAGGGTCACCGGGCTTTATACTCCGAAGAAACCTCAGCTTTACGACGCTGTGATCCGGTTGGACGATACCGGCGGCAAGTATGTCAGCTTCAAGATGGAGTTTGACCGATGACCCGCCCTCGCCATATTGCCTCATGCAGCGGAGGCAAGGACAGTGTTGCGACGATCCTGCTGGCGGCGCAAAACAATGAGCCGCTGGATGAAATTGTGTTTGCTGAGGTCATGTTCGATCCGAATACCACAGGTGAAGTCCCGGAACACCGGGACTTCATCTACGATAAGCTCAAACCGTTCTGCGAAAAAGAGCTTGGAGTCAAGTTCACGATCCTTCACGGCGGCAAAACTTACGATGACATCTTCCATCACATCATCGTTCGCGGACCCCACCAAGGAGAAAAGCGAGGTTTTGCTTGGGCCGGGATGTGTGCAGTAAACAGAGAGTGTAAGACAAATCCCATGACCAGATACAACAAAACACTTTCTCCTGATACCGTCAGCTATGTTGGGATTGCTACGGATGAGCCGAAGCGCCTTGCGCGGCTGGAAGGCACAGGGAAGGTCAGCCTGCTTGCCAAATACGGTCTGACAGAGACGGATGCCCGCCAGCTCTGCGCCGACAACGGATTGCTTTCGCCCATTTATCAGCACTGCCGGAGAAATGGCTGTTGGTTTTGCCCGAACGCAAGCGATGCCGAGCTGCGCCACATGATTACCCACCATCCAGAAATGTTTGACCGGCTCATTGCATGGGAACAGGAAGAGAATGTCTTCCATCGCCGGTTGACACGCAGAGAAACCCCGTCTGAGGTAAAAGCCCGTCTCATGGGCAAGCCGCAGCCGGGGTATTCTGTTTCAAATCAATAAGATTGGAGGTCAGAAATGGCAGAAAACAGAAACGCCCAGCAAGTCCGTGAGATCACCGACAAGCTGGAACAGGGCATCAAAGAGCTGTTTGAATCCGACCGGTTCAAAGAGTACCTGACAACGATGTCCAAGTTCTACAATTACTCGTTCAACAACACGCTGCTCATCGCCATGCAGAAGCCGGATGCGACGTTGATTGCCGGGTACACGGCATGGCAGCGCAATTTCGACCGCCATGTGATGAAGGGCGAAAAAGGCATCAGAATCCTTGCGCCCGCCCCCTACAAGGTACAGGAAGAGCAAAAAAAGCTCGATCCGGTGACGCAGAAGCCCATTCTGGGTAAAGATGGCAAGCCGGTCACCGAGATGGTCGAGGTGACCCGTCCCGCCTTCAAGGTAGTGAGCGTTTTCGATGTGTCCCAGACCGACGGAAAAGAGCTTCCCGACATCGCGGTGGACGAGCTGACCGGCAGTGTAGACAACTACGCCGCCTTTTTTGATGCGCTCAAGGAACTGTCTCCGGTCCCGATTGCCTTTGAAAACATCACCGACGGGGCAAAAGGCTACTTCTCCCATGTGGAAAACCGGATCGCCATTCAGGAGGGCATGAGCGAAATCCAGACCATCAAGACGGCAATTCACGAGATCGCTCACGCAAAGCTTCATGCCGTTCCCCCGGGCGAGAAGGTTGCTCCCGAAGATAAGAAGGACCGCCGCACAAAGGAGGTCGAGGCGGAAAGCGTCGCCTATACCGTCTGTCAGCGGTACGGCATTGAAACCTCGGATTATTCCTTCGGATATATCGCCGGTTGGTCATCGGATAAAGAGACCAAGGAGCTGAAAGGCTCGCTGGAAACAATCCGTAAAACGGCAGCAGAGATGATCACCAGCATTGATGTCAAGCTCAAAGAGAGGGCTGTGGAAATGGCACAGGAAGCACCTGCGCCGCTGCGTGATGCCGGTGTCCCATTTTACCGTGAAGCCGCCACCTACGCCTTTGAAGCCAGTGAGCTGCATGATTATCGCGCCTCCATGCAAGCAAACATCGCCTGTAAAGAGACGATTGAGCAGACTATCAACGATTACTACGGCAACAACAGGCTCGCAGCAGAATCTGCCGTCAAGAGCATCCTTGAGAAGTTCTCTCCCGAGCGTGTCTCCTATGTCCTTGCGAATACCATCCGGCAGAAAGAGCATGACGGGCGCATCTCCCCAGACTGCAAGGAATGGGCAAAAGGCATGGATGTTTGCCCGGATCATGCTGCTCATCTCATTATTGACAGCGTAAATCCGGGGCTTGTCAGTCTGTTTACCGAAGAGTTCGTCCGGCAGACCGAAATCGGAAAAGTGCGGGAACAGGCACCGGCTGAGCAGAGCAAACCGGTTGCGCCTGAGAAAGCTCCCGATGAAGTTGCTCCCAAAGAGGCGGAACAGGCAGCACCGGCAAAGCACCGGCTCACACCGGAGGAAAAGAAAATCAAGGATGCTGTCATGGACACGCTGAAAGCACAGATTGCCGGTCGCAACGACGGGATGTTGGCTACTTACCACGCATCCAATCAGTCCTTCAAGGTCATGGTGGAGTACAAGGTCAGGATTGATGGCAACACCGTCACCCGAGACGGCGAGCCGATGTTCGCCATTCACCGCCGTCACTCCGCCAAGAAGACGCAGGGCTGCTATCGTGAGCTGACACCTACGCTCGAATACATCGGCAAAGAGAAGGCGCAGGAAACAGCGCGGGAAAAGCCTTCTATCCGGGAACAGCTCCGCGCTGCGGCAAAGAGCCAGCCAGAGAAAAAAGCACCGGTCAAGCAAAAATCCCGCGATGCCGGTTTGGAGTGATGCCTATGAAGTTTGAAAATATCGATCTGGTGGATGCACTTCGCAGGATTATGGACATCCATACCCAGAATTACAAAGAAGACTTTGAGCTTGATGCCAAGCTGCTCTACGATCTCGCATCGTCATCATCCGCCGAGGATAAGCACCTTCTCTGGATGTCACGCCCGAACGGGACATATCTTCTGCCCGAGCGGGAGGTTTATGTGGAGGATTCCTATGAGAACAAGGTGTGGGAGTTTTACCATGACCAGACCCGCGATCCTATTCTCGCCTATGCCGTTGAAATCAGCGGCTTGGAGGGTGACACGGTAAAGGGCAGCCTCATCGAGCTGGACTATGCTGCCCATGTGGAGCGGATGAAGCAGCTCACCGTTCCGGTTGAGAAGATGGCCGTCACATTTGAGGACCGCGCCACCTTTTTTCTGCCATTCCGCAGCTATTGGCGGGAGGCGAAGCCGCTGGAAGAAAAGCACGGTGCGGTCACGTCGGTGAGTTATCTGCCTGAGAACGCCGCTGAGCTTGACAACATTCTCCGCCGTGAGCGTTTCAAAACAAGCTTCCATGCGAAATCCGGCAGTATTGAGGAACACATCCACAAGCTCGCAGCGCAGCACGGCATTCCTGAGAGGCCGGGATCTCTGTCCCTTGAGGCACAGACAGCCTACAATGCCGTCAAAGAAGCCCATCCAGAGGCGATTGTCTGCTTCGCCCAGAACGGCTACTTCGAGATTTACGGCGAGGATGCAAAGAAGGCAGCGCCCATACTCGGCACCAGGCTCCTGATCAAAGAGCTGGAAGGCGGAGGTCAGGTCGCCGTGACCGGATTCCAAAAGGAGCTTTGGGTTGCAAAGGCAAAAGAACTGTGGGGACATGGCAACGATGTTCTCTTAACGCAGCCCGGCGAGAACGGCAGACAGGAAACCGTCAAGCATCTCCGCGCTGCGGAATACATCCCCGTCGGCATGGTGATGGATATGGACGGAAAAACCGTCCGTGTAGACAATGTGGATTTCTCAAACGATGCAGTCGGAATGACTGACATTACGGATAAGCAGCATCCCATCGCCTTCCGCGAGAAGCCTTCCATTGTGCGCTCCTATGTGGAAGCTGCTCCGGCGGAACAACTCTTGAAAGCCTTTGAACGGCAGGAACGCAGAACAAAGAAACCTTCTGTTCTTGCTAAACTCAAAGATCACACTCAGTCTGCACCGGAAAGACAAACAAAAACGCCTGAACGCGCCAAGAGACCGAAATCGAAAGAAATGGAGATATGATTATGTTTTTTACTGTGGAAGAGACCAACCTGATGTGCTGCTTCGACACTTCCAGCCGCAAGAGGCTGATCGCCGAAATGAAGGCGCTGCCCATCGACGAGCTGGACAATGAGATGGCGGAGCTGCTTTTCCATACTGTTCGGAAGCTTGAGAGCATGACCGATGAGACATTTTCCCAGCTCTATATCGTGCCGGACAGCCTGATTGAAGATTGAAAGGAGGATGCCTATGGCCGTTTTGGATGGCAGCTTTGAAGCCTTCGTTACCAACCTTGGCAAGTACAACGAAGGCGAGCTTGTCGGTGAGTGGGTACAGTTCCCGACCACCGAAGAGGAAATGAAGAAGGTGTTCGAGCGGATCGGGATCGGCTCAACAGATGAGTTCGGTCATGTTTATGAGGAATGGTTCATCACCGACTATGAATGCCCGCTTCACGGGGTTTACGATATGCTCGGTGAATACGAAAGCCTCGATAAGCTCAATTACCTTGCCGCCCGCATTGATGAGCTGGACAAGTGGGATCAGGAAAAGCTCGCCTCGATTATGGAAGTCGGATGCGATGAGGTCAGCGACATTGACGATCTCATCAACCTCACCTTCAATCTCGATACCTACGACTTCCTTCCCGATATTCACGATGAATCCGATCTCGGCTACTACTATGTCCATGAAGCCGGTATCTATGAAGAAAAGGATTTGGGACCTCTTGCCAACTACATCGACTATGAACGCTTCGGACGCGACATTGCGATGGATGAAAGCGGTAGATTTACCGATGACGGCTATATCCGCAGTACCGGAGACCGGTGGGATCGGCAGTTCGACGGCTCACTTGAGGATATTCCCGACGAATACCGGATTACCGGCAGTGGTGAAGCTGTGGAGCGAGAAGAGACGATCACCGTCCTGATGGTCGAGCCGGGGAAAACGCCTTACATCAAAGAGATCAACTCCGGGCTTGCCTCTTTGCAGCATGAAGTGGGCGGCAGAATTGAAGCGCTCTATCCCTTTGAAGAGCCGGTCGCCATTATCTGCAATGAAGAAGGTAAGATGGATGGTCTGCCTCTCAACCGCGCCCTGCGGGATGGTGACGGCGAAGTCTATGACATCATCGCCGGTAACTTTATGGTTGTCGGGCTGACGGAGGACAATTTCGGCTCGCTTTCGCCGGATCTGCAACGACAGTTCACAGCAGAGTTCAAAATGCCGGAGCAGTTTGCCAAAATCGGCGACCGGATTGTAGCGATCCCGATGATTTCCGAAGAACAGCAGAAACAAACCGTACTTGAAGAGAAAAGCTCCATTGTCAACGAGAATACCTCCGGCATGGCAGTTGACGGTCATATCGGAACATGGCACACGATTGACCACAAGGAAATCGACGGTCACACCTTCTGGCTGATGGAACATGACACCTTCGGAGACGATGCTTCCTGCATTATTGTCGATGAACGCGGCGAGCTGGTGTTGTCTCATGTCTACGACGGCTTCGATGAGAATACAGTTGACTTACTCCGTCAGGAGGTCATGTCGGTTGATCGGATGCCGGATGACAGCATCAGCGTCGAGGACATGAAGCAATATGGTTACAAGTGGGGCGGTATGCTGCCCATGCGGGAAGAGGCTGCGGCGGATGTTATGAAGTCATGCCAGATTTACCGGCTGTACGGTGACGATACCGAGGGGCTGGTTCTTGATGCCAAGGAGATCAGAGAGCACGCTGCCAAAGGCGGTATCTTCGGTGTGGAGAAAACGGAATGGGCTGCTTCGCAGGAAAGGCAAAACCCGCTCAAGGCTGCGGAGATGTCGGTTGAGGATGACTATGGCATGATCGACGGCATCATCAACAACGGTCCGAAGGAAGCCAAAAACTCGGAGAAGAGCGAGAAAGCATCCATTATGGACAGGCTGAAATCTGCCAAGGCTGAGCCGCCAAAAGACAAAACCGTCCCTTCCAAAGAGCGCAAACCGGAGCGTGACCTATGAGCCGGAGTAAGAAATGGAAGCTCGAATGGAGCTTCTTTTTAGGCAGCGACGGTCGGCGCAAATACAATGACCTGTGCCGCCGGTGTGTCCATCCCTGCAAGCAGAGCTTCCGTGCTGTTATTGTCTCCTGCCCACACTATTTCTCCAAGCGCTCGGGTAGGTGTGAAAATCTGTCAAGTTAAAGGTTGAAAAACGCCGTATTCCACGCCTGAGAGCTGCGATATAGCATTCCCTGATATGTTTTCCCATCCACAACCAAAAAACTGAAAATGTCACGATAAAGGTCGATTTCCTATTAAAAGCGAAGAGCCTCGGTCGATGCCCTTGTGGGTGTCGGCTGAGGCTCTTTTTTTTGATTCTATCACAAATTTCACTGATACTATGTCGCTAATCCATAGAGAGTGCATTAACATTTCTGTATAACTACATCGCTTATCCATATAATTACTATGAACGATACAGCAAAGGGCATGGTAGTTGTCATGATAGATAAACGAATAGGCAAGCGGATAAAGCAATGCCGTGAACGGCTCGGCCTTACACAAGAAGAATTTGCGGAGAAGACCGGGTTTACTGCAAATTATATTTCAACTTTAGAACGGGGTGCCTCCTTTCCCCGCTGCGAAAATCTTATACTCTTGCTGAACGCTCTTGAGGTATCTGCCGATGCCATCTTTTGTGATGTTCTGACACACGCTACAAAGTATAAAGCGAATCGGCTATCGCAGGAATTGGATGAACTCCCAGCGGATGCACAAAAGCGCATCCTCCAAATGGTCGAACTCATGATCCGGCAAGAGAAGCAAAACACAGATTGAGAGAATTGATTGAACTGCGCAGATTTTGCGCAGTTTTTTCTTTTTGCCTTTTATTTCGACAGACTTTTGCATATCTCCATGTTATACTATGTATTAACGAATTAGTCTAACGCTAAAATACATAGTAGGAGAAATGAAATATGAACACAAGAACGTGCGCATTTACCGGCCACAGACCCCAAAGTCTCCCATTCGGTTTTAACGAATCGGATGAGCGCTGTGTCGCGCTCAAGCAGAAACTTAGAAATGAAATCATCAGGCTTATTGAAGAAAATGGTGTCACCCATTTTATTTCGGGAATGGCAATCGGGGTAGATATGTATGCGGCTGAAATTGTCCTCGGACTAAAGGCCAAGTATAATATCACCCTTGAGTGTGCAATCCCTTGTGAAACACAGGCAGAAAAATGGAGCGAGCCGCTCAGAAATCGTTACTTTGAAATCGCCTCAAAGTGCGATAAAGAAACGCTTTTGCAACACAGGTATACGCCAGATTGTATGCACAAGAGAAATCGTTATATGGTAGATCAGGCAGACATCATTATTGCCGTGTGGGACGGCAGACCCAGCGGTACTGGCAAGACAGTTCAGTATGCACAAAGACAAGGTAAACCAGTTACAATTATCAATCCAAATAGACTGCGAAAATGAATTAGTCCCTAATTCATTTGTGTTTGTCTACTAACTGATATTTGGAGTATCTTCCATGATTTACAATTTCCAAATCACCTGCTGCGACCATTTTCTTCAACAAATAATTGGCTTGATTCATCGAAATACGCAAACATTCAATGACATCTCTTTTCGTGATAAACGGCTTTTCGGATGCCATTTTGCATACTATAGTCGTTTGACTATTTGTCATTTTCTCAAAGCATGAGAGCATAAATTGTGCTAATTCTTCTATTACGGGAATGGTCACCGAATTCCCAAATTGCTTATATTTTTGCCCATCTGTTGTTCCTTCGGGAAAGCTAAAGGTTTCAACACCGTCTTTTACAAAAGCATATCCTATAAATCCTTGAAGCCTTCCCCATTCAGTCGGAGTCATCACACGGATGCCTTCGTCATTAAGTGCGGTTTTTTTCGTTGGTATAATTGTTCCTCCGACACCTTCCTTGGGTTGGTAGACGAGATTTCGTTCTTTTCCGGATCCTCCTGTTGCAAGGATTGTATTTGCAATAGGATGCTCTTCATCCTTCTTGTTTACGATACAGTAGCCGAAACCATATCCCTTTTTTGATTGCCGTTCCTTATGACGTTTTAGCGTTTCCAAATATCCGGATGCCATATAATACTTGATATCAACATCTTTTTCCAATATCTGATGCACATCTTCATAAATCACTTTAGATCCAGACGTTGGAAGCCCTTCCGTTAATACTTTTACTGCATCTCCGTATCGTTTCTTACTAAATGCCATTATAAAAACGCGCGGGCGATTCTGAGGGACGCCGAAGAACTTAGAATTTCTGATGAACGACTTTGGAGTATAAACATAATTTCCGTCATCATCTAAAGAAACTCCGATCACGCGATATTGAAGTTCGTCCTCAAGAGTTTCAATGATTGTTCGGATTGTCTGCCCCTTATCGTGTGAAACAAGATTTTCAACGTTTTCCAAAAAAACAGCTCTGGGATTAGTCCTCGAGATAATATCTGCAATATCAAAAAAGATTGTTCCTCTTGTTTTATCTCGAAATCCCAGTTGCTTACCGACACGGCTGAAAGTTTGACACGGAAAACCAGCTAAGAGGACATCATAATCGGTTTCGGCAACCTTATCTTTAAAATCGTCGGAAGTGAGGTCGTTTAGCGGGTTATCTCCGTATAGATGCTCATATGTTTTTGCTGCGCTCGGATCAATTTCGGCAGACAAGACGTTTTCAAACTTGCCTGTCAGTTCAAATCCTCTACGGATGCCACCAATCCCCGCGCATAAGTCTATTGTTTTATATATCATATTTAATCGCTCACTTGCTTATTTAGTAGGTTCGTGGCATTCAAACCGTCAAGAGAAACAGTGTATGTAATACTTTGAACGCCCGTGGGTAAATGCCCATCGACAAATGAAGACTCCTTTATACAAGGAAATGATTCATCTACACTATACTCCAGCATAGCATGGATAATGTATTGCCGATTTCTCGCGGACTTTCCTTTTTCCAGTCCCAGTGCTGTCAATTTCTGATTTAAAGCTGTGGAGCTGTAGCCCAATCCTTCCAAATCTTTCAACAGGCTGTTAATGCTTACACCAGACTGTGCGGATTCAAATTGGCAGAGGACTAAATACAGCGGAAAACCGTTCGGCGGATCAAGCTGAAAGTGATTGCTCAAGGTGATTTTACGTTCATTTCTGGCAGTAGTAGACTTTACTTCATAGAATTTTTGATCGCAATCAATGTCATAAGTCGCACCGGACGGACCGTTCCATTCCGCAGTTTCTCCAATCGAGGCAAGGTAACGAAGCGTAAGAAGTTCTCCGAGAACATCATAAACTCTTTCGTCTACATTTTTATTTCCGAGGAGCTCTTTCCACTGCATCCACCATGTTGTTGGTGATTCAATAATTTCCTTTCGGAACTCACCGTCAATACCCGGATTTACAAGTTCCGCACATAGAGTTGAGAAGGGAACCTCAATATCTTTTGATTGCGAGGTCAGTAATAATGTAGATCTGATGTTTTTCCCGTCAAGAACAATTGTATCCGTATAGAGATGCGCTCCGGCGAACCTTTCAGATACAGTAATATCTTCCGATATAGGCAAAGCAACACCGTAGGACATATCGGTCTTAACTGTCCACGCTTCATAGCCAGCGTTCGCAACACTTGAAATGACCGAAGCATAACCTTTGGCGGATGCCGCCCAGCCGTTTCTGATTTCTTTAGCGAGCATTGCTGTTACCTCCCGCGATGTTTAGCTGCGCAAAAAGCTGTGCCACATACCCGGGTTCCGCGTTTTGTGTCAGTGCTGGCTCTACGGTAGTGCAATTCACACGGTTTTGAGTAGCGATCTTATTAAAGAGACTGCTGGATTTCTTTTCGACACCTGAATACGCTTTAATCAATTCTCGATAAAGCCGCAAACGATATCCCTTTCCGGTTCTCTCAATAAAATCGCTGATTGTATCAGTTCCGAGATCCTTAAGTACGTCCTTTGTAGCTGTGGCATTTCCTTGCCAAGAAAGATGAATGTACCACCATAAAGTCTTGAGCCAAATACGTCGAGTGTGAGCGTAAAACCGTTTTGAGTTAATTCTATGCCCTGCGGCAATGTCCGCTGGACTCGGAGGATAACGCAAATGTGTAATATCCGGAAACACAACGCATGATAAATATCGCCAAACATCATCATCATTTGCAATAACATTGGTAAACCCGTTAGCGGAACAAAGTTCCGAATAAAGACATAGACCGATATTGACATCGACTACATACCCACCATTCGGCTTTGAATCTTGGTAAACCTGAATTACTTTATTCCTGAGCGGTGTGTACGACTGATCAAAATCATCCACATGAAGTCCTTGCCACTTTGCTTCGAGATCTTGAAAGGCGGCATCCGAAAGGGAATCAATGTCGTCGGCGAATGCTTTTGCTTGCGCTTTTGTAAACTTTTTATAATTCATTCCGTTTGCCCTCCTTTCAGCATTCTTTCGATATTGATACGAATGGTCTTGTGAAGCATATCAATGGACTCTGTTTTTAGGGCAGGATCGCAGCCCGCATAAAAATAATACATAGCTTGAGAGATACTGCCTACCTCTAAATTAGTCCCGTCCAGAGTCGGTACAAGATACCCCATTTCGTCAATTTTCTTGATAATCATCAAATATGCTGTAGATATAATTTCTACAAGGATATCCACATTTTTGATGGTATCACCGACTTTAGGGCAGCTCGAATAGTGAGAATTGAGGTACAAACATACGAAATCTTCGTTAAACGGATCCTGCGTAGGATCATCCCATTGATTAAGCTCCAACCACCAAAGAGGCAGATTCGAATCTTTAACTTCTTTGATGGGAAAGTCCATGTAGAGGCTGTCGAAATCGAGGGCAATACTGTCTATGATGCCAATGGTTACTCCGGCTTCGTTGATTAAATGCTCTTCACCTTCATGTACATGCTCAGCCTCTTTCCGAAGATAAAGCACTGTATCAAGGACAAGATCGCCCTTAATTTCTCCAGGCATAAAATCATACTTGAAATTGCATATAATTCTCTCACCCTGGGTAACGACCGATTCCGGTCTAATATACCCCATTTGAGTAAGCGTTTTATTCGTCCATATAATGCAAATCCCCAATAATGCCTCGCTACAGACCACGCCGTTTTTTCCGTATAAACATGAAGGAGTTTCAATGGTGATCTGTCTGCAAATCCGCAACCCGTCATTTTCGATTTTCCATGACTCAAGACTATCCTCGAGCTTTATTGTAGATTTTCCGCGAGGTCTTAGTCTCCTGTACGAGCCTTCAATGAGGTAACTGAAATCGTATTTATTGCATACGCAGCCGCACTTTTCCAAGAGTTCCTCGGTCAGCGTAGGATAAAACGATAGATTTTCCACATCAGTTCACCTCAATCTTTTATAATTTTTTTGGTTTCTTTGATTGAACAACGGTATTTTCTGTCAGCAGTACGGATGACCAATTTCCCGCTTACCACAGCATTTGTTATCGCATTTTCAATCTCAAACCCACATACACCTACTTGTTCGTCACCGGTGATAATTCGGACCTTAGTGAATTCCGACGCACTCTCCTTTTTGTCGGAAGTGCAATCCTCTGGCAGCGGCAACTCTTTCCCGGAGTTTTGTGCAAATGTTTTGCACTCCCATATTGAATCAACCTCAATCGGGAAAGCAGTGCCGATATTTTGCTGCCACGCATTCAAATCCATCAGTCCCGTTTCCGACTCGATAAAAATCCCGATGACCGCTTTTTTCTTTGTATTGCAGAATTTAGCGCAAAAATCGATGATTATAGAATCGTCCACATAAACTTTTTCGCCAAGAACGAATTCAAGATTATCTATTGAGCCGCTTCCGCCACCACCGCCGGAACCACCGGAACCGTGGGGCTTAGGCTTTTTCCCAAATCCGATTGTAGGGAGAAGGCGCTTACCCAGTTTTCCCGAAAGCTTGCTGGTAGTACCTTCAACCGGTCCTTCTCCGCTTCCTCGCAATGCAGCATTTACTTTGTTGCATACCTGATTCTTTATATTGGCAATAAGGGTAAAAGACGAAGGATCAGTCCAATCCATATGATCCGACTTTTCGCTCTTTCTTAAGTATTCGCCAAAAGCCTTACCGGCGAATTCACCTGCGGAAACATCGTTTTTAAGATTAACCGTGCAGTCGGGGACATAGAATACGAAAATATATTCATCATCATTCTCCGGCTTCATAAGTCCTTTAGCCCATTTATCATCAATTTTATAGTCCAAAATCATCCCGGGTGTCCGTGCAAACATAACTACGGGGTCGTTCTGAGCCGTCTTGCTGAACAAGCGGAGATAGGTGTAGGGCTTAATTGATGAATTTCCCGCACCAAGTTCGTCTTTGGTAATTCGAACATAAGCTGCGTATCCGGACTTGCCTCCCACCAATTTTTGTGAGGGTATGGGAACACATTTTATAAACGGAAACAATTCGGAGTGATACTGGTGATCTCCGCCTTTGTTCGCGCTTAACGCAGAAGTATATAATTCTTGTACCAACCTAAATAAGGGGCGCATATTTGCGTCTGTAATGGGTGTTCCGTTTACACGGACAGCCAACCACTTCTGTGCCGAGTATTCCTTCAAAGTTTTATTGTAAACTCTGGGTGCATACCATTTTTGGACAGCAAGTTCGATGTACTGTGAGATGTCATCCTTGAATGTACACATAGAAACTTCTTCCGGAGTAACACCGCAATTGTCTGGAAAGATGCCATGCAAAAGGCGCTCCTTGTCGATGTACGGAATGATTATTGCCGTACCGGTTTGATTAGGGGCGAATTTCTTTACGGAAAAGACATCAAGTACCGTTTGAATTTCCGCCTCGTCTGTTAGGGGAAGGATATCTTCATTTGAATCCGGTAGTTTCTTTCCCCACCAAGCTCGTCCGACAGCGTTTTTTGTGACTTCTTTTAACATGGCACTACTATCGGTTTCATTCTCGATGAGAGAAATAATCAGACGGGATTTCATAACGCCGTTCTCTCTAATCTGACTATAGAAGACTACCAGCCCAATACCGACACGATAATATACGCTCTTCCCGTATCCCCAACTGCCTCCGGCTTCGCCGGCGCTTGAGTTTGTTTGCTCTTTTCCGGTATCGAAAACCAGTTTGAAGTAATTACCGTGATCGTTTGGATCTAAGTCTCGTTGAAGAATCGGTCCTGTCAAACCGGATGTTTTATAGTCTCTTATTTCGAGATACTCGGCGATATCATTGGGGAAACGACGGTCAAGGATCGGTCCTACGTCCGGGAGTAAGGCATTAAATGCTGCGGGAGAAAAAGTGCCTTGTGTAAAGTTAATATTACAGGAATCCTCGGGTTGACCGATAGCCGCATCGGAGCTGTTCTGAATGGCTTCGCGCACAAGCAAATCCAGATCCGGGATATTGTCATTTTGCAGTGCCTTTAATGCTCCGCTTCCGTATGATACTCCTATTTTCATGGGGAGAATAAGGCTTTGTAGCATTGAATAGCCTCCTTGCGGTTAAATCATGATACGCAACGATTTGGCGTGGGTTTCCCCGATGCTGTCACCCGATACGATTATGCTTATACCTACAATGTCAGCAATCGAGTCCATTTTAAATCGATTCTTTGTTTTGGGGATACCCCCGTCTTTCTTTATGCGATAAATGAGAAGAAGAGGTTTATCTTGAAGTTGGAAGTCACAACGCTTGGAAATTATATCCTTTCCGTTCTTGCGTGTTTTTTTAAAATCTTCCAATTGCTCGGGGGTCAGTTCGTCTTCGTTGACATCACAAATGGCATCACGTCCGGAACGCAGGGATCCTATATCGATATGCTCTTTTTCTTCGACTTTTTTGCGTGTACGCTCGATCATACCTACAGACATTCCGTTTCCAATTGCCCATGGGATATCGTGATTGTCCCCATCTATTACCGCGACATTCCATTTTGTGAATTTACCTTCTTCGTTCATTTGAGCCATCCATTGCAAAAAGTATTTCAAATGAGTTTTCAGCGTAGAAAAAACGGAAATCTCGTACTTGGACAGGTACTTGTCCAAAATATCCTGATAGGGAATATTGTCCCACACATAGGCTTTGGCTGCTGTAGATTTTCTTGGCGGAACCGTTGTATTCAAAAAAGAAATAAATTCATCGGTTTGTGATATATTTTTGCCGAGACTATCGTCATTTGTAAAATTGGTGGTTTCATAACTATCACCGCAAAAATCAAAATCCGCGTATTCTGCCATTTGGCTTTTTCTCTTGGCAGTTATTCTGAATTTTGCGATTTCCGGTGTGTTTCTGATCCTAGGACCGAATTTTGCAGGGGAGATACCACGTTCCATAAAACGTTCGACTTCCTGCTTTAGATCCATATCAATCTTCGCCAGAGCTTCAAATTTCCTTTTCGCATCAGATGTCATCCAGATGCGTTGTAGAAGCTCATAACCCTTTCGATACCCAAACCAGCGAGCCATCTGCATTAGAGTATCTGCCTGATTAGATGTGCGAGAAAAATATGTACAAACCAATCCGTCAATTGTGAGACCGCGAGAAAGGGTATTTCCGCCTATAACCAGAAAAGCCGGAGCTTTATCCAAGGCTTTGAGTTGTGCATCTGTCGGATAGACAATGCGGAGGTAAGTTCCTTCTTCCGCTTCTTTGTTGGCAGTACAGTTATCTACGCAAAGATGCAAGCCAGTGGAATATTCCAGTGTCTTCTCTTCACCAAGCAAAATGTTTGTGATGCCCGCAAGAAGGGTATTTAACTCAGGAATAAGTTCCTGAAAATCCGGCATTTTTTCCGTGACGGACTCCAATAATCCGTAATCTGGGTTCGCTTCCTTTAAATCCGCCTTGGTAACGGCATGAGCTTCGTTCTCATAAATAGACTTGCAATATTTCAAAACTTCTTGCGTATTTGCAAGCCAAGATTGAATTTGATTGTAAATGACAAAATGCTCTTTTTGAATTGAAGAAGTATGAACAAGCATACTTACACTCTTTTTATAATTCCGGACTCTAAGCACGGCAGTTGCACAAAGAAACCAGCTGATTGCTTTTTTCATACTTTCGGGCAACCCGATACATTTCTTTTTTTGAATATCCTTTAGAAGTTTGTTGTCCGAAGCATCAATTCCGCGCAAAATAGGAAATCCGGGGCAATCCTGCTCATTGTTCCCGAAAATAACCTTTGCGCCGAAATATTCATGTGCTTCTGGGAGAGTACAGACAAAATCTTTGGGATACAATGACTCTTCGCTAGATTCATTTAAAACATTAGCATAAGGGGTCGCCGTGTAGCTTATATAGTTCATTGCCTGAAAATGAGTTTCCGGGACAGAACCATCGCTTTTTTTCCCGTTCGCAAGATTACATATAAGTTGATTTATTGCGCAGCGTTCCTGCTCTTCTTCTTCCGTTATTTCAGCGGTGTTAATGCTTGCTTGGTCAGCCTCATCATCAATTACAACTATTCGAAGTTTGCTCGTCCTTTTCGGATCATCATAGAGCCAGTCAATCAGTTTCTCGAGGCGTTTTCGGTTTTTCAAGCAAACAGTAACGTATCTTTGTGAGAAATTTTTGCTACCGGTCAGCGGATTCAGCTTTAACTCTTCGGCTTGGAATTGCTTATCTTCGCTTGTGAAATCCAATATGCGCCAAAGAATTCCCTCACTGTTCCGCAAGTCTTTTTTAAATCGATCCCTTGTCTGTTTGCGCAGATTATCAATTGTCCCAGAAAGGATTATAAAGAAATTCCAATCATAGTCAGCCGCCATACTGACAAGCCCTTCCATGTTAGCCGTTTTTCCGGACTGAACACTGCCGGTAACCAGACCCTTTACGGCTCCTGTTCGCCTTGTGTCGTTGCTGAGATGATTTAATACCCATACACAGCTTTTTTGAATATTAGTTACGGAAGCTTCACTCATCGTAGTTTTTAAATACGATTTATATTGCTCCCAGGTTGATGTTATCCCTACCGGAACGTCAAAGTAGTTTCTTATAATCCCGTTATCGATTGCGATCACAGGTTCGCTTTCTGCCAAGGCAACGGTGATATGGGTTGCTTTATATGCTTCGATGAAAGCATCCCATTCAGTAACGGTTAGATCCTCCGGCCATAATAATTCATCAATCATTTCAGCCAGTTTTTCTTCGCGTTGATCCGCAGGAACACCGAGGGATACTATATCGTCCCATTGTTTTCCCGCATTTAGTTCAGCAGCAATCCACTCTTTGCAAGGCTGAAATATGGTGCTTTCATAATCCATAACAGTCACCTTTCCCTAAAGGCTTTCTCAATTTTATCTGCACAAGCTTGACAGTTTGCTTTTATTTCTTTGCCCCAAAACCTCAAAACAAGCCAGCCTTTCTTTTCGAGAGCCTGTGTTACCTCTATATCCCGTTGCATATTTCGCTCAATTTTTGGAATCCAAAACTCTCGTCGGGATTTGATTTCTTGACTTTTGTGATCCCAATCATAACCATGCCAAAATTCGCTATCACAAAACACTGCTATCTTTTTCCCGATAAATGCGATATCAGGCTTACCAAAAATTCTATTTACATTCTTTCTGTATCTTAGTCCTCGTGCCCAAAGCTCTTTGCGCAGAGTGATTTCTATTTCGGAGTCTTTGTTCTTTACACGCTTCATATTGAAGCTGATTTGTTCTTTTGTTTTTTTCACGAAAGCACCAACTCCAAGAATTCCTTTTTCGAGAGGTCGATTCCGCATTGTGCCAAGCGATCATTTCTCTTTTCGTAAAAGGACTCTGCCAAAATCTTACGGTCTTTATCACAACCGAAGTGCACCATTCTATGACATGTTGGGCATAAGCACACAATGTTGGCATATACATCAAGCCCACAGTCAAACTTAGATTGAAATTTGAGCGGGATAAGATGATGTCCCTCCATATATGCCTTGCCAGTTCTTTGAGCGATAAATGTATGATGTGCAGGATTGTTCTCGCACATATAATGGGCCGCTTCAATAACATGCGATATTATTATTTGATTACGTTGCCACTGATTTGAGGTAACTGTTACACGCATTGGGCTTTTTATTGCGATATCCATAGCTGACATATGTTCAAGGAAAAAGTTGCAATCATCTCTGGCAAAATCATAAAAATGGTTGAATGCGGCACTGTACATATGATGACCAACGGTATCTTTGGTAATGAACTCATCATTTGTATCAAGAAAGGTTCTTATTATTTCAAGATCTTGCACAGATGCGGCAGAGAAAATATTTTTTATTGGGCAGTTATATTTTTCTAACAATGTATTGATAACATTGATTCCCGAAATATAATGACCGATTGATTTATCTGAAATGCCTGTCGTCACTTTCATATATTGTCTAAAATAATCTATCAACATGTTATCGCTTCCTTAAAACAAAACCTCGGGTTCTTTATTTACAGTCATCTTCTGGGTTATCGTCTGCCTGATAAACATAGGTATATTTTGGCTTAACGGCATCTTTGGGAATTAGATAATTGGTTCCTACTTTGAGCAGCCCTTTTATACGACCGTTTTTGCAATGATTCTGGACTTGACGAACCGAAATGTTCCATAGTTCAGCCGCTTCTTTAGTCGTCATAAAGTCGTCCATTATAGTCCCTCCGAATTTTATGTGTATAAAGGCTCAGTATTATTATATATTCGTTCAAACGAAATTACAATGCGTTTATACGAAGTCTTTGTGACTTTTTGTCGAACTTTATTTGTAGGTAAAAAAGGCATTGAGCATTTTTTTGCTCAATGCCTCGAGTTTTTTATTCGAGTTCGTTGTTCCTCTTGTTCTCACGATCTCTGGATGCCGTCGGGCTGAGATAACTGTCCACATTCGCCTTGATGGTGTCGATTTGTTTGGCTTCCTTCTTGAGCTTGGCTCTTTCATCATAGAGCCGCTGCTGCTCTTCGGTCAGCCGTTCTTGTTCAGCTTGTAGAGCCTTTAAACTGGGAAGTTTTCCATCACCCTGAACGGCAAGGAGCGTACTCTTTGCTGCCTCAAAGATCACCAGCTCGGCTTCATGCTTTGCTCGGAATGCGGTCTTGTCTTTGGCTTTCTGGAAGGCTTCATAGACCGGCTTAAGCCGCTGATAGTTGCCGATGTTTTTGATTAGCGGCTGTATCTCCCGAAGTCTGGCTTCGACACCTTTTAGCTCCTTGCCGGTGCGGTCATAGGAGCTGTGAATGTCCTCAGCCTTTGCATCAAGGTCGGCATATCGGAGAAGCCCATTCTCTGTAAGATAGTTGATGGTTCGGGCAGCTTCTTGAAGGTTGTGGATTTTTGCCCAATGCTCATAGCCTTTGCTTTCCTGTGCCTTGATGCTATTCTGAATGTCGATGATGAGGGAGATACCTTTGCGCTCCGTCTGCATCCTGCGCTTACGGGGATTGCGTCTGGCAATGCGTTCCTTGATGCGCTCTTCGGTGTAGTTGTCGCCGATGGTCTTTGCACGGGTAAAACGCTCCTGTCCCTCGGCACGGAAAGAGATGTATTTTCCGGTTTTGATTTCATATCCGGCTTCCTGCATGAGCCGAAGAAAATCGTTGTAGTCCTTCGCCGTGATAATGCAGCGGTCGATAGTCTGCTTGAGCTTTTGCTTCCAACTCGTCCCACGCTTGGCCTCGGTGTACTCTTTGTAATCCATGCCCTTGCTCTGAGATGGAGGAATAACGGAAAGCCCATGCTCCTTGCATATCTCATCACTAAGCCGCCGCATTTCCCGGTATGTTCGCTTGTTGCTCCGGTAGGCATGGTAGTCCACAAAGTTGACGGCATTGAAGATGATGTGATTATGGCAATGCCCCTTGTCGATGTGGGTGGCAATCACATACTCATACTTTCCTTTCAGCCATTCGTCGGCAAATTGCTTGCCGATCTCATGCGCCATCTCCGGTGTGACCTCTCCGATGTCGAAGGACTGAATCAGGTGCCGTGCAATTACCTTTGGCATCTGCATCCCTTGCTGGGCGGCGAGGTTTCGTGTCCACTCAAACTCCTTCGCCGCAGCGTCGCTGGCAGCACAGCCAAAAGATGAAACATAGAGCTGATCGTCGGTCTTCTTCGGGTCGAGAATGTAAGCGAGCGCCTTGTTTACAGTTCCTCGGATTGGCTTGATTTTAGTAACTGCCATATTTCCTTCTGCCTTTCTTTCAGCTCTTCCACATCGTCTTCATAGAAGTGTCCCGTCGAGTTGATGCGGCGGCAAACATGGTTGATATTCGCCGATGCTCGGCTGACGGCGGCTGCAAGTTTCTTCTGCTGAGTGTAATCCACTTTGATGATGTAGCCATCAATCGCCATCTTGCGAAGATATGCGCCCATGTTCTTCGTGCCGAGCTGCTTCATCTTCGCTTTGATAATGCGCTTTTCTTCATCAGAGACAAAGAAGAGGATCTGATTTGGTCTTGTTCTGTTTGCCATAAGCTGTCCGTCCTTTCGTAAAATTCGTGAGGGTTTGGGATGCCTCCCAACAAGCATTTTGAAGAGTAAGGGGAGGGTTTCCTTAATCGAAAATCGCCGTGTGTATATACACCGGCTGTGCTTGCTATTCTCTCAAAATCGTATTCCCGGTGCTTCTCCCCGT
>OFMD01000846.1_pt1 | contig 22235 bp, 17 predicted proteins | sample 1541211 | NCBI WGS metagenome assembly OFMD01 (sample SAMN04209231, study PRJEB22552) | human gut metagenome | biome: gut; material: feces | host: Homo sapiens | place: USA: Oklahoma | reverse complement strand
GTGTGCTCTATCCAGCTGAGCTACTGAGACATTTTTAAGATTTATGCAATTTTCACTGCTCGAAGGAATCGAACAATCTGCCGCTTAGGAGGCGGACCCTCTATCCTGGTGAGGTACGGAGGCATTTATGAAATTTTAGCATTTTGCGAACAGAATGACAATCGCTTTTTGCCAAAAGGCGATGGCCGAAACATATCTTAGGAGGGGCTCTATCCGGCTGAGCTACTAAGATAAATTTCAACTTCTTTATTTTACACGCCGGGGGGAGAAATGTCAATGGATACCGCGAAAAAATGCGAAAAGCTCTTGCATTCTTCCTTATAAGAGCATATAATACAAAGGTTAGTGCGGGAAAAAGCACAAAGATACAGAATCCAGCCATGAGAAAGGGGCTTTTACCATTGCAGAACGAAAAATTGAGAAATGTTGCCATTATTGCCCATGTTGACCACGGCAAGACCACCCTGGTGGACGAAATGCTCAAGCAGGGCGGTGTATATCGGGAGAATCAGGAGACCGTAGACCGGGTCATGGACTCCAACGACCTGGAGCGGGAGCGTGGCATTACCATCTTGGCCAAAAACACCGCCATTCGCTACGGCGACACGAAAATCAACATTGTAGACACCCCGGGCCACGCCGATTTCGGCGGCGAGGTAGAGCGTATTTTGAAGATGGTTAACGGCGTTATCCTGCTGGTGGACGCCGCTGAGGGGCCCATGCCCCAGACCCGCTTCGTCCTCAGCCGTGCCCTGGAGCTGGGCCACCGGGTTATCGTGGTGGTAAACAAGATCGATCGGCCCGACCAGCGCATCCACGAGGTGGTGGACGAGGTGCTGGAGCTGCTGCTGGATCTGGACGCCACCGACGAGCAGTTGGATTCCCCTATGCTGTTCTGCTCCGCCCGACAGGGCATTGCGTCCTATTCCCCCGATGTGCCCGGCACAGATCTGAAGCCGCTGTTTGACACCATTATTGATTATATCCCCGCGCCGGAGGCGGATGTGGATGAGCCGTTCCAGATGCTGGTGTCCGCCATTGATTACAACGAGTTTGTGGGCCGTATTGCCATCGGGCGCATTGAGCGGGGGACCCTGAAGCAGAATCAGGAGATCGCCGTGTGCAACTACCACGACCCTGATGCGCCGGCCAAGAAGGCCAAGGCCGTGAGCCTGTATGAGTTTGAGGGCCTGGGCAAGAAGCCGGTCACGGAATCCACCGCAGGCAACATCGTTGCCCTCAGCGGTATCGGTGATATTACCATCGGCGACACCATCTGCGATCCCGGTGCTGTGGAGCCGCTGCCCTTTGTGAAGATCTCAGCCCCCACGATGGAGATGACCTTCTCCATCAACGACTCACCCTTTGCGGGCCGGGAGGGCAAATTTGTCACCTCCCGTCAGCTGCGAGAGCGGCTGTTCCGGGAGACGCTGAAGGATGTTTCCCTGCGGGTATCTGAGATTCCCGGGGCGATGGACGCCTTTAACGTGGCGGGCCGGGGCGAAATGAGCCTGTCTATCCTTATTGAGACCATGCGCCGGGAAGGGTATGAGTTCCAGGTATCACCTCCCCGGGTGCTGTATGAGACCATCGACGGCAAGAAGTGCGAGCCCATCGAGCGCCTGGTGGTGGATGTGCCCGGCGAGTCTGTGGGCGCGGTTATCGAGAAGATCGGCGCCCGGAAGGGCGACCTGGTGGAGATGACCCCTGTGGGAAACCGCATGAAGGTGGAGTTCCTGGTCCCGGCCCGGGGCCTGTTCGGCTACCGCAACGAGTTCCTTACCGATACCCGGGGCGAGGGCATCATGGCCAGCGTCTTTGACAGCTACGCCCCCTATAAGGGCGAGATGAACCGCCGGAATACCGGGTCTCTTATATCCTTTGAGACGGGTGAGTCCATCACCTACGGGCTCTTTAACGCCCAGGAGCGGGGTACGCTCTTTATCGGCCCGGGCGTGAAGGTGTACGAGGGTATGGTGGTAGGCGTGTCTCCCAAGCAGGAGGACATCACCGTAAATGTCTGCAAGAAAAAGCAGCAGACCAACACCCGTGCCTCCGGCTCCGATGATGCGCTGCGGCTGGTGCCGCCTCGGAAGATGAGTCTGGAGCAGTGCCTGGAATTTCTGGCGGATGATGAGCTGCTGGAGGTCACGCCGGATAATCTGCGTATCCGCAAGACCATCCTCAACCACGAGAAGCGCATGAAGGCCGCCCACGGCAGCAAGAAAAAATAAACAAGAGGGCCTGCCCTGCAGGAGTCTCTGCCGGCGTGCCGAAAGTATCTTTTCGGCACGCCGTTTCTTCATTTCGGCAGCCTCTTTGCTGCCCATTGACGGGAAGAAAAAAACAGTGTACAATGCAAAAAACAGATCGGCATGGAGTGAGAAAAAATGACACTGAATGAGATGAAAATCGGCAGCACGGCGGTGATTCGCCAGGTGGGCGGCGAGGGGCCCCTGCGGTGCCGCCTTTTAGACATGGGGCTCATACCGGGCACGAAGGTCACGCTGCAAAAAGTGGCGCCCATGGGCGACCCTATTGAGATTCGCGTACGGGGCTATGAGCTGACGCTGCGTGTGGAGGACGGACAGAAGATTCAGGTGGAGGAGGTAAAGGCATGATCTTTGCGTTGGCAGGCAATCAGAATTGCGGCAAGACCACGCTCTTTAACGCCCTTACCGGCTCTAACCAGCATGTGGGCAATTTCCCCGGTGTAACGGTGGATCAGAAGATAGGGGAGATCAAGGACGGCAAGAGCGGCTCGGTGGTAGATCTGCCGGGCATCTACTCTCTGCGCCCCTACACCCAGGAGGAGATCGTGACCCGGGACTTCATTCTCAAGGGAAAGCCCGATGGGATCATCAACATCGTGGATGCCACCAATATTGAGCGGAATCTCTATCTGACGCTGCAGCTTTTGGAACTGCGGGTGCCCATGGTGCTGGCGCTGAACATGATGGACGAGGTCCGCGCCAACGGCGGGACTATAGACGTGCAGGAGCTGAGTCAATGCCTGGGTATTCCGGTAGTACCTATCAGCGCCGTAAAGAGCGAGGGCGTGTCGGAGCTGTTGGACCAGGCCGTGCATACCGCCCGCACCAGAACACTGCCCAAGGTCTATGACTTCTGCTCGGAGGAGTCCGCGGTGCACCGGTGTATCCACGCGGTGGTACACATGATACAGGATCACGCCGATAAAGCAGGCATCCCGGCGCGTTTTGCCGCTGCAAAGCTCATTGAGGGTGACGAGAACATTATGCGGCAGCTACAGTTGGAACAAAATGAAAAGGAACTGCTGGAGCACTGCATCGTACAGATGGAGAGCGAGAGCGGCCTGGACCGCAATGCTGCCTTGGCGGATATGCGCTACAGCTTCATTGAAAAGGTGGTGGCTATCTGCGTGGTGAAATGCCATGAGAGCAAGGAGCACCGCCGCTCCGTGCAGATGGACAGGATCCTCACGGGGAAGTATACGGCACTGCCGGTTTTCTTCGGCGTAATGTTCCTGATCTTCTACCTGACCTTTAATCTCATTGGGCAGAATCTGTCGGACTTTTTGAGCCTGGGCATTGACAAGCTGACTCTGCTGGCAGATAACGGCCTTACGGCCTATGGCATCAACCCGGTGGTACACAGCCTCATTATAGACGGCGTTTTTGCGGGCGTGGGCAGCGTGCTTTCGTTCCTACCCATCATTGTTACCTTGTTTTTCTTCCTGTCTATTCTGGAGGACACCGGCTACATGGCCCGGGTAGCCTTTGTAATGGACAGGCTTCTGCGAAAGATCGGCCTGTCCGGACGCAGCTTTGTGCCGATGCTCATCGGCTTCGGCTGCACGGTACCGGCTATCATGGCCACCCGTACCGTATCCTCGGATCGGGACCGGAAGATGACCATTCTGCTGACGCCATATATGAGCTGCTCGGCGAAGATTCCCATATATGCGGTGTTTTCTGCGGCATTTTTCCCGGATCATGCGGCGCTGGTGATGATCGGACTGTACGTAACGGGCATCCTGCTGGGTATCCTGCTGGCGCTGGTGCTGAAGGGTACGGCGTTTCGAGGCCAGCCGGTGCCCTTTGTGATGGAGCTGCCCAACTACCGTATGCCCTCGGCCAAGAGCGTGGGGCTGCTGCTGTGGGAAAAGGCCCGGGACTTCCTGGAGCGCGCCTTTACCGTTATTTTCCTGGCTACCATTATTATTTGGTTTCTGCAGACCTTTGACACAAAGCTCAATGTGGTCACGGACAGTGCCGATAGTCTCCTGGCCCTGGTGGGACAGTTTATCTCCGGTATATTCAGACCCTTGGGCTTTAACGACTGGCGGGTAGCAACGGCACTGATCTCGGGCTTCACGGCCAAGGAAGCGGTGGTATCTACCCTGGCGGTACTGCTGGGCACCAGCACGGCGAATCTGGGACCGGCCCTGTCGGCGCTGTTTACGCCGCTGTCAGCACTTTCTTTCCTGGTGTTTACACTGCTGTATACACCGTGTATCGCGGCAGTGACCACCATTCGCCGGGAACTGGGCTCCTTCTGGAAAATGCTCGGCGTGGTGGTTCTGCAGTGCTCGGTGGCATGGCTGATGGGTATGCTGGTGTATCAGATAGGAGGACTTTTATGAGCGTATTGGATTGGATCGCTTTGGCGGCTATTCTGGTGGGGGCCGGCGCGGCCTTGGTACATTTGCTGAAAAGCAAAAAGGGGGGCTGCGGCGGAGACTGCCAGTCCTGCAGCGGACACTGCCAATCGTGCAGCGGCTGCCACGAAAAGAAATAAGGAGAGGGGCAGACGCTTCGGCGTCTGCCCGTTTTTCGTGGGGACTGGCACAGTTTTGCTCTGGGAAACATAAAATACCCAAAGGGGTGGATGCTATGCTGAATCGATTTACACAACTGCGGCGCAAGGAGGTCATCAACCTCTGCGACGGCTGCCGGCTGGGCTGCGTGGGAGATGTGGAGGTGAAGCTGCCGGAGGGAGAGGTCCGGGCGCTGATCGTGTTCGGCCCGTGCCGGTTTTTCGGCCTGTTCGGTAGGGGCGAGGACTACTACATACCCTGGGACTGCGTGCAGAAATTCGGGGATGATATCATTCTCATTGACAAACCGTTCCGCCGTCCGGAGGGGCCGGGGGACCGAAAGCGCCGCCGGTGGGGATAAGGCGGAAAAAACCGCAGAAAATACAGAAAATCAAGAAAAACTACTTGCATTTTAGATTTGCATGTGGTATTATATTTCAGCATTCCGCACAGGTTTGGACTCTCGGTCGGTGCCGAAACGGTTGGCCGGGGGGAGGAAAAGCCTGGAGGGTAAAACTAAATTTCAAAGGAGAACGAATCAAAATGGCAAATCAGAATGTTGTTTCCATGAAGGCTCTGCTGGAGGCCGGCGTACACTTCGGTCACCAGACCCGCCGCTGGAACCCCAAGATGGCTCCCTACATCTACACCGAGCGCAACGGGATCTATATCATCGACCTGCAGAAGACCGTGAAGAAGCTGGAGGAGGCTTACAACTTCGTGCGTGAGCTCAGCGAGTCCGGCCAGAGCCTGCTGTTTGTGGGCACCAAGAAGCAGGCCCAGGAGGCCATTAAGGACGAGGCCCTGCGCTGCAATATGTACTATGTGAACGCCCGCTGGCTGGGCGGCATGATGACCAACTTCAAGACCATGCGTACCCGTGTGGACCGCCTGAACCAGCTCAAGACCATGCAGGCCGACGGCACCTTCGATATGCTGCCCAAGAAGGAAGTTATCAAGCACCTGGGCGAGATCGAGAAGCTGGAGAAGTATCTGGGCGGCGTGAAGGAAATGAAGAAGCTGCCCGGCGCTCTGTTCATTGTGGACACCCGCAAGGAGCGCAACGCCATCGCTGAGGCACACCGCCTGGGCATTCCCGTTGTGGCCATTGCCGATACCAACTGCGATCCCGATGAGATCGACTATCCCATCCCCGGCAACGATGACGCCATCCGCGCCATCAAGCTGATCTCCTCCGTCATGGCCAATGCCATGATCGAGGGCCGTCAGGGCGAGCAGACCGAAGAGGCTGCCGCTCCCGCCGAGGAAGCCGCCGAATAAGCTGATTCCTTTTACCGCTGAACCAACGGGGCAGGGCGTGTCCCTGCCCCTTATTTTATGAATCATTGAACTGGAGGATATAAAAATGGCTTTTACTGCTGCTGATGTTAAGAACCTGCGTGAAATGACCGGCGTGGGCATGATGGACTGCAAGAAGGCTCTGGTGGAGACTGACGGCGATATGGACAAGGCCGTAGAGTACCTGCGCGAGAAGGGCCTGGCCAAGGCCGCTAAGAAGGCCGGCCGCATCGCTGCCGAGGGCATGAGCTATGTGTGCGTGGAAAACGGCGCTGCTGCCCTGGTGGAGGTGAACTGCGAGACCGACTTCTGCGCCAAGAGTGACGCCTTCGTGGCCTTCGTGAAGGATATTGCCAAGACCGTTCTGGAGTGCAATCCCGCCGATGTGGATGCACTGATGAACTGCAAGTATGCGGGCACCGATCTGACCGTGGCCGAGACTATGCCCGAGAAGGTTATGTCCATCGGTGAGAACCTGCAGATCCGCCGCTTTGTCCGTGTGGACACCAACACCTCCGTGGGTTATGTCCATGCCGGCGGCAAGATCGGCGTGCTGGTGAACCTGGCGGTGGAGGGCGGCATCGACGCCACCGAGATCGGCAAGAATGTTGCCATGCAGATCGCGGCCCTGAATCCCCGCTTCTGGGATAAGTCCCAGGTGAGCCAGGAGGTGCTGGACGAGGAGAAGAAGGTGGCCCTGGCTCTCATGGACCAGGATCCCAAGATGGCCTCCAAGCCCGCCCAGGTCAAGGAAAAGATCGTCATGGGCAAGATGAACAAGTTCTATCAGGAGAACTGCCTGCTGCAGCAGGAGTTCGTCCGGGGTGACCTGTTCACCGGCTCCGTAGAGGGCTACATCGCCGACGCAGCCAAGAAGCTGGGCGGCTCCGTGAAGTTTGTGAACGCTGTGCGCTTCGCCACCGGCGAGGGCATCGAGAAGAAGCAGGAGGACTTCGCCGCTGAGGTCGCTGCCCAGATGAACATGGGCAAGTAATTCTTGCTATAATACAAATTGAAAGGACGGTTCCGAGAGGGACCGTCCTTTTTAAGACTGGCGAAAATTCCTGCGGAATTTTCTGCCAAAAGGCTTGCAGTCTGCCGCCTGCGGGCGGCAAACTCTGTGAGTTTTTCTGTTAACAAATGAATCCTGTCATTCCGAGGGAGCGAAACGACCGTGAGAGTCCGTATTCTCCCTCGAGATGACAGGTTTTTTGCGCTTTATCACAGCTTCTCCAGCTGCTCCGGGGTGTCGATGTCGATGAGCTGGGAGGAGGGGACCTCCAGGAGCAGCAGATCGTCTTCATGGGCCAGGATCACCGAGCGGCCGCCGCAGTCACCGGTGAGGGCCATCAGTTCAGGAAAGAAGCGGGCAGGGAAGAGGCAGGGGTTTCCCCGACGACCGTTATGGCCCAGGCCCACGATACGGTCCGGGTGGGCGGCGGCAAAGTCCAAAAGCCGAGACACCGTCTCCTTTTGCAGCTTGGGTTGGTCCGCTACCAGAAAAAGCACCGCATCGCAGTCCTCCAGAGCTGCCAGGCCAATGCGTATAGATTCGCTCTGTCCCCGCTCCGGGTGGGGATTGTGCAGGGATGTGAAGCCGTATTTTTCCGCCGGTGCCGCCACCTGGGGGTACTGGGTCACTACCACCACCCGGTCCAGCTTATCTGCGGGAATAGTAGAAAGGGCGCGATCTATCAGCGTTTCCCCGCACCCCAGCTCCGCCGTCAGCTTGTTTCCGCCAAAGCGGTGGCCAAAGCCTGCGGCCATTAAAACACATCCGATTTTCATAGGCAACACTCCTTTTCCGTAGTATACCCAAATTTCTTCTTTCCTGTCAACGGAATGTATCATTATTTGCAAAATAGAATCACGGTGTCCCTTTTCAAAAGGCGTTTTTTATGTTACAATGCATGATGGTAATATGTAATTAATATATCCTTTTATAAAAAATGCATAAGGGAGGCTATACAATGCCAGCAACGAAAATCGGCGACAAGGTCATCCGCGTGGATGCCATTGAAAAAGCCCGGGGCGAGGCAACCTATGTCTGCGACATGACCCTGCCGGATATGCAGTACGCTTACATGGTCCGCTCCACGGTCCCCAGAGGCACCATCGACGCCATCCACCTGCCGGAAATGCCCGAGGGGTATTATTTTATTTCCGCCAAGGATATTCCCGCCCAGGGGAAGAACGAGCTGTGGATGATCCAGAAGGACTGGCGCTGCTTTGCTGGGGATTATGTGCTGTATGTGGGCGAGACCATCGGCCTGGTGGTGGGCCCCGACCGGACTGTCCTGAAGGACCTGCGAGATCAGATCAAGATCGACTATACCGAGCAGACCCCTGCCGTGACCATCGATGAGGGCATCAGCAGCGTGGGAGGCCCTATGTTCCCGGAGAAGGGCAGCAATGTCATGTGCGAGCTGTTCTGCCAGAAGGGCAGGCCCATGGAGGAGGTTTTCGCTGAGGCGGACGAGATCTTTGAAGAGACCCTGACCACCCCTTACCAGGAGCATGTCCACCTGGAGACCAACAGCGCCATTGCCGACTATGAGGATGGGAAGTTCGTGTTCTACGCTTCGGCGCAGTGCCCGTTCTACATCCGCAAGTCCATTGCCGGTCTGCTGGACATTCCCTATGACGACATCATCATTCGCCAGTGCACCACCGGCGGTGCCTTCGGCGGCAAGGAGCATTTCCCGGATGTGCTCTGCGGAGCGCTGCTCATTGCGGAAAACAAGATCCGTAAGCCCATCAAGATGGTTTTCGACCGGGAGGAGGACACCCAGTTCAGCGTGAAGCGTCATCCCTCCAAGTGTATCTACAAGACCGCTGTGAAAAACGGCGAGATCATCGGCACCGAGGGCCATATCTACTACAACTGCGGCGCGTACCTCTCCTCTTCCTTCGTGGTGCTGCAGCGGGGCGTGTTCCATGCCAACGGTGTATATACTATCCCCAACACCTATCTCAAGGGTGAGGGCATCGGCACCAATACCTTCCCCACCTGTGCGTTCCGGGGATTCGGTGCGCCCCAGACTCTGTTCTGCTTCGAGACTCACCTGACCCACTTGGCTCACCATCTGGGCGTGGATCCTCTGGCGTTCAAGATGCGGTACCTGGCCAAGAAGGGTGACGAGACCACCACCAACGGCCACATCATCGAGGATGTGAAGCTGCCGGAGATGATCGATGTCATCACGAAGGAATCTGACTACTGGAATAAGATTAAGGAATATAAGCCCGGCTGCGGACGGGGCATCGGCGTAGCACTTTATAACCACGGCGGCGCGTTCACCGGCAACGGCGAGCAGGCCATTATCAAGGGCCACGCCCGGCTGACCAAAACCGGCGACAAGGTGGAGATTTTCGTGGGCTCCACGGAGATGGGTCAGGGCTTCCGCACCACCCTGCGCAAGATCTGCGCCGCCACCCTGGGCATTTCCATGGACAATATTGAGTATAAGAATCCCGATACCTCCAAGGTGGTGGATTCCGGCCCCACCGCCGCTTCCCGGTCTACGATGGTCGTGGGCCGTCTGGTGGAGCGGGCCGCGCTGGAGATGAAGGAGCGCTGGAACGAGGGCGATTTCTCCACCGAGGTGGAGTATGAGCATCCCGAGGGCTACCCCTGGGATCAAGCCACCTTCCGGGGCGATGCATACCTGGGCTACGGCTGGGGGGCTGTGATCGTGGAGGTGGAGGTGGACAAGCTCACCAATGAGGTCAAGACCCTGGGTGTGTGGTCCTCCCATGAGATCGGCAAGGCCATTGACGAGCTCATCGTTCACGGCCAGGTCAACGGCGGAATCCTGCAGTCTCTGGGTTACGGCTCCATGGAAAAGCTGGAGAACAAGAAGGGCTATTTCAAACAAAAGAGTATGTCCGACTATGTCATTCCCACCTCCATGGACTTCCCCAAGCAGTTCTGTCACATTCAGGAAAATCCTTATCCCTGGGGCCCCTACGGAGCCAAGGGTATGGGCGAGCTGGTGTTCAACGGCGCATCTGCGGCCTATGTGGACGCGGTGGAGCGGGCCTTGAACTGCAAGTTTACTTCCATCCCCATTCCTGCTGAAGATATTGAGGAGGCGCTGAAGAATGTATAACGATGTTCGATTTACGCTGAACGGCAAGCCTGTGGTCTACACCGGCAACCCCCTGCGGCGGCTGCTGGATGTGCTGCGGGAGGACTACGGTCTCACCGGCAGTAAGGAGGGCTGCGGCGAGGGCGAGTGCGGTGCCTGCTCCATCATTAAAAACGGCAAGCTGGTGACCCCCTGCATCATCCCCGTAGGCGCTATTCAGGGTGCTGAGCTGCTGACCATTGAGGGTATCCGCGACACCGAAAAGGGTAAGTGCATCATCGAGGCCTATGCCGAGGGAGGCGCCGTGCAGTGCGGCTTCTGCATCCCGGGCATGGTAATGGCCACCTATGTGCTGCTCAATGAGAACCCCGACCCCACAGAGGATGAAATCCGCCTGGGCATCAGCGGCAACCTCTGCCGCTGCACCGGCTATGACCTGATCGTGGAGTCTATCCATCTGGCCGCCGAGAAAGGAGCTGCATTATGGAAGAAGTAAAATGCTATATGCCGCAAACCCTGGCTGAAGCCCTGCAGATTCGCAAGGAGACCGGGGCCCAGCCCCTGGCGGGCGGCTCTGACCTGATGGTGGCCAACAGCCGCGGCGCGGGTATCGTGCCGGGCTTTAAGAAGCCGATACTGATTATCTCCAACCTGCCGGAGCTGAAGGGCATCCGTCGGCTGGACGACGGCACCGTGGAGATCGGCGCTCTGTCTACCTCCTGGGAAATTCACACCTCACCTGTGACCCATCCGCTGCTGAAGGATGCCGCTTCCCGCATGGGAGCTGTGGCCCTGCGCAACAGTGCCACCATCGGCGGCAACATCGGCAATGCTTCCCCCAAGGGTGATATGCCGCAGCCTCTGATCCTGCTGGACGCGGAGGTGGTGCTGCAGAGCGTGGACGGTGAGCGGCGGATGAAGGTGGATGATTTCATCATCAAGACCAAGGTCACCGCCATTGGTGATGACGAGCTTATCACCAAGGTGGTCATCCCGCCCCAGGAGTTTACGCATATTTTCTTCCGCAAAATCGGTATGCGCCGCTCAAACGCTATTTCTAAGCTGACCCTTTCCGCTGCCGCCAATATTCGGGACGGCGTAGTGGCGGATTTCCGGGCCTCCTCCGGCGCCGCCGGCCCCAAGGTGGAGCGCAGCCGTGCGGTGGAGAGCTTGCTCATCGGGCATGAGGTGGCGGAGCTTCCCGCCTTGAAGGGCGCATTCCTGGATGCCTGGTGCAACGATGTCATCGCGCCCCACGCTATGCCCGAGTACCGCCGCAACGCCACCCGGCGTATGCTGGAGTATTTTATCGATGCCCTGGTGGCCGGTCACCCGGAAGGCCGGGTAGAATAAGCAGGAGGAATGAACATGATCTATCATCCCACAACCCCGCTGGAGGCCGTGACGCTGCGCAAGCAGAATGCTGATACCGCCGTGTATCTGGCCGGCGGCACCGACGATCTGCGCCTGAACGGCAGCGCCCAGGGAAAGGATCTCATTGATATTAACGGCCTGGGTCTGGACGATATTTTCGTGCAGGACGGCAAGCTCTACATCGGCGCCCGCTGCACCTTTAATCAGATCATCGAGAGTGACCTGGTGCCGGAGTTTATCAGGGAGGCCGCCCATTTCTGCGCGTCCTTCACCAAGCGCAACAGTGCCACCGTAGGCGGCAACATCGGCCTGCGCCGCCAGGATAGCTACCTGGCTGCGGCCCTGACGGCGGCGGACGCGGTGCTCAAGTCCATCACACCTCACGGCGAGGAGATGAAGCCCATCGGCGAGTACCTACAGAGCGGCTGCAAGCGGCTTATCGAGTATGTGGTGCTGGACGCAGACCGTACCGGCTGGGTCAAGCGCTTCACCAACACCACCTCCAGCCATGCGGCTGTGACGGCGGCGGTGTCCGGGGGGATTTATGCCCTCAGCGTCTCCGGCAGTGACTTTGCCTATGGCACCACGCCGGACCTGGCGGATTCCATGGAATTCACCGACGATATTTCCGGCAGCGCTGCCTATAAGAAGTACCTGGCAAAGATCGTATTTACACTGGGGAGGTAAGGCAAATGGAAGTGAAATGCAGACTCAACGGTGAGAATATTATTCTGCGCGGCGAGCCTACGGACCGCCTGCGGGATGTGCTGTACCACACTGGGTGCTACTCCGTCCGCGACAGCGATGACGCCGAGGGCTTTGCCGGGTCCGACACCATTATTTTTAACGGTCAACTGAAATATTCCAATTTTATCCTGCTCTATCAGGCAGAGGGCGCCGATATTAAAACGGCGGAGTCTCTGCTGGTGAAGGGCGAGCTGAACTACGTGCAAAAGGCCATGGTGGCTGCGGGCATCGTACAGAGCGCCTATAACGCTCCGGCGGCGGCGCTGATCCTCACCTGGCTGCTGGAAAAGCATCCCAATCCCACCCGGGAGCAAATTAAAGATGTGCTCACCGGTATTTTCATCCGCGATGCGGGCTACGAGCACTACTATCTGGCTGTGAAGCTGGCCTGCGAGCTGCGGGATCAGGGCGAGTTTAAGACGGAGATCGCCCCGTCCTTCCGCCCTCAGCTGGACATCATCGGTAAGCCTGCCGGCAAGATCGACGGTGCGGCCTTGGTTTCCGGTGAGCCTGTATTTGTGGAGGATAAGGTTCCGGCCAATGCCTGGTGCCTCCATGTGCTGCGCAGCCCCTTTGCCAGCGCCTATATTAAGTCTATTGATATCAGCGAGGCGGAGAAGCTGGACGGCGTGGCCGCCATCATCACGGCGGAAAACTGCCCGGATGTATACTATATGCAGGCCGGACAGGGTACCCCTGAGCCGTCGCCCCATGACCGCCGCCTGTTTAACCGGAAGGTCCGCCATGTGGGCGACCGTGTGGCGGGCATTGTGGCCCGCACACCGGAAATTGCCGATAAGGCCGCGTCTCTTATCAAGGTGGAATACGAGCCTACGGAGGCGGTGTTCACCGTGGAGGAGGCTATGGCCCCGGGTGCGCCCCTGGTCCACAACGGCCCCGTGCAGTATAACGCCGGAGCCCCCGATGACCTGGAGGCGTACAATAAGCTCCAGGGCGATCCTCGGGAGGGAAAAGTGGTTTACCAGTTCCCCCTGCACGCCGACATTCATAAGAACATCGCCGCGTCCAATAAGGGCGGCATCGGCGATATGGAGAAGGGCTTTGCCGAGGCGGATGCCATTGTGGAGCGGACCTACCAGACCAGCCAAATTCAGCATACACCTCTGGAGCCCCATGTGTGCTATGCCCATGTGGAGAGCGGCCGACTGGTGCTGAACTGCGCCACCCAGGTGCCCTACCATGTGCGCCGCATTGTCAGCTGGGTTTGTGGCATTCCCGAGAATAAGATCCATGTTATCAAGGAGCGTGTTGGCGGAGGCTATGGCTCTAAGCAGGACATTTTGGTGGAGGAGCTTACCGGCTACGCCGCCTGGATCACCAAGAAGCCCGTGTATTACCGCAATACCCGGGCCGAGGAGTTCTACGCCAACTCTACCCGCCACCCCATGCGGGTCCATGTGAAGATGGGCGGCAAGAAGGACGGCACCATCACGGCCCTGTTTATGGAGGTTTGTGCCAATACCGGCCCCTACGGCAACCACTGCCTGACGGTGCCTATGAATAGCTGCTCCAAGACTATGCCCCTGTTTAAGGTGGACAATATGGCCTACGACCTGAAGGTGTACTATACCAACACACCTCCCGCCGGTGCCTATCAGGGCTATGGCACGCCCAAGGGCACTTACGGCATCATGATGGCCATGGCGGAGCTGGCTGATAAGCTGGGCGTCGACTACCGTACCATGGTGGAGAAAAACCATGTGGAAGAGGGCTATATGCTGGAGATCCTCAAGGGATTGGGCGAGGGCCGCGAGGGAGCAGTGGTTCCTGTGGGCTCCTGCGGCCTGGATGAGGCCATTGAGCAGGGCTGCGACATGATCGACTGGGGCAAGAAGGAAGTGTCGGATGATCCTGACTGGAAAATCGGCAAGGGCTTTGCCATGATCATGCAGGGCTCGGGTCTCCCGGGACTGGATCACGCTGAGGCTATTGCCAAGCTGGAGACCGACGGCACCGTTATCCTCAATAGCGGCGGCGCTGACTTGGGCACAGGCCTGGATACCATCTCCGCCAAGATCGTTGCGGAGGTGCTGAAGCTGCCCATGGACCGCATCACTGTGGTTTCCGGCGACACGGACTCCTGCGCCTTTGATACCGGCGCCTATGCCTCCTCCGGCACCTTCTTCAGTGGCAACGCATCTCTGGTGGCCACCACGAAGCTCAAGGAGCTGATTTTGAAGGAGGCCGCCCTGCAAATGGAGGAGAAGGTGGAGAACCTGGATGTCCGGGCCCCCGGCGAGGTGTATTCCAAGGCTTCCGGCGCCACCCTTTCTTACTACGACCTGGTGCATACCGCCACCAGCGGCACGGGCCGCGGACAAATGGTTGCCCACGGCAGCTTTGTCACCAACGCCTCCTCCGTACCCTACGGCGCGCACTTTGCACAGGTGGCGGTGAATGTAAAGACCGGCGAAATTAAGGTGCAGAAGTTCTATGCCCTGCAGGATGCCGGTACGCCCATCAACCCCGAGATCGCCCTGTGTCAGATGTACGGCGCGGTGATGAAGTCCATCGGCCATTCCCTGTATGAGGACATGAAGCTGGACAAGAACGGCAAGTGCATCAACGCCAACCTCACCGACTATGGCGCGCCCATGATCGACGAGGCCCCGGACGATTTCAAGTCCGTTCTCATTGATGTGGACGACAAGTTCGGCCCCTACGGCGCCAAGTCCATTTCCGAGATTGCCTGCAACGGTGCGGCGCCTGCCATCGGCATCGCCATTCACGATGCCTGCGGCGTGTGGCTGCGCAGCTGGCCTATGACCCCGGAGAAAATCCTAAAGGCTCTGGGTAAAATTTGATTTTAAGGAGAAGCGATAGCGTCCCCTAAAAGCTAAAAAAGTGTATCGAAAACCATTCCAAGCTACCAAAAGGGCTTGCCGTCTGTGCAAAGCAGATGGCAAGCCCTTTCACTTTTTTCACAATGTTATCGTGGATATGCAGGACTATACGCCGCCCTTTGGAGCTTACCCGGAGTTTGGGACTGACCCGGCTCTTGTCCGGCTTTCACGACTCGAAGCCCAGCATAATCCCACCGCGCTCGGCATAATAGCTGCACAGGCCCCGCAGCGGATAGCTCTTTACCTCTACTCCCGGGAAGCGGTGCTGAATCTCGACGCAAAGCTCCAGTGCAAGGGCTGGATTCTGACAATGTCCGATCCGAACACTCCCGCCCTTGCAGCCAAGCCGTTCCATCTCGTGCAGCATGAATTCCTGGGTTTTCCGCTGCCCCCGGCATTTCCCAAGCATCTCAAGGGTACCTTCAGAGCTGGCCTGCCCAACGGCACGGATACCCAAAACGCCGGCCATGGTGGCAGCCAGCTTGTTAACCCGCCCATTCTGCGCAAGGTTGTGCATGGATTCCAGGGCAAAGAGCAGATGAGTGCGCTCACGATATGCCTGGATGTCCCTGCACACATCGTCGAAGTCGGCTCCGGCGCACATCGCAGACTGCGCTTTTTCTATGAGAAGTGCGATCTCCGGCCCGGCCGACAGGGAATCCACAACACAAATACGGCGTGATGGATCGAGCTCCTCACAGTGCTTCTTTGCGGCACAGGCCGTGCTATAGCTGCCGGAAAGACTGCTGGTGATGGTGAAGGCGATCACATCGCCGCTGTCACCAAAGGCCTCTGTCCAGTCAGCAATATTCGGGCATGCACTGTAAGACCGTCCCTTAGTGCTGCGCAGTACAGTGACCATCTCGTTCACATCCAGAAAATCGTCATCACGAAATTCCTCTGTGTCTGTGCGAATAGTAAGCGGAACACTGACGAAGTCTGCTCCGTCCAGCGTGAGAATGTCGCAGCTGGAGTCTGCGACGATACGAAACTGATTCATGGCGTGTCCTCCGAATAGCAAGAAGTAATTCACCCGATTTTACAAATCGACACAGGCATTCTATCAGGTTTTTATCATTCCGTCAACAGCTTTTAAAAAACCTTTAAAAGAATTTCACAAAACTGTTGAAAGGGCAACGGGAGCTGTGTATAATAACTGCATGGAAAAGGAAGTGAAGACTATGATAGAGGATATTAATGGCTTCCGTCTGCCGCGGTATACACAGATACCGGATGTCGGACTTTATCTGGAGCAGGTGGTGCGCTATGTCAACGCCCATCTTGCGCCGCTGGGGGAGCCGGAGCTGACAAGCTCCATGGTGAGCAATTATGTGAAGCAGGGCCTGATACCCTCTCCCGTAAAAAAGTCATACACAGCGGAGCACCTCGCGCGGCTTCTGTTCATAGCCGTAGTCAAACCCGTTGTTCCGCTGGAGGGGCTTCGCTTGATGTTCGGTATACAGGAGGACAATTATCCTCTTCAAACCGCCTATGACTATTTCTGCGATGAATTTGAGAATATGCTCGGTGCCGCGTTCGGTATATCTCCTGCAAGAGATGGGATTGGCAAGACGCAGTCCGACGCAAAGGATCTTCTTCGCAATACGATCCTGGCCACCGTCAATAAGGTCTATCTGGATCGATACCTGGAGGATTATCAAAAGCGACGGGAGACAAGGAATGCACGCAATATCTGCTGAATTGGTGCAACGATTGAACCGTAATTGAATAAAAATCCCTTCACCGACACTGAGCAGCGCCCCATTTGTCAGACAAGTATGGAAAAATACTTGTCTGACAAATGGGGCGCTTTTGTATGTCATAGGGAGGACCTATCGTGGTCGAGCCATAATTGATCCGCGGAGGCCGGGAAGAAAATGATCCACGCCCAATAAACAGCTATCCTTTAAGCGTGTTGAAAACTGGAGGGGAAACAAGCCGAATAATTGGGAGTGGGCCAATACTTGTGGTAAAAGATTCTGCGGAAAAAGGCGGGACCGCATATGCGACCGGCAAAGGTTCGCCCCCTCTCAGTCTGTTAATTGCGCCGCGCTGTAAGGCGGCTACCGTTTCCGATAGCCGCCTTGAGACCTATTCGCTTTATTATCTGCTGTACTTTTTCTTTCGGCTTACAACCGTTGTGCCGATAACAGCGCCGCCGCTGATGAACAGAAGTGCGATCCATAAAACGAGATTGCTGCTGTCACCGGTTTTTGGCGAGGTAGTATTTCCAAAATTGTCGGTCTGATCAGTCGGCTTCGCCGCAGAACCCGTTGCGGGAATTTCAACGGCGGCCTTCTTATAGCCACAGACGGTGCATTCCTCGTGTTTGGAGCCTCTCGTGGTTGCGGTGGCTTCCTTATCGATGACCCACTTGAAGGTGTGCGCCGCCGTGTCCTTCTTGTCACCGCAGGGGCATTCATGCCAATGGTTATCTGCGTCTGACTTCCAATCCGCTCCATAGCTATGGGTATGCGGAATTCCCTTGTATGTTACAATAACGGTCTTGTCTGCGTCCATGATAACCTCCAACATATTGGAGCGCACCTCTGCTTTAACACCATTCACCGTAACAGTGTCAATTTCATAGCCGGTGTCGGGCCTAAAGACAACTGTTTCATGGGATCCGGCCGCCAGCCCTGCTTTGCTTGCAGAAATCGTTCCATGCCCGCCATTCACTTGTGTTGTCAGACTATAGGTCGTCTCAATCTTCTGCGTTTTCGTCACATTAGAAGGAACTATATAGTCGTGCTGTCCAACAGTGATTCTCAGCTTTGCAGAGGCAAGCAGGAAGTCACCTACCTTGAACTCGGAGTGGGGCAGACTATATGTCACCTGGATGCTTTCCCCATTGAAACTGCCGGGATTTCCTGTAAGGCGGGCATCCTGATCAATAGCAAGGACATATTCAGCTTCACCGCCCGATTGTTCAATAATGCTTTCCATGCTTTCAGACATATCATATGTTACGGTATATGTCACGGGATAGTGTGCACCGGTTTTATTCTTTTCGATTGTTTCAGGTCCATTTATGATCAGTGTGCCGTGGTTCTGCGAGGGTTGAACGATGGCTACAGCATGGCCGTTTCCAGACACATCCGGAAGCGTGATGTCTACATATCCTGTGTCCGTCTTCTGAGCTTCATAAACCTGCACCTTCGAAGCATCGGGAATATTTCCGGTTTCATCCACCGGCAAGGTTAACACATAGACCGGCAGAGCGTTCACTGTCAGGCCGCCTATCGTCAGTGCAGCTGCGCCATCGCGCTGAACCCAGAGGGTGGTCAACGGATCATTCCAGCCCATGCTCTTTGAAGCATCGGTTAGAGCGGTCACATTTGCAGCACTGGTGTTCCCCAGCCTGATGTCAAGGCTGCTGTCATCCGGGGTTACGGTCTTAATCCCAGTCTGGAAATAAACTGCCTTATCTCCAACAGCTGCCTCGCGGGAAATATAGAGGTAGCGATCGCGCTTTCCATAGTCTTTACCGGTGACAGCCAAATCATTTGATATACTGCCTGTGATCTGATATTCGTCACCGACGGTGGCCTGCATGAGATTATTTTTGATGGTGCCGGCATTCAGCTCAATCTTCGGCACCATACCGCTATAATCACTGGCATCAAAGCAGACACCGCCGCCAAAGGCTGTTGTCGCGTTGTTCTCGATTGCGCCGCCATTCATAATGAACTGGCCGCCTCTGCGGACAAATACGCCGCCGCCGATCCGGTCAGCTTCGCTTTTTGCGCTGTCTGTACCGGAAATATTGCCGGAGATTATACCGCCGTTCATTGTGAAGGTGCCTTTAGAGATCATGGCTCCGCCGCCTGTTTTCTCGGCTTTGTTGTTGCAGATCTCAGCGCCTTCATACATGGTTGCATTGTGGTTTCCGCCATTATTGGACAGCACCACACCGCCGCCACGATCCGTACAAATATTACCGTTGATTTTCCCGTAAATGTCTAAGTGCTCATCCGTTCCATTGATATAAACCGCGCCATAGTGTGCGTGATTGTTGAGAATCCTTCCGTTTTCTCCAATTGTCACCGCTGTGCCGCCTGCGGTTTGCAGGATATGGTTGCCTGTGGCATACACATTGCTGATTTCACCGTCAATCACGACGGTGCTGTTTTGTGCATAGATGACATTGCCGTTCAGCCTGGTGCAATCCGTGATTTTGGAGCCGCTTTCCATTTTGAAGGATTTGGCACCACCTGCACAGTAGATTATGCTGCCGCTGGAGATTTTCTCAATCAGCGCGGTGGAGGTCAGCGTTCCCTCTGCGTTGTTGCGCAGATGAATTGCGATGCCGTTATTCGTCTGCCACATTGCACTCTTGTTTGCAGCAATGTTGCTGATGGTGCCGCCGATCTCAACCTTACCACCGTCTGCATAAACTCCACGACCGTCCATGTTCCGGATCTTCGAGCTTTCCTCCATCACGAGAGTACCGCCCTGAAGCCAGATCGCGCCTGCCGGACCGACTGAGCCTGCCCCAGAGCCTTTTGTTCTTGTATAACCAGCCAGGGTATCCTCTATCACACTGCCGCTTTCCATGACGATTTTTGCCTGGTCGGTGGCGCGTACAGCGGACATGCCGCCAAAGTTGCGCAGCACAGCGCCCTTACCCAGTGTCACGGTGCAGGGCACAGTGGCGTTGGAGGCAATGATAGCGTCCTGCACATAAACCGTATTATCCTCGTTACTGTCACCGCTGACAGCCTGGGCGAATACAGTACCCTTGCGCATTCCTGCATCGTCCAGAACGATGTCGGAAAGAGTCAGGCCGACAAAACTCGCCGATGAAGACTGAACCTCAATCATGGCGGGATTATACCAGCTGCGGGCTGCGTCACTTTGCTGCTTAAAATCGGCGCTGCGTGTAATGGTGAAAGGTCCGCCTTCTCCACTGGTGATTTTAAGACTCTTATCGTAAAAACGAGCACACTGATCCATGGTCAGATCGCTCATGACATAGATTGTTGCACCATCAGCCGCAGCATCCACCGCCTTAGCCAGCGTGGCGAAGGGGAGAGCTTTTGTGCCGGTGTTCTGTGCATCGTTACCGGTGCTGCTGACATAGATATCTGTAGCGTCATTCTGTGTTGGCAGATTCGCTACCCTCGGCGCATTTTTCTGCTTTCCATATTCAGATACCGGTTCCTCTTTAACGGTCTGTCCCTTCAATGCAGAAGTCGGAGCTTTTTCCACCGACCAAGGGGCATTACCTAACTCCAACGCAAAAGTAGCAGTGGGTAGTAATCCCATTACCATCGCAAAGCAGAGAAAGACACTTAGCAATAGCTTTCGCATAAAGCATTCTCCTTTCCGTTTTTTGTGTTGTCTTGTCCGCCTCTTGCCTACCTTTGTAATTGCAAGCGTCCGATGAATCGGAAATCATTATTTGGCAAGCCTCTAACCTTTACAGGAATATTCGCTTGCCCGTCGTCATTGGCAACGCCTCCTCTCTGTGGGTTTTTGTGGCGTAAAGGGTACAAAAACATTTTCCCACAAGTATATAATCCCAGTATGTCATATTTTTATCAATTTTTCAACCGTTTTTTGCAAATTTCGAGTAGAAAGATTCACTTGCGCGGAAAACGATCCCCGCTCTCACGGAGATATTTAGCTCCGCAATCACGGACATGAGATCCGTGTGAGCAGAGGGGAAGCGCCTCTGCTCACACAATGGTTGATTTTGTATATCTATAGCAGAGAAAAAAGACAGAGGGCCACAGAATGGTCCTCTGTCTTTGCCATTGGTAGCCAACACAAAAAAGCGCCGTATTGCTACGACGCTTTTTGCCGAACTCGAGGCCCCTTGAACCCCATGCTACCCGATATTTAAAAAAGTTGGAAAAATAGATTTAACAAGCAAAATACGGGAATATTTCGGGTGTAAATACCCTTATTATGCACGCTTTTATTTCATATTTTTCTTATTTTTGTATTTCTATTATGCATGAATTACGGAATAATACGCTGAATTTGTTATAAAATAATGGAATGTGAATTTCTAACAAAAGTGAACGGATTCGGAAAATAAAAAGTGAAAAAATTCCGTGTTTTTTCAATTGGTTTGAAAAAAATTCCGTGTTTTTGGGCTCAGGAACAAACACGGAATTTTTAACGAAAAACACGCAAAAGTTTCGTGCCTCTAAGTTGCTCGGACGAATTATACGCTCCGCTTTGGGAAGTCGCCAGCGAACTCGGCCAGCAGGCATTGGCAGCCCGCCAGCACATCCAGCCAGGTTGCCTGGAAGTCACCGGTGTACCAGGGGTCTGCCACATTGCCGGGTCGGGCGGTGTGGTCCAGGAGCAGGGAGATTTTCCCGTCCGGGTCGCCGCCGCATATACAGTGCATATCCCGAAGATTGGCGCTGTCCATGCCTACCAGGAAGTCGTAGTCGGCATAATCCTGTCTGGTGAGCTGACGGGCGGCGTGGCCCGCACAGGAGATGCCGTGCTCGGCCAGCTTGCGTCGGGCCGGTGGATAGATGGGATTGCCGATCTCCTCGCGGCTGGTGGCGGCGGAGGCGATATGGAATTGGTCGGTCAGTCCGGCCTTTTGCACCAGGTCCTTCATAACAAACTCGGCCATGGGGCTGCGGCAAATATTGCCATGGCAGACAAATAGAATTTTCTTCATGTGCGGACTCCTTAAAAATTACTACATCGCCAGCTAAAATGACGAGGATAAAGCGTTCCAATTTCGGCTTTTCATTTCGTTAGAATGTGTTTAATTATAGTGAGATTATTGCTTTGCGTCAAGAAGTCAAAGGAAAGAGATACGCCAACCGCTGAAGTTGCCACGCCGAAACCGTAAAAGCACACAGAGCAGCCTATATTTTTTCCTGTTGAAATATGACGCATTGCGTAGTATAATAAAGAAAACCAAATAACGGGACAGCGTGAGCCGGGTTTATCCCGGCGGCGGAATGGGGTGAGAGGCCCCGCGAGACGGTCACTGTGATGCCGGTTTAATCGGCTAAGTCAGATACGCAATACGCTGCTCCCGGGCCGCTGCCAGTACCGGGGCCAAAGCTGTTATGCGAACGCTTC